>Ga0207689_10002186_pt1 | contig 18340 bp, 17 predicted proteins | sample KBSMisM52_FD_184312 | JGI IMG/M metagenome (GOLD analysis project Ga0207689, IMG submission 184312) | Miscanthus rhizosphere microbial communities from Kellogg Biological Station, Michigan, USA - KBS Miscanthus M5-2 (SPAdes) (version 2) | ecosystem: Host-associated > Plants > Roots >... | reverse complement strand
ACGTCAAGACTCAGAGATAGAATCTGTGCGGAAACTGTCAGAAGCTACAGTTCCGCCCTGTCGGACCCTCATCTCCAATGAGTACCGGGAGATCGCTGCATGGTTACTCGCGCGGCCCTTTTCGCCCCATTCTTCCTACTAGCCGCAGCTTTCTCCACGGCACAAACCACCACTCGTCCCCAGGTTTCATATTCAACGTACCTCAATGGAAATGAATACACCATTGTTAGAGCGTCGACGGTGGACGCAAACGGATATCAGTATGTGACCGGCCTAACGTTCGCGAGTGTGTTTCCCACAACCTCGGGAGCATACCGACGCACCCCGACACCGGATAGCAGCTCGCAAACCGGATTTCAAACTATGTTCGTTGCGAAGCTGAATCGTGGCGGGACCGGGTTGGTGTACTCGACCCTCATCGCCAATGCCCTCCCTACAGACATCGCGATTGACAGCTCCGGGAACGCATACGTGGTAGGACTTCTTAATTCTGCTGTGGGCTTCCCAACCACCTCCGGTGCGTGGATAAAGAGCTGTGTTTTGCCCGATCAGCTCGGTTGCAGTTTCGTCCTCAAGTTGAACGCGACCGGCTCGGAACTGATCTTTTCCACGTTTTTGGATGCCAAGGCCTGCCACGAGAATACTGGACAGACTTTCGAGAAGATCGCATTGGACGGCGAGAGGCATCCCCATGTTCTCGGTATCGGGGGCTCCGACTGCTACACCACGGCCAATGCATACAAACACACATTCCTATCGTTCGGCGTCAACCCGATGGTCATGAAACTCAAGAGCGATGGCTCCGGCGTGCTCTACTCTACCTACCTCGGCGGCAATAATAGTGTCGACGCTCCAGGATGGGCGAACGATTATTCATCTGCGATTGCAGTGGATTCGAATGGACGAGCGATCATCGTTGGGTACGCGACCTCCAGCGACTTCCCAACTACGCAAAGCGCCTTCCAGCGCACATCTCACGGAGGGGAAGAGGGCGATGCCTTTGTTGCAAAACTAAGCCCGGACGGCAGCACCCTGCTTGCATCCACCTTACTGGGGGGATCGGATTCGGACAAAGCCATGGACGTCGGTGTTGACCCGTTCAACCAAGTTTACGTTGTGGGTTCGACCGCCTCGGACGATTTTCCAGTTACGACGAATGCTTTCCAGCGGGATCATGATCCTGAGTTTTGCCACTTCGGGGAAGGGGGCGTTAGGTTTGCTTGCACCGACGCGTTCGTGATGAAACTACCGATGGACTTTTCAAAGCCGGTCTACTCAACCTACTTAGGTGGCCCAAAAGGGGATGAGTTCACGATCCGCGCAGCAGTGGATGGGGTTGGACATGCGTTCGTCACCGGACAATCCACCTCGACAAGCTTTCCTCTGGTGAAGCCTACGAGCAGTTCGAATTTACTCATGTGGCTCTCCGAGTTGAGCATCGACGGCGCTAGGCTATTGTTCTCGACTCGATACGGCGGTCCAAATACAACAGAGCCGAGTGGAATTGGGGTTGACCTTGCTAACAACGCCTACGTTTCTGGAAATTCCTCCATCGTACTAACGACGCCGAATGCCTTCCAGAACCAAGGGGCTAACAACGTATTGTCGCAAGCTTTTGCGGCGAAATGGGATATTCCTCCGTGCACGCTTGGCAGCGGCGACCGTACGGTTACCATCTGTACGCCAGCAGGCACTACCGTACCAAAGAAGCTGCTGCTCGCCGCCGGTGCTACCGACAGCAGGAACGTATCGGGAATGAAGGTGTACGTGGACGGGATTGCAGTGTTTTCGATCTTCGCATCGCATTTCAATACGTATTTGACTTTGAGTTCGGGCCCGCACCTCATCACCGTTAAGGCCTGGGATAATGTAGGCCCATTTTCAGAGTCGATTAACATCCTGGCGCAATAGCTAGGTTGCCGGAGATTTGACATCAACCTAATCCGAATTGGACTGATTCGTTTCACGCGGAGGCCGATTTATGAAACTGCACGGGCTCCTCTCTGTCCTGATAATTTGTTTTGCGACTTTACCACTGGAATTAAGCACACAGTGAGCACACGGCGATGTGACGACACCGCGACATTTCGGGGCTCTTAACGAATGGTCGACTGATTGGCCGTCAATCGAACTTCGTAGCAGCCGAATCGCGGCCTACTGTTATCACGTTTCTATCACGGTCCCCCTTTGCTACCTTCAAGAAGCGGCGCCGCAGGCACTCATCCACGAACCTAGCTAATTGAAAACAAATGGCGGAAGCGAGTGGGGGTCGAACCCACCGGCGACATCGAAGATGCCGCCCGCCGGTTTTGAAGACCGGGACGATCACCGGACCGCATGCGCTTCCGTAATTACTTATTTCAAATGAGGCCGCTGGCAGCCTGTTCAATCGATTCAAATCCTAACATTCCATCGAGTCTAGGCTGCTAAACCAGCTTCCTCGAAACGCTGCGCTGCGTTCACGCACTATGAGGCTTGAGGTTGCTGGGACTCGCATTTTCGCAGCGGGCCATGTACTTCGGTAATCAAGCATCTCCCGGATTGTGGCACGTTCTGGCTATTGCGAGAATCTAAGTATGTATAGCAGTACAGGAGAGTGGTAGATGTACCAGGTGAGAGAATTTCCCAAGGACAATACGCAGGCTTTACTCAACCGTCTTGATGAAGTGCAACAGTTGGTTTCTGAACTGGCAGGAATCATTCTGCCCCGCCAAGGGGACTTCCGCAGCGTGTGGGACATCACCAATTCGGTGGTGGACAGCTACTATCGCCCCAAAGTGAAGGTCGCGTAAATTTCCCACGCGGGGCTTGATACCTGGGTCGAACTAGCCTAGAATCTGCCTCCTACCTATGGCGGATACGCTCGAAGTCGAACAACTGCGTGGAGATCTCCCCGGTCAGGGAGTTTTGTGCCTACACGGGCCATTGACCGCGGAAAATCTGCTTCCGTTTCAGCATGCGATTCGACGGGAGAACTCCGCTACAGTTGTGCTTGACTTCAGCGAAGTTCCTTATGTGGATTCGGCTGGGTTGGGGTCGTTGGTGAGCGCTTATATTTCCCGACACAAATCTGGACAGCGGATGGCTTTGAGCGGGGTGAATCCGCGCGTCATGAAGCTGCTCGAGATTACCCGGACTGAGTCGCTTTTTCTTATCTTCGAGACGGTCGAGGAAGCCATGAATGCCCTCAGCCATGCCGCCAGTGCTTAACTTCAGGCGCTAAAGCGCACAATAAATTTCAACCCGGTTAGCGGCACGAGTAGAACTCCTGCCCTCCCCCCTTTTGCGACTGTGATCGTCGAATTTCTGCCTATTTTGTCTTCAATAAAATTTGTGTTCCGCTTTCGAGTTTCACGTTGTGATCTTGTGAGCTGATAACCGAATCCTGCATTGCGCCCTGGCTTAGAGAATATCCCTTCAGGCCTATCACGCCTTGGCTCGTTCCTGTGAGCGGAGGATTGGCTGCACCTGAGGGCATCCCACCAGTTTGTTCCGGCTGGGGAGTGGATGGTGTGTTGTTGCGCGGCGTTCCCATTTCAGGAGTCTGATTAGTGCCGGCGGGATTATTCTGCGGTGAAGAAGCATTCTCGTATCCGGGAGGAGCGGTTTGTACTGGAGCTCGTACTGCATGGATTTCAGCAGTGAACGGAATCTCCGAACCATCTTTCATAACGATCTTGTCGAAGACGATTCCCAGCATGGAGTCTTTACTATCGTGGTCGGAGGGTTTGACCTCAGCTACGTGACCGATGACTTTCGCATCCTGCGGGATTACTACCTTTCCGTTCGAGGCAAGATCGTAAGGAATTTTGCCTAATACAGGATCTCCGGAATGAGCCTTTTTGGCGTCAACGGTTTTGGCCAGTTCCACTGGCAAGATGCTGCCGGGAGAAATTTTACTGGGTGTTGGATTTTCCGGTGGTGCAGCTTGCGCAAAAGCAAAAGTTGAAAGCAGTAGCAGAAGTAAGACTAGCAAGAGTTTCTTCATAACCAAATCTCCAAATATTTATGCTGCGTGCGCCTCGCGAGAGTTCTTCCAGTGCCTATGGTTAGAGGAATTCTTCTTACGGCGGGTTGGATGGGAACCGGTTATTTGGGAGAGGTCTTTAGCAGGCTCTTGGGTGCTCGCCTCTGCCATGCGGTCTGCAATGCGGCTTTCAGTTGGTCCTAGCGAAAGTTTCTCCGGACATCTCACTCGCCAAACAAGGCTACGGCGTTCTGCTTTTAACTCCAGAGCAGCAGGCAGGAATGGTCGAAGACGAACCCGAAATTTTCTCGGCGATTCCAAATGCCTGGGGGCGAAATGGCGCTACGCGAGGGCTTTGAGTTGACTCAGTCTCGCTGAGCCTGAATAATCAACTCGTTATGGACATTTACGAAGAGATTGTGCGACTTCGCCGCGAGGGGCGGCGTGGAGCGGTGGCTACGATTGTGAGTGTTCAGGGATCCATTCCTTCGTTTAAGACGGCCAAAATGTTGGTGCGGGATGACGGCTCTATTGTGGGAACGATCGGCGGTGGGTGCGTGGAAGCCGAGGTTTGGCAGACGGCGCGCGAAGTGATGGAAAGCGAAAAGCCGCGGACTTTGAAATTCAACCTGAATCAGAATCCTAAGGATGATACCGGGCTGGTCTGTGGCGGGACCCTCGACATTTTTATTGAGCCGGTGTTGCCTCCTGCAGTGTTGTACATATTTGGCGCCGGACATGTGTCTGCCAATTTATATAAAGTCGCCAGCAATGCCGGGTTTGATATCACTGTCGTGGATGACCGTGAGGCTTACGCCAATCGCGAACGCTTTCCTGATGCCAAGGAAGTCATCGCGGATGACTTTGATAAGGCGATGGCGCGGTTGTCGCCGCGGGACTCGGCCTACATTGTGATTCTTACTCGCGGGCATCGCGATGATATGCGGGTCTTACGCTGGGCGGTGCAGACTCCGGCGCGGTATATCGGCATGATTGGCTCGAAACGGAAGACGATCACTATTTTCCGTGAGTTAGTGGCAGAGGGAATTCCGGAACAGCTTTTCAATCGAGTGCATGCGCCGGTGGGATTGGATATCGGGGCAGTTACTCCGGAAGAGATCGCTGTGGCGATTACGGCGGAGCTGATTGCGCATAGGCGGAATGTGGAGCGCGAGTTGCCTCACATGAGCTGGTTTCATCGGCGGAACGTGGAGGTTGAACCAGAAGTCGAATCACACGAAGAGCACAGTTGCTAGCTACCTCAGGCGCTAAAACGCACAATCTTGGTAAAAGCTATTAACGGCACGAGTGGGACTCGTGTCCTCCCCTTTATGACCTCTAGAGCCGGTTTTTGCGGGGTGATTCTTGCGGCTGGTGCTTCTACGCGCATGGGGAGGGACAAGGCATTGCTGGCGTGGCCTCCCTCGGGTGCAGATCGAGGAACGCTTCTATCAGCCGCGATCCATGCATTTGTTCCATTCAACGATTTGGTGATTGTGGTTGCGGGAAAAAATGCGGATGCAATCAAGCCGGTGGTTGATACTTGCGGCGAATATCTGACAATCAATCCTGCGCCCGAGCGTGGACAATTCAGCTCGCTACAATGTGGATTGCAGGAGGTTCTAAACCGAGGACACTATGCGGCGATGATGACCCTTGTCGACAAGCCGCCGGTCAAAGCATCTACCTTGGAGAAGTTGCGCACCGAATTCGACGCCGCATCGTCCAACGGGAAATGGGCCGTGGTGCCGGAATACGGCGGGCGACATGGACATCCTATTCTGATTGGGCGCGAGATGATTGAGGCCTTTCTGAAAGCTCCGGCTAGTTCGAATGCGCGTGAGATTCAGCATCAGCATCAATCGCACATCCAGTATGTCGCGGTAGACGATCCAGACACCACGATGAATCTTAATACGCCGGAACAGTACGCCCGGCTTACCTCATAGTCCGCGTAGAGCGGTTTCTAACGCGTCCAACGCCAGGTGGGCAGCGTGGGATGACGCTTCCGGCAGGCCTCCAATCGCGGTGACTAACTGTTCGTGCGTCAATTTGCGGGCTTCGATTGGAGTTTTTCCTTTCACCATTTCAGTCAGCAATGATCCACAGGCTATGGCGGGTACACACCCCTTCGCGCGGAAGCGAATTTCGCTGATATGACCATCGATCATACGCAACGTTAGTTTCAGGACGTCGCCACAAGCGGGATTTTCGATCTGCACAGAGGCATCAGGGTTGGAGATGTCCCCGCTATTGCGGGGATTTTGAAAGTGGTCGAGGACTTGTGCGGAATACACAGTAAAGCATTTTAATCCGAGGACTCAGTTTGGTTAGACCGCGTAGGCCGACTTTGTTCTACAATTTCGGCGATGGCGCGTTCTGCGCCGGCAGTCATTGTTCGCCGAGGTGAAGCGATGATTCAGCTGAAGGTCAATGGCAAAAGCCAATCTTTTCAGGGTGACCCGGATATGCCGCTGCTTTGGTATCTGCGCGACGTACTCGGGTTGACAGGAACCAAATTCGGCTGTGGGGCCTCTTTGTGCGGAGCCTGTACCGTACACAGAAACGGCAAAGCGATTCGTTCGTGCGTCACGCCGATGAGCACGCTCTCTCAAGCGGAGATCACAACCATCGAAGGCGTTGGCGGCGGACAGCTTCATCCGGTGCAGAAGGCATGGGTTGAAGCCAATGTGCCACAGTGTGGCTACTGCCAGTCCGGGCAGATCATGCAGGCCATTTCACTGCTGGCCAAGACTCCCAAACCTACGGATGAAGAAATCGACGATGGTATGCAGGGGAACATCTGCCGTTGCGGAACTTACCAGCGGATTCGGGCTGCGATCAAAGCAGCGGCGGGGGTGACGGCATGAGCGCGATCACTAACGTCAGCCGTCGTGGATTTATTACTGGGCTTGTGGGTGCGGGTGCGTTGGTTTTGAGTGCGCGCTATATACCCCAGCCACTTTGGGCGGAAGAAAACAATCTTGTGGGAGCGCTGGGGAAATCAGTTTTGCATCCAGACATTTTTTTAGGAATTGAAACCGACGGGACCGTGCACATCGTGGCCCATCGCTCGGAGATGGGGACGACCACGCGCACTTCCCTGCCCATGGTTGCGGCGGACGAGCTGGATGCGGACTGGAAGCGGGTCAAGATCGAGCAGGCGATCGGTGATCCGAAATACGGCGACCAGAGCACGGATGGTTCTTATTCGATCCGCGCCTTCTATGACGCTATGCGGCAGACCGGTGCGACCGCACGCACGATGCTGGTACAGGCAGCGGCCGCGCAGTGGAAAGTTCCTGTGTCAGAGTGCAAGGCGAATCTGCATACCGTCGTTCACACGCCTAGCGGACGCAAATTGGGTTACGGCGAATTGGCAACGGCTGCCTCCAAGTTGCCTGTGCCTAAGAAAGCAGATTTGCAGTTCAAGAACAAGAGCGAGTGGCGATACATCGGTAAGGGCACCAAGAGTTTTGACATCAACAATGTAGTCAACGGCACGGCGATCTTCGGTATGGATGCAAAGGTAGACGGTATGGTGTACGCGTCAATCGAGCATTCGCCGGTGATTGGCGGCAAGTTGAAGTCGTATGACGATAAGGCTCCGCTGCAAGTGGCCGGAGTGCGCCAGACGGTCATCATTGATCCGTTTAAGCCTCCGGCGGTGTTCAAGCCGTTGGGTGGGGTCGCTGTGATTGCTGACAATACCTGGGCTGCATTTCAGGGGCGCAAAAAGTTGAATGCGGTTTGGGACAGTGGGCCGAATGCATCCTTCAATTCGGATGATTACAAGAAAGAGCTTCAGCAGACTGCGCGACAAAAGGGCGATTTGGTTCGCAGCGAGGGTGACGCGGAGTCCATTTTTGCCAAGGGCGGCGATGTTGTTGAGGCGGATTACTACGTTCCCTTACTCGCACACGCTCCCATGGAACCCATGGTGGCGGTGGCGGATTTCAAGAATGGCAAAGTCACAACCTGGTGTCCGACACAGAACCCACAGGCAGTGCAAGAAACACTCGCGCAGGAATTGGGGATCGGGAAGGAAGATGTAACCTGTCACGTCACCTTGCTGGGCGGAGCGTTTGGTAGAAAGTCAAAGCCAGATTACGTGGCCGAAGCAGCGGTGCTCTCCAAGAAACTCGGGAAGCCAGTGAAAGTTGTCTGGTCGCGTGAAGACGACATTAAGTTCGGCTACTACAACGCAGTTGCCGCCATGTATATGAAGGCTGCGGTCGACGATCGGGGCAAACCCACAGCCTGGTTGCAGCGGTCAGTGTTCCCTCCTATTGCTTCCACTTTCAATCAGGACGCCGTCCATGGCGAAGCCGGGGACCTGCAACAGGGCTGGACGGACATACCTTATGCCATCCCCAACCTGCGGGTGGAAAATGGTTCGGCCAAAGCCCACGTGCGCATTGGCTGGTTGCGATCGGTCGCCAATATCTACCACGGCTTTGCCGTGCAGAGTTTCAGCGACGAACTCGCGCATCGTGCCAAGCGCGATCCGGTGGAATATCTGCTCGACTTGCTTGGGCCAGCACGGAAAGTGGACTTGAGCGCGCACAAATATCCGAACTACGATGCCTCAACGGATGACTATCCGCTCGATATTGGGCGGATGCGTCAGGTTGTGGAGATGGTGGCGGAGAAATCTAGTTGGGGAAAGAGAAAACTGGGGCAAGGTTCGGGAATGGGGATTGCTGTTCACCGTAGCTTCCTCACCTACGTCGCCACCGTAGTCGAAGTAAATGTCGATAACAGTGGCGAAGTGACCATTGCTCGCGTGGATACCGTCGTCGATGCTGGGCTGGTAGTGAATCCGGAAGCTACGCGGTCGCAGTTTGAAGGTGCCGCGGTTTTTGGGACCAGCATTGTACGCAGCGGGGAAATTACAGCCAAGAATGGTGCGATTGAGCAATCGAATTTTTCCGATTATCCAGTTGCGCGGATGAACGAGGCTCCGCGGCAGACCAACGTGTACATCGTGGATAGCGATGCGCCGCCTGCCGGCGTGGGTGAACCGGGGGTGCCACCGTTTACTCCGGCTTTGTGCAATGCGATTTTCGCCGCTACCGGGACGCGGGTGCGTGAGTTGCCGCTGAGCCGGACCAAACTCGGGAAGGCTTAAAAACACTTGGCCGCGGATTAGCGCAGATTTTCGCTGATTTATTTGATGTGCGAGAATCCGCCTCATCCGCGGCTTAATTTTCTTACTTCGGTTGCGGAACGATCCGGATATACGGCTTGGGCGCCTTCCAGCCGTTCGGATAAAGCTTGTTAGCCTCATCGTTGGTCACGGTGCCGCTGATAATTACATCCTCTCCTGGCGCCCAGTTCACCGGCGTTGAGACTTTGTGCTTCATGGTCAGCTGGATGGAATCAAGCGCACGCAATATTTCGTCAAAGTTGCGCCCAGTGCTCATGGGATAGCTCAACGTCAGTTTGATCTTTTTGTCTGGGCCGACAATGAAAACCGTGCGCACCGTCGCATTATCACTCGGCGTGCGGCCTTCCGAAGTGTTGCCGCTTTCTGCCGGAAGCATGTCATACAACTTGGCGATTTTTAGTTCCGGGTCGCCGATCATCGGATAAGTCACTTTATGGCCTTGCGTCTCTTCGATGTCCAGAGCCCACTTGCCGTGGCTGGTGACCGGATCAACACTCAGGCCGATGATTTTAGTATTGCGCTTAGAAAATTCCGGCTGCAATCCGGCCATGTAGCCGAGTTCAGTGGTGCAAACCGGGGTGAAATCCTTGGGATGAGAAAACAAAATTGCGTAGCCATCTCCGATCCACTGATGGAATTGGATCGGGCCTTGTGTAGTTTCCGCAGTAAAGTCTGGCGCAACATCATTGATGCGTAAGGCCATGATTCCTCCTCTTGAACCTGGAAGTCATTACTGATTGCAAATGCGGTTGGCGCTGGGTGGGGTGAGCCTCGGCGCGCTACATAGACACCCGCAGCTGTCTACAACAACACAGGCAGCCGGGTGTAGAGCGCATCCGCATATCTTTTGTAGAATACCCTCCTACACTAGTCGCGTCAAACCTATGGCAAACGAAAAAAAGCGGTATTCATTTGTGCAACTGGATGTTTTTTCTTCCCGCGCGTTTGAGGGGAATTCGCTGGCGGTATTTCCGGATGCGCGTGGCCTGAGCGATGCAGAGATGCAGTTGATTGCGAAGGAGATGAACCTTTCGGAGACAACATTTGTCCTGCCGCGGGATGCTGCAACCGAGCGTGAGCGCGGTGTGCGGGTGCGTATTTTTACGGTAGAGGAAGAACTGCCTTTTGCCGGGCATCCTACGCTGGGAACCGCGTTTTTCCTACGCGGCTCGACTGGTGCGAAACAGGTTGTGCTCGATTTGAATGTCGGCAAGGTGCCCGTGACATTCGAAGAAGTTGCCGGACAACCGGTTTTTGGCGAGATGACGCAGCGAGACCCCGTGTTTGGCATGGAACACGATCGTGAAGAAGTGGTGCGCATTGCCGGCTTGCGCGACGGGGACATTGATCCATCGTTGCCGGTGAGGACGGTTTCTACCGGAATGCCGTTTACCATGGTGCCTCTGCGTGGGCTGGAGGCAATTCGCCGTTTAAATATCGATCAGCGCGCAGCCGCTGAGTATCACAGCAAGACTGAGGGAAAATTTTTCTACTTTGTGACTCGTGAAACCGTGGATCCAGCCGGTCGTCTACATGCGCGCATGATTTTTTATAACGGAGAAGACCCCGCCACCGGTTCTGCTGCGGGATGTTGTTCGGCGTGGATGGTTGCTTGTGGTGTGGCCAAGCCCGATGAACGCGTACTGATCGAACAAGGAATGGAGATCAAACGGCCGAGCCGGATTTTTGTTCGCTCAGGCAAAGAAGATGACCGAGTGGTTAACGTCCGCGTTGGCGGAAATGTCATCGAAGTTCTTCGCGGTGAACTTTCTTGGTGAAGAATTCGGCTGCACACGTTGAAATTACAACGCTTCACAATGCAGAAGTTTTTTCAATACCAATTTTTACCCATTGGCATGAATGGCACTTTACAGACTGCACTCATTCCCGATAGGATGCAGTTCGCTTTGCTAGTTTCTTAATTAAAAATCCAGCACATTACATTCGGCGTTGCCACTTCGACTTGCATGAAACCGAAACGCACCATTCTTTGTGTTGATGACAACGAGCAGTCGCTCTCGATCCGCAAAATCCTGCTGGAAACTCGCGGATATCGTGTAGCCGCCTGCAAAAACACTGAGGAAGCGATGGAACGTTTCCGCATGGGAGATGTTGATTTGGTGCTCACCCGGCTTAGCATGCCCGGTGTGGATGGCAGCAAGCTGATTGATGCGGTGAAAGAACTTTCTCCGCAGACACCTGCGATTTTATTGGCCGATCAAGCACGGACTTACGATCACGGAAGCCGCGCAGATGTTTTTCTCGCCAAAGGAATGTATGCGCCGGCTGATCTTCTGGAACGCATTCGCTTATTGCTCGTACGCAAGCGTGGGCCGAAAAAGGTATCTTCGCGAGTGATTCCGCAGCCTCCGCAAATTGGTGCAGCATAGAGACCTTATATGCCATCCAAAGTCTGGTTCGTGTAAGATCAAAGACTTGGAATGAGCGCCTTTATCGAAGCTATAGAGCTCCGTAAGACTTACCGAGTCGGCAAGATCGACGTACCTGCCTTGCGCGGAATTTCGTTCACGGTACAAAAGGGTGAGTTTGTTAGTGTCGTGGGCCCGTCCGGCAGCGGGAAGTCTACGCTTTTTTATTTGCTCGGCGGATTAACCCAGGCCGACTCCGGACGCGTGATCGTTGATGGGGATGATTTTGCAAAGCTTTCCGACGCCGAGCGCACACGCATGCGCAAAAAAAAGATTGGGTTTGTTTTTCAGAAGTTTAATTTGTTGCCGACCCTTGATGCGCAAACAAATATTGACGTGGCAGTAGATATCGCTGGCAATGGCGGTTATGACAAGGTGTATTTTCAGAAAATTATCGGACTGCTGGGGTTGGAGAAGCGGTTAATTCATCGTCCTTCTGAATTGTCGGGCGGCGAGCAGCAACGCGTGGCTTTGGCTCGCGCATTGATCAATAAGCCGGCGATTGTTTTGGCCGACGAACCTACTGGGAACCTGGACACGAAAAACTCGGATGCGGTGTTGAGAATGCTGCGACATTCGCAACAGGAGCTTGGTCAGACTGTGCTGATGATTACGCATAATCCTGAGGCGGCTTCGTACGGGGATCGGATTATTCATATGCGGGATGGGGAGATTGTGGCGCCGGAGCAGGATCCGCAATGGACGGGACATCCATAAGGAAGCGCGTCAAGCGTGTGATGATTGCCTCGCAAAAACCGTGTGGCTTTCGCACCGCGTGCTCAGGTTCTTGCCGCCAAACCGAGGCGGCTTAGGATGACAATTTTTATAGGTTGTATTGAGAACTGCGATTTGCTGAGCTACCAGCAGTTGTTTATAATTTCCTTTGAGCAGGCGGGAGTAACTCAGCGGTAGAGTGCGACCTTGCCAAGGTCGAAGTCGCGGGTTCAAATCCCGTCTCCCGCTCCAGAGATTCGGAAGCCCCTCGGCCTAACAGGGGCTTTCGCATTTTGGGGGCAAGTTGCGTTAGACTAGTTCTCCGCAGATGGCTTAACGTAATTCCCATAGGGCGCGGTACCCAAGTGGTAAGGGAGAGGTCTGCAAAACCTTTATGCGTCGGTTCGATTCCGACCCGCGCCTCCAAATCTTTCTTGCTGAATGCTAGTAGGTAAGCGCCATTCTGACACTTCGTTCTCGGTAGACCTCATTCCTGACAAATACAGCGATTTCGCCCTCAAAGGCGGACTAAGAGCGGGTAGTAAGGAAAACCTCGCACTGCTTGTTTGCAGCAGTGCGCAAAGTGAAATCGCGCTACTCATTGAAAAAGCCTGGAAATGTGCACCGTGCAGGGGGTGGGGTGCACAAAATCTTAGCAATCAAGCGCTCCGTAAACCGCGCGGCGCACACACGAGAAAATTCGTGAAATTGAATTTTGCCGCAAAAAATCGCTGCTTTTTCTGCCGGAATGACTAGAGATCGTTGCGTCCGAATATTTCTTAAGCCATTGAAAATAAAAGCGGATAATCGCGTAATAGAAGCGGCTATTCTAACGCCTGCACTATTTAAAATCCCGCGTTTTTCCGTTAAAAACTGCCCAAAATTGCTCTAAATTTAGCCCTAAACCGACAATTTAGAGCGAACGACGTCAAGGCTCGATTAAACGTACCTTTTCTAAAATTTCATTATTCAAACTCGGGAACAATACAAGAACCGAGGATCCCTACTGCCTTTGATTCGGGGTTGAGAAAATTACAGGCGTTCCGGCAACTTGAAGGCGTATCCGATACAGTCCGGTTTTCGCGCAGAGATAGAGGGTATGTCCGTCGTCGTCCCCCCACGCAAAATTGTGCGGGTGCTCCGGTCCGATGATTGTTCCAAGATGCTTGCCTGCGGATGAAATGATCCACAAACCGCCGGGGCCGGAAACATATAGGTTTCCCTCCCCATCCACTTTCATGCCATCGAGCGCATCTTCGCCCTCGGCTGATGTCATGTCGAAGAACACTTTACCGTTGGTGAGCGTGCCATCTACCTGCACCTCATAACGCATGATGACTTTTCTCTCGGTATCCCAGTTATCCACGTACAAATATTTTTCGTCGGGCGAGAATGCCAAGCCATTTGGACCCTTTAGATCCGTGGTTAGCAGCTTGATTTGCTTTCGATCGGGCGACACGCGGAACACTCCGCTGTAAGGTAACTCTTTGCGTGGGTCATCATAGAATTTTGGCAGTCCGAATGGAGGGTCGGTGAAGTACAGGGCTCCGTCCGACTTGTATACGAGGTCATTCGGACTATTCAGGCGCTTGCCCTCGTAGTGGTCAGCGAGCACTGTAAGCTGGCCATTCTTTTCCTGGCGCACAACCCGACGGTTCCCGTGCTGGTTGATTGTGAGTCTGCCCTCTTTGTCGAGGGTAAGTCCGTTCGATCCCGGCTGCCCATACTCGCCGATGTCGAACCCAGAGTATCCACTCTTCGTCATGTAAGTCGAAAGCTGGCCATCCTGCGTCCAGCGGTAGATTGTGTTGTTGTTGGGATCGCTGAACAACAGATACCCGTCGTTCTCTTCCCACTTGGGAACCCATACGGGGCCTTCGGTAAACAAAAAGCCGCCTGCCAGCTTTTCAATTTTGGCTCCGCCAGGAACGATCGCATCGAGTGCCGGATCTTTACGGATGATTTGCGCCGGGGTTTCACTCATCGCTACCTTCGGAGACTTATAAAAGTCCAGCGTGGCCGACCTGATCCAAATAAAATTCAACGGGCTGAATGAAATCGGTCCATTGGCGCCGAAGATTGCCAGTTGAATTTTTTGCCCGGGTTGCGCGTTTCGGGTGAGGATTAGTCGATTCGGAGCGTTGAATCCTTTTACAACCGAACCCCCAGTTTGCCCAAGGACGCGCGGCATTTTTCCATCTACCCACACTTCAGCGTAGTCATCGATGACGATCTCGAATGCGACCGTTGAACCTGCGGTAGAAAAGTTTGCAATCTTCTCGGGAATTGTGATGTTGATGCGATACCAATTGAAGCAAACCTTGCTTGCGGAGCGACGCTGGTCCAAGGTGGTCGCCTCGATGGCTTCCCAATTCGAATCATCAAAATTCGCTACACCGGCGTGTGGAGTGTAGTCATAGGTTTTGATGGTCTGGTGTCCGGTGGGCCTTAGATCAGACCCAACCGATTTCGATTCCGCGTCCACAATCTTCACGTCGTGATAGCGCCACTGACCCGCAATCAGTGAGACGCCTTCCCGTGTGGCCAGATCGACAACTGCATCTGGGCGACCAAAAGGCGGATCTTGCACGACTTGGGCGTGGGCGCTAATGGAAGCGGCCAGTGCGATGGAAAACAATAACGAAAGTTTGTTTAGTTTGGACATGGCTAACTCGATGAGTTGGCGTTAACGGACTTTCACGACGTAATACAGAAACGGATTGGTGACTTCGGTAAATTGATGTGGTGTACTGTGCGGCACAATGATCACATCGCCTTTGGAAATCCTGCGGCTCTCGCCGCCCTTGATGCTTGATCCGCGAATCTCATCAGGCGCACTGTTTTTTCCGTCAATAACTTCCCCTCCTGTGACGAGTGTGGCTGTTCCTTGCAGGACATAGATCACATCTGCATCTTTTTCATGGAACTCCGCCTGGCCCGGCTTCTCCCGGCGGCTGGCGTGGACCATATAGTTGCGCCCATCAGAACCGTCGAAGAGCACAGCGCCTTTCGCGAAGGCATCATCAACTTTGCTTTTCTCGAAAAATGAGACTGCAGGCGCCGGGGCTTCAAAAGCTTTTGAGCCAGCGATGGCAAGTTGTTCATCCTGATCGGCGCTGGCGGCACCGCTGACCCCGACTCCGCCTACAATCTCGCCATCCACGATGATCGGGATTCCCCCGATGAGTGGTGTGAAGTCGTTCAGAGCGGTCATCACAGTACGGCCCTTGCCGTTGGAGTTGATCAGTTCTTCAAAGACCCGGGTTGGGCGCTTGAACAACACTGACGTCCGCGCTTTGCCGATAGAAATATTCGCGCCAGCTGCGAAGGTGCCATCGAGACGTTCAAGGGCCACCAGGTTTCCTCCATTGTCTACGACAGCAATCACTCCACCCGGAGCTTGTACTTTTTTGGCTTCTGCTTTTGCCGCGGCGATTACACTCCCCGCCCCCTCAAGCGTCAGCGTTTTCTTTTCGCTGGTTTGTCCAGTCAAAACTGTAGCGCTTCCTGCCAGCAACGTGAGCACTGCAATCCATTGTTTTTTCATGACATGTCTGCTTTCAAAAGGAGATTGGCGAGGACGCCTCTCCGACTGCGAGCTGCGCCCTCATTGCCTGGTTACTTCACCGGAGAACTGAAGCTGGCTTCGCCCAGATTCACTTCCGCGAAGGCGCACCAGATCACGACCTTGGAAACGTTGTTTACGTACTTGGGGACAACGATTTCCTTCTTGTAGTTCTCGCCCAGAAACGCTTTGGTCTTAAGTTTGTCGAGCAGGTAGACGTTGCCGTCGGAGTCGACTACTTGCCAGTGCGGGTCTGGGGTGTCTGGAACAACAAAGTCATCGGACAGCGTGAGAATGCTTTTGCCATCCTTGGTGCTGTGCGTAACCGTTCCCTTGTTGGCTTTCGGGCCCTGGAACGACCCGGACGTGTGGCTGTCGGCGGCCAACGCGGACACCGAGAAAAGCGACATGATCATCAGCAACATCGAGAGAGTTAACTTCTTCACATTCATTTCCTTTTTCCTCGCAGTGAGATTGATTTGTGAGGACGATGCGCAGCGATGAATCGTTAACGATTCAAAGAGCGTTGCCTTCAGGCGTGGAGCTCATCGGCTGTTTATTTCGTGCTCACGTGGCGTGGGATTCAGACCCGGCTCGAAGGTTTCAATCTGTCTGTGCGGCTTGTTGTCTCTATTAAATGGAGAAAAGAAATTCTCCCGCAGACACAACTTTAGTCACCCGCTCTGTTTGTCACTTCCCCAAAGGTGTTGCATCCCATGCGCAGATTCCATGAACAGCATCGAGCAAAACGCGACGATCGATACGCCGGACCTGGCGGATGATTCTCCGTCTTTGTCGATAGAGTCCTCCCCCGTACACAACTTGGGGGCTATTGGGTCGTTGCAGGCCCACTGGCCCGAATACCTGATGGAAGCGGCTTTGCTCGGCGCCTTCATGGTTTCGGCCTGCCTCTTCGGCGCGCTCTACGAGTTCCCGCAATCACCGATTCGTCAGGCCATACATTCCTCTTTATTGCGTCGTCTGTTGATGGGCATCTCAATGGGTTCGACGGCTGTCGCGATCATCTATTCGCCTTGGGGGAAACAGTCGGGCGCTCACATCAATCCATCTGTCACAGCAACTTTCTTTCGTCTAGGCAAAATCAAGTTTTGGGACGCGCTCTTCTATATGGCGTCGCAATTCACTGGTGCTCTTTCGGGTGTATGTTTGGTGGCTTATTTTCTTGGCCACGAAATTTCCGACCCAGCTGTGCGCTACGTAGTGACGGTTCCCGGCGAACACGGAGTTTGGATCGCGCTCCTAGCAGAGTTCGTCATCGCTTTCATCTTGATGTCCGTTGTGCTGCACGCTTCCAACCACCACAAATTTGATCGTTTCACCGGCCTTTTTGCCGGATTGTTAGTAGCGACTTACATCACCATTGAGGCCCCATTTTCGGGAATGAGCATGAATCCGGCGCGCACTTTAGGATCCGCACTGCCTGCACAGGTTTGGGAGGGCCTCTGGGTCTATCTGACCTCACCACCACTGGCCATGCTTGCAGCCGCCGAAGTTTACTTGTGGAGCTCAGGAAAGGCCGTCAAATGTTGCAAGCTCCATCACAACAACGACAAGCGTTGCATATTCTGCGGCGCAAACGGAGGGTTGGCGGTATGAGCAATCATTACGACGTCATCGTCATTGGAACGGGAGCTGGTGGTGGAACGCTTGCTTACCATCTAGCGCCATCGGGAAAGCGGATTTTGCTCCTTGAGCGCGGTGACTATGTTCCGCGCGAAAAAGGAAACTGGGACCCGAAGATCGTCAACGTAGATGGCCACTACAACACCAAAGAAGGATGGCTCGACAAGGACGGCAAGGACCTTCATCCACACACCAACTACAACGTCGGCGGAAACACGAAATTCTACGGCGCGGCGCTGTTCCGGCTTCGCCAGGAAGACTTCGGCGAACTGAAGCACCACGGCGGAATCTCGCCGGGGTGGCCCATCCGCTATGACGACCTGGAACCCTACTACACACAGGCCGAAAATCTTTACCATGTGCACGGAAACCGTGGCGAAGATCCGACTGAACCTTTCGCTAGCAGTCCCTATCCATGGCCGGCAGTGAGCCATGAACCGCGTATTCAGCAGCTCTCCGATGACTTCGCGCGCTCAGGCCTCAAGCCATTTCATGTTCCCGTCGGCGTGATGCTCGACGAGAAAGACCCGCAGAAGAGCAAATGTATTCGCTGCAATACCTGTGATGGCTTCCCATGTTTGGTGTACGCGAAGGCGGATGCGCAGGTACTCTGCGTGGATGAAGCAGTAAAGCACCCCAACGTCACTCTGATTACAAATTCACTGGTCAAGAAGATCGAGACCGATGGCTCGGGACGCGTGGCTAAAGGTGTGGTCGTTGAGCGGCATGGCCGTACCGAAAATTTTACCGGTGATGTGGTTGTAGTCTCCTGTGGTGCGATCAATTCGGCGGCACTATTGCTGCGCTCCGCCAATGACAAACATCCACGCGGCCTGGGCAACAGTTCCGAC
>Ga0207689_10002182_pt1 | contig 18371 bp, 17 predicted proteins | sample KBSMisM52_FD_184312 | JGI IMG/M metagenome (GOLD analysis project Ga0207689, IMG submission 184312) | Miscanthus rhizosphere microbial communities from Kellogg Biological Station, Michigan, USA - KBS Miscanthus M5-2 (SPAdes) (version 2) | ecosystem: Host-associated > Plants > Roots >... | reverse complement strand
ATCGGCGTTGGCGAGCAGCACGCGATCCTCGGCGGTGATGCGTGCGCGCAGCACGAACACGTGGGCGATGCTGCCGAGGATAGCCGTGATCCATGCCGTGTGCACGAGCGGCAGCGCCAGCAGCTCCACGAACACCGCCACGTAATTGGGGTGCCGCACCCAGCGGTACGGGCCGTCGTCCACGATGCCTTGCCGCGTCGAATCGACGACGCCGACATTCCAGTAGCGGCCAAGCGTCTGGATGACCCACCAGCGCGTCCACGTGGCGGCGACGAGCAGGAGCAGCGCGGGCAAGGCGAGCGCAGGCACGAAGGGGCGATGCAGGGTCACGACCTCGATCGCGGCGCCGGCCAGGATGGCCGCGTGCAGCACCGCCATCCACTTGAACTGCGGTTCGTGGATCGCCGTGGCCCCGGCGGCAATCAGGGCGCGACGGTGGCGGAAGGAGATGACGAGCTCGGCGAGCCGCAGCAGCGCCACCGCCACCACCACGGCCAGGTACGCCTGGACGGTTGGCGTCAGTCCCACTGCAGCAGCGCGGTCTCGGCGCTGAACCCGGGCCCGAAGGCGGCCAGCATGCCGTAGGCTCCGGCCGGCACGTCGCGCGTGCGCAGCCACTCGTCGAGCACGAACAGCACCGACGCGCTCGACTGATTGCCGCACTCCCGCAGCACGTGCCACGACGGCTGTGTGTCGGCTTCCGTCAAGCCGATCTCCTCTTCGATCGCCTGCAGGAGCGCGCGCCCGCCCGGGTGCAGCACGAACGCCGAGACGTCGGCCGTGGTGAGGCCGCGCCGCGCCAGCGCCGTGCACAGGATCTGCTTGATGCGCGAGCGAATGAGCTGCGGCACTTCCTTCGACAGGATGATGTGGAAGCCGTCGCCCTGCAGATCGAAGCCCATCGCGTCGATGGTGTCGGGCAGGAGATGGCTCGCGACCTCGAGGATTCTCGGGCCACGGCCGGGCCGTCCGGTGACCACGGCCGCCGCGGCGCCGTCGCCGAACAGGATCGTCGAGATCAGGTTGGCCTGCGAGAGGTCACGCCGTTGAAAGGTGAGGCTCGGGAGCTCCACCGCGACGACGAGCGCGGTGCCGTTCGGATATGCGCGCACGAAGTCGGCCGATCGGCCGAGCGCAGCCGCTCCCGCCGCGCATCCCAGCTCGGTGATCGGCAGGCGCCGGACATCCGGGCGGAATCCCATCCGGTTGATGAGATGCGCGTCGAGCGACGGAATCATGAACCCGGTGCACGACGTGGTGATCAGCAGATCGACATCAGAGGGCGCGATGCCGGCCTTCTGCAGAGCGCCTTCGGCCACCTGCAGTCCGAGCGCGATCGAATGCTCCCGGTACTCGCGCGTGAGCGTCGCCAGCGGGCGCGGCTCGATGATGTAGTCCACCGGGTGGATGAAGAAGCGCCGGCGCACTTGCGCGCCGTCCACGATTGCCATCATGGCGTTGAGGCGCCGTTCGTCGATGTCGAAGGTGCTGCCGAAATAGCGTTTGACGTCGTCCCGGGTGATCTCGTGCTGGGGGAGCGCCGTCGAGGTGGCGGCGATGCGGATGGGCTGCTCCATTTATGTGCGAGCCATTGTATTTTCACGGGCCGCCTAAAGGCGGCCCCCACGTACGTAGCCCGGCCCGCCACGGCAGCGCACGGGAGTGAGGCGTGCGCCCGCCGGACGGGCCGGTGGTGGAGAGAGGTGTGGCCTACGAACGCGCCGGCTTGAGCGTCAGGAACAGGCTGCGCCCTTCCCGGTGCAGCAGCACCAGCACGGGCTTGCCGCCGGTCTGCTCGATCGCGGTCTTCAACTCGGCAACCGTCGTCGTCGCGTGGCCGTTGACCTTTTCGATCACGTCGTTCGGCCGGATGTCGCTGTCGGCCGCGACGCCGTCGGGATCCACGTCAGTGACGAGGACGCCTTTCACCGAGCGCGGAATCTCGTTCTCCCGCGCCAGCTCCGGCGTCAGCGGCGCCACCTGCATGCCGTAGCGGCCGGGTGAGGCGGACGAACCGTGCGCGTCGCGCTCCTCGCTGTCGGTGTTGCTCGCCTTCAGCTCTTCGAGCCGTGCGTTGAGGTCGCTGGTGCGGCCGTCACGCACCACCTTGAGGGCCACCGATGTGCCCGGCGCCGTGTTGGAGATGGCGTTGCGCAGCTCGTTCCCGTCCGTCACGCGCCGCCCCTGCACCTCGGTGATCACGTCACCCTGCCTCAGGCCCGCGCGCTCGGCCGGGCTGCCGGGCTCCACCTGGTTGACGAGCGCCCCGCGCACGTCGCTCAGGCCGAGGCTCGACGCCAGGTCTGCGGTAATCGGCTGCACCGTGACACCCAGCTTGGCGCGGCGCACGTGGCCGCTCGAGATCAGCTGCCCCATCACGTTCTTCGCCATGTTCGACGGGATCGCGAAGCCCAGGCCGATGTTGCCGCCGGAGGGCGACATGATCTGCGACGGCACACCGAGCAGCTCGCCCTGCAGGTTCACGAGCGCGCCGCCGGAGTTGCCGTGATTGATCGGCGCGTCGGTCTGCAGGAAGTCCTGGAAGCTGCCGTCGCCGTTGCCGGTGGTGCGACCCTTGGCGCTGATGATGCCCGAGGTCACCGTCTGACCGACGCCGAGCGGGTTGCCGATGGCCAGCACCACGTCGCCCACGCGGGCCTTGTCCGAGTCGGCGAGCGGAAGCGCGTGCAGCCCGGTGGCTTGCACCTTCAGCACCGCGAGGTCGCTCGGTGCGTCGTCACCCACCACGGTCGCGGTGAGCACGCGGCGATCGGCGAGCTCCACTTCCACCTTGTCGGCCCCGTCGACCACGTGATGGTTGGTCAGGATGTAGCCGTCGGCGTTGATGACGACGCCGGAGCCCAGCCCCTCCTGCCGCGGCACGCGCATGCGGCCGCCGCGCTCCTGCGAGTCGAAGTCGCGGCCGAAGAAGTCACGGAACCGGGGATCGGAAAACGGCAGTGCGGTGGGCGCGACCTGCGCCTTCTTGGCGACACGAACGGTGACGACACTCGGGGTGACCTGATCGACGACACTGGCGTACGATGACACGCCGGCGGGAACCGCTGGCGCTGCCGGAGCTGCGGCGGGAGCTGCAGCCGCAGGCGCCGCGCCGGCGGCATGCACTGCGGTCGTGTCTCGCCACGTCGAGCCCACGGCGATCCCGCACAGCGCGGCCGCGACCGCGATGGCCGCCGTGAAGCTGCGGGCAGCCCTTCGCGTGTCCAGCGGCGATGTGTGATGTGTCATATGACTGAACCCTCCATGTCCGGTTGGACGCCGGACCGGCGCGCTTGGACGGGACTGCCTGCCGCGGGCGCCTGGGGCTTGCTGGCGGCGGCACTTTTTCTCGCCTTCCTGGCCATGTGGGTGGTGACCCCGGCGCCGGTCTATGCCCTGCTTCCGTTTGGCGTGGCGGTTCCCGAGCTCAGCCCGCTGCTGAGCGCGCTCGCGCTGGCCGTCGCCGCCGGCGCCTGGCTCGGACGGTCCCGCCGTCCGGCACGGATCGCGGCGGTGATTTCGCTTGGGGCGGCGGTGCTGCTGGCCCTGCCCGTCGCGCAGCTTCCGGCGGCCGTGCGCCGATTCGACGTGTCGATGGCGGCGGCTGGGTTTGGTGCCGCCCGATTAAATTCCGTTAATCCAACGTCAGCGACGGCTCGCGGGTCGTCGTCGGTGCGCCGCGGCGTGTTGGTGGGCGATGCGGGTGGCGCGCCGCTCACCGCCGACATCTACGCACGCGACGGCGTCCACGATGCGCCGCTCCTCGTGCAGATCTACGGCGGTGCCTGGCAACGCGGCCGGCCCGGCGACGACGAAGTGTTCGCGCGCTATTTCGCGGCACGCGGATATGTGGTGGCGGCGATCGACTATCGTCACGCGCCGGCGTCGCGGTGGCCGGCGCAGATCGACGACGTGCGCACGGCGCTTGCGTGGCTGGGGGTGCACGGGCCTGAGTTCGGCGCGGATCCGACCCGGCTCGCCCTCGTCGGACGCTCGGCGGGTGCGCAGCTGGCCCTGGTGGCCGCCTATCAGGCGGGCGCTCCCGCCGTGGCCGGCGTCGTCAGCTTTTACGGCCCGGTGTTCCTGGCCGACGGGTGGCGCGAACCGCCGCGACCCGACCCGTTGGACACGCGGTCGATCCTCGAAACCTATCTCGGCGGAACGCCCGACCAGGTGCCCGACCGCTACGCGGCGGCGTCGCCCGTCACGTATCTCTCGGCGCAGTCGCCGCCGACGCTGCTCGTGTACGGGCGCCGCGATCACATCGTGGAGGTGCGATTCGCGCGGCGGCTCGAGGCGCGGCTGCGGGAGATCGGTGTGCCCGCGGTGCTGATCGAGATTCCGTGGGCCGAGCACGCCTTCGACCTGCTGCCCCACGGGCTGAGCGCACGCGTGGCCTTTACCTACACCGAGCGGTTTCTCGCCGGCCTGCCGGCTCTGCACGCCGACGCCCGGCCCGTGGCCGACGCGCGACCGCGGCCGCGCTGATAAGATCGCGGCGCCCGATGCGGAATCTCGTGATTGGAGTGGTTGTGGCGGCCGCGCTGGCGCTGGCCCTGTCGCCCGCGCGGATTGCAGGCATCGACGCCTGGAAGATTGTGCTCGCCGCGATCGGTGCCGTGCTCGTGGTAACCGCTGGGCGTGGCGAGAAGGTCAAGTAGGCTCTACCCACCTGACCCACCAGACCTACCTGACTACATTTTCTCTTTGAGCACCTTGAGCCACGGCTCGGCGGCCGCGGTGGGCTCCACCTTGCGGTCCACCACGATGTTCTTGGTGCTGTAGCCGACGCCGTAGATCTTCTCGTTGGCGTTGCGGTCGGCGCGGATCGTCGATCCCGCGAGGCTGACGCCCGCGAACAGACCGCGCGATCGCGAGTAGCTCAGAATCTCCGCCTGCAGTTTGTAGTCGGTGGACGCGGTCGCTTCGCGGCCCACCGGGCCCGCCGCTACCGACGCATCGCCGCCGATCTTGAACGTGTTCTGCGCCAGGTTCTCGATGCCGCGCTCGTTGACCACGACCAGCACGATGTCAGTGGCCTGCCCGCCGATCTGCAGGCCGACGCTGCCGCCGGTCAGCGTGATGAACGCGGGCGCCGACCATCCCGAGGCCGACTTGACGCTCATCACACCTTTGCCACGCTGCGCGCCGATGAGCAGGGCGCCCTTCACCGTGGAGGGGATGACCACCACGGCCTGCGCCTTCTCGATGATCGCCTCGGGCACGCCCTTGTCTGGCGCCGACAGAATCTCTTCGAGCACGCGGGCCGCCTCGTTCGCGCGATCGGTCTCGACCTGTTGCGCGAACGCGAGACGCGGAAGCAACGTCAGGGTGAGTGCCGCAACCGCGGCGACCTTGCTGATCATGGATCCCTCCTGGGACCCGAATCTATCACGCGCGACGCATCTAGCCGATTCCCGCAACCGGCTTGGTGATCACGCCCAGGTCGTCGATCCGCGCCAGTTCGCCACTGGGGTTGTTGAACCGATCACCGGCCTCGATGACGACGCTGTGGTGCAGGAGGTCGGTGTCGCGGATGCGGCGCCTCACTTCGGAATCGATCTTGTGCGTGCTGAGCTTGGCTGGCTTCTTGATCCCGGCGATGTTGGCCAGCACGTCGCTCTCGCGAATCGGCAGTCCGCACCGCTTCGCGTTCTGGAACAGCCAGTTGAGCGCGACGCCGTTGAGGGTGTCGTTGTCGTTGCCGCCACCGACGTCGGAGTGAACGCCGCGGAACCACACCTCCTGCAGCACGACGCCGGTCGCGGGCGCGCTGCCCGAGAGTCGCGTCAGCGGAAACAGCAGGCGCGTCTCGTCGAGCGCCATCGCGTGGAAGACGTTGTGGGCGTTGGGCGGCATGTGCAGATTGTGTCCGGCGTTGACGTGCTCGCCGGGCAGTCCGAATTCACCCACGACATCCCAGAGCCCGATGAAACGCAGGTTGAGGTTCTTGATCTTGTCGGCGATCTCATTGGCGAACGAGAGCGCCAGCGCGGCCCCGCGGCTGAAGCCGGCAATGTCCACCACCGAGTCGCCGGCTTCGATGTTGTTCTCGAGCCGATCCATGGCCTGGCGCACGCGCTGATGGCCGCCGATGCCGAACGCCTCCGAGAACGTGCGGCCGATGAACGTCCGCGCGCGGGTGCCGATGCCCTTCAGATAGAGGCTGCCGGTTTCCTTGCGAACGTCGTCGTTCTTGTTGGGGTCCTCGTACGCGTGAAAGAACTTGCAGGCATTCGAGTCGCGAGTGTCGCCGTCGCGTTCCTCGTTGCCAGTACCGTCGAAGACGTAGAGCGCCATGATGACCTCGATCTGAATAGCGAACCGGCGTTAAGCCGGTTTGCCAGATACTGCCGCGGAGCCCGCGTTTTTTGCGGGCTCCGCCAGACGTGCGGATCCTACAGAAAGAACGTTGCGAGCGTACGGATCGAACAAGCCCGGCCGTTAGCGCGATGGCTTGATGACCGTGAACACACCCATCCCGAAGCCGACGCCGCCATAGTTGGGCTGGATCGACGGGGGCACGAGCGCTGCCGACACCGACCCGCCAAAGCCCAGCTGGAACGCGTGCGTCGTTCGCGCGTAGCGAACGTAGCCGCCCTGGAGCTTACCCACCGTCAGGATGGCGCCAGGCTGCTCGTGTATGTGCAGCGCATGCGACGGCTTGCCGTTCAGTTCGGCCCGGCCAAACAGCGCATGCACTCGCGCCAGCGTGAGCGTGGCCTCGGCCAGCCCGGCGTGCGTCTGCTGTCCGCGCTCGGCGTTTGTTCCCCACGCGAGTGTGGCGGCCAGCCGCCCCCGGGTATAGACGGCCGACGCCGTCACGCGGGTGATGTCGTAGCGCGCGCCGTGCTCGAAGTCCTGCTCGGCTGATTCCAGGCGCCCGGCGGAAACCTGGAGCGACAGCGAATCGCGCGGCTGGATCGTGAGACGGCCCGACACCGAGTCGAGCGGACCGAGATCGAAGTCGGCGCGCGACTCGTCGGGCTCGCGGCCGTTGAACGCCGAGCCCTCCAGGCGCCAGCCGCGGCCCGAGAGCCCTGCCGTCACCACGCCGAACGAGATGTGCGTCGCGTCGAGCCAGTGATGCGAGATCGGCGCGACGGGATTCACGGCGGCCGACGCGCGGTGTGGAAAGGCGGGCGGACCGAGCGCCGGCTCGCCGGCAGGGCCACCATACACGCGCCACGCGAGGCTGCCGCCGGCGCGGAATGGACGCTCGTATTCCGCCGCCACTTCCATGAACAGGTCGTGTGGATGCTGCCGATCGTGCAGCCCGTCGCCGTCGCACAGCTCGCCCGACGCCAGCAGGTCGGGATAGCCGCACCCCGGAATCGTCCACGGTTCCAGGCTCAACATGGTACGCAGGGCGGCGCGGCCGCCGCCGAGCGGGTGACGGGCCTCCGCCATGAACCAGTTGATGCTGCCGAACTGATGGGAGCCGCGATGAACGGGTGCCCATTCCTGCAGGTACTGCACGAACACGTTGCCGTGCAGCATCAGGGCCCACGACGCCGACTCCATGTGATGTCCGGCGTGCTCGTCGGCGGGCGGTGGATGCTGGTGCTCCTGGGCGCCGGCCGCCACTGCCGTGGCGGCCAGAACCACGGCCGCCGCTAAACCTCTGGAGGGGAACAAGGTACGTAGAGACGCACCTTAAGCGCGCCTGTCCCAGTATAGAGATAATCAAACCATGAGCAACAAAACCTTCCCCGTCGAAAAGACCGACGCCGAGTGGCGTGCGCAGCTCTCCCCGGAGCAATACGCGGTGCTGCGAGGGCACGGCACCGAGCGGCCCGGGTCGTGTGCGCTCTTGAACGAGAAGCGCGTCGGCACCTTCTCGTGTGCCGGCTGCGGCCAGCCGCTGTTCATGACCGGACGCAAGTTCGAGAGCGGTACCGGATGGCCCAGCTTCGTCGCGCCGCTCGAGGGGTCGATCGAGGAGACCGTCGATACCGGCTACGGCATGGTGCGCACCGAGGTCCACTGCAGCCGGTGCGGCGGCCACCTCGGGCACGTGTTTCCCGACGGTCCGCCGCCCACCGGCCTGCGCTATTGCATCAACGGCGTGGCGCTGGATTTCGCGCCGGGCGACGGGAAGGGCTGAGGCGCTATACTCCCGCGCATGAAACCTGCCCTTCGCGCGTCGATGCTCCTCGCCGCCGTCCTGGCCGGTGCCTGGCCCGCCGCGGCCGAGGAGCCCGCCGGATCGCTCTCGGCCCTGAGCACGCAGCCGTCCATGAACGTGTTCCGCCGCTTCTCGGTGGACCGCGCGAAGATGATCGAGTTCTACGGCGAGGTGCTGGGGTTGAAGGCGCTGCCGTCGATTCAGCTCGGCGGCGGCAACGAGATGATCCTGTTCGGCATCGGCACCGCGCAGGTGAAGCTGCAGGCCACGCCCGCTGCCAGCCAGTATCCTGGCGGCGACGTCAAGGCGGCGACCGGACTTCGCGTGTTCACCTTCTTCTATCCCGACGAGGCGGCGGTGTCGGCGCGCTTCACGGCCAAGGGCTACCCGGCGCCGAAGTTCGCGCCGCGGGCCGGTGGCGGCCGCGCCGCGATGGTGCTCGACCCCCAGCAGCAGTGGGTGGAGCTGGTGGCGATGCCGGGTGCGCCGCCCGACACCTATCAGCGGTTCGAGGTGGGGATCACGGCGGCGAATCTCGAGAAGAGCCGCGCGTTCTACCGCTCCTTCGTCGGGCTCGAGGAGCTGCCGCCGGTCGTCGATCCGGCGCTCGGCGCCACGAAGTACCCGTTCCGGCACGGTGACACGACCATCAACGTGTGGTCGTTCGGCGGCACTCTCCCGGCGAACAAGAGCAGTGCCGGGATTCAGTACGTGATCTCGAACGTCGAAACGGTGGACGCCAAAGCCAAGGCCCAGTCGGTGACCATCGATCGGCCGCTGGGGCTCTTCGGCCAGGGTCTGCGGACGATCTGGCTCTCGGATCCGGACGGCGTCACCAACTACTTCGCGCAGATCCTGCCGCGGCGCCCGGCGGCGGCGCCCTCGACGCAATAGCCGATCAGGGCGGTCTCACGACCGCCCTCTCCACTCACGTCACTGATCTCGCGACGGGAGTTCCTCGTCGAGCTTCGACGCAAGTTCGTGGACGTTCGTCTCTCGCGCCAGCTCGTCGATGTGAGGGCCTCCGGCGGCATGGGCCACGCCGAGATGGGCGGCGATGTCCTGCAGCAGCCCGAGCACCGCGGTCATTTCGCGCTCGGCGAGCAGATTGATCTGGAGATCGAGGTGTGCGCGCCGGTCGCCCTGCGTCGTCAAGCGGTTCTGGCTCGCCAGGACGAAGAGGGCCAGGAAGATCGCCTCGAGCGACACCAGCGTGGTGAGCATCGGGAACGGAAAGGGATCGAACGGACGCACGGCGGGCACCGCATGGACGTTCACCGCTACCCAGCTCACGAACCACACCAGGTGGGCGAACAGGACCGGTCCGCGGCCGGCCGTGGAGGTGATCCACTCGCTGATGCGTTCCGCACGCGAGCGGCCAAGAAGGGCCGACTCCTCCAAGCCCTTGATGATGCGCACGTTCTCTTCCATCGTGCGCGAAACGGAGTCGGTGCCCTGACGCGGATTCGAATCCATGCAGTGACCGGGAGGTAACACAGCATGTTCGGGGCCAGGCTGACCGCCGGCTCCCGGCGAGGCGGGCGGCCGGCGGTCGTCTGAAGCGCGTGGCAGAAGGTGCGAAGAGGCCGAGCGGATGGGCTGCAAATCTTGCAGCCGTGACGCTACTCGATGTCCGTGTCCGAGGCCTTCTGCGCGTCGTCGTCGGCCTCGTCGTCCTCTTCTTCTTCCTCTTCGGCGTCGTCGTCCTCGAAGTCCTCGTCCTCGTCGTCGGTCTGACCGGGCTCGCTGGCGTCGGCCTGCGCGATCGGCGCGTCGGGATCGACGCCCACGCTCTCGAGCGCGGGTTCGTCGCGGATGTCTTCCATCGTGTCGGCCCCGGTCCCGGTGGTGATGTCTGCCATGATCTGCTCCATTCCGCCGGCGCTCGAAACGAGGCGCGGCTGGCGCTCCGAGAGCAAGAAGGGAGCCAGCATGATCATCGCCACTCGACGCGACTCAGCAGCGCGTACGTAGCTGCGGGTCTTTAGACCCGCCTACTGCACTTTGATAGCGAGCGGCACGATCACCGTTCCCCAGTGGAAGCGCAGCGTCGCGTCCTTGCCATCAACGACGGGGAAGTAATACGTCAGTGTTTCCATGTGCGCGCCGGTCTCGGGCTTTACCTCGAGGCGCAGGGCGTCGCGATGCTCGCCGGGATAGCTGGTGTGGAAGGTGTCGGCGACTGAGTTGAAGATGAACGTCCAGCTGTCCGCACGCGGGATCGTCCACAGGCTGTACGAACCCTTGGGCAGCGGCTTGCCGTTTACTTCGATGTCACGCGAGATGGTCATCGACGTGGCGTCGTTGGCGCCGGGGTGCCACATCCGGCCGTACGGCACCAGGCTCCCGTAGATCTCACGGCCGCGCGCCACCGGGCGTCCGTACTCGATGCTGATGTCGGTGTTGGCGACACGCTGCGTGACCGTGCCGCGCTGGCTCTTGATCACGCGGTCGAGCGGAATGATCTCGTCGCGCTGCGCGAACGCCCCGGTTGCCAGCGTGAGCGCCGCAGCGAAACCGATGACGATGGATTTCATGGCGCCTCCAGGGCGGTCTCAAGACCGCCCTCTACATTATGGGAGTGCGAACACATAGAGCTGCCCCGTGTTGCTGGGCTTCAGCTCCGGCGTGAGGCGCAGTTCGGTCGTCGAGACGAGCGACGATCCCGTCGTCACCGCGACATACTGCTTGCCATCGACCGCGAACGTCACGGGGTAGCCGACCACCGGCGCGCCCAGGTTCTGCTCCCACAGCACCTTGCCGGTGCGGTCGTCGAAGGCGCGGAAGCGGCCGTTGACGTCGCCCCCGAACACCAGCCCGCCCGCTGTCGCCACGAGCGACATGGTGCCGGCGCGCTGCTCGTATTTCCACAGCGTGCGGCCGGTCTCAACCGAGATCGCGTAGATGGTGCCGACCTTGTCAGTGCCCGGCGCCAGCATCGACGGCATGTTGAGACCGTAGACGAGCGACGGGTCGCGCTTGTCGGTGGTCGTCTTGGCGTTCATGCAGACGTTCTGGAGCGGATAGAACATGACGTTGGTGCGCGGGTTGTACGCGCCGGCCGGCCAGTTCTTGCCGCCCGAGCCCGCGCTCGGGCAGATCATCTTTTCTTCGCCCAGCTTCGAGAACGTCGCGGCGGGGTTCACCGTCACCTCGCCGGTGGCGCCGTCGATCTTCGAGATGACGTTCTGGAACACGGTCGGCCGCGCCCACAGGAACTCGCCGGTCTGACGATCGAGCGTGTAGACCACGCCCGTCTTGCCGGGAATGCCCGTGATCACCTTGCGCCGTTCGCCCGGCTTGACCTTCGGGTTGATCCACGGCACTTCCTTCGGGTCGGGCGATATCGCCGTTTCGACCAGCAGCCGCTCGAACGGGTGATCGAGGTCCCAGTGATCGACGATGTGCTGGTAGTACCACTTCATCTTCCCGGTATCGGCGTCGAGCGCCAGCGTCGAGTTGTGGAAGAGGTACTTCTTGTCGTTGCCGTCGAGCGTGAACTTCGGCGCCGGGATGGTGACCGACGTGCCGACGAAGATGGTGTTGGTTTCCGGGTCATAGCTCGGGACCATCCACGTTCCTACGTGCCAGCGCTCGGCCATCGGCACGGCGCCCCACGTTTCGTACCCGAGTTCGCCGGGCAGCGGAATCGTGCGTGCCCGCCACAGCTCCTTGCCGGTCTTGGCGTCGTGCGCGGTGATGATGCAGGCGTCGTTGCCGGCCTGAGGCTGGCACTGGCGGCCCTCGATCACCTTGCCGTTGGCGATGATCGGGCCCGAGCTCGCCGAGGCGCGCGCGGTGGCGTCGAGCACCTTTGTTTCCCACACCAGTGCTCCGGTCCTGGCGTCGATGGCGTACATCTGGTTGTCGGCGCTGCCGTCGATGATCGTCGTGCCCCAGATGGCGATGTTGCGGTTCGTACCGCCGCGGACGCCTTCGGGCAGCTTGCGCCGGTTCTCCCAGATCAGATCGCCGGTCTTGGCGTTGATCGCCTGGATGTAGTCGGCCGGCCCCGGCGCGTACATCACGCCGTCGTAGACGAGCGGGGTGGACTCCATGTTGCCGTTGCCCATGCCGCGGGCCCACGCCATCTTCAGCTTGCCGACGTTGGTCCGATCGATCTGATCGAGCGGGCTGAAGCCCTGGCTGTCGAGCGTGCGCCGCCAGGAGAGCCAGTTCGACGGGCTGGGCTTCCACAGCATCTCGTCGGTGACCGGGACGAAGCCGCGGTTGCCGCCGTTCGGCGGCGGCGTGGACCCCGGTCCAGCCGCGCGTGCCGGTGCCTGCGCCTGAGCGAGCCCGGTGAACGCCATGACCGCAAGTGCCGCTATTGCAACCGTTCGCTTCATCAGAACCCCCTTGTCCGCGAGCCGGCCCGAGACTATCACGCCGGGGTGGGCGGCCGGCGCCCCAGCCAGGCGATCCATCCGCCCGCCAGGAGCGGGGCAGCGCTGGCGATGGCAAAGATCCCTGAGGGGATCACGATCTCGGCGCGAGACATCCCGTGGGCGGGCGAGAGATTGGCGAGGAAGACGATTCCCAGCAGGAGAAACGTCGGGAGCGCGAGGACGCCCTCCACCAGGAGGGCAATCCACAGCCTCGTCGCCGTGGCATCTGTGGCCAGTCGCCACCCGAGGGCGAGCGACAGCAGGCCCGAGAGCAGGGCGGCCCCGTACGAAACCGACACGCTCATGTCCGCGAAGAACAGCGTCCAGAACCGCGGTGTGAGATAGAGAGCGGGCTCGCCGAGCGGGTGAAAGGTTGCTCCAGCGACGGCCAGCAGGCACTGATACACGGCGACGCAGGCGAGGTATTGACCGATACGGCGTCTGCGCGGCCGCAACTGCGCTTCCCAGCGTTCGACGGCATCGGACTCGAGAGTGGCTCGATCGAGCATGCGCGGTTCAGGTCACCAGAACTTCCAGCGTGAGCGCGAGCGCCTGTAGCGGGCGAGCGGAATCGTCTCGGGCTCGATCAGCGAGCCGTCGATCGGCCCCTCCAGGTGATAGCCGAAGAGCGCGGCCAGCGCCGCTTCGCCCAGCTCCAGTGGGTGGAACGGAAAGGGATAGGCGGTCTGGTCTTCGCTGTCGTCCAACGCCGGGTGCCGGCCGGCCCAGTACGGCTCCTCGAACGGCAGCCTGGGGCCGATGTCCTCGAGGATGCCGCTGTCGGGAGACAGGCTCAACGCTCGGACGAGCGTGCCGTTCGTCCACTGGGCGTAGGCGAACCAGTCCACCACGCTGTGCATGGCGTGCAGCGTCACGGTGCCGCGCCCCCCGGCCGCGACGAACGGGGCCGGCAGCTTGGATGGGTAGTCGGCTCCGAACTCTCGTGCCGCCACGACGGAGACGCCAGGGAAGCAGCCGATGCAGATTTCGTTGTCGTCGGGGCAGGTGAACATGAGATCGCCGTCCTCGAGCGGTTCCAGCTTCTCGCCAGGGAACAGCGTCGCGGCGAACCGGGCCGTGGCGTCCCGATTCATGGTGGGACGGGCCAGCAGCGCCTCGCGCGCGCTCCCGTCCGCGTACACGAGCATCCAGGTCTTGGCGCCCATAGGCTGAGCAGGCAGAGTAGGCGGAGTCGATGGAGGAGGCAAGGTAGGATCGGTGCCATGACCTGGTCCCCTGTTCGTCTCCTCCGCCCCCTTGTCTTCGCCGCCGCACTTGCCGCCGCCGCGGTGCCGACGCTGGCGCAGGCGCCGGCGACCGCCCCAGCCCCGGGACGCGAGACGTCGGCGGCCTCGGTCCGGTCGTATCTCGCGGCGCAGCTGATGCCGGTGGATCCCGAGGTCGTGACGGGGACGCTGCCCAACGGGCTGCGCTATTACGTCCGCCCGAACGCGAAACCCGCCCGGCGGATCGAGCTGCGGCTGGTCGTCAAGGCCGGCTCGGTGCTCGAGGATCCCGATCAGCTCGGGCTGGCGCACTTCGTCGAGCACATGGAGTTCGAAGGCACGCAGCACTTCCCGCGTGAAGGCATCAACGCGTTCCTGGCCTCGCTCGGCCTCGGCATCGGTCCCGACGCCAACGCGGAGACGAGCTTCGACGACACGCAATACACGCTGCGCATCCCCGCCGGCTCGCCGCAGGTCCTCGATCGCGCCTTGCTGGTTCTGGAGGACTGGGCGCACGCCGCGACGTTCGACCAGGACGCCATCGATCGCCAGCGCGGCATCGTGCTCTCGGAATGGCGGCTGCATCTCGGCGCGGCCGAACGCACCGGGGACAAGATCCGGAAGGTCCAGCTCGAGGGATCGCGGTACGTCGATCGGCCGCCGATCGGCGACCCGAGCGTGATCGAAAAGGCGCAGCGCGAACAGCTGCTGCGTTTCTATCGCGATTGGTACCGCCCCGATCTGATGGCCGTGATCGTCGTCGGCGACGTGGACCGCGACGCCACGGTCGCCATGATCAAGGCACACTTTTCGTCGCTGACGTCGCCGGCCACGAAGCGCCCGCGGCCGGCGTTCGACGTGCCCGAGCGGCCGGGCACGCGCTACAGCGTAATTGCCGACAAGGAGGCGACGGCCACCGGGGTGGCCATCAGCAACCTGCGCCCGGCACGTCCCCAGGACACGGTCGGCGGCTATCGCCAGATCATCATGGACCAGCTGTTCGGCGACATGCTCGACGCCCGTCTCGACGAGCTCGATCAGCGCGAGAACCCGCCGTTCCTCCGGGCTGCCGCCGGCCGCCGCCTGTTCGACACGCCGCGGACGAAAGACGAAGTGCTGATGCAGGCGCTGGTGCCCAACGACGGCGTGGTCCGAGGGCTGGACGCGCTGATCACCGAGATCCAGCGGATCGTGCGCTACGGGTTCACCGCCACCGAGCTGGCGCGCGCCAAGCAGGCCATGATGGCCAGCTACGAGCGCAGCGTCACCGAGAGTCCCGACCGCGAGTCGTCGAGCCGCGCCGACGAATACACCAGGAACTTCCTGCAGCGTGAAGCGCTGCCCACCATCTTTCAGGAGCTGGCCTTTCATCGCCGGTTCGTGCCGGAGATCACGCTGGCCGAGATGAACACGCTCGCCGCGCAGTGGTTTCCCGCGCAGAACCGCCTGGTGATCGTGACCGGTCCCGAGGCCGCCGGCGTGACCCTGCCCGATGCGGCGCAGCTGGCCGCCGCGATCCAGACAGCGTCGGCGCGGCCGGTCTCGCGCTATGTGGACGAAGGCGCGACGCAGGCGCTGATGCCGATGCCGCCCGCGAAAGGATCGATCGTGAAGGTGACGCCGCGGCCGGAGGCCGGCATCATCGAGTGGACGCTCTCGAACGGCGCCACGGTCGTGCTCAAGCCCACCACCCTGAAGGAGGATCAGATTCTCTTTCGCGCGTTTGCGCCGGGTGGGACTTCGCTCGCCAGCGACGCGGACTTCATTCCAGCCCGGACGGCGGACTACGTGGTGCCCGCGGGTGGCGCCGGCCTGGTGAGCGACGGCTCGCTCGACAAGGTGCTGAGCGGCCGGGCCGTGGCGGTGACGCCGTTCATCGGCGATACCGACCAGGGCATGACGGGGGGCAGCACGCCGCAGGATCTGGAAACGTTCTTTCAGCTGCTGCACCTGCGCTTTGCGCAGCCGCGCGCCGATCCGGCGGCCTTCTTCGCGCTGTCGGCGCAAGTGCGCGCGCTGGTCGCCAACCGGTCGGCGAGCCCCGACGTCGTCTTCCGGCAGGAGATCAACCAGGCGCTCACCCGGAACAGCCCGCGCCGGTCGCCCGACACGGTGGCCACCGTGTCGCAGTGGGATCTGACCAAGTCGCTCGCCTTCTACAAGGCGCGCTTCGCGGACGCCAGCCGTTTCACGTTCGTCTTCGTCGGCAGCTTCACGCCCGAGATGCTCAAGCCGTTCGTCGAGACCTATCTCGCGAGCCTGCCGGCCACGCACACGAGCGAGACGTGGCGAGACGAGGGCATCACCCCGCCCAGGGGCGTGGTCGAGCGGACGGTCGAGAAGGGGATCGCGCCGAAGAGCCAGGTGGGAATCGTCTTCTCTGGCCCCTTCGCGTACGACGACGCTCACCGGCTGGCACTCCGTGCGATGGTGATGGTGCTGCAAGGGCGGCTGTTCGACACCATCCGGCAGGAGCTTGGCGGCACCTACAGCATTACCGCCGAGCAGCGGACGCAAAAGGTGCCGAGGCCTGAGTACACGATCACCGTCGAATGGGCCTGCGATCCGGCCCGCACCGCCGCGCTGGTACGGCGCGTGTTCGACGAGATCCAGTTCGTGAAGGACACGTCGTTCACGCCGGATCAGGTGCGGCGCCTCCGCGCCGCGCTGCTGCATGACTTCGAGCAGGACAGCCAGGACAACGGCTACCTGCTCAACGAGATCGCACGCCGCTACGCGGACGGCGATGCCGCGCACGTCGCCGCGGCGATCGACCTGCCGGACCAGATTGCGGCGTTGACCGGCGAGGCGATTCAAGAGGCGGCCCGGACCTATCTCGACACCGCGAACTACGTGAAAGTGACGCTGATGCCGGAGAAAAAGTAGGCAGAGAAGGCGGAGAGGGCGGAGAAGGTAGGCGGTGATCGCGCTCATCACAGGACCGACATCCGGAATCGGTCTGCAGATCGCGCGCGAACTCGCGGCTCAGGGAGCTCACCTCGTCCTCGCGTGCCGCGACGCGGCGAAGGGCAGGGCGGTCGCGGACGAGCTGCGACGGCTTGGAGCCCCCGACGTTCAGGTCAGGCAGTTCGACGCGGCGAGCGCGCCGTCGATCGAAGCGCTCGCGCGGTCGTGCGCCGCGGATTTCCGCCGGATCGACGTGCTGGTGAACAATGCCGGTGTGGCCCAGGGGCAGCGGCGAGTCACCAGCGACGGCTTCGAGCTGACGTTCGCCACCAACGTCCTCGGCTACCATCGCCTGTCGCGTGCGCTCCTGCCGCAGCTCCGGGGCAGCGCGCCGGCACGCATCGTCACCGTGGCGTCCACGTTTGCCGGTGACCTCGACCTCGACGATCTCCAGTTCACCAGGCGGCCGTACGACGAGCTGCAGGCCTACGCCCAGTCGAAGGCCTGCAACCGTCTGCTCACGTGGGCGCTGGCGCGGCGCCTGGAGGGGAGCGGCGTGACCGCCAACGCCATGGCGCCGGGATTCGTGCCGCAGACAGGACTGGCCCGCGGCCTGTCGCCGGACCTGCAGCGAGCGTACGCCGGCCGCACCGGTCGCAGTCTGCAAGAGGGCGCCGATACCGCAGTGTGGCTGGCAAGCAGTGACGACGTCGCGGGCGTGAACGGACGCTTCTTCTACGATCGGCGTGAACGCCTCTGCGAGTTCCGCGGCACGGCGCTCGAAGAGCGCCTGTGGCGGCTCGTCACCCCGGAGGGCGACGACGCATGATGCGGCAGCGCACCATCCAGAGCGCCGGCTTCCTGTTCCTGCTGGTCGTCGTCACGCTCGCCTTCGGCTATCTCGTGTCCAACTTCGTCGCGCCCGTCTTCTGGGCGGCGGTGCTGGCCATCGTGTTCCGGCCGGTCGAACGCCGGCTCTTTGCCTACTTCGAGCAGAAGCGTCCGAACTCGTCGGCCGCGTTGACGCTGATTCTGGTGATCGTGCTGGTGTTCGTGCCGCTCGGGTTCGTCGCCGTCGCGGTGTCGCGCGAAGCTGTCGGCCTCTACCAGCGCTTCACCGCGGGCGAGCTGGCCGTCTCCGACGCGATGGACCGCTGGGTGCCGGCGCTGGTGCGGTTCGGCGCGCGGATCGGCATCACGCCGGCCACCGTGCGCAGCAACGTCGCCGACGCCGCGGCCTCCACCGGGCAGTTCCTCGCCTCGGGGGCGCTGGCCTTCGGGCAGAACGCGATCAAGGCGGCGGGGCAGTTCGGCCTGATGGTCTACGTGCTCTTCTTCTTCCTGCGCGACGGCGATCAGCTGCTGCGCCAGATTGCCCGCGCGCTGCCGCTTGGCGACGCGCGCGAGCGCGCGCTGTTCGAGCGTTTCACCGCCGTCACGCGCGCCACGCTCAAGGGCACGCTGGTGGTCGGCGCCGTGCAGGGCACGCTGGGCGGCGTGTTCTTCGCCCTGCTCGGGCTCGACGCTCCGGCGTTCTGGGGCGTGATGATGACGGCGTGCTCGCTCATCCCGGTGATCGGGCCGACCACCATCTGGCTGCCCGCGTCGATCATCCTGCTGCTCAGCGGATCGATCGCGAAAGGGATCACCCTGCTCGCGCTCGGCACCTTCGGGATTGCGCTCGTCGACAACCTGTTGCGTCCGATTCTCGTCGGCCGCGAG
>Ga0207689_10002180_pt1 | contig 18382 bp, 20 predicted proteins | sample KBSMisM52_FD_184312 | JGI IMG/M metagenome (GOLD analysis project Ga0207689, IMG submission 184312) | Miscanthus rhizosphere microbial communities from Kellogg Biological Station, Michigan, USA - KBS Miscanthus M5-2 (SPAdes) (version 2) | ecosystem: Host-associated > Plants > Roots >... | reverse complement strand
GACCAGGTTTCCGGTGTCATCGAGCGGGTGATGACGAACTCGTCGGTCGCGGTGATCAGCACCCGCTGCCGTTCGGTGAGCCCTTCGGCGTCGGGCCCCTCGAAAATCCTGGACTGAAGCTCGGCATCGACCCCGCGGCTCTTGGCCAGCCGCCGATGCTGCTGCAGCTCGTACTCACAGTCGCGCAGGTACCCCACCCGCAGGATCACAAGCTCGGTGTCCTTGCGGGAGAGCTTGCCTGCGTACAGCAGATAGCCCGAGAACGGCAGCATCGCCAGAAACAGCAACTTGTGCTGCCCGAGCACATTGAACAGGTGGAACTCCGGGGCCCGGATGCGGCGAGCGCCGAGCTTGGCGATCGCCCAGTTGATCGGCCCGAGCTCGCGGAAGCCACCCGGCGGGATTCGGGCCGGCGTGGTCGGCTCTTCGCTCGAGCGCTCATCGCTGCAGCTCACGACCGCCTCACCAGATAGGGAGACACCGTGCTGCGGTGCTCGTCGATATCCAATGCCCGGCCGAGTGCGGGGAACGCCCGCTGCGGGCAGTTGTCGCGCTCGCAGACCCGGCAACCCGCGCCGATCGGCGTCGCGTTGTCACCCGACAAGTCCAGTCCCTCCGAGTAGACCAGCCGGTGTGCATGCCGGAGTTCGCAGCCCAGGCCGATCGCGAACGTCTTACCCGGCTGACCATAGCGTGATGCGCGGCGCTCCACCGTGCGCGCCACCCACATGTAGTTGCGTCCGTCGGGCATCTGCGCGATCTGAACCAGGATCTTGCCGGGGTTGGCGAACGTCTCGTAGACGTTCCACAGCGGGCAGGTGCCGCCCGACGACGAGAAGTGAAAACCAGTGGCAGACTGCCGCTTCGACATGTTGCCCGCGCGGTCGACGCGGATGAACGAGAACGGCACACCACGCATCGACGGCCGTTGCAGCGTGGACAGCCGGTGGGCGATCGTCTCGTAGGAGACCGAGTAGAACGCCGAAAGCCGCTCGACGTCGTATCGGAAGTTCTCCGCAACATCGTGGAACTGCCCGTACGGCAACACCGTTGCAGCCGCGAAGTAGTTAGCCAGCCCGAGGCGGGCCAGAGTCGTCGACTCCTCACTTGTGAACTTGCCCTCGTCCACCAGCTTGTCGATCAGGCCGCCGAACTCGAGGTAGGCCAGCTCGGTCGCCATCTTGAACACCGTCTGCCCTGAGGAGAGGTGCCCGCTGATCTCCATCGTTTTCGTCGCCGGGTCGAAGCGGTGCAGCACCGTGTCGCCGAGATCGATGCGGCGAATGATGTGCACACCGTGCACCATGGTCAGCCGGTCGGACAGCTCGCGGGCCAACTCGGCGCGGTGCATCCGCATTCGAATCGTCAGATCCTCTGCGGCTGTGTCGAGCTCGTGCAGATAGTTCTGCCGCTCATAGAAGTAGTCTCGGACTTCTTCGTGCGGCATGGTGATCGAGCCGCTGCCGCTGCCGTCAGAGAAGCGGTCCTCGGTGGCGGCCGCCAACTGCGTCGTGGTCAACCGGTAGCGCCGGTGCAGATTGACCATCGCCCGGGCAAGCGTCGGATGCGAGCCGACCATGTCGGCGACTTCGGCGAGATCGACGTCGATGGCCACATCGCGGTCCATGGTGACCTCGCGCAGTTCGGCGACCAGGCGGGTGTCGTCCTCGGATGCGAAGAACGTCGCGTCGACACCGAAGACCTCGGTGATGCGGAGCAACACGGCCACGGTCAGCGGGCGGACGTCATGCTCGATCTGATTGAGGTAGCTCGGCGAGATGTCCAGCATCTGCGCGAGCGCGGCCTGGCTGAAGCCGCGTTCGCTGCGCAGTTGTCGCACCCGCGAGCCGACGAACGTTTTCGCCACGTCAGACAGCATAACAACGGTGCGAAGGCTGGCTTCGCATTGTTGGCAGATCGGCGGTTGTGGCAGGATCGGGCCGGTTGGAGTAACAGGGAGAACCAAAATGGCGGGAATCGCAGGTAGCACCGGTTTGGCGAAGGTGATGATGCCTGTGCCCGACCCGCATCCCGATGTCTTCGACGTGCAGTGGCCGTTGCGTGTCGCCGACATCGACCGCGAGGGCCGGCTTCGCTTCGATGCGGCCACCCGCCACATCCAGGACATCGGCACCGACCATCTCCGGGAGCTCGGCTTCGAGGCAACCCATCCGCTGTGGATCGTCCGGCGCACGATGATCGACCTGATCAAGCCGATCGAGTTCCAGGACATGCTTCGGCTGCGTCGCTGGTGTTCGGGTACATCAAATCGTTGGTGCGAGATGCGCGTACGCATAGATGGGAAGCGCGGCCGCGGGCTGATGGAGTCCGAGGCGTTCTGGATCAACATCAACCGCGAAACCCAGGGTCCGGCGCGCATCGCCGATGACTTCATCGAAGGCCTGCAGCGCACCACCGACGTGGATCGGCTGCGGTGGAAGCCGTATCTGAAGGCGGCCAGCCGCGAGGATGCCGCACAGATCCGCGATTACCCGGTGCGCGTCAGCGACATCGACATCTTCGACCACATGAACAACTCCGTGTATTGGAGTGTCATCGAGGATTACCTGTTCAGTAATCCCGAACTTCTGCACAGGCCGATCCGGGTGACGATCGAGCATGACGCTGCGGTGGCGCTCCGGGACAAGTTGGAGATCATTTCGCATGTGCACCCTGCCGGATCGACCGAGCAATTCGGCGCTGAGCTGGCGGACCGCACTGTTAGAACGCTCACATATGCGGTCGGCGACGAGACCAAAGCCGTCGCAGCGATCTTCGCCCTCTGAGTCGATTCCGTTTAACAGTACGGACGTACTGACCAGGCAAAATCCCGTTACCGGCGAGTAGCTACTGAACCGGTACAGTCGTACCCTCATTCGCAATCTTAACAAGTCAACGGTCGGCGTTGGCGAAAATTGGCAATTGAAAGTAGTGGACCTGCGGTTATGCGTTGGTGCATCCTCGACTTAGCACATCAGTGAAAGTGCTGGGGCGTTAACAACCGACAGGGGTAAGTAGCCTCCAGCGACTTGAAAAGAAGGAGCACCAATGTCCACCGTTGGCACGCCGAAGTCGCCCGAACAGATCCAGCACGACTGGGACACCAATCCGCGGTGGAAGAGCATCACCCGCAGCTACACCCCCGCCGACGTGGTGGCCCTGCAGGGCTCGGTCGTCGAGGAGGCCACGCTGGCCCGCCGCGGTGCAGAGGTCCTGTGGGACCAGTTGCACGACATGGAGTTCGTCAACGCGCTCGGCGCGCTGACCGGCAACATGGCCGTGCAGCAGGTGCGCGCCGGCCTGAAGTCCATCTACCTGTCGGGTTGGCAGGTCGCCGGTGACGCGAACCTGTCCGGCCACACCTACCCTGACCAGAGCCTGTATCCGGCCAACTCGGTGCCGCAGGTCGTGCGCCGGATCAACAACGCGCTTCTGCGGGCCGACGAGATCGCCAAGGTCGAGGGCGACCGCTCGGTCGAGAACTGGCTCGTGCCGATCGTCGCCGACGGCGAGGCCGGCTTCGGTGGCGCGCTGAACGTCTACGAGCTTCAGAAGGCCATGATCGCCGCAGGGGTCGCGGGGTCGCACTGGGAGGATCAGTTGGCGTCGGAGAAGAAGTGCGGCCACCTAGGTGGCAAGGTGCTGATCCCGACCCAGCAGCACATCCGCACACTGACCTCGGCCCGCCTGGCGGCGGATGTCGCCGACGTGCCAACGGTCGTGATCGCCCGCACCGACGCCGAGGCGGCGACGCTGATCACCTCCGACGTCGACGAGCGCGACCAGCCGTTCATCACCGGTGAGCGGACCAAGGAAGGCTTCTACCGGGTGAAGAACGGCCTCGAGCCGTGCATCGCCCGCGCCAAGGCCTACGCGCCGTACTCCGACCTGATCTGGATGGAGACCGGCACCCCGGACCTCGAGCTGGCCAAGCAGTTCGCTGAGGGCGTCCAGGCCGAGTTCCCGGACCAGATGCTGGCGTACAACTGCTCGCCGTCGTTCAACTGGCGCAAGCACCTCGACGACGCGACCATCGCGAAGTTCCAGAAGGAGCTCGGTGCGATGGGCTTCAAGTTCCAGTTCATCACGCTGGCCGGCTTCCACGCCCTGAACTACTCGATGTTCGATCTGGCCTACGGCTACGCCCGCAACCAGATGAGTGCCTACGTCGAGCTGCAGGAGCGCGAGTTCGCCGCCGAGGAGCGGGGCTACACCGCGACGAAGCACCAGCGCGAGGTTGGCGCCGGCTACTTCGACCGGATCGCCACCACGGTGGACCCGACCTCGTCGACCACCGCTCTGAACGGTTCGACTGAAGAGGGTCAGTTCCACTAACTGACGATGAGTGGGCGCAGCCCGCGAAGAGGAAATGGAACCGAAGGCAGAAGTCACTGAGTCGCTTGGCGGCTAGAGGGTGACAGCGCAGGCCCTGCCCGCCATGTTGGGCGGGGCCTGATGCTATGTGGGACAGGAGATGTAAGTGAGCGATCAAATTGAACGCGTAGGCGTGATCGGTGCGGGCCAGATGGGTGCGGGGATCGCAGAGGTGTCCGCAAGGGCCGGCGTCGACGTCATCGTCTACGAGCCCACCGAGGCGCTGACCACCGCGGGCACGGCGCGCATCACCAAGTCGCTCGAGCGCGGCGTGAGCGTCGGCAAGATCACCGAACGCGAGCGCACCGCGGCACTGGCCAAGCTGAAGTTCACCACCAGCCTGGCCGATCTGTCCGATAGTCAGCTGGTCATCGAGGCTGTCATCGAGGACGACGCCGTCAAGGGCAAGATCTTCGCCGAACTCGACAAGCTCATCACCGATCCCAACGCGGTGCTTGCGTCGAACACGTCGAGCATCCCGATCATGAAAATCGCTGCGGCGACAAAGAATCCGCGCCGTGTGCTCGGCCTGCACTTCTTCAACCCGGTGCCGGTGCTGCCGCTGGTCGAACTGGTCAGCACGCTCGTGACCTCGGACGCGGCCGTCGCGCGCACCGAGCAGTTCGCGAGCAACGTGCTGGGCAAGCAGGTGGTTCGCTGCAGCGACCGGTCCGGTTTTGTGGTCAATGCATTGCTGGTGCCGTATCTGCTGGCGGCCATCCGGATGGTGGAAGCCGGTTTCGCGACGGTCGAGGATGTCGACAAGGCGGTCGTCGCCGGCCTGTCGCATCCGATGGGACCGCTGCGGCTGTCCGACCTCGTCGGGCTGGACACGCTGAAACTGATCGCAGACAAGATGTTTGAGGAATTCAAGGAGCCGCACTACGGCCCGCCCCCGCTCCTGCTGCGGATGGTCGAGGCGGGCCAGCTCGGCAAGAAGTCCGGCCAGGGCTTCTACAAGTACTGAACCAGCGCGCGTGCGACCGCGCGGGGATTTCCGCGCGGTCGTATCGCGGCTGCCGTGCGCCGACTCGCACGGTGATCCAGCCTTGTACGGCAAGGTATTCCAGCCGCTCGGTATCCTCGGCATCGCGGTTCTGGTCTGTCCAGTAGTGTTCGCCGTCATACTCGACGCCGACCTTCCAATCGGGCCAACCCATATCGTTGCGGCGGCGACCGACTCTGATTTGGGTGACAGGGCGAGGTCGTCCGTTTCCGCACCAACAGCAGACGCAGCTCGGTTTCTTTCGGCGATTCATCGCGCAGCCACCGAGTGCCATGCATCGCTGCTGTCAAGTGTCCAATCAGCGCGGCCTTGCGGCGCGACCACAGCCGCCTAACGGGCCGACTGTTGCAAACGCCTCAAGAATCCGCAGCCGAAATCCGTCAGACCCGTAGTCCCGGCGCGTTAGGCGCCGGCCAGCCGCTTTTTTTCGGCCTTGACATCGAAATCCGGTGGCGGCCAGGACATATTGAGACCTTTGAGCGCCTCGATGAGCAGCTCGGTGATCGCCAGCCGGCTGTACCACTTTTTGTCGCACGGCACGATATGCCACGGCGCGTAATCGGTCGACGTGCTGTCGAGAACTGCCTGATACGCCTCCTCGTACTTGGGCCACAGCAGGCGTTCATCGATGTCGGCCGGGTTGTACTTCCAGTACTTGTCGGGCCGTTGCAGGCGTTGCGACAGCCGTTTCTTCTGCTCGTTGAGCGAGACGAACATCGCGACCTTGATCAGCGTGGTTCCGCTGTCGACGAGCTTTTTCTCGAACCTGTTGATCTCGTCGTAGCGCTTTCCCCACACCTCCGGCGGGACGAGGTTGTGCACCCGGACGATCAGCACGTCCTCGTAGTGCGAGCGGTCGAAAACGCCGATGTGCCCGGGGGGTGGTAGCGCCCGGCGGATGCGCCACAGATAGTGGTGCGCCAACTCCTCCTTGGTCGGCTTGCCGAAGCTCACATACCGGACCCCTTGTGGATTCGCCCCTCCCACAACGTGCTTAACGATTCCACCCTTGCCGGCGGTGTCCATGCCCTGCAGCACGAGAAGCACCGAGCGGGTGTCGCCGGAACGGCTGTTGGCGTAGAGCATCTCCTGCAACTCCGCGAACCGGATGTTGCGCTCTTCCTGCAGCGTCGGCGCGTCGGCCTTGACGCCGCGGAAGCCCGGAGTCGCGTTCGTCTGGATGTCACCCACTTTGTCGCCCGGGCGGAACATCAGCTCCGAATGGGGTTCGTGCGTCCACAACGACGGCAGGTCGGCATTGTCGCTCATTCGGTCAGTCAAGCAGTCGCGACGGCAGAACGGGCGACGGATGAGGACCTTCGCGGAACTTCTCCAACGATCCGCCGACCTCGACGATGCCGCACAGCGCGTTCCACGACAGCATCGTCAGATAGTCGATCAGCTCGTCGCCGGTCATCCGCGGGTTCGACATCCACGAGTGAGTGGCGAGCTGAACGCCGCCGACGGTGTGAAACGCCCACGGCTCGACGCCCCCGGTGTCCATGCCGACCTCGGACATGCGGTGGCGCAGCATCACCGCGAGCATCCGGGCGATGATCCGCTCGGAGTCCGCGACGGCCTTGCTCCTGCTGGCCGAGTTGTTCGCCATGACGAACTCGTAGGGCTCCGGCTCGGCGGCTACCGTCTCGACATAGACGCGGATGATTTCACGCGTCAGGGCATAGCCGTCCAGATTCGACGACAGCGCCGCGGCCATGTTCGGGATCAGCGTGGTCTGGGCGAACCGCATCATCACGGCTGTGGTCAGGTCGTTCTTGTCGACGAAATACCGGTAGAGAACCGTCTTCGACACCCCGATATCGGAGGCGATCTCGTCCATGCTGACGTTGCTGCCGCGGCGCCGAATCGCTTCGAGGGTTCCGTCTACCAGTTCATTACGGCGCTCCACCTTGTGTTGGTGCCAGCGCCGTTTGCGTCCATCGGTCTTGACCGCCACCGGCGGGGTCTGCTGTGCCACTATCCCCGGGATCCGTTCTGTATTTCCCTTGATAGTACGGCTGATCTTGTTCTAAGGGCTTGTGGACCGGCCCGTGCCGTTGTAGCGGATGATGTAGGAGTGGCACACAGACCGGACGTCGGCAGGCGACAAACGACGCCTGTGCCGCCGGCCCCTCGCTCGAGTTTCGCCGAGTCGTTAGCGGGAGCCGACTCCGCCGCCGACGCAGAGCGCCGCCGCGGCCTGCGGCGGATGAAGGTTGTCGCGCTCAGTTTTCTCGTCGGTGCCACTGTGGTCTTCCTGGGCTGCAGCTGGGCCCAGGCCGACGGCGCCGACGCCTGGGTCGGCTATGTCAAAGCCGCCGCCGAAGCGGGCATGGTCGGCGCGCTTGCCGACTGGTTCGCGGTCACCGCGCTGTTCAAATACCCACTGGGCATCCCGATCCCGCACACCGCGATCATCAAGCGCAAGAAAGACCAGCTCGGCGAGGGCCTCGGTGCGTTCGTACGGGAGAACTTCATGTCGCCGGAGGTCGTGGAAACGAAGCTGCGCGACGCCCACGTGGCGGGCCGGCTCGGCAAGTGGCTCTCGGACACGTCGCACGCCCAGCGGGTTGCAGCCGAGACGTCGAATGTCTTGAGGGTGCTGGTGGAGATGCTTCGCGACGAGGACGTCCAGCACGTACTCGACCGGATGATCGTCAAGCGCATCGCCGAACCGAAGTGGGGGCCGCCCATCGGACGGGTGCTGGCCTCGCTGCTCGCCGAGGGCCGCCAAGAAGCACTCATCCAGCTGCTGGCCGACCGGGCCTTCCAATGGTCGCTCAACGCCGGGGACATCATCGAGCGGGTCGTCGAGCGCGACTCGCCGACTTGGTCGCCGCGCTGGGTGGACCATCTCGTCGGTGACCGCATCCACCGCGAGCTGATGGACTTCACCGACAAGGTGCGGCGGAACCCGGACCACGAACTGCGGCGCTCAGCCACCCGGTTCTTGTTCGAGTTCGCTGACGACCTGCAGCACGACGAGGCCACGATTCAGCGCGCCGAGAACGTCAAGGAGCAGATCATGTCGCGCGAGGAGGTCGCGAAGGCCGCCGAGACCGCTTGGAGCGCGGCCAAGCGGATCATCCTCGAATCGGTCGACGACCCGTCCTCCGCATTGAGAACCCGCATCGCCGACTCGGTCGTGCACATCGGGGAATCGCTGAGGGACGACGCCGACCTGCGCGACAAGGTCGACAACTGGATCATCCGCGCGGCTCAACACCTGGTCTCCGAATATGGGGTGGAGATCACAGCGATCATCACCGAGACCGTCGAGCGCTGGGACGCCGACGAGGCCAGCAGGCGCATCGAGCTGCATGTCGGCCGTGACCTGCAATTCATCCGAATCAATGGCACTGTGGTGGGTGCACTGGCCGGTCTGATCATCTATTCGGTAGCCCAGCTGCTCTTCTGACCTGCGCTAACTACTGCTTGCAAAAGTTAGCACCCCGTCGTACGGTTAATTGCATCGCACGCTAGTCAATCCAACTGGATACCCGACGCAACCGAGGGGGCCCACGCTATGCCGCAGGATGAAAATCTTGCCGCCGTCGTGTCCAGTGCTGCCCAGAACGCCGCGCAGGACATCGGCACCTTCATCCGTACGCAACGCGAGGCAGCGCAGGTATCCGTGCGGCAGCTGGCCGAGAAGGCCGGCGTCAGTAATCCCTACCTCAGCCAGATCGAGCGAGGATTGCGGAAACCCTCCGCCGACGTGCTGCAACAGATCGCCAGGGCGCTGCGGGTGTCCGCGGAAGTGCTCTACGTACGGGCCGGGATCCTCGAGCCCAGCGAGACCAGCGAAGTCCGCGACGTGATCATCACCGACACGGCGATCACCGAGCGGCAGAAGCAGGTGCTGCTCGACATCTACACGTCGTTTTGCCAACAGAACGAAGCTGCAAGCGAAACAGACGAGGAGCCTAGGACTGATTAAGACGAGACCAACCGCGCATTAGAAGACGCCAGAACCAACCCAAAACCAACCGAAACCCCTGGAAGGAAACCAACAATGGCGAAGAACACGCCTGCCAAGAACCAGCCCACTGTCGACGACCTCAAGGCCCCGCTGCTCGCTGCGGTTGGCGCCGCCGACCTGGCCCTCGAGCGAGTCAACGAGATCGTCGCAACCCTTCGTGAGCGCGCCGGTGATGCCCGCACCGACACCCAGGCGCGCGTCGAGGAGAGCCGCGCTCGCCTGACCAAGCTGCAAGAGGACCTGCCGACCCAGTTCGGCGAGCTGCGCGATCGGCTGACCTCCGACGAGCTGCGCCGCGTCGCCGAAAGCTACGCCGAGGCCGCCCAGACCCGATACAACAGCCTGGTCGAGCGTGGCGAGGCCGCTCTCGAGCGGCTGCGCAGCCAGCCGGCCATCGAGGAGGCCGCCGGTCGCGTCGAGCGCTACTCGGATCAGGCCGTTGAGTTGACGCAGGACGCGCTGGGCAACGTGGCGTCGCAGACCCGGGCGGTCGGCGAGCGTGCCGCCAAGCTGGTCGGCGTCGAGCTGCCGAAGAAGGCTCAGAAGGCCGCCGCCCCCGCGAAGAAGGCTGCGGCCAAGGCCCCGGCCAAGAAGACGCCCGCCAAGAAGGCGCCCGCCAAGAAGGCTGCGGCCAAGAAGGTCACCCAGAAGTAAATAGAGGCTCAGGTTGCCCGCAGGGGTGACTCAGAGTCGACCCGGGGACGTAACCCGCTTAGGCTAGCTATGTGGAGCTTCAAGGCCTAGTGGGTTACGTCCTCGGTGTTTTGCAGATCGCGGTCGTGGTGACGACGATCTACGCGCTCGTTCATGCCGCGCTGCAGCGGCCTGACGCCTACACCGCCGCCGACAAGCTGACCAAGCCCGTCTGGCTGGTGATCCTCGGCGTCGGTGTGCTGCTGGCCTTGGTGCTCGGCATCACCGGCGTGGCGATCGCGGCCGTGGCCGCAGGCGTCTATCTCGTCGACGTCCGGCCCAAGATCCTGGAAATCCAGGGCAAGTCCCGCTAGTCGCGTGCGCCTCGTCTTCGCCGCCGCGATGGCGGCTGCAGCCGTGCCCTTGGCCCTGGCGCCCGTCGCGTCGGCCGACGCGGTGCCCGGCCCGCCGTATGTCGACCACGTGCAGTGGGCGAAGTGGGGCGACATGTCGAGCCTGCGCGTGTACCCGACGGATGCCGCGCGGCAGGCGTCGCAGGATCGGGGCATCGATGTACAGGCCGGCGAGGCGTGGGCCGAGGTGCTGACGCTCTCGCCCGATGCCGACATCCCTGGCATGAAGGCCCAGTTCCTCTGCCATTGGCATTACGCCGAACTTGTCGAACCCGGCAAGATCAGCTGGAACCTCGAACCATGGCGAAACGAGGTCTCCGAGGACGAGATGGTCGCGGCGGGCTGTAACCCCGGCGGCACCGAAGAACCGTTCTAGTGCGGCGGTACAGCCGCGAGAGCGTGGCCGCGCTCGTTGACCACACGCTGCTCAAGCCGGAGGCGACCGAGGCCGACGTCATGGCGCTTCTTCAAGAGGCGGAAGAGCTTGAAGTGTTCGCGGTGTGTGTGTCGCCGACGATGGTTGCGTCGGCCAAGTCGTTCCGCACGGGCGAGCATGACATTGCGTCGGTCGTCGGATTCCCGTCAGGCAAACATCTTTCGGCGATCAAGGCCGAGGAGGCGCGGCTCGCGGTCGAGGCAGGCGCCGACGAGATCGACATGGTGATCGACGTCGGCTCGGCGCTCGAAGGCGACTACGACGCTGTGAAGTTTGATATCGCAGCGGTTTTCGATGCGATACTCCCCGACGCCATCTTGAAGGTGATCGTGGAGTCTGCCGCCCTGCTCGCCCTGGGCGGCGAGCAGAGACTGGTCGACGTGTGCAAGATCGCCGAGGACGCAGGCGCCGATTTCGTGAAGACCTCCACCGGATTTCACCCCAGCGGCGGAGCGTCGGTGCGTGCCGTCGAGCTGATGGCACGCACGGTTGGCGACCGGCTGGGCGTCAAGGCCAGCGGTGGTATCCGCACAGCGCAGGATGCCGTCGCGATGCTCGAGGCGGGCGCCACCCGGCTCGGGCTATCCGGCACCCGCGCCGTGCTCGACGGGCTGGATTAGAGACCCGCGAAGCAGGGGTCTTCGTTGCCCTTCGGAATCGACGCGTTCTGCGTCGAAAACTGGCTAACCACACCGGTATCCGTGACCTGCACCGAGTCGGCGTGGATACCGAGCGGGTAGTTCGTGGTCAGCTGCGACGTGAAAGCGTCCAGCGCAGGCTGCACGGTCTCGCGCGGTAGGGCGAAGCCGAGGCCGGTCAATTCCGTCACCTGCAGCCCGATCCCGTTGTCGGCGACGGCGGGCTTGGCCTTGATGACGCCAAGCGTGCCCTGCAACTCGATCGTGCCGTCGCTCGGGTTGGTCGTCACGCCGGTGACGAATGAGCCGACGATGGGGATCGCGTTCTGGATGGTGTCCTTGATGCCCTGCGAAGACCAGGTGACGTTCGCGACCAACGACCCGATCGACCCACCGGAGTTCGCGGTGTCCTCGAGCCGCACATCCTTGATGACCAGATTGACCTTCATGCCCTTGGCCTGACGGACCTGGTTGCCCGCCGTCTCGATGTGGATGTTCGTGTAGTGGCCTGACATGTGCTGTATCAGGAACGGCGGCAGGGCGCCGAACGACGCGCTGACGCTGTCCTGCACCACGCACTCGGTGGACTTGGCGACGATCGACTCCGCGCGGCTGCGCGCGTACAGTTCACCCGCCAGCAGACCGGCCGCAACCAGCGCGATGACGATGACGACGACCAGGACGATGGACAGCGGGTCGCGGAACAGGTTCTTGATCGCCACCAACAGCGAAGAGTCCTTCTGCGGAGCTTCGGCGGGCGCACCGTGCGGTGGGGGTGCGGGTTGGCCCGGAGGCGGGCCTTGCGGAAACTGTGGCGGTGGTGGGACCCGCGGGGCCTGGTTGGCCGGGCGCGTCCAGGGATCAGTCACCTCAGCGATTCTGCCTTACCGAGATATGAGCGGTTACTCATGACCGCGATCGTTTCGCGGGCCTTCTGCGCCGCGGCGAGGTCGATGTCGGTGATCAGCAGCTGCGGATCCGAACCTGCCGAGGCCAGCACCTCACCGACCGCCGACGCCACGAGGCTGCCGCCGACGCCGGTCGGTCCGACAGCGGCCAGTTCGGCGCCCGGGTAGGCCTGGTCGACCGCGGCGATGAAGCCCGTCGTATCGATGGCGCGGGCACGTGCCAGCAGTGTCCACTGCTCGAGCTTGCCGGGGCCGGTGCCCCACGACGCGTGCACGGTGATGAGTTGCGCTCCGCGCCGGGCCAATTCGACGTACAGCTCGGGGAAGCGGACGTCGTAGCACAGGGTCAGACCGACATTGACCGGTCCGGAGTCGCCGTCGACGCTGATGACGACGGGCTCGTGCCCCGGCGCGACGGTATCCGACTCGGTGAAGCCGAACGCATCGTAGAGATGGATCTTGTCGTAGTGCGTGTCGACCCCGCGGCCCGTCGCGATCAGGGTGTTGGTCACCCTGCCGTCGTCGGCGGGAACGAACATGCCCGCGACGACGACGATGCCCGCGCGTTCGGCGATCTCTCGTACCGCCGACGCCCACGACCCGTCCAGCGGCTCGGCGACCGGCGCGAGCGGCACACCGAATCGGCACATCGTCGCTTCCGGGAACAACACCAGGCCGGCGCCGGCGTCGACGGCGCGGCGGGTGTATTCCTCGACCAAACCGAGGTTGGCCGCGGGTTCTGTGCCGCTCTGGATCTGGGCGAGGGCGATCAGCATACTGCTCAGACTAGTGGCGCGACGGTCGACCCCGGAGCCCCGACGGGAGCGACATCTGACCATGGCACCGAGAGAACGCCGTCGCGCATCCGCCTGCGCGGCGGCTCCACCGGGAAACCCTCGTCGCGAAGCAGGTCCAGCATCGCCCGCCAGCGCACCCGCGGGCCGAAGACACCGTGGCCCGCGACGCTGGCCCACGCGCGGTCCGCCGCGGTCAGCAGGGTGTGGATCGGCTCGCCCGCCACGTTGTGGTGGATCAGCACCTTGGGCAGCCGCTCGGCCAGATCCGACGGCCGCGCGATCGCGAACGGATCACAGGCCAGCGTCAGGCTGATCGGTCCGTCGCCGTCCAACAGCACCCAGCAGCAGCGGCGGCCCAGCTCGTCGCAAGTGCCGTCGACGATCAGTCCGCCCGGCGCCAGCCCCGCCCGCATTACCGCCCATGCGTCGCGCACCGTTTCGACCGGATACTGGCGCAGCACGTTGAACGCTCGCACCAAAACCGGTTTACGCCCGGCCAATTCGAAGCCGCCGACACCGAATTCCACGCCGTCGCGCGATGGCACAACACGGTCCGGGTGAATCTCCAGGCCCACGACACGGACGTCGGCGCGAACCACCCGCAGCCGCGCCGCCAGCTCGAGCGTCGTCACCGGCAGCGCGCCGTAGCCGAGGTCGATCACCAGCGGGTCGGCGGCCGCCTGCAGTGCCGCACGGACGCGCCGCGAATGCACCAGCCAGCGGTCGCTGCGGCGCAGCCGGTTATGGCCCGTGGTGCCGCGGGTGATCGCGCCGACGGGCCTACTGGTGCTTGGAGATCCAGTCAGCGGTGAACGCTCCCTCGGCGTCGAAAAGCTCTTTGATGTGGTGCAGGATCAGGCCCTCCAGCGCCCCGCCGATGAACGGGATGTAGACCTTACAGACGCTGGCCAACCGCAACTTGCTGCCTGCGTCGGTCTCGGTGAGGAAGTACTGGCCGCCGAAGCTGCCAGGGCCGTGCGGAATCGATGCCGAGTAGGTGCCCTCAGCCCGGTTCCTGTCGTGGTCGTATCGATCGAAATGCTGCTTGCGGGTGATGATCATGTCGACGGGCACGACGGTGCGCGCGATCGGCGGCAGGTACATCCGCGGCAGGTTCTGCACGAACGCGACGTCGGTGCCGCGCTCGCCGGACGAGAAGGACATGATCTCCGACTGCGGCGTCAGGAAGCGGTACGCGTCCATCAGTGTTTGCCAGTATTCCCGGCTGGTGAAGTCCTGATAGATCTTCTCCGCCGGTGCGTCGAACTCGATGGTGTATTCCATGCGACGCGACATGGAACATAATTTTACTTACGGTTTACGCGTTCTCGGTGATCCACACCGTGGTGAAGCGCTGTTCTGCGATCAGCAGCTCGACGAGCTGGTTGCCGATGAAGTTCTCGATCTTGCCGCCGACGAGCGGCACGTTGACCTGGACGGTGGCCTTGAACTCCAACCGCGAGCCTGCGCCGGATTTTGCCGGGGCGAGCACGGCGGTGCCGCTCAGCGTCGCGGGCGCCCCCGTGATCACACCCTTGACCGTCGCGGTGGCCTGCCCGTCGCTTATCGGCGTCCACGTCTCCTCGCGGACGAAGCTCAGGTCGCCGCGGTGGAACTGCGTGACCACGCCGGGCAGCCGGTCGGCGCGCAGCGTCTGGGTGGTGACCACGTCGATGCCTTCTCCGTTCACGGTCATCGAATCCAGCGAGTAGTCGTCGGCGCCGGAATCCGCCAAGCGCTCCAGCCAATACTGTTCATCACCGAATGCCCGGTGGACCTGTTCGACGCTGCCGTCGTATTCGGCGGCCATGTCGAATGAACGTGGCATAGCTGGCCAGGCTACCGTTACCGCCCGTGACCGGTCTGGAATTGGGGGGCGCGGCCGTCGCCGACGACGTGCCGCTGGCGCCGCTGACCACGCTGCGCATCGGACCCGTTGCGCGCCGGTTGATCACATGTACCAGCACCGAGCAGATCGTCGCGGCGCTGGGCGTTCTCGATGACGTCCTCGTGCTTGCAGGCGGTTCCAACGTGGTGCTGTCCGACGACCTCGCCGACCTGACCGTCGTGTTGCTCGCGAACACCGAGATCGCCGTCGAGGGCAACATCGTGCGCGCCGAAGCCGGCGCGGTGTGGGAGGACGTCGTGGTCACCTCGTTGGCCCACGGGCTCGGCGGGCTCGAGTGCCTGTCGGGCATCCCCGGATCGGCAGGCGGGACGCCCGTGCAGAACGTGGGAGCGTACGGCGCAGAGGTCGCCGACACCATCCGCCGTGTCCGGCTGTTCGATCGCCGCACCGGCGAGGGTCGCTGGGTTGAGCCCGATGCTCTCCAATTCGGTTACCGCACAAGCGTTCTCAAGCATTCAACCGCCGCGGTCGTGCTCGAGGTGGAGTTCGCTTTGGACGCCGACGGGCGCAGCGCCCCGCTGCGCTACGGCGAACTGGCCGCCGCTCTGGCCGCCGAGCCGGGCTCCCGCGCCGACCCCACTCGGGTGCGAGAGGCGGTGTTGTCGCTGCGGACCGGCAAGGGCATGGTGCTCGACGGGACCGACCACGACACGTGGAGCGTCGGGTCGTTCTTCACCAACCCCGTCGTCACGACGGCCGAGTTCGAGCGGCTGTCCGGCCGAGTCGACGGGCCGGTGCCGAACTACCCCGCCCCGGACGGGGTGAAGCTGGCCGCGGGGTGGCTGGTGGAACGGGCCGGCTTCGGCAAGGGGTATCCCGGCGATGGCGCACCCGCACGGTTGTCCACCAAGCATGCGCTGGCGCTGACCAACCGCGGCGACGCCACGACCGCGGATGTGATTTCGCTGGCCAGGACGGTGCGGGACGGTGTTGAAACCACATTCGGGATCAAACTCACACCCGAGCCGATTCTGATTGGAGCCGCTCTCTAGGTACCCTGGGTCCACGTGAGCCCAGCCAACACCGTGCCCTCTATGCCGTCTGTCACCAGACGGCGGGCCCTGACCGCCCTGGCGGTCGGCGTCGTTGCGCCGGGCGTACTGGCAGCCTGCGGTAGCAGGGTCGGCAAGCCATCGGCCGAGGCGCCTGCGGCGCCGTCCGCCCCGTCCATCAAGTACCAGCCCGCCAACGCGGCCAGGGACGTGACGCCCGTCGCGCCCGTGCGCGTCCAGGTGAAGGATGGCTGGTTCCAGCGCGTCGCACTCACCAACTCCGACGGCAAGGTCGTCACGGGCGCGCTCAACCGGGACCGCACCAGCTTCACCACCACTGAACCGCTCGGCTACGGCGTCTCCTACACCTGGGCCGGCTCGGTCGTCGGGCATGACGGCAAGACCGTCCCTGTGCAGGGCAACTTCACCACGATCAACCCGACCACTCAGGTCAACGGCCAGTTCCAGCTCGCCGACGGCCAGGTCGTCGGCGTCGCCGCGCCGGTCATCATCCAGTTCGATGCAGCGATCGGCGACGAGGATCGGGCCACCGTGGAAAAAGCACTCAAGGTCACCACCGTGCCGCCAGTGGAGGGCAGCTGGGCGTGGCTGCCCGATGAGGTCGGCGGCTCCCGGGTGCATTACCGCTCGAAGGAGTACTACCCGACGGGCACGAAGATCGCGGTCGACGCGAAGCTGTACGGGTTGAAGTTCGGAGACAGCGCGTACGGCGGTCAGGACATCTCGCTGAACTTCGAGATCGGCCGCCGCCAGGTCGTCAAGGCCGACGCCTCGTCACACCGCATCCAGGTGCTCGACGGGGGTGGCAACGTGATCATGGACTTCCCCTGCAGCTACGGCGAGGCCGACCTGCCGCGCAACATCACCCGCAGCGGCATCCACGTCGTCACCGAGAAGTACGAGGACTTCTATATGTCCAACCCCGCCGGCGGGTACACCAACGCCCACGAGCGGTTCGCGGTGCGGATCTCCAACAACGGCGAGTTCATCCACGCCAACCCGGCCAGTTCGGGTGCGCAGGGCAACACCAACGTCACCAACGGCTGCATCAACTTGTCGACGGGTGACGCCCAGCAGTACTTCAACAGTGCGATCTACGGCGACCCCGTCGAGGTCACCGGTACCTCCATCGAGCTGTCCTACGCCGACGGTGACCTGTGGGACTGGGCCATCAGCTGGGACGACTGGGTGGCGATGTCGGCGCTGTCGCCGCAGAGTTCGCCGAGCGAGATCCCCAGCACTGCTCCGGTCACGCCGTCGGATGCGCCTCAGCCCGTCAACGGGCGACCTGGCGGTTAAGGGGCTATCTGTTCAGCCTCCGGCTGAAGCGGGACGCGCTGGCCTGGTCCCGCGGCCGGATCACGATCAGGTCCAGGTCGACGTGCGACGGGCGGGACGCGACGAACCCGATCACCTCGGCGATGTCCTCTGCGACCAGGGGAGTGACGCCCTCGTAGACCTTGGAAGCGCGTTCCTCGTCGCCCTCGAACCGGCGCAGTGAGAATTCCGTCTTCACCATTCCCGGCGCAATCTCGGTGAGCCGCACCGGTTTTCCCAACAGCTCGCCGCGCAGTGTGCGATGCATCGCACCCTGGGCGTGCTTGGCCGACGTGTAGCCGGAACCGTTGTCGTAGGTCTCGATCGCGGCGATCGAGGTGACCGTGACGATCAGGCCGTCGCCGGAGTCGATCAGCTTGGGCAGTAGCGCGCGAGTGACGCGCAGCGTCCCGAGCACGTTGGACTCCCACATCCAGCGCCAGTGATCGAGGTCCGCCTCCATCACCGGTTCGAGCCCGCGGGCACCTCCCGCGTTGTTGACCAGCACATCGACCCGGTCCAGGGCGCTCGCCAGTGCCGACACCGCTTCGTCGTCAGTGACGTCCGCCACAATTGCGGTGCCGCCGATCTCGCCCGCCAGTGCCTTGATCGGGCCTTCCCGGCGGGCCACGCAAACGACATGAAAGCCTTGTCCCGCAAGCGTTCTCGCGATCGCTTCGCCGATGCCGGCGCTGGCGCCGGTGACCACCGCGACCCGTTCGGAGGCTGAGGGTGTCGTCATCTGCTCAACTTTAGTTGGCATGCTAAGTTCACCGTGTGTACCGGACGAGTCAAGCTGCAGTCGCCACGCGGCACTGTTGTTGTTGCGCAATTCGCTGCGCCTGACCGATACCGGACGCTTCCTGTCCCGCTGAGTCGCAGGTGTGGCCCGGACCCACCAGCCGACCTCAACAAAGGACAGATCCGTGCGCACTTCCTCCACCACCCTCCGTCAG
>Ga0207689_10002179_pt1 | contig 18395 bp, 16 predicted proteins | sample KBSMisM52_FD_184312 | JGI IMG/M metagenome (GOLD analysis project Ga0207689, IMG submission 184312) | Miscanthus rhizosphere microbial communities from Kellogg Biological Station, Michigan, USA - KBS Miscanthus M5-2 (SPAdes) (version 2) | ecosystem: Host-associated > Plants > Roots >... | reverse complement strand
ATCCGCTGCTGCGCGAGCGCGTCGAGGACGTGGTGCTCAACCGTCGTCCCGATTCGACCGAGCGCCTTCTCGAGATCGCCGACCGTTACAAGGGCAAGAAAGGCGAGAAGAAGGTCGAAGACCTCGCCTGGCGCAAGGGAACGCCGCAGGAACGCCTCACGCATGCGCTGGTCAAGGGCGTAGATACTTACGTAGTCGAGGATACCGAAGAGGCGCGACAGCAATACGAGCGTCCGATCCAAGTCATCGAAGGACCGCTCATGGACGGCATGAACGTGGTCGGCGATCTGTTCGGCGCAGGGAAGATGTTTCTGCCACAGGTGGTGAAGTCCGCCCGCGTCATGAAGCAGGCAGTCGCCCATCTGATCCCGTATATCGAAGCGGAGAAGCTGAGAAGCGGTTCCGTGCAGAAACCGAAAGGCAAGATTGTCATTGCGACGGTAAAAGGCGATGTCCACGACATCGGTAAGAACATCGTGACCGTAGTGCTCCAGTGCAACAACTTCGACGTGGTGAACCTTGGGGTGATGGTGCCAGCGGAGAGGATTCTGCAGACGGCGCGCGATGAGAACGCCGACATCATCGGGCTGTCGGGTTTGATAACGCCCTCGCTGGAAGAGATGGCGCATGTGGCCAAAGAGATGGAGCGGCAGGGCTTTACTATTCCGTTGCTGATCGGCGGAGCGACGACTTCGCGCGTGCATACAGCCGTCAAGATAGAACCCAATTACCGCGGATCCACCGTGTGGGTGCCAGACGCCTCGCGCAGCGTGGGTGTGTGCACGACCCTGATGAGTGACGAGCTTAAGCCCGAGTATGTGCGCAAGGTGAAGGAGGACAACGAAAAGACGCGCCAGCAACACAAAGGCAAGAAAGGACAAGGGCCGCATCACAGTATCGGCGAGGCCCGCAAGCACGGGTTGAAGTCCGACTGGTCGGTCTATACTCCACCTGCGCCCCGGAGTCTGGGACTCAAAGTCTTTCCGGACTATTCACTCGAGGAGATCAGCCGCTTCATCGACTGGACGCCGTTTTTTCAGACCTGGGAGTTGTCCGGACGTTACCCGAAGATCTTGCGGGACCAAGTCGTAGGCGAGGCCGCACGCAATCTGTTTGCTGACGCCCAGGGCATGTTGAAGAAAATCATCGCGGAGAAATGGCTGAGGGCAAAGGCTGTGGTCGGCCTCTTCCCGGCTAACAGTGTGAGCAGCGATGACGTAGAGGTGTACGCGGACGACTCTCGGACTCGAGTGTTGACCACGTTTCGTTATCTGCGCCAACAGATGGTCAAACCCGAGGACCGTGCCAATCATTGCCTGGCCGATCTCGTGGCGCCAAGAGAAACGGGCGTCAAGGATTACCTCGGCTGCTTCGCGGTCACTGCCGGCATCGGCATCGATCCACTAGTCGAAGCCTTCGAAGCGAAGCACGATGATTACAGCGCGATCATGCTCAAAGCGCTTGCCGACCGGCTGGCTGAGGCATTTGCCGAACTGATGCATCTGCAGGTTCGGAAGGAACTTTGGGCTTATGCACCTGACGAATCCTTGAGTGTCGAGGAATTGATCGACGAGAAGTATCGCGGCATTCGCCCCGCGCCTGGCTACCCCGCCTGCCCGGATCACACCGAAAAGGGCCCGCTGTTCGATCTGCTGAGGGCGACGCAGAGCGCCGACATGGTCCTGACCGAGAGTTTCGCCATGTTGCCAACGGCAGCGGTAAGCGGATTCTATTTCTCCCACCCGCAATCCCACTATTTCGCCGTGGGCAAGGTCGATCGAGATCAAGTCGAAGAATACGCGCACCGCAAGGGCATGGAGCTAGCGGTCGTAGAGCGCTGGCTCGCACCCGCGCTCGCGTATGAGCCGCGCGAGGAACGGCAACCCGCGGCCACCGCTGCGTAACAGTGGAATGACGCCTAGTCGAATTCGAAATGACTGCGGGACGAATTCGAAATGACTCCGGGACGAATTCGATTCGCCGCCTTTTCTCCGTAACCGATTCTTGTGCCAGATCCAGCCCTCACAGCGCATTCCATCGCTGAATTTCGAGATACGGGACTGCTGGTCGTTCCCGGACTTGCCCCCCGTGCGCGTGTGCGTGAACTGCGTGAGCTGGCCGAGGCCGATCTGGCCGGAAACCCCAGTCCTGCCGAGTTCGAGGCCGATCTACATTACCCCGGAGCCCCGGCCTCGCGCGAAGCTCCCGGAGGGTCGACCACGCGCCGTCTGCTGCAGGCTAGTACCCGTCATCCAGCGTTTCGCGCCTGGGCCTGCTGTCCGGAGGTGGTCACGCCGCTGCGCCAACTCCTGGCACCGGAGATAATGCTTTCACGGACGCATCACAACTGCGTCATGACCAAACAGCCACGCTTCAGCAGTGTGACCGGCTGGCATCAGGACATTCGATACTGGTCCTTTCAGCGCCCGGAGTTGATTTCCGTGTGGTTGGCATTGGGGCGGGAGATTCCCGAAAATGGCTGTCTGTCCTTTCTACCCGGCACGCATGCGATGGAGCTCTCGCGCGACCGGCTGGACGAAGGGATGTTTCTGCGCGAAGACCTAGTGGAGAATCAGAAGCTGATTGCCGATCGCGTCGCGCCTGCCCTCGAACCCGGCGATGTAGTGTTTTTCCATTGCCGGACCTTCCATGCGGCAGGGAGCAATCGAACCGACGAGGTCAAGTTGTCGCTGGTGTTCACTTATCACGCTGCCGACAATCTCCCGTTGCCCGGTACCCGCTCGGCTTCCCTTCCGCCGGTGGCAGTGTGATCGGTCTTGTGCATGCTCACCTGCAATAGGCGTGCGGTGAAGGTTCCAGCATCAGGTGTGAGAATTTGGATAGTAGTCCTCGTAGGGTCACTCACAGCTATTCTGGCTGCTCCCCTCAACGCCGAGCCCGCGCGCCTGCACCATTACACTGTCAGCATCGATTCCGAGCTCAACATCATCAGCGTGCACGCCTGCTTCGACGGCAGACCACCCTTGTATTTGATAGCGGCGTCGCTCGACGCGGCTGCGGCCTTGGAGCAAGCCAGGATCGAGGGTGTGCGCAAGCCTCTGGAACCCAACGGGGCCGAACTCAAACTGGGTGCGCAACCCGACAATGCATGCCTTGTCTATCGCACGGATATCGGTCAGTTCAAGAGTCGTCATCAGCGAGGCGGCAATCCGACTCGCCATGTGGGGCGCGATCTCTTGACCGACCTGGGGGTATGGTTCTGGCGGCCGGACTCGTTGGCTCCGGACGAGGAGATCGAAATCCGCTTCGACCTTCCGGCGGGGATTTCTGTTTCGGCGCCTTGGCGTCAGGCGCAGGCCGCGGACGGCTCCACCGTGTACTGGGTTGGGCACTCGCCCTATGATTGGCCTGCGGCGGTGGCTTTCGGCCACTTCGACGAGCAGTCGATTGCAGTGCCGGGGGCGGTGCTGCGCGTCGCAGTCCTGGAGGGTATACCGGCGGTCGACCTAGAACTGGTTCGGCAGTGGCTCACGCGAGCAGCCACGGCTGTCACCACGCTATACGGCAGCTTTCCTGTCGCGAATCCTCAGCTGCTGGTAGTTCCTGGAGCACGCGGCGATGAGCCGGTGCCGTGGGCCTATGTGCTGCGAGGCGGTGCTCCCTCCGCGCATTTCTTCATCAATCAGCGCAGGCCCGCGTCGGAGTTCATGACGGACTGGACCGCGGTGCATGAATTGTCTCATCTGCTGCTGCCATATTTACGCCCGGAAGACGCCTGGTTGGCCGAAGGCACCGCCAGCTACTATCAGCACGTGCTGCGGGCAAGATCTGGAATGATCGCGTCCGCCGAGGCATGGCAGAGCCTGCACAGCGGCTTTCGGCGCGGCATGAAGAGCCAACCTGATACGACATTAGCGGATGCTACCGAGCGCATGTATAAGAACGGCGCATTCATGCGCGTTTACTGGGAAGGGGCTGCGATTATGCTGCTGGCGGATCAGCGCTTACGTAGCAGAACGAACGGCACACAGTCCTTGGATAGCGCATTGCGACAGTTGCACGAATGCTGCGTCTCCTCCGAGACGGGGTGGCAGGCGGCTGAAGTCTTCGCGAAGCTCGACGAGCTTACCGGTACTACGGTATTTCGGGAGCTGTATGAGGCCAACGTCGGTTCCGAGGCCTTCCCGGATCTGACCGAGACCTATGCACTGCTTGGCCTGCGAGTGCGTGCAAACGCCGCGATGATCGACCTGGATGAGGGCGACGCAACGAAAGTCCAACTGCGCGATTCCATCATGGGGCCGCCAACGACCGCCCAATATCCACTGCGGCCGGCCAATTGACCTCGTACCTGTTCCTTAGACACGGTTCCCACTATGCCTACCGCACGGTCCTCTTGCTTGGCGCATCCAATGTCTTTATGACGTTCGCCTGGTATGCGCATCTGAGGAATTTAAACGATAAGCCCTGGTACATCGCGGCCTTCGTGAGCTGGGGTATCGCGTTCCTAGAGTACATGCTGCAGGTACCTGCCAATCGCATCGGATACACGGTGATGACTCTGCCGCAGCTGAAGATCCTGCAGGAGGTCATCACACTGTCGATATTCATTCCGTTTGCGATGTTCTATATGCACCAGCCGATCAAGCTCGACTATTTGTGGGCGGGTCTGTGCATACTGGGGGCCGTTTACTTCATCTTTCGTTCCTGACCGGTCTAGTCCTGCCCATGCATCCCGACCTGTGCTTCCTGAGCGCCACCGAACTGACCCGCCTGATCCGCACCCGCGAAGTCTCCTGCGAGGAAGTCATGCGGGCGCATCTGGAGCAGATCGAGCGAGTGAATCCGATGGTCAACGCGATCGTCACCTTGTTGCCGGAGCGCGCGCTGGATGGAGCGCGCATGGCCGACGCGGCAATCGCCTCCGGCCAACCAGTAGGTCCGCTGCACGGGCTGCCCGTCGCGCACAAGGACCTTTTGGTGACAAAGGGCATACGCACCACGTTTGGCTCGCCGATCTACCAGGATTTTGTGCCCGATACGGACGCCATTCTGGTCGAGCGCTTGCGCGCCGCCGGGGCCATCACGATCGGCAAGACGAATACCCCGGAGTTCGGCGCGGGCTCGCAGACATTCAATCCAGTGTTCGGTGCAACGCGCAACCCTTGGGACTTGACCAAGACTTGTGGCGGAAGCAGCGGAGGAGCCGCGGTCGCTTTGGCTTGCGGCATGATGCCTCTCGCCGACGGCTCCGACTTTGGCGGCTCCCTGCGCAATCCGGCGAGCTTCTGCAACATCGCCGGGTTTCGACCGTCTGCCGGACGAGTACCCTCGTGGCCAACGGTCAACGCCTGGTTCTCGCTGCCGGTGTTGGGACCGATGGCGCGTACAGTGGAAGACTTGGCGCTCATGCTAAGCGCAACGGCAGGTCCAGACGCGCGTGCCCCCATCTCCATCAATGAGTCCGGGAGTGTGTTCGCCGGGCCCCTGGCGCGTGACTTTCGGGGATTGCGGGTGGCTTGGAGCCGCGATCTGGGCGGGCTACCCGTTGATACCCGCGTAACCGAAGCTCTGTCGAGTGGGCGCCGCGTGTTGGAAGCGATCGGTGTACAGGTCGAGGACGCTGATCCCGACTTAACCGACGCCGATGAGGTCTTTCGCGTACTCAGGGCGTGGAATTTCGAAACCTCGTTTGGAGCGCTTCTCAAAACCCAGCGCCACCTGATGAAGGACACGGTAATCTGGAATATCGAGGAGGGCGCCAGGCTGACCGGGGCGCAGGTGGGCGGCGCCGAACTCAAACGCACCGAACTGTATCACCGAGTGCGCAGGTTTATGGAACAATACGCCTTCCTCGCTGCGCCGGTGGTGCAGGTGCCACCGTTCGACGTGAATCAACCCTGGGTCACCGAGATCAACGGCGAGAAAATGCACACCTACCTGGACTGGATGAAATCCTGCTATGCGATCAGCGCCACGGGCTTGCCCGCGGTGTCGGTGCCCTGCGGCTTTACCCGGGATGGGCTGCCGGTGGGATTGCAGATCGTGGGGCGGCACCAGGACGACTTCGGTGTGTTGCAGCTGGCCTATGCGTTCCAGCAGCAGACTGCCCTGTGGAAGCGCCGTCCGCCGGTAGCAGCTCGAAACGAACGATAAGAAAGATAAAAGATATCGCCATGGCAATAACTACAACAAGTCTCCGATCATGGATGTGTTTTCTTGGTGTCGCGACGCCACTGCTCGCACTTCTCGCGGCACCGGTCTCGGCGCAGGAGAAGTCCGGCGTCGCGCCGACTGGTCCTGCGGCCACTGCACCAGTCACGAAATCGAAAGGCCGGGTCTATATCAAAGACCTGGAAGGGACTTGGATTTCGCGAGATTTCGTGGAGCGCCTGCGTGCCACTCGCGCACCTCACGCTCTGGCGAGGCAGGCCGCCGGCATTGCGATCAAGATCCAGCAGGAGGGTCGCAGCTATCCGATCCTGATCACCAACTTCCAGCGCGCGGTGCTGGAGGCGATCATCGACGTGGAACCGGACGCGAAGCCCAATTCCTATCGCCTGGTCCTGGCGAAGGATGACCGCGGCGCTGTCAATTCGAAGGATGTCACCTACGTCTATTTTCGGGGCGAGCGCAATGCCGATGGCCGCTTCGAGACTCTCTCGATCTCCGAGCCCAACTTCGCCAAACGGCGGTTCCTGACATATCTGCGATTGAACGACCCGCTGGACAATTTCGTCAATCGCGCGGTGATCGCGGGCAAGTACAAGGACGCGGAGGGCCAGGCGTACGAATTCACTGAAGCAGGAGAAGCCGTGCTGCCCGATCGGAGCTTCGCCTACGAAGTGTCTCTAGATCCGTCCACTGCAACTTGTGAATTGATCCAGAATCATCGCGAGCGCGAACCCGATGGCAAGGAGCGGATCGGATTCGAATGGAGAGGTCCGGACCTGCGACTGTACAAGGTGTCGGGAAGCAAGCCACCTTTTAAGTGTGACAGTAAACCGTTCGCCGTTCTGACTCGCCAGTAGCTTCCATCGACGGCAATCTGTGGCCGTTCCATGGACGCCATTAACCAGCAAAATGGAGGGATTCATGTTCAAACCACTAGTCGTGGGATTGCTTGGCTACGTCGTGGCCGGGGCGATAGCCGGCGCATCCGTAATGGCGCAGGACTGCAGCGGCACGATCACCACGGAAGAAGTCCTCGCCGCGGAGGACGCGCGTTACGCGGCGCAGACCACCAATGACTTCGCGACGATGGCAAAGCTGTACGGCGACGACCTGGTCTACATTCACTCGTCGGCGATCGTGGATGACAAGGCGAGCTTTATCGACTCGATGCGCTCCGGCAACGTCAAGTATCGCGTCATGCGGCGCAGTGACGTAAAGGTGCGCACCTACGGTTGCCTCGGCATCATTACCGGCAATGCGGACTTCGATGTCACCGTAAAAGGTCAGGATCTGTCCGTCCAGCTGCGCTTTTCCAGCATCTGGGCAAAGCGCGCGGCCGGAGCACAGTTCGTGTCCTGGGAAGCTACACGCGTACCGCCGAAACAGTAACGTATCGAATACCGCAAACAAGAGTGGCGCGAGGGGCGACTGCGCTCCGCAGTCGCTGAGCAGCGCGCTCCTTGCGCTTCACCTTGAGCTGAAGCTGGCGTAGCGGCCGGCCGAAGCATTTTTTCGTTCGCCTGACCGGTCACGAGCACCTCTCTCCATACATGTCCGAAGTCGAGGAATCCAGCGCTCAAGACAGTGTCCAGGGGCATCTCCAGGAGATCGTTGCTCTGCTGGAGAAGCAGCGCCTGGTCGAGGATCTGGTGCACAAGCAGCAGATGCCACGTCATGCGCTAGTGGAATCCATCGTGCAGAAGCGGCATGCCGCCGAGTTGCAGAGAAAGCTCGATTCCCTGCACTCCGCCGATGTGGCTTACATCCTCGAGGCCCTGCCCCGCGATCAGCGCATGGTGGTGTGGGACCTGGTCAAGGCGGATCGCGAAGGTGAAGTGCTGCTCGAGCTGTCGGAACCGGTACGCGAAGCTCTTATCGCGCAGATGGAACCGGCCGAGCTGCTGGCGGCGGCCGAGACGCTCGATACCGATGAACTCGCCGACCTTGCCCCCGATCTGCCCGACGACGTCATGGATGACGTCTTCAAGGCGCTGCCGGTCGAAGAACGCGAGCAACTGCGCGCGGCCATGTCCTACCCGGAGGATTCGGTCGGCGCGCTGATGGATTTCGACCTCGTGACCATTCGCGATGATGTGACGCTGGAGGTGGTGCTGCGGTATCTGCGCCGGCTGGAAGAACTTCCGGACCACACGGACCAGATCTTCGTGGTCGATCGCGGCGAGCTGCTGAAAGGGGTTCTGCCTCTGCATGCATTGTTGGTCAACGATCCAGAGCGCCTGGTGGCCGATCTGATGGTCAAGGACATGTTGACGCTGGTCGCCACCGACAAGGCTTCCGAAGCCGCTCAAGCGTTCGAGCGTTACGACCTGGTTACGTCGCCCGTCGTGGACGACGAGGGCCGCCTCGCGGGGCGTGTCAGCGTGGATGCCGTCATGGATTATATTCGGCAGGTGGCGGAGAACGAACGCTTGAATCTGGGTGGCCTGCGCCAGGAGGAAGACATCTTTTCCTCGGTGTGGGCGAGTGCCAAGAACCGTTGGACCTGGCTCGCCATCAACTTGGTGACCGCTTTCGTTGCCTCGCGGGTGATCAGTGTGTTCGAGGGGACCATCGAGAAACTCGTCGCACTCGCTGCACTCATGCCCATCGTTGCTGGGATCGGCGGCAATTCGGGCAACCAGACCATCACCATGATCGTGCGCTCGCTGGCATTGGGTCAGATGACCCCCACCAACGCCCGTGCCCTGGTGCTGAAGGAGATCGCCATCAGCCTGCTCAACGGCCTGGTATGGGGTGGGATCATCGGTGGCTTCGCCATGCTGCTCTATCACAGTCCATCCTTGGGTTTCGTGATGACTGCCGCCATGACGTTGAATCTGTTGGTTGCGGCCCTCTTCGGCGTATTTATTCCGATGCTCATGGTCAAGCTGGGGCGCGATCCAGCTGTGGGCTCCAGCGTGCTGATCACGGCAATCACCGATAGCGGGGGCTTTTTCATATTCCTGGGGTTGGCGAGTCTGTTCCTGCTTTAGTCCCGCTTGGCCGGGCGGATTAAACTATCCAGGCGGTATGCGCGGACCCAGCTCCCGACAGCAGAACCGCGAGCCGCGGCAATAGTCGAACATCGACCGAGCGATTGCATCCGCCCCGACCGGTTCGCGCGTATATGTGGTTGTAAGGCACCTCGCTCCCGTCCGACAAACACAGCGAGAGACAAACACAGCGACAAAGGAGCCGTCCATGCTGGTACGACGCAGACCCGACATCCTCCCCTCCGAAATTACGCCCAAAGGTATCTACGAGAACCGGCGTAGGTTCATCCAGGCGGCAGGGATCATCGCCGCTGCAGGCCTCGGTGCAAGTGCCCTCATGCGGGCAAGACCAGCGCGCGCAGTGACGAAATTGTCGGCGCGGCCGAGTCCGCTGTCGGTCTCGGAGACGCCGACATCGTTCAAAGATGTCACCACGTACAACAATTACTACGAGTTCGGTACCGACAAGACCGACCCCAGTGAGACCTCAAACACGCTCAAGACCAGGCCGTGGACCGTTGCCGTCGAAGGTGAAATCAAGAAGCCCAAGGTTTACGACATAGACGAGTTGCTCAAGCTGGCCCCGCTGGAAGAGCGGGTATACCGCATGCGGTGCGTCGAGGGCTGGTCGATGGTCATTCCATGGGACGGCTTTTCATTGAGCGAGCTGATCAAACGCGCGGAGCCGACCAGCAAGGCCAAGTTTGTCGAGTTCATCACTTTGGCCGACCAGGCGCAGATGCCAGGCATCGGGATGGCGATCCTGAAATGGCCTTATCTGGAGGGCTTGCGCATGGACGAAGCGATGCATCCGTTGACGATGCTATCGCTGGGACTGTATGGGGAGACGCTGCCCAATCAGAACGGTGCGCCGGTGCGCGTGGTCGTTCCGTGGAAGTATGGTTTCAAGAACGGCAAGTCGATCGTCAAAATCCGCTTCGTGGAAGAACAACCGAAGACCACCTGGCAGTTGGCCAACCCACGCGAGTACGGGTTCTATTCCAATGTGAATCCGGAAGTTGACCACCCGCGCTGGAGTCAGGCCAAAGAGCGCCGCATCGGCGAATTCGGCAAGCGGCCAACACTCATGTTCAATGGCTATGGCGACCAGGTAGCCTCGCTGTATGCCGGCATGGATCTGAAAAAGAACTACTGACGACTCGCGCAGCACACTTGCTTGGTGAACATCGATGGTAAGGCTGCAACCAACGCCCCGACAGATCCAGTGGATCAAGGGAATTGTGTTCGTGCTTTGCTTGATCCCGGTCGCACGCCTTGCCTGGCTCGCCACGCATCATGGACTCGGAGCGAACCCGATCGAGTACATCACGCGCTCGACGGGGTGGTGGACCTTGACGTTGCTGCTGATTACGTTATCGGTGACGCCGCTGCGACGTTTGACCAATCTCAACTGGCTGTTGAGGCTGCGGCGCATGCTTGGATTGTTCGCGTTTTTCTATGTCTGTCTGCACTTCTCCATATACATCTGGCTGGACCAGTTCTTCGACCTCACCAGTATCGGTAAGGACATCGTGAAACGACCGTTCATTACGGTCGGATTCAGCGCGTTCATTCTGCTGATCCCGCTGGCTGCGACTTCGACCAATGCGATGGTGAGGCGCTTGGGCGCACGTCGCTGGCAGCTGCTGCATCGGCTGATCTACGTCATAGCGACCTGCGGTGTTATTCATTTCTGGTGGCTGGTGAAGAAGAACATCAATGAGCCACTGACGTTCGCCGCGCTTCTGGCGATACTTTTGCTGATTCGTCTTGTGTTCCGGGCGCGCAAATCGACAGCGCCTATCGTGCCGCAGAAAACGGTGACGCACTCTCAGACGGCTTAACAGCGGTTCGACGCTGTCACGACCTATCTGGTAGATCGCTCCCCGAGCGAGGCGGCGAAAATTCCGACCAGTACCACGAGAAACCCTGCCAATTGCAAGGGTGCGAGGCGTTCGCCGAAAATCGTCAATGCCAGCAGCGCCGAGCCAACCGGTTCGCCCAGAATCGAGAGTGCCACGAAGGTCGCAGACAGGTGCCGCAGGGACCAGTTGAAACTGGTGTGTCCCAGCAGTTGCGGTCCGATCGCGAGCAGAATCAATAACAGATATGCGCTCGGCGTGAATCCGAGCACGCGTGTGCCGGAGGCGAGAACCGCAACAGCAAGCAGCACTGCTGCCGACGAGTAGGCGAGCCATATATAGGTAAGCAAGCTCACGCGGCCGCGCAGCGCACGTCCGATCAGCAGATAACCCGATGCACAGACCGCTCCCACGAGTGCCAAGCAGTTCCCGAGCAAGGCATCGGGGTGTTCACCGATCACGGCATGGCGATCGGCCGCGAATATGAGGCCGGTGCCGGCGAAAGTGAGTCCGATGCCGACTAACGTTACGGACCGCAGCCTCTCCTGGAACAGGACGACGGAGGCCAATCCCACCCACAAGGGATTAGTCGTCACCAACGCAGTACTACTCGCGACGGAGGTGTACTCCAGCGAACTGATCCAGGACCAGAAGTGCACTGCCAGAAAGGCGCCGGAGATCAGAGCCAACGCAACATCGCGTCGGCTGAGGCTCGATAGTTCCGAACGCGAGCGCAGCAGTCCGATAGGCAGAAGCAGGAGCGACGCGATCCCTAGTCTTGCCGCGGCGATGGTGAGGGAGGGTACTTCCGCGGACTGGGCCAGGCGGATCAAGATAGAGGCTGTCGAAACCACCAGCACGCCTGCCGCCAGCACCGCATAAGGAAGAAGGTGCCGAGGTGGCATGGCCTTTCAGCATCGCTCACACGAGGAACGGCAATCGTGTGAGCAAAGGGTCAATGCAACTGATCGGGCGGAACAGGAGGCATGGGCATCGCGAACACGTCGATACCTTCTTCGATCAATTCGCGAGTTTCTGCTGCGCTGGCCTTGCCACGGATGGAACGCTCAGGCGCTTGCTCGTAGAAAATCGCACGCGCCTCTTCTGAGAAACGTTCGCCGACGTCCTCGCTGTTGCGCAGGATGTAGTCGACGACTTTCTTGCGCACCTGCTCGAGCATCTCCTGGCTGGCCATCACGGTGTCCGAGTTCTGCGGATCGGTAGAGCGGGTTTGCAGGTGGGGCGCCGAGAGTTGCTTCTCGACGCTGGATGAACCGCATACCGGACAGGCCAGCTGACCGGCCTCATGCTGATGCGAAAACGCTTCCGGCGAAGCAAACCAGCCTTCGAATTTATGCGCGTTTTGGCACAGGAGAGTGTAGACGATCATTTCTCGTTCTCTAGAATCCGACCCCAGACCGGCAGTCTAGTCATGGCGCGCAAATTGGACAAGAGCCAATAACGACTTGACAAAGTCTGGGTTGACGCCTTGACTTGGCTTGACGAGCCGAACACACGATTTCACACTGTGGCGCATGCCTGCATGCAGGCCGATGCGGCAACTAGGCCGACCGGAGTCTCGTTGAATGGAACAGTCTTCGTCACTTCGAATGCCGCTCGTGGTCATGGGCGTATTGCTGATTGCGGCATTGGCGCAACTCGTCGTATTCCTTCCGATGCTGCCGGAGCCTCTGGCCAGCCACTTCGACGGCGCAGGACGAGCCAACGGCTGGTCGTCGCGGACCGCCTTTGTCTCGATCGAACTGGTCGTCCTGCTCGTGATCGTGCTGTTCTTTGCGGCCTTGCCCGCTTCGTTTCGCAGGCTTCCCGACAGCATGATCAACCTTCCTCGCAAGAGGTATTGGCTCGCGCCCGAGCGCCGGGACGAGAGTCTGGGATTCCTGATCGCGTCGTTGAATTGGTTCGGCTGCGCATGCCTCGCGCTGATGGTGGCAGTCACGCATCTGGTGATCCGTGTAAATCTGGGACTCGATCCCTTGCTGCCATCGGGTGTGATGTGGGGATTGTTACTGACATTTTTCGGTTTCACCGTGGTGTGGCTGCTGCGACTGATGTTGCATTTCCGGAACTCCGGCTGAAGCCAGGACCGGCGTGCGGCTCACCGATCTAGCGGAGACCTCTCGAAGTGTCGCGCAGACTCAGCGTCGGCGACAGAAGGTCGCCACGCTGGCCGCCTGCCTTCAGCGGCTTCAGCCAGAGGAGATCGAGATCGGTGTCGATTTCTTGAGCGGCGAGACACGGCAGCGCAAGCTCGGCGTGGGTCCTGCCACTATCCTCGACGTGCGCCCGGGAGTGTCGGCCGCGGCATCCAGCCTGACAGTGGCGGACGTCGACGACGCGTTTCACCGCATTGCGACTGCATCCGGTCCCGGATCTCAGCAGGAGCGCAAGCGAATACTGACGGAACTATTTGCTCGCGCGACCGAATTCGAGCAACAGTTCCTGCTGCGATTGCTCCTCGGCGAGTTACGCCAGGGAGCGCTGGCGGGTCTGATGGTCGACGCCATTGCACAAGCTGCCACCGTTGCGCTGCCTCAGGTCAGACGCGCCGCTATGGTGGCTGGCAGCCTTGGTTCAGTAGCACATGCTGCGTTGACGCAAGGTGAGATCGGGTTGAAATGGGCGGGGCTCACGCTGTTCAAGCCATTGCACCCGATGCTCGCACAACCTGCCGAGGACTTGGAGGATGCACTGACCCAGCTGGGCACGGCTGCGCTGGAATGGAAACTCGATGGGGCTCGCGTGCAGGTGCATAAGGCGGACGACCAGGTGCGTGTCTTCACGCGCAGTCTCAACGAGGTTACTTCCGCTGTCCCCGAAATCGTGGAAATCGTGCTTCGCCTCTCTTCGCGCCAGCTCATTCTCGACGGCGAGGCCATTGCACTGCGTCCAGATGGATCGCCGCAGCCATTCCAGGTGACGATGCAGCGCTTCGGCCGCAAGATCGACATCGCCGTCATCCGTGCGCAACTCCCTTTGAGCGTAATGTTTTTCGATTGTTTGCACGCGGATGGAAGAGATCTTATCGATCTTCCGGCACACGAGCGTTTTACCGCGTTGCGCGAAACGTTACCGGGCGCTCTTCTCATTCCGCGTTTGATCACCGATGACCTGACCGTCGCCCAGTCCTTCCTCGAAGATGCACTGGCGCGCGGTCACGAGGGCGTGATGGCGAAATCCCTGGAGGCGCCCTATGAAGCGGGAGGGCGCGGGGGCAGTTGGCTCAAGGTAAAGCAGGCGCAGACGCTGGATCTGGTCGTCCTGGCCGCTGAATGGGGACACGGACGTCGCCACGGATGGTTGTCCAACCTGCACCTGGGAGCGCGCGATCCCGCTACCGGCAGCTTCGTAATGCTGGGTAAGACCTTCAAAGGCTTGACCGACGAAATGCTTGCCTGGCAGACAGACAAGTTGCTCGAATTGGAGATCGGGAGAGATCGGTACGGCGTCTACGTTCGTCCCGAGCTGGTCGTCGAGATTGCGGTCAACGAAATCCAGTCAAGCCCGCAGTATCCTGGCGGGATGGCTTTGCGCTTTGCGCGCGTCAAACGCTATCGCCTGGATAAGCGACCCGAGCAGGCGGACACTATCGTGGCTGTGCGTGCTTTGTTCGAGCGGAGGCCAGCTAAGGGCGGCTAAGCGCAGTGTCGGCTGCGCCTAGCCTGGTGCGCGATAGCCGTTCTACTACGCTGCTGCTTTCACCGACGGCAAACCCGCGAGCGCCATGGCGAGTTCGCTCGGGTCGTAATCCTGGTCGACCAGTTTCCCGGCGAAGTAGTCCATGTACGCCTGCATGTCGAAGTGACCATGGCCACAAAGGTTGAACAGAATCGTTCGGCCCACACCCTCTTCCTTGCACTTGATCGCTTCGTCGATCGCGCCCTTGACGGCGTGGTTGGCTTCAGGGGCGGGTACGATGCCCTCATTGCGCGCGAACAGCACGCCGGCCTCGAAGCAGGCGGTCTGGTGATAGGCCTTGGCGTCGATCAGCCCCAGCTCCTTGATATGCGAGACCAGCGGTGCCATGCCGTGATAGCGCAAGCCACCGGCATGGAAACCGGGTGGCATGAAGCTCGACCCCAGCGTATGCATCTTCGCCAGGGGGGTCAGGTGCCCGGTGTCGCCGAAATCGTAAGCGTATTTGCCGCGCGTCAGGCTTGGGCAGGCCGAGGGCTCGACAGCGATGATCTTCACCTTCTTCCCGCCACGCAACTGGGCGCCGAGGAAGGGAAACACGATGCCGGCAAAATTGGAACCGCCACCGGTGCAGCCCACGATCACGTCGGGATAATCGTTGGCCATCTCCATCTGTTTCATGGCCTCCTGACCGACCACCGTCTGATGCAGCAGCACGTGGTTGAGTACCGATCCCAAGGCGTACTTTGTATCGTCGTTCTTCGCAGCAACCTCGACCGCTTCCGAAATCGCGATTCCAAGGCTGCCGTTGCTGTCGGGCGTGGCCGCCAGGATCTTGCGCCCCACTTCGGTCTCCTTCGACGGACTGGCGATGCAACGTGCGCCGTAGGTTTCCATCAACGCACGGCGATACGGCTTCTGGTTGTATGACACCCGCACCATGAACACTTGAATCTCGAGGCCGAACAACGCGCCGGCGAAAGCTAGCGACGAACCCCATTGACCCGCACCGGTTTCCGTGGAGATCTTCTTTACGCCGGCCTCCTTGTTATAGAAAGCCTGCGCCACGGCGGTGTTGGGTTTGTGGCTGCCCGCGGGACTGACGCCCTCGTACTTGTAATAGATTCGTGCGGGTGTCTGCAGCGCCTTCTCGAGGCGGCGCGCCCGAAACAGGGGACTCGGGCGCCATTGCTTGTAGACGTCGCGCACCGGGGTTGGGATCTCCACTTCGCGATCCTGGGACACCTCTTGCATGATCAGCGCCATGGGGAACAAGGGCGCGAGGTCGTCGGGGCCGAGCGGCTGAAGCGTTCCGGGATGCAGCACCGGCGGCGGTGGCTTGGGCAGGTCCGCAACGAGGTTGTACCAGGTCTTGGGGATCTGACTCTCCTCCAAGAGGAATTTCACACTGTCGGTCATGGCTGTCTCCTCGTTGTTGTGGTCGCGCACTACACTAGCGGCAGATTCTGGGCTGGGTCCTCTGCATGGAAGTACTGTAAGCCGGCACCAAGAGTCTCGGGGATTATAGGCCAGGGTAGCGGAACGAGCGCAACGGAGTCGCGGCTGAGCTTTCCTCGTCAGCTTTTCTGAGCGGACGAGATACTGGCGACGGTCTCGTGCGCCATCAGTTCGGCGACGGTCTCGCGCCGGCGGACGAGTTGAAGCCCCGAGCCATTCGCCATGACCTCTGCGGCACGGGGCCGTGTGTTGTAGTTGGAACTCATGCTCATGCCGTAGGCGCCTGCGGACATTACCGCCAGCAGATCGCCCTCGCGCACGTCCAGCAACCGATCGCGCCCCAGGAAATCACCGCTCTCGCATATGGGCCCGACCACTTCGTAGCGCCGCTCGTCGCCGTGGCGCTGGGCCACGGGACGGATGTCGTGAAAGGCATCGTAGAGCGACGGGCGTAGGAGATCGTTCATGGCCGCGTCGACGATAGCGAAGTTACGTGTCTCCCCGTGCTTGAGGTATTCCACCCGCGTGAGCAGAATTCCGGCGTTGCCCACCAGCGCCCGGCCCGGCTCCAGCAGGATCGTGTGTTGGCGCCCGCCAAGCCGCTGCAGCAATGCCCCGATGTACTCGGCTGGGGTCGGTGGGGCCTCGTCGTGATAGCGGATCCCCAGTCCCCCGCCCAGATCCAGGTGATGCAGGACAATGCCCTCAGTGCGTAGCTGATCGACCAGAGGGAGCAGTTTGTCGAGGGCGTGCAGGAAAGGCGGGATCTCGGTGATCTGAGAACCGCCGTGGCAGTCGATTCCGACTATCGCAATGCCGGGCAGCGCGCGTGCGCGCCGGTAGATGTTGACCGCGTCGTCTAACGGGACGCCAAATTTGTTTTCCTTGAGGCCCGTCGAGATATACGGATGGGTCTTAGGGTCGACATCTGGATTCACTCGCAGGCTGATGCGCGCAGTGCGTCCGGTCGAAGCGGCGAGTTGACTGATGCGTGCGAGTTCGCTTTCCGATTCGACGTTGAAGCACAGGATCTCGTGCTCCAGCGCCAGCACAATCTCGTCTTTGCGTTTTCCCACGCCGGAAAAGACCACCTTGTCGGGCCGTCCCCCCGCTGCCAGGACGCGCTCGAGTTCGCCGCCAGACACGATGTCGAAGCCGCTGCCCAGACGCGCAAACAGATTCAGGATAGCCAGACTGGAGTTCGCCTTCGCCGCGTAGCAGATCAGATGTGGGCGCGCGCCGAACGGCTGCTCGAAGCTCTGGAATGTTTGTGTGAGGGCAGCGTGCGAATAGACGTAGCAAGGCGTAGCGAACCGTTCGGCGACGGTGGTCAGCGGAACGTCCTCTACGCATAGCTGACCATCCCGGTAGGCGAAGGCGTCCAAGGGCAACCCTTATTGGTACTGGTTTGGGTACTGGTTCTGCTGGTCTTGCTGCGGTTGTTGCTGCGCGTCTTTTTTCTGCTGCGCCTGGTTGCTCTCCGTGTTCTTGTCGGTGTTCTTCGCCGTGTTCTTCTCTGTAGGCTTAGGCAAGTAAAGCGGCCCCTTCAGGCCACAGCCTTGCAGCATGAACACGAGCAGAACAGAGAACAGAAATGCGCGCATGGGCGGGGCAAGTCTAGCACGTGGTTCGTGGTACGTGGTTCGTGGTTTGGCGAAGACCGGCGCTCTGTCGCGCTTCCAGTCCGGCAGAGTGGGGTCACGCGGCGACGTGCCGCGATGACCGCGACGTCGCGGCAGGGCGGCGGAGTCGCTGTCAGCGCGCAAGGATGGCACTGGCGTCATGCCGGTCGCGCGCGGTGCACGCTCTGCGGGTCGTCGGGATCGAGCGATGCGGAGGTGACGCCCGCTCGTTGCTGAACGAGGGAGAAAACCGAAGGCAGCACGATCAGCGTGGCGATCGTCGCCCCCAGAAGTCCGCCGATGACGGCGCGTCCGAGTGGTGCCGTGGCCTCGGCGCCTTCGCCGAGGCCCAACGCCATCGGAATCATCCCTGCCACCATCGCCGCGGTGGTCATGAGCACTGGGCGCAGACGCGCGCGCATCGCGTCGGACGCGGCCTCGAACGGTGTGCGACCGCTCATCCTCCCCTGCTCGGCAAACGTCACCAGCAGGATCGCGTTGGCCACCGCGACACCGACGGCCATGATGGCGCCCATGGCCGATTGGATGTTGAGGGTTGTTCCAGTCAGCCAGAGCGCCAGAGCCACGCCAGCGATCGCCGCCAGCACGCTGGAGACGGCGACGAAAGACAAGCGCAAGGATTGGAAATTGGCGGCAAGCAACAGAAA
>Ga0207689_10002177_pt1 | contig 18397 bp, 14 predicted proteins | sample KBSMisM52_FD_184312 | JGI IMG/M metagenome (GOLD analysis project Ga0207689, IMG submission 184312) | Miscanthus rhizosphere microbial communities from Kellogg Biological Station, Michigan, USA - KBS Miscanthus M5-2 (SPAdes) (version 2) | ecosystem: Host-associated > Plants > Roots >... | reverse complement strand
GACGAGATCGTACTTGCGGAAGGCGATAGCGACGATGACCACGAAGCCGAGGAGCGCGCCGTAGCCGAAGGGATAGACCGCGATGCCGAACTTCGGCAGGTAATCGACGCATCCGAGATACGCCACGGCGAAAGCGATCAGCAGCAGGCGGATGCGCTTCTTCTCCACCCCGCGCGACTTTGGATAGGCGCGAAGAAACTCCACCAGCGCCAGGATGAGATATCCGAAGAAAAAGAGGAGAAACGGCGGGGCGACGAGAACGCTGTAGCGCGGATAGAAGCCCCACCAGTAGAGCTGCACGCGCTCGACCAGCACGCCCGTCACCGCCAGCGCGGAGAAGACGATCGCCGCTGCCCAGCCGCCGATGATGACGCTGCGCCGTGCCTTGGCGATGCGCAGCATCTCCGCGGTGAAGTGATAGATCGACGGCGCAAGAAACGGCACACCGAAGTAGGCCATGCGCGCCCAGAAGAGCGCCGTGATCGCGTCCTTCGCGCAGTACATGAACGTGAAAGCGATCAGCCACACCGACGCCGACACCGCGATGCCGAAGAAGGCGCCGGCCACACGCGACGCGCGGCGCACGAGGACACGCGTCCCGAAGACGAATATCAGCGCCGCGGTCACGAGCGTTGGCACCGCAAACGGCGAAATGCCGTAGCGGCTGGTATCGAGAATGTGCAGCACCGGACCTCTCTCTTACTGGGAATTGACAGTTTGAAGGACGGAAGGCCGTTTGTCGAACGTCCCGGGCCATAATCTGCGGCTTCCATGCCCTCGGTCGTCATCATCGGAGCCGGCGTGATCGGCGCAAGCATCGCCTGGCATCTCAGCGCACGCGGAATTCGTGATGTGGTCGTGCTCGATCGTGGCGATGAGCTCGGCGCGGGGAGTACGCCGCGCGCCACCGGCGGCTTCCGCGCGCAATTCGCGACGCCGGCAGATATCGCGCTGTCGCTGCTGTCGCGTGAGAAGCTTCGTCGATTCGAAGAGGAAATCGGAGTCGATTCGGGCTACCGGCCCTACGGCTACCTCTTCATCGCCCGCAGCGAGCAGGCGATGGCGCAGTTGCGGGCTGCTAATGAATTGCAGCACGCCTGCGGCCTCCCCGAGGCGCGCGTGATCGATGCCGAGGAAGTGCGGGCGATCAATCCAGCCGTCGAAGACGACGCAATCGTCGGTGGCACGTTCTGTCCAACCGATGGCTTCATCCGGGCGATGAAGATCCTCGGCGGGTACGCCGCGGTTTCGCAGCGCCACGGTGTCCGATTCGATTTCGGCGTGACCGTGCGCGGTATGAGGATCGAGAACGATCGCATCGTGGCGCTGGAGACGTCGCGCGGCGATGTTTACGGCGATGTGTTCGTCAACGCCGCCGGCGCGTGGGCGTCGACGCTCGGCGTCGGGCTGCCGGTCGCTCCGCTGCGCCGGCAGGTTGCGGTGACGGTCGAGACGGATGTGCTGTCAGACACGATGCCGATGACCGTTTGGGCCGACGACGGCTTTCACTTTCGCGTCCGCGACCGCCGCATACTGCTCCTCTGGCCCGATTCACCGCCCTCGAGTTACGACATCTCGTTCGATGCCGAGACCTGGCTCCCCCGCGTGCTCGCCTTCGCGCACGCGCGCGTGCCGTGCGTGCGCGACATTCCCATCGATCCGGCCGCCTGCTGGGCCGGTCTCTACGAGATGTCGCCCGATCACCACGCCATCCTCGGCCGCGCGCCAGCGTTGGCGAATCTGGTTCTCGCCAACGGCTGCTCCGGACATGGCGTCATGCACGCGCCGGCCATCGGTCAGGTCATCGCCGAGCTGATCGTCGACGGGCGGACGTCGATGGACATCCACTCCCTGCGGCCGTCGCGGTTCGCGGAGGGTGAGGGGATCGAGGCTTCTTCACTTCTCTAAAAACAATCAACCACAGAGACGCAGAGGGCACAGAGGTTTTCTTTGTGCCCTCTGTGTCTCTGTGGTTCAAATGGTTTTCTTTCCCTGACTCCGGGCATCCAATGCGTCATGAAACGCTTCGACCCGCGGCTCTATCAAATCGGCGCGCTGACTCTCCTGCTCCTCTACGGCATCTTCGCGCTCGGCTTCGACATCACCCTCACCCGCGCCGTGCTGCTCGTAGGAACCGCAATCGCCACGCAGGCGATTTGCGCGAAGATGAAGGGCGTCGCGTTCGATCCGCGCAGCGCGACCATCTCCGGACTCTCGCTCTCTCTTCTTCTGCGTAGCGAATCGCTGATGCTGTTACTCGCCGGCGCGGTCATCGCCGTCGCCAGCAAGTTCGTCTTTCGCATTCGCGGGAAACACATCTTCAATCCCACCAACATCGCCATCGTGGCGCTGATGCTGATGTCGAAGCACGTCTGGGTCTCGCCGGGACAGTGGGGGAACGTCGCCTTCTTCGGCTTCCTCATCGCCTGCATCGGCGGGCTGGTGGTCAATCGCGCCGCGCGCAGCGACGTGACCTACGCCTTTATCGTCGCCTGGAGCGCGCTCGTCATCGGCCGCTCGCTCTGGGTCGGCGAGCCGCTGACGATTCCGTTTCACCGGCTCGAGAGCGGCGCGCTCCTGCTCTTCACCTTCTTCATGATCTCCGATCCGAAAACGACGCCCGACTCGCGCGCAGGACGAATTCTCTTCGCCGCGATCGTCGCGTTCGGCGGCTGGTACATCAACTACCGCCTCTTCCGGACCAACGGGATTCTCTGGTCGCTCGCCGCGGCGGCGATTCTCGTCCCGATCATCGACGCGCTGCTCCCGGCAGCGCGATACCAATGGAGTCGAGCGGCCCGCGGTCTCGCTACGCCGCCAACCAAGCAACCCAGCAACCTTGCAACCGCCTAAGGAGGCAGTCATGTCCAAACGCACATTCATCCTCATTCTCACGTTCTTCGCGGCCGCGCAGGCGCAGGCGTTCTGCGGCTTCTACGTCGCCAAGGGAAACGCCAAGCTCTTCAACCACGCCTCGCAAGTGGTCATCGTCCGCGATCAGGACAAGACCGTCATGACCATGGCCAACGACTTCCAGGGCAGCGTGCGCGACTTCGCTGTGGTCATCCCGGTGCCGACGAAGATCGAGCGCGGACAGATCCACGTCGCTGAGAAGGCGCTCATCGATCATCTCGACTCCTACTCCTCGCCGCGCCTGGTCGAGTATTTTGATCCCGATCCGTGCGCACCGCCGCCTGCGCCGATGTACATGAAGAACGCCGTGTCTGAGGCAATCACGGTCAGTGCGTCAGCGCCCGCGCGGGCAAGAAGCCTCGGCGTGACCATCGAAGCGAAGTACACCGTCGGCGAGTACGACATCCTCATCCTCTCCGCCACACAGAGCAGCGGCCTGGTCACATGGCTCGTCGAGAACGGCTACACCATGCCGAAGGGCGCCGCGAACGTGCTGGGAAGCTACATCCGCCAGAACATGCACTTCTTCGTGGCGAAAGTGAACATGGGCGAACAGGCCCGGCTCGGTTTCAACTACCTCCGCCCGCTGCAGGTGGCCTACGAATCTCCCAAGTTCATGCTGCCGATCCGCCTCGGCACCGTGAACGCCGACGGCGCGCAGGAGCTGTTCGTCTACGTCGTCACCACCAACGGCCGCGTCGAGACGACGAACTACCGGACGGTAAAGCTCCCGAGCGACGTCGACGTCCCGCTCTTCGTTCGCAAAGACTTCGCGCCGTTCTACAAAGCGCTCTTCGCACAGCAAGTGAAGCACGAGGACATGAGCGCGGTCTTCCTCGAATACGCCTGGAACATGAGCTGGTGCGATCCCTGCGCTTCGGAGCCGCTCTCACCCGAGGAGCTGAAGAAGCTCGGCGTGTTCTGGCTCGATGCCGGCGGCAACGTCTTCCTCACGCGCCTTCACGTCCGCTACGACCGCGAGCACTTCCCGGAGGACCTCGTCTTCCAGCAGACCGGCGACCAGGGTCAGTTCCAGGCGCGCTACGTCCTCCACAATCCCGCGAAGCCCGGTAATTGCGACGCCGCGGCGGTCTATCGCCGCGAGCTTCGCAAACGTCAGGAGCACGAGGCAAAGAACGTGGCCGAGCTGACGGGATGGGACCTCGACGAGATGCGCAGAAAGATGCACCTCAACGTGGCCGTCGTGACGCCGCCCGAGAAAAAGTGGTGGGAAAAGATCTGGTGATGTTCACCATTCGCTCACGAACCGGAGGCGAGGGGGTGCGTACATTGGCGCATTCGAAAGGAGCGGACAATGAAACACTTCCTCGCAGCCGCGGCTGTGGCGCTGACAGCCTTTGGCGCGACAGCCCAGTCAATCACTACACCTCCCTCAGGCGGTAACGAACGAGCCGGCGTCACGCAGCAGATCGGCCTCGTCAAAATCTCGATCGACTACAGCAGCCCGCACGTTCATAGCCCGCAGGGCGTCGATCGCCGCGGAAAAATCTGGGGCACGCTGGTTCCGTGGGGCCTGAACAACCTCGGCTTCGGCACCTGCAAGGAATGCCCGTGGCGCGTCGGCGCGAACGAGAACACCGTCTTCACGACGGATCACGACATCGTGGTCAACGGTTCCCCGCTGCCGGCCGGCACCTACGCGCTCTTCGCCATTCCGCAGCAGGACGAATGGACCTGGATCTTCTCGAAGAACCACACCTCGTGGGGCAGCTTCTTCTATGACCCCGCCGAGGACGTCTTGCGTGTGAAGGCAAAACCGGAGAAAGCCGAGTATCGCGAAGTGCTCACCTTCGACTTCACCGAACGGAAGGACGACCACGCCACCGTGGCCATGAAGTGGGAAGAGCTGGCGGTGCCGATCGACATCACCGTTCCGAACGCCGTCGATCTCTACATCGCCAACATGCGCAACGAGCTGCGCACCTCGCCGGGCTTCAGCGATGTGGCGTGGGAACAGGCGGCGCGTTACGCGTACGACAACAAACATCCCGCCGATGCATTGATCTGGGCGCAGACCGCGGTCAGCGGCAGTGGCGGCATCGGCAGGAAGAACTTCACCAACCTGATCACGCTCGCCGACGTGCAGGAAGCGAACGGCAAGACCGCCGAGGCGGCAAAGACGCGCGAAGAAGCTCTGAATCATCCCAGTGCAACGCCCTTCGATCTTCACGGCTACGCGCGCCAGCTCATGGCCAAGGGCAAGAACGAGGAAGCGCTGAAGGTGTTCGAGCTGAACGCCAAACGCAATCCGGGAGTCTGGCCGGTCAACTTCGGCCTGGCCCGCGGCTACTCCGCCCTCGGCCGTTATCCGGAAGCGTTGAAAGCAGCGAAGGCGGCTCTCGCACAGGCGCCCGACGAAGGCAACAAGAAGAACATCGAGGCCGCGATCAAGAAGCTCGAGGCCGGACAAGATATGAATAAGTAATCGCCATTCCATTGCAGTTCGGAAGGCCCGCCGGTTCCGGCGGGCTTTTTTTTCGACAACTCCCGTCGTTCTGGCAGAAATGGGCGCGAAATTAGCATAGCGTTCGCCCTAAGTTGGTAGGATCACTACCAATTCATGCAAATAATCGACGGATTGGAGAGTTGTTCATGCCGAATCGCGCTCGCTTGGTTCTGGTCGCCCTCGTCGCTCTCTCTCTCACCACCGCACTTCTCGCCCAAACCACCTACTACTTCAAGGGAGACCCCGCCGATCAGGCCAACAAAGTCGCCAATGACACCGCCAGCAACACGATCGGCACGGCGACCTTCGACACCAGCCCGCCCACGGGCACGGTGCCGGTGATCCAGACCGGGCCTCCCTCCGTCGTCAACGCGGACTACGTCGGCAATCCGCTGGCGATCTACTGGTCCGGGCCGTACTCCGGCAACATCGCCGGCACGCTCGACCTCAAGTGGTACTGGTCGACGGCGAACCCGGAAACGATCGCCATCGGCGGCGCCATTCAGGTGAGCGTCTTCGCCGATCCTGACTACACCGCCGACCGCGCCCAGCCGCAGCGGCTCATCGGCCGCGCCATCGTCCCGCTCACGGGTATCGGTCCCACGCCGACGTTGATCGAAAGCCTGATCCCGGTCAGCGGCACGGTCAGCAGCACAATGCTCATCCAGGTAATCCCGCAGTTCATCGACTCCGGGCACGCGCTCACGGCGCTCTACAACTCGACCACCACTCCATCGAGCTTCACCTTCACCACGGTCCAACGCACCCCCTTCCCGCCGGCGACTCCGGCCACCGGTTTGCCGCCGCGCTTCAGTCTTTTCACCCCGTCGGCGGCGCAACTGGCCTCGGGGCTCGGCACCGATGCCGGCGAGCCGTCCATCGGCGCGAACTGGATCACCGGCAACGCCCTCTTCCAGTCCTTCGTCACCACGTTCCGCGTTTCGTTCGACGATTCCTGCCCGACGAGCCCGACTTCGGCCTGGGTCCCCAAACAATCGCCGATCACCGGCACGGAGAGCTTCGATCCGATCCTCTGGACCGACTCGAAGGTCGGACGGACCATCGTCTCGCAGCTCGTCCTTGCCAGTACCGAGAGCCTCTCGGCAATTACCGACAACGACGGCGATCTCTGGCTGCCGTCTCACGGCGCCGGCATCGCCTCGGGTATCGATCACCAGACCGTCGGCGGCGGACCGTTCCATGCGCCGCTGCTGGCCGGCGCGTTTTATCCGAACGCCGTCTACTACTGCGCGCAGGACACGGCGCTGGCCAACTGCGCCCTCTCGCTCGATGGCGGACTGACCTACGGCCCGGCCGTTCCGATCTACACCTCGCAGTGCGGCGGCCTGCACGGCCACATCAAAGTCGGTCCCGACGGCGTCGCCTACGTGCCGAACAAAGACTGCGGCGGCAAACAGGCCGTGGTCGTCTCCGAAGACAACGGCATGACCTGGAACGTGCGCACGGTTCCGAACAGCCTGCCCGCGGGAAGCGATCCCTCGGTCAGCGTTTCCAAGAACGGGCGCGTCTACTTCGGTTTCGCCGACAACGACAACTCCCCGGTCATCGCCATCTCCGACGATCACGGACAGAACTGGCATGACGTGAAGGATGTCGGAGCCGCCGCAAGCATCAAGAACGTCGTCTTCTCCGAAGTCGTAGCCGGCGATGACAACCGCGCCGCCTTCGCCTTCCTCGGATCGAAGAGCATCGGCGCGCTCGACGCGCGCACCTATCCCGGAGTCTGGAACATGTACGTCGCCGCCACCTACGACGGCGGCTCGACCTGGCACCTGGTCAACGCCACCCCGAACGATCCGGTACAGCGCGGACCGATCTGGCTCAAGGGCGGAGCGGAAGTGTCGCGCAATCTGCTCGACTTCAACGACATGACCGTCGACAAGCAAGGCCGCATGCTCATCGGCTTCGCTGACGGCTGTGTCGACGCCTGCACTCAGGCTCCCGACGCCGCGCGCGGCAACTCGTACTCCGCGGTGGCCTCGATCCTGCGTCAGACCGGCGGACGGCGGATGTTCGGCGAATTCGATCCTGCCGAGCCGACCGCTCCGTCCGCGCCAACGCTCACCGTGACGCGCAACGGATCGCTGGCCAGGCTGACCTGGTCCGAAGGCAACAACGGCGGCTCGCCGATCACGAAGTACTCGATCTTGCGCGATGGGACCACCATCGCCAGCACGACCTCGACCTCCTTCACCGATCCGACCGCTGATCCGTCGCGGACCTACAGCTACTCGGTCACGGCAACGAACGCCGCCGGCTCCTCGTGCGGCAGCAACGCCGTCAGCTCCTCGGGCAATGGCAGCTCGTGCACTCTGCCCGGCGTCACCATGATCACTGACCCGACCGGCGACGGCGCGGCCGTAGCCAATGCCGCGCTCGACATTCAATCCGTCTCCATCGCCGAACCGTTCTACCCCGACGGATCGCAGAAGCTGGTCTTTACGATGAAAGTGGCCTCGCTGGCCAGCGTTCCTCCCGGCACCGAATGGCGCATCCTCTGGAACTTCCCCACCACCGACAGCGGCTCGTACTACGTGGAAATGAACACCGATCCGACCGGCGTGGTCGCCTTCCAGTACGGCACGATCGATCTGACCGGCGCCGTCGTCACCGCCGTCGGCCAGCCGCACCTGCTCGGTGCATGCGATGCCGAATCGACCTATCTGGCGGACGGCACGATCCGTCTCGTGCTCTCGACGTCCAAGGTCGGCAATGCCGTCGTCGGCGACGTCATCGGCGGCCTGCTGGCCCGCACCTTCGTCACCACCGGCAGCGTGGTCACATCGAGCCGCTCGGCAATTGACACCGCGGCAACCACGAACACCTATCTCATGGTCGGCAACAACTTCTGCGCGGCGCCGTCGGTGACGACGATCGAAGACAACGACTCGCGCATCGCTTACTCCAACGGCTGGCATCTGCTGCAGGACGGCAACGCCAGCGCCGGACACTTCCGCTTCGCCAGCGGCAAACCGAAGGCGAGTCTGGCCTTCACCGTGCCGTCGAATCAATTCGGCTCGATCACCTACAACTACGCGAAGAGCACGAAAGGCGGGACAGCCGAGATCTTCCTCGACGGCGTCTCGCAGGGCACCATCAGCTTCCTCGGCCCTGTCGGCACGATGCAGAATCCGCAGTTCGTGTTCAGCAAGAAATACGGTCCGTTGCAGCCTGGATCGCACACACTCGAAATCCGCGGCGACGGCGTGACCTATCTCGACAGCTTCACCCTCGAAAGCTCGTCCTCGAACGCGCAACCGGCCAGCGGTCCCGGCACGACGTCGACGAACACCTCGAACCTCGCCCTCGGGCAGGATGTCGTTTCGCAAATTACGCTGCCGGCCAATGCGGAGGGAATCTCCATTGTCGCCTCGGCGCCGGCGGGGATGCTCATTCGTGTGGCCGTGGCGGATGCAACCGGCCTTTCACTGGCCACGGCCGATTCGGTCAATGGCGTGGCCGTGATCAATCAGACGCTGACCCACGGCGGCGTCTATGTCGTGAAAACGATCAATCTCAGCGCGGGTCCGGTCAGCATCTGGACGGCGACCACTCCGTACCTGACTCGATGATCCAGATGTTGACAGCCTTCCTGTTCATGATGGGAACCGCGGCCTCGCCGCGGTTCCCTAACGCCTGCCAGATACTCACCCAGCGCGACGTCGCCCGCGTGCAGGGCCAGTCGTTCAAGTCGGTCAAGCTGACCGAATCCAACGAGAACGGCCTGCGCGTATCGCAGTGTTTCTACGCGCTCCCCTCATTCACCAACTCGATCAGCGTCGACGTGATGCGCGGCCGGACCGCCGCCTTCTGGCGCAGCCACTTCGCCAACGCGCGCGAAGCGAAGGACGACGATGACGAAAAGGATCGCGATCGCACCGCACCGCCGTCGCGCGAGCCGTCGCACGAGGCCGAAGAGGAGCACGAAAACTCCGCCCGCAAAGTGCGCGGCATCGGCGACGCCGCCGTCTGGAGCGGTAACCGCGTCGCCGGCGCCCTCTACGTCCTCAAAGGCGACACCATCCTCCGCATCAGCGTAGGTGGAGGAGGAAGCCAGGAAGAGAAGATCGAGCGATCGAAGAAGCTGGCGGCGCGGGCGCTTCGGAAGGTTTGAGATCTTCAAAGGTCGCCGCGCCGGTGAATTTCGCTACTGAGCCGCAGGGCGAATAATGTTAGCGTCTTTGTCGCGAACGACAGACACATGAAGGACCATAAAGTCTGATGGCGAGCCGATTCCGCCCTCAATGCGCTGCTTCTCTCTTGCTGCAAAGACCAGAAAACCCTGACTCTTAAGCTCTCCCAGCTCGTCACCAAGAAACTTCATCGCGCGCGCTCTTTCAATTGGCTCAAGGTCATCCGAAATGTCTCCCCAATCCTTCAGGCTCTGTAGAAAGGCACCAACCGTTTCGACCTCTTCACTGGATAGATCGTCGCTGTAATTCTGATAAGAGCCATGACACCCTGACGCAATATTCAAGAGGTCTTGTCCGGACTCGATGAGTTCGAGCAAAGCTGGAATCTCACTCTTGAAGCGTCTCACTCGGATTGGCGGAAGATCTTTCGTTTCGGCGAACTTGGAGTCGACCCATCGTTCGTGATTCTCTTTGATCGACCGCAGCAACTCGGTGGTGTATGTCTCGAATTGATCGTCTACCATTTTGTGATGTACGCGACATAGCAACAAGAGATTGGCGAGATCATCGATGTTCTGCGTCTCAATAGTCGCATCGTACCTAGGGCCACTCGACGCCCCGGAACGAATATGGCACTCATCTCCCACTACAGACTCCGCATCAACGGTGGTTTCGTCAACTACCAGCCTTTGACGACAGATCGCACAGCGATTGCCTGATCGGCCCCAAAGGATCTTTCGAGTCTTGTCGGTGATCGACATGTGAGCGAGACTCTTTCGACGGTCAATCCTTAGCCAGTCATCTCCCCGAATATTCGCCGAACTGATTTCAGGCTGCGATGAGAGGCGCCACATCCTCCCGCGTTACTGACGGAAAGCCCAGCTCGCGCAACACCCTGTTAAATGCAGCGACAGAAAGAGCACCAGGAGTGGTGATCTCCACACCGATCGGTCGGCCCCCTCGGGCGTAGTCGACCAGAAGGCCGGCCTCAACGCGGCGCGTCCGCACGCTCTGCTGACCGGGGCGGCGCGGCAGATAGTAATAGGCCGCAATCGCTCGCCCTCGCCGGTACGTCACTTCGAGATAGGGAGTTTTCATCATGTCGTCCTCAAGTCATCGACAGGGTAGGCCGTAATAATCATGACAAGCTGCTCAGTGATCAACGGCTCCACGATCACTTCCCATGCTCGTCTCCGGTGCCGCGTCTGAATGATCCAGCGCCCTGCCACGGTGTCTCTTCGATGCCCGCTCGCGTGTTCCAGCATACGCCGGAGATCGACCTCGGTGAAGCGCCGATCTTCCATGCGCTTCATCAGATGCGGACTGAATTCCAACTCCCAAGCCCACCATGGCGGCCATCGACGTTTGCTCACGTGCTTTGTCCGGGCCCGAGTCTACAATCGATGCATGAGTGACCGTGCGCGAGCGCTGCTACAGGAAGCGCTGACATTGCCTCCCGATGAACGCGCAGAAGTTGCCGCCGAGTTGATGGCCAGCCTCGACGACTCCGGAGGCGACCCTGCCGCAGTTCAGACCGCATGGGAAGGAAATCGAAAGGCGCGGCCAGCGAGTCCTGGCTGGTGAATCCGCTGGCGAGCCATGGGAAGACGTGCGCGAAAGAGTGGAACGACGTCTCACTGGGATGAAGTAGCACGTCTTCCCCGCGTTAGACTCTCCCCCCATGCGCCACCTCCCCACCCTCGCCCTCCTCTTCATCGCCGTCGCCGCGAGCGCGCAGACGGCGAAGCCCGTAGAAGCCGACTTCGTCGTCAAAGACTTTCGCTTTCGCAGCGGGGACGTGTTGCCTGAGGCGCGGATTCACTACGCCACGATCGGGACGCTGAAGAAAACCGAGCATGGGACAAATGCCGTGCTCGTGCTGCACGGGACCGGCGGGTCGCTGCAGCAGTTTCTCAATGATCGCTTTGCCGGCGTGCTCTTCGCGCCGGGAGGAGCGCTTGATGCGGCACGCTACTTCATCGTCATTCCGGACAACATTGGGCATGGGAAGTCGAGCAAGCCCAGCAACGGGTTGCGGGGGAAGTTTCCGCATTACGACTATGACGACATGGTCGAGTTGCAGCACCGGCTGCTCGTCGATGGATTGGGAATCGATCATCTCCATCTGGTCATGGGGATGTCGATGGGCGGGATGCACACCTGGATGTGGGGCGAGCGATGGCCTGATGCGGCCGACGCGCTCGTGCCGCTGGCGAGTGCGCCGGCGCAGATCGCCGGGCGCAATCGCGTGTGGCGGAAGATGATGATCGACGACCTGCAGCGCAACGACGTCACCGCCGCGGTGCAGATCCTCCTGCTCGTTGGAAGCGCGCCGCTGCAGTGGCAGAAATCCGCGCCGACGCGCGACGACGCTGATCGCTGGATTGGCGAGCAGATGAAAACGCGCGTGGCCACGACCGACGGCGACGATCTGCTCTACGCCATCGAATCGTCGCGCAACTACGACCCATCGCCACAGCTGGAGCGCATCACCGCGCCGCTGCTGGCCATTAACTCCGCGGACGATTTCATCAATCCGCCGGAGCTGGGCATCATGGAAATCGCCATCAAGCGCGTGAAGCGGGGCCGCTATCTGCTCCTGCCGGTCAGCGAGGCCACGCACGGCCACTCGACGCATACGTGGGCGGCGGTGTGGGAGAAACCGTTTCGCGAGTTTCTGGAGACGGTGACTCGCTGACGATCAGTGACCCTCGGGCGGCTTCGGCTTCGGCTTCGCCGGAGCGGTTCCGGGCACCGGAAGATTCGGATCGATCATGATTTGTGGCGGCGGCTCGACCACGATCACGCCGAGGTCTTTGAGGGCGTGCTGGGCCTCGCGGCCGGCCAGCGGGAAGAGGCAGCGCTCGTCCCACAGCTTCCGGTACAGATCGATGGCCCCCTCCTTGTCGCCGCTTGTCGCGCGCTTCTTGGCCTCGGTGATTCGGGCGTACATCGTCTCGCCGCGGCTGTTCAGCTCATCGCGAACCATCTTCTCGACTGGCGGCGTGGTGAGGCGGCCACGCGAATTCTCGACACGGCGGAGGACATTGCCCTTCGCATCAGCCAGGACCACCGCTGGCAGCTTTCCGGTCTCGCCGAACTTTTCGATCATCGCCGTGTCCGCGGGAAGGACGACGGCGAAACTGATGCATTGATCGGTAGCCTGCACGAGCTCTTTCGAGGTCAACAACGGAGAGGTTTCCGTCTCCTGCGCCGAGGCCGGCAGCCAGTAAAGAACCAGCGGCGCATTCACGAACGCGCTGCCCTTCTCCATGAACTTCCAGGGAACGAGATGCTCGTAGGGATCACCGGTGCCCGGACCCTGTCGAACGCCTCTCGATTGCGGAAGCGCCTGGGGAGCGAGGAACAGGAGAAGAAGGACAATCGTCAAACGGGTCGATAGGGACATGAGGGTTGGACGTCTCCGGATCGTGAACGTTCCTCACAAATCGCCGGCGGAAAGCGAGCTCACGTGGCTCGCGAAGACTTCATTGAAGAGCGCTCCCGGCCGGCGCGCGCGCAACTGTTCGACGATGGCCGGGCCATCCATCCCCAGCTTGTAAAGGATGCGGCTGGCCACCAGCGCGGAACGGTTGAAGCCCATGCCGCAATGCGAGAGAACCCGGTGTCCGTTCCGGATCAGGTGCGCGCCGAGGAGCGACACCGCCTCGAGACGGGCAAGGTTCGGCAGCTCCTCGTCGTAGATCGGGAAGTAGACGTAGAGGCACGACTCGGGGACCGTGGGGATGCAATCGTCAAGGCCGCCTTCGAGATCGATCACCACGTCGATGCCGTGGGCTGCGACGCTTTCCCAATCAGTGATGGCCGGGGAAATGAAGAGCAGTCCGGAGTCGTCGACCTGGAAAATGTTCACGCGACGAAGAGTATCAAACGCCCCGGTGAGAAACCTCACCGGGGCGTCGTCGGTTTAGTGATGCGAGAACGGAGGCAGCAGCGGAGTGACTTCCACGACCGTCATCATGCCGCGATCCTCATGCGCCAGGATGTGGCAGTGGATGACGTAGTAACCGGGATAGTCGACGAAGCGGCTGCGCATCTTGAAGTAGCCGGGGATGATGATTGTCGTCTTGTCTTTTTTCACGCCGTTGATGCCCGAAGGGATCGGGAAAACGTCCCACCAGATCTGGTTCTTCGACGAAGGCACGACCGCGGGATTGCAGGGCTTCCAGGTCGAAGGGTCGGCGTCGGGATCGAGGTAGCACTGCCCGGGCTGAAGAGCGCCGGCCGTGGTGACGTATTTCGGAATCGCGTAGGTGAAGGCGCCGCTGCCATTCTGTACGGCGCTCAAGGAGAGCGTCAGCGAGGTCGGGGATTCGATCGAAGCGATCGTTCCCGATCCTCCGCCTGCCACGGAGATGGTGTTCCCGACGGCCAGCTGCGTCGTGAACGACGTGCCCACACCAGTGACCGTCTTCGATCCGATGGTCTCGGTGATCGTTCCGGTGCCGGTGACGCTGGGTAGCGTCACGTTCGGATCGAATACCTCGACGATCTGGAACGGGTTGATGTGGATGTGGAACGGGTGGGCGATGCCGATGGTGGCATTGGTGATCTTCCACTCCTCGACTCTGTTGAGCAGCACGCTGACGCCGACTTCGCCGTCGAACTTCTGGCCGTTGATCGTGTGAATGGCCGGCTGCGCGGGAGGAGCGACCTGCGCCACCGTCGCGAAATCGATGGTCTGCCAACCCTTGACGTCGGAATCGGCAATGTCGTTCAGGAACGCCGGGAACGACGGCGCGTGAGCCATGAACGGCATCGGCGGGTTGTACGGAGTCCCGTCAACCTTCACCGTGAGCAGGCTGACGATGAGTGATGGATTGTCTGTATCGACCTCGTTCTGGACCAGGACGGGCGCGGTACACGTCGTCGCCGGCGCCGGGCAGGTGGGCGCCATGACCAGCAGGTCGGCGCGGTTGCCGGCGGCCAGCAGGAATGGCGAATTCTGATGTCCAGCCAGCTGGTAGTTGTAATCGTTGAACTGCACGCCGTCCTGGGCGATGCGCCTCCACTGGAACGTGGCCGGCTTGCCGTTGATGGTCGTCGACGGCGAGAAGAGAATCCCCGCCCGGCTGGAGGAATTGACGATGCGCCACATCTGCACTTCGCCCGGACGCATCGTGACGATCGGGTTGACGCGCCCGTTCACCGCAAAATCCGGTCCCCTGTCCGCGCCGCCGGGCGACTTCAGATTCGGCGAGACGCCGAACTGATTGATCACCATCACCGGAACCTTCCGCGTGAAGTCGGGACCGTAGGCCTTGTACGCTGCGTTGATCTCGTCGTCGTACTTGCCTTCGATGATGAACGCGCCCGACATGCCATTAGAGACGTCGATGGCGGTCGATCCGTGCTTGTGGGCGTGGTACCAGTGGGTTCCGGGTGCCTGTCCCATCTTCAGCGGATGCGTCGGCAGGGCCTCGGAGAGGATATTGCTCGCCGCGGAGCCGTCGCGCTCGATGGCGCCGCCGTGATTCATTCCAGCCATCGGGTCGACCGGCGGAGCGGCCATCGCCGCGTCGTAGTCAGGCAGCTTGAAGCAATAGGGATACGAGCCAACGTAATACTGCGGCCAGTTGTGGAGATCGAGCTGCGCCTGATTCTTCGGCCAGAGCTTGTTCGCCGCGGGAGTGCTCGGCAGGTTGTCGAACATCGTGAGAAGGGCCTTCTGGCTTCCTGCCGGCGGAGGAGTCGTCTGAATTCCGGTGTAACTGGGCGGCAGGTCGGTCCACTGGCGCGGCCACTCGACCGGGCCGGGCGGCGCCAGCTTCACTTCGCAATCGCCGAAGAACTTGGTGAAGTCCGGTGGGGCGAGAGGAGGAGCGCCGACCAGCCGCTTGGAGGAGAGGATCTCCAGGAAAACGTTGTCGCCGGTGGTGTTGGGGTTCGTGTGCGTCCCGTGGAAGTGAAGGTTGGCCGTGGTCGAACCGTGGAAGCAGTTCGGAAAGGTATCGCTGATGAATTTCCCGTCCTTATCCTTAACATTGCCGGGATAAGGGGCGGAGGTGTTGTCGCAGTTGCCGGTGTCGCCCACATCCGTCTTCGTCGTCCCGTCGCTCGATGCGCCGAAGACCGCGGGATTGATGTTGTTGAGGAACGTCAGCTCGATGAAATCGCCGACGCGGGCGCGCAGCGTCGGACCGACCTGCAGCTCGTTGAGATCGGTCAGCGGCGGGTAGGGCGGGTCGGCGTCGGGACTACGGAACGCGCGCACCCACTGCGGCCAGCAGGCCTCGGTCATCCCGGGCTGTCCACCGATCGGATTGCGGAACGTCATCCGGTCTTTCTCGCTGGTGACCGTGATGGTCGCGCGCAACCGCCCGGTACCTTTGGACGACAGCTCCGGAATCTTGAGAAGGTCCTTCTGCCCGAGGCAGGCCACTTGCTCCTGCGACTGGACGACTGACACTGTCTTGCCGACGCCCTTCTTACCGGCTCCTGTGCCGCCGCCGGTGCCGGGACCCGTGCCCTGGGCAAGCGCCGGAATGACAGGTAGAAGCATCATCGCGCCCGAAAGCACGGCAGCGGGAATGAGTCGTCTCTGGTTCTCGAACATGTTCGTCATCTCCTCGACCGCTCTCTCGCGGCCCGTTCACAAACGGTTGAAAGCAAACAGGATCAGATATCCGCGATGACTTTCACCCCGACCACAGTGATCGTGCCTGACTCGCCGGTATCGAGGGTGTACGGATAGTTGGTTCCCGCGGGAGCGCTGCTCGGGATGTAGTACTCCGGTGTCGTCGAAAGGCCTGGGAAAGTCTTCGTTGTCTGGAATGCCGGCACATAGTTGGGCGACGCATTTGTGTCTCCGACGGCCGGTGTTCCCTGCGCCGGCGCGCTCACGACGTGGTTCGCGCTCGTCTGGTTGTTCCAGCTGACGAGCGAACCGGCCGGAACGTTGAGCGGGTCCGGCGAAAACGTCGTCGTACCACCCTCGGAAGAAATATCCACTGAAAAATCGGCCATGACGAATCCTCTCCTCTGCTGACATCGCCTTCGGCGAGCAGCGACAACGTCAGGCGGGCTTCCTGACGGGCTACGGCTCTGGTTGCACTTCTATAGGGAAGATTGCTGATGACTTCCAGACTCGGTTGAGTTCCGTAAATCTATGCCTGTGCGTGTAATCCGTCAAACTTCTCTCACGAAAACCGATTTCGCCGGCCGGCCAACTTTCACGTTAACCCGGCGTCAAATTCCTCGTACAAGTTGGGGCAACTCGGAGAAACCGCATGCGGAAGCTATGGAAAACGCTGTTCATTCTGGTCGTGCTCGCCGGCGCCAGCGCTGGTCTCTACGCGTGGACGCGCAGCGGCAAGAAGGGGGACGGCGGCTTCAAACAGGTCGAAGTCACCCAGGGCTCGATCGTTGAGAAAGCAGTCGCCGTCGGGCAGATTCAGCCGCGGCAGAAGTTCTCGGTCAAATCGAAGATCTCCGGCATCGTGAAACGGGCGTTGGTCCAGGTCGGCGACACGGTTCAGGCCGGCGATCCTCTCTTCGAGATCGCTCCCGACCCCACGCCGCTCGAAGTCACCGAAGTCGACCGGCAGGTCGAATCGGCCGCGGCGTCGTTCCGGAAAGCCGAGGGCGACTACCAACGGTCGTTGCAACTCTCGCGGTCGGGCGTCCTGCCGAAGTCCGACGTCGAAGCGAAGAAAGAATCGTACGACCTGGCCCACGTCGCCCTGACCAAGGCAGAACAGAATCGCGACCTGACGCGCAAAGGCCGGCTCACCGTCTCCGGCACCGAATCGATCATCCGCGCGCCGGCCGCCGGAACCATCCTCACCCGCACGGTCAACCCCGGCGACCCCATCGTCCCGCTCACCTCCTACCAGCCCGGAACGGAGATGGCCACCATCGCCGACATGCGCGATCTCATTTTCAAGGGAACGGTTGACGAGATCGACGTCGGCAAACTCTCGGTCGGCATGATCACCCGCATCAAAGTCGGCGCCCTTCCGACCGACGTCGTCACCGGCCGCGTCTCCCGCATCGCGCCGCAGGCGCAGCAGAAAGAAGGAGCCACGCTCTTCGACGTCGAAGTCGAGCTCCAGCCGAGCAAGATCACCCTCCGCGCCGGCTACTCCGCCAACGCCGACGTCATCATCCGCGAGAAGAAAGACGTCCTGGTCATCCCCGAGCGCCTGGTCACCTTCGCCGACGGCGGCAAGAAAGCGACCGTCGAAATCCCCGGCACCGACCCCAAATCGCCAAAGAAAGTCGACATCAAAACCGGCATCTCCGACGGCCTCAATGTGGAAGTTCTTTCGGGTCTGACGAAAGGACAAAAGATCGTGGAGCGGCCGCCGAAGGAGATTTCGTAATTGCGGCTTCGCCGCGTTGTCGGTTGTCTGCGCTTCGCGCGTTGTCGGTTGATGACGCCGCTAAATAAGCACCCGCGTGGACAGAACCGGCATCGTTCACAACTGACCACGCGCCGCAGCGCAGACGACCGATAACCGACAACGCGAATACACAGCGAACCGACAACCGACAACGCGCCGAAGGCGCAATATGAAAGACGTCCTCAAACAACTCGCCCGCGATCTCAAAGCTGAGAAGCTGCGGACCTTTCTGACGATCTTCGGGATCGTCTGGGGGACCGTCGCCATCAGCCTGATGCTCGCCTTCGGCACGGGCCTGCACAAGCAGCTGATCAAATCGACGGCCGGCCTCGGCGATCGCATCGTCATCGCCTGGCCGGGTTTAACCTCCGTCCCTTACGAAGGCCTCGGCAAAGGGCGGCGCATCCGCATCCGCGAAGACGATCTGGCCACGCTGCGCGGCAACGTCGAAGGATTGAAATCGATCTCCGGCGAATACTCGAACAACATGAAGGTCG
>Ga0207689_10002175_pt1 | contig 18426 bp, 16 predicted proteins | sample KBSMisM52_FD_184312 | JGI IMG/M metagenome (GOLD analysis project Ga0207689, IMG submission 184312) | Miscanthus rhizosphere microbial communities from Kellogg Biological Station, Michigan, USA - KBS Miscanthus M5-2 (SPAdes) (version 2) | ecosystem: Host-associated > Plants > Roots >... | reverse complement strand
ATCATCAAGGATGCCAACCTGGACATCGAGGACGGCTCTTTCGTGGTCTTCGTCGGGCCGTCCGGCTGCGGCAAGACCACGCTGCTGCGCCTGATCGCCGGACTTGAGGATGTCACCGGCGGCCGGATTCTGATCGACGGCAAGAATGTGGTGGACGTGCCGCCGGCCAAGCGCGGTCTGTCGATGGTATTTCAGTCCTATGCGCTCTATCCGCATATGAGCGTTCGCGGCAACATTGCTTTCGGCCTGAAAATGGCGGGGCTACCGCGGCCGGAGATCGACCGCAAGGTTGAGGCCGCGGCCACCACGCTGAACCTGACCCCCTATCTCGATCGGAAGCCGCGGGACCTTTCCGGCGGGCAGCGCCAGCGCGTCGCGATCGGACGCGCCATCGTGCGCGAGCCAAAGGCGTTCCTGTTTGACGAGCCATTGTCGAACCTCGACGCCGCGCTTCGGGTCCAGATGCGCATGGAGGTGACAAAACTGCAGAAGCAGCTCGGGACCACCGCCATCTACGTCACCCACGACCAGGTCGAGGCCATGACCATGGCCGACAAGATCGTTGTGCTCAACGCGGGCAATATCGAGCAATACGGCTCTCCGCTGGAATTGTACGAGCGTCCGGCGAACCTGTTCGTCGCCGGCTTCATCGGATCGCCGAAGATGAATTTTGTACCGGGCGAGATGGCCGGCGAACCCGCTGTCGCCACGCTCGGCGTCAGGCCCGAGCATCTGAAGATCGGCAAAGAGGGCGAGGGTTGGCCCGGGACCGTATCGGTCGCCGAGCATCTGGGCAGTGACACGTTTCTCTACGTCGACGCCGGAAAACTTGGGACGCTGACGGCGCGATGCATCGGGGAGTTCAGCCTGAAAGCCGGCGATCATGTGTGGCTTTCGCCCGACCCGGCCCGGCTGCACAGATTCGACAAGGACGGTGAAGTCATCAGGACATGAGCGAACGGGCCAACGCCTTCACCCGCAGCCAAGCAAGCAGGAAGAACAAGAAATGTATCTGGAAAAATTCAGGCTGGACGGAAAAACGGCCGTCGTAACCGGCGCCGGGCAGGGAATAGGACTTGCCTGCGCGGAAGCCTTGGCCGAGGCGGGAGCAAAGGTCGTGATCGCGGATCGCGATCGCGGGCTTGCCGAGGCCGGTTGCGCGAGCTTGAAAGCGAAAGGCCTGGATGTCGAGATCGCCATGATGGATGTGACGAACTCCGGTCGCGTGGCCGAGGTCGCCGACCAGTTGGCGTCCCGCTACGGCGCGATCGACATTCTCGTCAACAATGCAGGCATTGCGCGGAGCGAGACCCCGGCCGAAAACGTAACCGACGAACATTGGCTTAACGTCGTCGACGTCAATCTCAACGGTACATTCTGGTGCTGTCGTGCGTTCGGCAAACACATGCTGGACGCCAGGTCGGGGTCCATTGTCAACATCGGGTCGATGTCCGGCTTCATCGTCAACAAGCCGCAGGAGCAGTGCTACTACAACGCATCGAAGGCCGCGGTGCACCATCTCACGAAGTCGCTGGCCGCGGAGTGGGGCGCCCGCGGCGTGCGCGTCAATGCCGTGGCGCCGACCTACATCACCACGCCGCTCAACGCATTCGTCAAAAGCAACCCGAGAATGTACGATGCCTGGATTGGCGGTACGCCGATGGCCCGGATGGGGGAGGTCGATGAAATCGCCTCCGTCGTCCTGTTTCTGGCGTCAAACGCCGCAAGCCTGATGACCGGCAGCGTCGTTCTCGTCGACGGCGGTTATACGTGCTGGTGAGCCGGCGCTGATCTGAGGCGGGGTTGCAATGAGGCAGGCTTTCATCGGCGTGGACGTCGGAACGTCAAGTGCGCGCGCCGGGGTATTTGACGAGAAGGGAAGCCTGCTGGCGACCGCCCGGCATCCGATCACGGTTTGGCATGAAGCCGGCAGCGTCGTAGAGCAGTCGTCTTCGGAAATCTGGGCGGCTTGCGGCGCTTCCGTCCGTGCCGCCATGGCGGAAGCTGCCATTGCGCCTGCCGCGGTCAAGGGCGTGGGTTTCGATGCGACCTGCTCGCTCGTGGTGCTCGACGCCAATGCCAGCCCGCTGACGGTAAGCGGCTCCGGCGACCAACGGCGAAATGTCATTGTCTGGATGGATCATCGCGCGATAGAGGAAACCCGCCGGATCAACGAAACGCAGGACGACGTTCTCCGCTATGTCGGCGGCTCGATCTCGCCCGAAATGGAGATTCCAAAACTCCTATGGCTGAAGAAGCACCTGCCGTCGACCTATGGGGCGGCGGGTCACTTCTTCGACCTCGCCGATTACCTTTCGTTCCGCGCCACGGGATCGACGGCGCGGTCGATGTGTACGCTGGCCTGTAAATGGAATTATCTCGCTCACGAACGGCGCTGGAGTGAAAGCTATTTCCAGCGTGTCGGCCTTGGCGATCTTGCCTCGGACAACTATGCGAGAATTGGAAGTGAGATCGTCGCACCCGGCACGCCGCTGGGCGCAGGCCTGACGAAATCCGCGGCACGCGATTTCGGCCTGCTCGAAGGGACGCCGGTCGGAGCCTCGCTGATCGACGCTCACGCCGGCGGTGTCGGCACGATCGGGGGGCATGGCAGGTCGAACGAGCCGGTCGATGTGTGTCGTCGCCTTGCCTACATCATGGGGACTTCGGCCTGCATCATGGCGACGACATCGGCGCCTTGTTTCGTGCCGGGCGTCTGGGGACCCTATTATTCGGGAATGGTTCCAGGCTTCTGGCTCAACGAAGGCGGTCAGTCCGCAGCCGGCGCGGCGATCGATCACCTGGTCAAATCCCATCCCGCCCATGGCGAGGCCGTTGCGGCGGCGCGCGCCGCCGGCATGGAGATTCCGGAATTTCTCGAGCGGCGCGTCGTCTCGCGGGTGGCAAATCTCGGCGAAGCGGCATGGCTCGCCCGTGACATCCACATCCTGCCCGAGTTTCTCGGCAACCGGTCGCCTTTCGCCGATCCCGATGCGCGTGCCATTGTCGCGGGAATGGATCTCGACATCGATATCGGCTCGATGGAGCGGCTGTTCGTCGCCGGGCTGTGTGGGCTCGCCTATGGTCTCGCAGATGTCGTGGAAGCGTTCCGATCGCACGGCGTGGACAGCGACATGATGGTGATCAGCGGTGGCGCCGGACGAAGTCCCCTGGTCCGGCAGATCATGGCTGATACGACGGGCCTCACCGTTGCCGTCCCGGAAACGCAGGAGCCGGTCCTGCTCGGTGCGGCCATGCTGGGCGCCGTTGCGGCGAAGTCGTGCGGTTCGATCGGTGAGGCGATGGCGGCGATGTCGGCGATCGGCCGGTTGAGCGAACCATCGGTGCCCGAAATAGCAGACTTCCATCGCACAAAGCGAAAGGTTCACGGGTTGATGCGCAAGCTCGATTCCGAAAGCCGCGATGCGATGCGCGGGATCGCATCGCGCGCCAGGCCTGATACGAAGAACTAGAACGATGCTGCTGAGTTGTGGAGATGCCCTGGTTGATTTCCTGCCTGTCAAATCGATGGATGGGCGCGATGCGGCCGTACCGGTCGCGGGCGGTTCCTGCCTGAACATCGCGGTCGGCATGGCGCGTCTGGGCGCCCCGGCCGGATTCGTCGGCGGCATCTCGACCGATCTGTTCGGGCGTATCGTCGCCGATCACGCGCTGACGTCCGGGGTAGACCTTCGCTATGCGACGCGCAGCGGGCACCAGACGACGCTCGCGTTCGTCCGCCATGTGGGCGGCGAGCCACACTATGCCTTCTATGACGAGGCGACAGCATCCCGAAGCTGGACCTATCGGCGCGGCTCCATCCCCTTCGACGAGATCGAAGCGATCCATGTCGGCTCGACCACGCTTGCCAACGACGACGGGGCGGCACAGGCGCTGGCGATGATCGAAGATGCCGGTGGATCGGCCACCATCTCCTTCGATCCGAATTGCCGGCCCAACCTGGTCCGGCAGAAGGCGCGCTACATCGCCCGGATGGATGCGTTTGCCGCCGCCGCTGCCATCGTGCGGATGTCGGATGTCGATTTTGAATTTCTCCATGGCGACAGCGACCAGGGGGAAAGGGCGAAGTCGCTCATTGCGGCCGGAACGAGCCTGGTCGTCGTCACGCGCGGGATCAAGGGAGCTCGGGCGTGGCACCGGGAGGCGGGTCTGGTTGAGGTCGAGGCGCCCGCCACCGAATTGGTGGATACGATCGGGGCAGGCGACAGTTTTCAAGCCGCTTTGTTGTTCGCCTTGCGCGCCATGGGACGGATTAAACGCGGAGCGCTGGCGCAACTGAATGCCGACGAGCTTCATCGCGCGTTGTCGTTTGCGTCGGCTTGCGCGGCCTTCACCTGCAGCCGCGCGGGCGCGGATCCTCCGCGCCACTCCGATGTCGGCCCCGCATTGTCGCGCCTTTTCGTCGTATAGGAACGAATCAAACGCACGTTCAATGATCGTCACCCCTATGGTTCGGCGAAGGGCCGCTTCCTCCCATATCGGCGAGTGGAGCAACTCATCCCATATGCAGCCCCCGGGGATGTTGGCAGTTTCGTCAGCTCTGCACTGCGGTGGGCATATGCTCTTCCGAGCCTCGAATAAATTCGCTAAACAGGACACAGTCGAGGCTTCGGGCAGAACTGAAGAAAGCGCGAGCCGCCGTTCAACATTCTGGAGCTCGTGACGAGGCTGTTAGGACGCTGGCATCGAATTTGCCGAGCAACACGAAGGTGCGGGCGACGGCCGCGACGCAATGGTCGAACTTGTATCCATACTGGTCCATGGACTCCAGGCGGCGGACCTGGAGCGCATCCAGACGCGTATAACGCGAGGATGAAAGGCGGCGATGGCTCCCCGCTTCGTGTTAGCCTGAAGGTTGTATCGCTCCGGTCGCGAAGGCAGGACAAATGGACATCTCGGAACGACTCCGTACCGCAATCGAGACCTCGGTGCTCTGCTGGCTCGCTACCGTGGATGCAGACGGTCAGCCGAACGTGAGCCCAAAGGAAATCTTCTGCATGGGCACAGGCCCCAATGAGGTGTTGGTGGCTGAGATCGCGTCGCCCGTAAGTAAGAGAAACATATCCAACAATCCCAAGGTCTGTATTAGCGCAGTCGACATCTTTGCGCAGAAGGGCATCAAGGCCTACGGCACCGCCGCGCTGGTAACTCCCGCGGAACCGGGCTTTGCCGCGATTGCGCAGCCCCTCACAAGAATAGCAGGACCCGAGTTCAGCATACGGGCCGTCATTCGAATTGCGGTTGGCAGGGTCGCGCCAATTCTTGCTCCCAGCTACATCATATTCCCCGAAAGGACCGAGGAAGAGCAGCGGCGACGTGCGTTCAAAACTTATGGGGTGCAAGAGGGCCAGGTGAAATTGAAATAAAGGGTCGCCTGCTCCAGGACATTGAGCAAGTAGCATGGAGCGCGATAGCTAAAACCCCAAGAGGGTTTTCGGTCGCCTAGATCGAGGTCTCGGATTTTGAACCGAAAGATCCTTCAGGCCGTTCGACCGCCCAGATCAGTATCGTCGCTCCCGCCAGGCCGGCGGGATCGTTCGCGGCGCTTCCACATGCGTTCGGTCGCGACGTGGGCGTGTGAATGTTGACGATAAGGTCAGCCGGAGATGTTTGCAGCGCCGGCAATGAGTTCGAAGGAGCGCAACCGGGCTGCGTGATCGTAGACATCGGACACGATCATGAGCTCGTCGGCCGCTGTTTCCTTGATGAGCGCTTCGATGCCCGAACGAACCGTATCGGGTGAGCCAACGATGGAGCGCGCGAGCATGCTCATCGCCTGGGCTTTTTCCGCAGGCGACCAGTAGCTCTCAATGTCGTCGATCGGCGGCTGGCTGAGGCCGCGCGCGCCGCGGAAGATGTTCGTAAAGGACATCTGCTGCGTCGTCGCCAGCCTGCGCGCTTCGTCATCGCTGGCGGCGGCGATGATGTTGACGCCGACCATCGCGTAGGGACGGTCGAGCTGCTCGGACGGTTTGAAGCGGCTGCGGTAGATCTGCAGCGCGGGGATCAGCAATTCGGGCGCGAAATGCGAGGCGAAGGCATAGGGAAGCCCGAGTTCGGCCGCCAGCATCGCGCCAAAATTACTCGATCCCAGAATCCACAACGGCACCTCCGTTCCTGCCGCCGGCACCGCCCGGATGCGCTGATTTGGGCCGGCTGGCGCCAGAAAGGCCTGCACCTCGAGAACGTCCTGCGGGAAGTTTTCGGCGGCTTCAGGCGTGCGGCGCAAGGCGCGCAGCGTGAGCTGGTCGGTGCCGGGCGCGCGGCCCAGGCCAAGGTCGATGCGGCCGGGAAACAGTTGCGCCAGCGTCCCGAACTGCTCGGCGATGACGTAGGGCGCATGGTTGGGGAGCATGATGCCGCCCGCACCGACACGGATGGTTTTCGTTCCCGCGGCGATATGACCGATCACGACCGACGTCGCGGCGCTGGCGATGCCCGGCATGTTGTGATGCTCCGCCACCCAGATGCGGCGATAGCCCCAAGCCTCGGCATGAACCGCGACATCGCGGGCGTTGTCGAGCGCGCCGCGCGCATCGGTGGCTTCGGTGACGCGCACGAGATCGAGGATGGACAGTGTCGTCATAGGAACTCCCGAATGAAGCCATGTGGGTGAATCACGCCGCCCAGATACATGGTCGCGCCGCTGAGACATCAAGGGGGTTGACGCTCGTACCCTGGTCATCCTACTGGTCTTACCAAGGCAATATCAAAAAAGATGCAGGGAATGGAACTCAAGCGGGCGGCCGAGGGTGAAAAGGGCTTTCAGAAGGTCTTTGCCTTCCTGCGCGACCGGTTGATCGCCGGTTCGCTCAAGCCAGGCGACCGTCTGGTCTCCGAACGCGAGCTCGCGACCCAGCTCGGCGTCAGCCGGCCGCTGGTGCGGGAAGCCCTGCGCGCCCTGACCATGCTTGGCATTGTCGAAATTCGCGATCGCATCGGCACCGTGGTGACGCGTCCGGACGTCTCCGTGCTCAACGACTTCTTCACCTTCGCGCTGGCTCAGCAGGCCGACATGGTGGACGACGTGATGCAGGCGCGCATCGCCATCGAATGTCAGGCAATTCGGCTGGCCTGCGAGCGCGCCAGCATCGCCGATTTCGAGCGGCTGCAGCGGGCGCTGGCGAAAATTTCGGAGACGATCGACGAGGCCGACACCGGCGGCATGGCCGACTTCGAGTTTCACCGTGCGATCGTGCTGGCGTCCCATTCGGAGACGCTGGCCGTCCTGCACAATTCGATGGCCGGCCTGCTGACGCATTCGCACCGCAGCCGCCGCGAACTCGTGCAGGCCTTCCCGTCGATGAAGACGTACCTGATCGACGATCACAAGCGCATCTTCGACGCGATCGTCGCGCGCGATCCGGAGCGGTCGGATACGACGCTGCGACGGCATTTTGCGATCGGCGATGAATACCGGCGGCGCGCCGTCGTCGGGCAGAAAGACAGCCGGCAGATATCGCACTGATTGTCATCGACGAGAACAACGACACGACGAGAGAAACGATGGGACGGGACGGCAAGGGAAGCGTCGGCTTCATCGGCATTGGCACGATGGGCCGGGAAATGGTCCGTAACCTGCTCAAGGCCGGACATGGCGTCAGGGTTTTTGATGTGGTCGAGGCCGCCATGGCCGACGTGGTGTCGGAGGGGGCCGTCGGCGCGAGGAACCCCGCGGACGCCGCGCGAGGCTGCGACATCGTTATCACCATGCTGCCGGACACGCCGTATGTCGAAGCGGTGATCTACGGCGAGGACGGCCTTTTGAAATCGCCGCCCGCCGGCAGGCTGATCGTGGACATGAGCACGATCTCGCCGGTCGCGGTGCGCCGTATCCATGCGGATCTGCAACGCGCGGACATCGGCTTCATCGATGCTCCGGTGTCCGGCGGCCCTCTTGGCGCCAGGAACGGCGCGCTGTCGATCATGGCCGGCGGCGAAGCGGAAGCCTTCGCCAGGGCCGAACCGTTCTTCAAGGCCATGGGCACGACCATCACCCATGCCGGCGCTTCCGGCGCCGGACAAACGGTCAAGCTCTGCAATCAGCTGATTTGCGGCATCAACATCCAGGCGATTTGCGAAGCGCTCGCTCTGGGTCGCGCCTCCGGCGTCGACCTGGACTTGCTTCGCCGCGTCCTGTTGGGCGGTTCGGCCTCATCCTGGATGCTGGACAAGCTCGGTCCGGCGATGATTGCAGGTGACGTCGGCGCCGGCTTTCGCATCGACTTGATGCTCAAGGATCTCAGGCTGGTGCAGGAGCATGCGCAGGCGCTGAACGTGCCGCTGCCAGGAACCGCACTCGTGACCAGTCAATATGTCGACGCGCGGGCGCACGGGGAGGGTGCGAACGGCAATCAGGCCCTGTTCCGTGTCTACGACCGCATGACCAATCAGAGCACTGGATGATCCCGTTGCGATGAGCATCGAACTCGACTTTCCCGCGGTGCTGGAACGGTGGCCGAACTTTCTCGGCGGCGCCGTTCTGACGCTCGAACTCGCGTTCTTCGCAACGGTGTCCGGCGCTCTTCTCGGCACGCTTGTGGCCGTGGGCCGCGGAGCTCATAGCCGGTCGATCGCCCGCATCAGCAAGGTCTATGTGGAAGCGATCCGTAACACACCGCTGCTGGTCCAGATATTCCTGGTCTATTTCGGGCTCGCCAGCGTCGGACTGAAACTGTCCGCCTTCACCGTTGCGGTGGTTGCCCTGACGATCAATGTCGGGGCCTACACCGCCGAGATCATGCGTGCCGGCTTCGAAGCGATCCCGCGCGGGCAGATCGAGGCGGCCGAAGGACTAGCACTCACGCGCTTTCAGATCTATTGGCACATCATCCTGCTGCCCGCCGTCGAAAAGGTCTATCCGGCGCTGACCAGCCAGTTCGTCCTGCTGATGCTCGCCTCGTCGGTCTGCTCGCAGATATCGGCCGAGGAATTGACGGCCGTGGCCAACTACATCCAGTCGGACACCTACCGGGCGTTCGAGACCTACATCATCGTCGCCGTGCTCTACATTCTGCTGTCGCTGGTCATGCGCGCGGGATTTTGGGGCCTCGGCCTGTTCCTGTTCCCACGCCGCCGCCAACTCGGCACGCCGTTGTGAGGTAGGGCATGGGCGGACATCTCAACATCAACCACCTGCTTTTCCTCGGCCACGGCGCGCTATGGACGATCGGGCTTTCGCTGATCGCGCTCATCGGTGGCGGTATCGCCGGCTTCGTGATCGCGCTTGCGCGCGTTTCTCCGCTTCGGTCGGTGCGGCTTCTCAGCGCCGCCTATGTGCAGTTGATCCAGGGCACGCCGCTCCTCGTCATCCTGTTCCTCGGCTATTTCGGACTGGCGGCCATTGGCCTCAAGATGTCGCCGCTGGCCGCCGCCGGCGCTTCGCTCACCCTTTATGTTTCGGCTTATCTCGGCGAGATCTGGCGTGGCTCGATCCAGTCCGTGCCGAAGCCGCAATGGGAAGCAGCGGAAGGCCTGGCGCTGAGCCGGACCCAGCGCATGTTGAAGGTAATCCTGCCGCAGGCGATCCGCATCGCGACGCCGCCGACCGTCGGCTTCATGGTGCAGATCATCAAGAACACCTCGCTCGCCTCGGTCGTCGGCTTCGTCGAACTGATGCGCTCGGGACAGATCGTCAACAACTCGCTGTTCGAGCCCTTCATCGTCTACGCCATCATCGCCGCCGTCTATTTTGCCATGTGCTACCCGCTCTCCCTGTTCAGCCAGAAACTGGAGCGGCGGATGGGACGTGGCAGGGTCAACAACCTCGCCCCGGCCTGAACATGCAGCAAACCGCGTCCTCCACCCCGATCGTGTCGCTTCGCGACGTGCAAAAGAGTTTTGGTTCGCTGAAGGTGCTCGATGGCGTGAGCTTTGCCGTCGAGCGCGGCGAGGTCCTTGCCATTATCGGCAGGTCGGGCTCCGGCAAGAGCACCGCGCTACGCTGCATCGACCGGTTCGAGAAGGTCGACGGCGGCGAGATCGTCGTCTGCGGCCGCAGGGTTGATCTGCCGGACATCGACCTGCGGGCCCTGCGACAGGATGTCGGCATCGTATTCCAGAGCTACAATCTGTTTCCGCACCTCACGATCGAGCAGAACATCACGCTGGCGCCGTGCTCGGTGAAGCGAATGGGCCTGTCGGAAGCGAAAGCGCTGGCGCGCAAGGTGCTGGCGCAGGTCGGTCTCGAAGAGAAGATTCACGCCTATCCCGAGCAACTCTCTGGCGGTCAGCAGCAACGGGCCGCCATCGCGCGTTCGCTCGCCATGCAGCCCAAGGTCATGCTGTTCGACGAGGTAACCTCGGCGCTCGATCCCGAACTGACAGGCGAGGTCCTGAAGGTGATCGAACAGCTCGCAGCCGACGGCATGACCATGGTGATGGTTACGCACGAGATGGGATTTGCAAGAAGCATCGCCGATCGGATCGTCTTCATGCATCGCGGCAAGGTTCACGAAACCGGGCCTGCCTCGATCCTGACGGCGCCGACGACGCCGGAACTCGTCCAGTTCGTGGGGACGGGCAATTTAAAATCATAACAGGAGAGGGAAACCCAATGAGCGGAAACCGAAAGAGTCTGGGCGGCGCCGTCGCTGCATGCTGCCTTGTCATGCTGGCCGCCTGGCCGGCGCAGGCCGACCTGCTCGATGACATCACGCAAGCCAAGAAGATCCGCATCTCGACGGACCTTGCGATTCCCCCGTCCGGGATGATGGACAGCAGCATGAAGCCGACCGGCTCAGATGTCGAGGTTGCCCAGTTGCTGGCCAAGGATTGGGGACTTGAGCTGGAGTTCATCCAGACCACCGGCGCGACGCGGATCCCGAATGTGCAGACCGGCAAGGCGGACATCATCATTTCCACCCTGTCAGTCACGCCCGAGCGAGCCAAGGTGATCGATTTCTCCAAGCGCTACGCGACGCTGCAATCGGATATCGGCTGCCTGAAGTCCCTGAACGTGAAGGACTGGCCGGACCTGAAGGACAAGACCGTGGGCGTTTCGCGCGGCACCACGCAGGATACGATGCTGTCGAACATGAAAGACAAGGAACTGAAGATCGCGCGCTATGACGACGATGCCACCGGGGTGACGGCGGCGGTCTCCGGCCAGGTCGATTGCGTCGGCTCGTCGGCCACCATCATCAACCAGATCGGCGTCAAGAATCCGGCGCGCATCTTCGAGTCGAAGATCCCGCTCGCCAGCTTCGATCTCGCCATCGGCCTGAAGAAGGGTGAGACGCGCCTGCTGGACAAGCTCAACGCGTGGGTCACCGAAAACGTCAAAAACGGCAAGCTCAACGCCATCTACAAGAAATTTCATGGGGTCGAACTGCCACCCGACATGCGCGGCTGAAGCCCGCAAATTCGTGACGGCCGCCACGGCCGCACCCATCACAAGAGGAATACTGGAATGCGTCTCGTCATAGGATCCGACCACGCCGGCTGGTCGCTCAAAAAGGCTGTCATCGATCACGTGCGCAGCCTCGGACACGAGGTCGTCGATGTCGGATCCTACGACGAAAATCCGGTGGATTTTCCGGATATCGCGCGCGCCGTGGCGCAGAAGGTGACGTCGGGTGAAGTCGCGCGCGGCATCATGGTGTGCGGCACCGGCGTCGGCGCCTCGATTGCGGCCAACAAAATGAAGGGCATCCGCGCCGCGGTCTGTCACGACGTCCATTCGGCCCATCAGAGCGTCGAGCATGATGATGTGAATGTCATGTGCATCGGTGCCCAGATCGTCGGACCATGGCTCGCCAACGATCTGATCTCCTCGTTTCTCGCCGCCGAATTTTCGACGGACGAGGATTTCCGGCGACGTGTCCAAAAACTTCACGAAATGGATGCGGAAGGCTGAGGCCTTTATCTGGGAGTGGGCGATGATCCTTGTGTTCGGTTCGCTCAATGTCGATCTGGTCGCCAGAGTGCCCGTCATTCCAGGCCCCGGCCGGACGGTGCTGGCCCCATCCTACGAAATCCACTTCGGCGGAAAGGGCGCCAACCAGGCGGTCGCCGCCGCACGGATCGCCGGCCCCGGAAAGGTCCGCATGGCGGGCCGGCTGGGGCAGGACGTATTTGGCGAGGAAGCGCTCAAGAACCTGGCCTGCAACGGCGTCGACACGAGCCACATCGTCAGGGGTGATGAGCCTACGGGCTGCGCGTTCATCGCCGTAGATCCGAGCGGAGAAAACGCGATCACGGTGGCGAGCGGCGCCAACAATACGGCCTGCGCCGCCGATATCCCGGAGACACTCTTTAATGCCGACACCGTTCTGGTGCTGCAGATGGAGGTGCCGTTTACCGAATCCCTTCGCGTTGCGCGCAAGGCCAAGTTTGCCAACGGCAAGGTGATCTGGAACCTGGCGCCGGTCCCGGACCAGATGACAGGCGCCATGATCCGCGATCTGCTCGAAGCCACGGACTACCTCGTCGTCAACGAGCACGAGGCGCTCGACCTTGCTGCCGCGCTCGACGCAGGCGTGACGGATTTCGAGGCCGCCTGTGGCTGGCTGGCCATATCGGGCGGGTTGACTTGCGTGGTGACAGCCGGCGCACAGGGAGCCTTGGCCGTGACGGCCGACGATACTCGTTTTCGCGCGCCGTCCCCGCGCATCCGGCCGGTCGACACGACAGGTGCCGGCGATACCTTTGTCGGCGCCCTTGCTTGCATGATTGATGAAAAATCCTCGCTCAACAAGGCGTTGGAAGTGGGATGCGAGGCCGCCGCCTTGAGTTGCCTGAAGGCCGGTGCGCAGCATGGCATGCCGACGAGGGACGCGATACGCGAGGTGCCGCCGAGGGGGCCAACGACAGTTCCCCCAACATAGCATCCGCACTCAATGCGTAGATTCGCCGCGCATGTACTGGAAGTCATGCACGCGGTCCGGCGTGCGGGCGCTGATGTGGGACGATCAAGATCGTTGTCGCGTATTGAACGGCCGGCATCCTTGTCGGACAATGGGGCGGTGTCCGGCAGGACATGGCGCAGTGGCCCGAACCGGAGAGAATGTAATGTCAGCGACTGTCCGACCCGCCACCATGAAGGGGCCCGCAATTTTTCTGGCGCAGTTCATCGGCGATGCGCACCCATTCAACAGTTTTGATGCCATCTGCGGCTGGGCGGCAGGGCTCGGTTACAAGGGCGTCCAGGTCCCGACATCAGATCCACGCCTGATCGATCTCGACAAGGCCGCGGCCTCTCAGACCTATTGCGATGAAATTGCCGGTGTGGCTGCGAGCCATGGTCTGGCCATCACCGAATTGTCCACCCACCTGCAAGGACAGCTCGTCGCGGTTCACCCGGCCTACAACGAAGCCTTTGACGCTTTTGCGCCGCCGGCGGTCAGGGGCAGGCCGAACGAACGTCAGGTCTGGGCGGTAGATCAGATGATGAAGGCCGCGCAGGCGTCTCGCCGCCTCGGCCTCACCGGCAGCGTGAGCTTCACCGGCGCGCTGGCCTGGCCGTTCCTTTATCCCTGGCCGCAGCGGCCGCCGGGCCTGATCGAGACGGCGTTCGACGAACTCGCGCGTCGCTGGCGCCCGATCCTCGATGCCTATGAGGAAGCGGGCGTCGACCTCTGCTACGAGATCCATCCCGGCGAGGACGTCTGCGACGGCATTACCTTCGAGATGTTCTACGCGCGCACCGGCAATCACCCGCGTTGCGCGATCAACTACGATCCGTCCCATTTCGTCCTGCAGCAACTGGACTATCTGGCCTTCATCGACATCTACGCCGAGCGCATCCGCGCCTTCCACGTCAAGGACGCGGAGTTCAATCCGACCGGGCGGCAGGGCGTCTATTCAGGCTTTCAGCCCTGGATCAATCGCGCCGGACGCTTTCGCTCGCTGGGCGACGGGCAGGTCGACTTCAAGGCGATCTTCTCGCGGCTGGCGGCAAACGGATTCGACCGCTGGGCGGTGCTGGAGTGGGAATGCTGTTTGAAGAACGCGGAGGACGGCGCGCGCGAAGGCGCCGCCTTCATCCGCGACCACATCATCCGCGTCACCGAGCGCGCCTTCGACGATTTTGCCGGCGGCGCCAGCGACGAGACGCAGATCCGGCGGACACTGGGCCTCAGCTGAGCGCCGGAATCAATCGACGGGAGCGCGCGACATGGCTGAGCCACGCATTCGACTTGGAATGGTAGGCGGCGGGGAGGGCGCCTTCATCGGCGCGGTCCACCGTATCGCCGCGCGCCTGGACGATCGGTACGAACTCGTCGCCGGCGCGCTTTCGGCATCGTCCGACAAAGCGATCCGGTCGGCGGCGGCGATCGGCCTTGGGTCCGATCGATCCTATCCCGACTTCCAGACCATGGCGCAGGCCGAGGCCGCGCGAGCCGACGGCATCGAAGCCGTTGCGATCGTCACCCCAAACCATATGCACGCACCGGTCGCCGACGCCTTCCTGGATGCGGGCGTTCATATCATCTGCGACAAGCCGTTGACGACAACCCTTGAGGAGGCGCGCCGCTTGCGCGACAAGGCCCGCGCCAGCGGACGGATATTCGCCGTCACCTATAATTATTCCGGTTATCCGCTGGTCCGCCATGCACGCGCGATGGTTCAGGGCGGCGAACTCGGCGCGATCCGGATCGTGCAGGTCGAATACCCGCAGGATTGGTTGGCCGATCCGCTCGAGGCCGCGGGCCAGAAGCAGGCCGACTGGCGTACCGATCCGGCGCGCGCGGGTGCCGGCGGCTGCGTCGGCGACATCGGCACCCATGCATACCAGCTGGCGCACTTTGTCACCGGGATGACGCCTGAGCAGATTCTGGCCGAGGCGACTATTTTCGTGCCGGGCCGCCGTGTCGATGACAACGTGCAAATTCTGCTGCGTTACGGCACCGGCGCGCGGGGCGCATTATGGGCGAGCCAGGTTGCAGTCGGAAACGATAACGGGCTGCGGTTACGGATCTTCGGCGAGAAGGGCGGTCTGGACTGGCGGCAGGAAGAGCCGAACCTTCTCATTTGGTCGCCGCTCGGTGAAGCACCACGGTTGATCCGCCGCGGCACAGCGTCCATGAACGCCGCCGGTCATCGCGTCAATCGTATTCCACCCGGCCATCCCGAGGGATACCTGGAAGCGTTCGCGACGATCTATACCGAAGTGGCCACAGCCATCGTGGCCAGCCGCACCGCCTCCCTTCCCGATCCGGCGCTGACCTTTCCAACGATCGAGGATGGCTTCGCCGGTGTCGCAATGGTGGATGCCGTCCTGCGCTCGAGCGCCGCCGGAGGGGTCTGGATGCCGGTTGAATCGTGAACGCGCCGGCCACGCCTCCGTCTTCGTTGCTCCGCATATCCGGTCAGGTGAGTCGGGACGAGAGGCGATCACCGAGATTTCGTGAAGGCAACATCGAATCCCCCAGGTCTTATATTCCCCAGGTCTCATTTCGCGTTTGAGAAAACGTCCGTCGCGTAAACCACCTTGCCGCCCACGACCGTCAGCAGCGACGCCGTGGCGCCAATTTGCTCGACCGGTACGGACATGAAATCTTGATTGAGAATGACGAAGTCGGCGAGCTTGCCGCTTTCGAGTGTCCCACGTCGCGTCTCGTCGAAGCAGAACCAGGCACTGCCCACCGTATACAGGCGCAGGGCCTCTTCGCGACCGGGCGTTTCGTCCGGACCACGCGTCGACAGTCCGCCGACCGTCTTGCCGTCGAGCATCCATTGCAGCGCGACGAACGGGTTGTAGGATGCGACCCGATGCGCATCCGTACCGGCCCCCATATGCAGGCCGATGCGCAACGCCGTGACGATCGGCGGCATGCGTCGCACGGCCTCGCCGGCCTGCGCCACGATCCGATCGCCTCCGAGATACAGCGCGTCCTGCATTGTCCAGCCGATGCCAAGCCCCTTCATGCGCACAAGCGTTTCGGAGGACACATTGTCGAGGTGCGCTATGGACCAGCGAAGCGGCGCGATCGGCGTCTCCTTGTTGACCTCGTCGTACAGATCGAGCAACTGATGAACGGATTTATCTTCCGGCCAGTGGATGGTAACGGTAAGGCCTTGTTTCGCCGCCCAACGGATGATCTCGAGGAACTTGTCCTTTGCGGCGGCATCGGGCGCATTGTTGTTGTACATGCCTGCGGTGATCCGCTCGCCGATTCCGTTGAATCGCAGCATGTCGTCGCCGAATCCCATCGGCAGGAATGGCGTGAGATTTTTGTACTCCTCGAATTCCGCGCCGACGTTCTGAGCGAAGAGGCTGAAGGCGACCCGCACCGACAGTGATTTTTCACGCCAAAGCTTTTGCAATGCAGCGTAATGGCTCGGATAGATGCTGAATCCGCCGGGGTCCACGACACCGGTCACGCCAAGACGATTCAGCTCAGTAAAGAACTGTTGAGTCCCGGCGACGTTGTCCTCAAAGCTCGGCCTTGGCAGGCGATCGAACAGCGCCGAGATGCTGACGATTGTGCCGGTGAACCAGCCTGTGGCTTCGCCCGATGCTGCGCGTTCAGTCGTGATGCCGGTGGGCAGGTGGTCCGCCGAAATCCCAAGCACTTCCTGCGCCTTCGGCGTCATCAGCACCGCCGAATAGAACAGCTGGATGTAGGCCGGATTGTCAGGAACTGCGGACATCACCTCGGCCAGGCTTGGTCGCCGCTTCTCGGCAAATTGCAATTCGCTCCAGCCCCCCGCCACGACGATCCAGGAAGCCGGACGCGCCTTGGCCGCCTGGCGCAGCCGGTCCATCGCTTCGCCGATGGTCCTTGCGCCGATCCAATTTACCTCCGTTGCATAGGTAAGGCCGGCGCGCACCGCGTGAATATGGGAATCGATCAATCCCGGAATGACGGTGCGTCCGCCGGCGTCGACGCGGCGTGTCGCGGAGCCGGCCATGGCCGCCACGGCATCGTTGCCACCGACTGCAACGATCCGGCCTTCGCGGACTGCGAGAGCCTGCGCGATCGTCGATGCAGGATCGAGCGTTACGATTTTTGCGTTCGTGACGATGAGATCGGCCGTTTGTGCGTGAGCTGCAATTGCCCATGATGAGATGACCAAGGTCGCCAGAAGTTTGCGCATGTTCAGTCCCGGAATGAGAGAACGCGGAGCGGCGTCACAGAAATCAGCCGTGCAGGACGTCGATGCTATCATTGAAGCTTCGGCTGAACAAATTGAGCCATGCTGCTTCGCGACATAGCGATAGATCGCCCGCGTCCCGATGAGATCTCGCGTCGGTATCGGCGGCGATGCGTTCGACCTGAGGAATTCCAGAACGACCTCTTCGTCGGTCTCGAGTGCGATTTCGAAGCGCCGTCCTCTCAATCGGTCGGTACTCGGCTGACGGTTTACCGATAGTCCGCTGGCATCGGCCTCCGGCTCCTCGGGTTGTTTGCTGACAAGCACCGTTCAAATGCGGGGGGCCGGACCGAAAATGCGGCACGACGATGAACGGCCTCGTCTGGTCCCAACGCAGCCAGAGCTCTCTGAGGATACGCTCGACCGTCGCGTCATGGAGCCGAACTGCTGCAGCCTTGCTCCGCGGGCAGTTCCTCGGCATTGGGATCGCCCGGTGCGGTCGCCCATGCCAGTTCGACGAGCGTTACGATTCGCCGGCCGGCGCCGTCAAGCTGGCAAACGATGAGGCCCTGCTCCTCGATGTAGCTCAGCAGGCGCCGTGCACGGCGTAATGAATGCGAGCCGTAGGCGCGGGCAATCGCCGCATCGCCCGGGCAGGGCCAACCTTCCTTTGCGGCGCGGGCGATCATCATGAAGACGCCCTGCATATCCTCCGGCAGCAGTGAGGCGCGTACCGAGACATCCTGCCACCCGTCATCTTCCGCCATGTCGGAGCCGAGCCCGGCGCGGGCGCGCGTCAGCATGCGGCGGAAGTCAGCCAGATCAGGCACGTCCGAACCGAGGCCCTCGATTCGGCAGCGGACCACGAACTCCTGATAGAGGACGCCGATGGCGCGGAAGCCGGCGTCGGGTTCCGCCATGACGGCGCGCAGAATGCGATCCACGCGCTCACGCCGCTCCGCCAGTTCCTCGGCGCTGACCGGCTGCTCCACCGCTTCGGGACGGATCTCCAGCGCCGACTTCGCCGCCATGAGCTGGCCGAGGAGATCTGGCGACGACCGGCGCTGGGGCCGATTACTTTCGGGTGGCGGCGCTGCCAGGATGATGGCGTGTGCGTCCGCAGTCGCTTCCGGCATCGGCATCAGCCGCGGGGTCGCGTTGCGCGGCGTGGTGTCCGTTGGACCGATGCGCAACCCCAGCGGACGGCGGGAGAGGGCGGGTCCCAGCGCCATGAATTGCCCGCGCTCCAGATCCCGGAAGGCCTCCGCCTGTCGCCGCTCCATGCCCAGAAGGTCGGCGGCGCGCGCCATGTCGATATCCAGAAAGGTTCGGCCCATGAGGAAATTGGAGGCCTCGGCCGCGACG
>Ga0207689_10002171_pt1 | contig 18459 bp, 13 predicted proteins | sample KBSMisM52_FD_184312 | JGI IMG/M metagenome (GOLD analysis project Ga0207689, IMG submission 184312) | Miscanthus rhizosphere microbial communities from Kellogg Biological Station, Michigan, USA - KBS Miscanthus M5-2 (SPAdes) (version 2) | ecosystem: Host-associated > Plants > Roots >... | reverse complement strand
CCAATGACGGCAGGCCAACAAACCCTATTTATTCACATAAACCTTCCCATTCTTCATTACCCAATGTGCATTCAAAAGCGCATTGATATTCGTATCAAGATCGCCATCAAACGCAACAATATCAGCCAAGGCACCTTTCTTCAATACACCAATTTCATTTTGCCAGCGCAAATGTTTCGCGGCTGAGAGGGTAGCAGCTTTTAAAATTTCAGGAACCGAAAGTCCTGCCCTGTGATAACCAAGAAGATTGTGTATAGACCATTCGCCCATCGGCAGTTGAACATCCACGTAATCATCACTACCTGCAACAATAGTGACACCGCCTTTCTTTGCCCGCTGTAACATGGTACCTTCGTAATCGAGATATCCCTTTACTATCTCAGGTATTTTTTTCAATTCCGCTTCATTGCCTGGGTTGGAAAGAGCAACATATTTTGCCAACAATACACTATCGCCGTATGTAGGTACCAACACCACACCACGCCTGGCCATTAGTGCGATAGTAGTATCGTCCATTTGATAGCCGTGTTCTATGCCATCTACCCCACCCATCACTGCATTCCATACAGCAGTATTGCTGGTAGCATGCGCTGTTACACGCACGCCATAACGATGTGCTTCTTTGGTGATCCCCGAAATTTCTTCCACGCTAAGCATCGTATTATTCGGTGTGTTATTGGCATAGATTTTAATCACCTCCGCGCCCTGTGTAATATTTTCACGAACCGCCTGCACGCCGTCGTCCACGCTTTTTACAATCCTGTATTCATCGCTGACAAGATTTTGATGCTGATATATTAACCCCGGGATCTGTCCGCCTTCCGTTGCTAAGCCCGGACCTGAACAACGCATACGCGGCCCTGGTACCAGTCCTTCATTAATGCCCCGGCGCAGGGCAATGTCGGAAAAGCGTCCTGAGTTGCCAAGGTCTTGCACGGCGGTGATCCCATGTTCCAGGAAACCTTTCGCTCTCGCTGTACCATACACCGCGCGATATGCATCACCCTCAAGCGTTAGCATTTTTGTCATATCCAAGCCCGGGTAAGGATTGTTGGGATGAATCACTTCACGGTTAAGGAGATGAGTATGTGCATCAATGAGACCTGGCGTGACTGCATAATTGGAAAGGTCAATGACGGTAGCATAATCTGCTTTCTCTTGCGCGGTCAATTCCGATTGAGGCTTAACCGCATCGATCTTATTGCCTCGTACAAGAATCGCCTGGTTCTTTTTGAATTCACCGGATTCGCTGTCAAACAATTTCCCGGCTCTAATCAAAAAACCCTGCTCTTGTTGCGCATAAATCCATTGAGATAGCAAAAAGCATGAAAGAAGGAAGAGTTGTTTCATATGCAGTCGTTTAAATGGATAAATTTAGATGGTTTGGAGATAATATGGGATGTAGGCTTTTAGTTGTTTGAACGCCCTGAGATAAAGTCCCGTTTATAGCTCTATTTTGTGAATGGTGCAATAAAACTTCGGATCAGAATCAGACATTACACAACCGCCGAGATGAACTAACCCGAGTTCTGCTTTCTTCATCGTCTTTTCCGTAGGCTCTCCGTACACAATTGGGATTATATGATCGGTGTGCCCACCGACACAACTTGGTTTTGGACGTTTTTTATGAACAGGTTTGGGGGGTTTATTGTTAGGCATATCATTCCTTCTAAAGTAATAAAATTAACGCCTTTGTTGGAGTTTTAATTTGACCGTCCAGCCGCAGCGTCACCGAACAGACAGTGATGGAACTATTCTTTTATTTACCACGCCGGTTTCCGGCTGAAGAATAAACGGCTTGAGACAGGATTCGATTGATGCGAGTTTGGAAAACTGGTGAAAGCAAGTTTATGATGTTAGTTGATGCCACCTTTTCTCTTGAAAGAAAAGGTGGCGCCAAAAGTTCAAGCCGATTTTGATGCGGTAATGCCCTTAACCGAACTTTTCTTTTACCAAAATCGGCATTTGCTAAAGAACTCAGCCGAACACTTTCGGTTGAACAGCCTGCCGGACGTCGATGATGAACTATATGGAACCCTCGATGCCGAGCGGGTGAGCTTGACAACTTCGATAGCGACTTCTAAAGTAGGATTGAGATCGTGCAGTGCGCTTCCTATGAATTAATTTGACTCTATCTAAAACTCTTGCGTAATTCATTTTGGTGCCACCCTCGGCATCGGGTGCCGCAACATAAAACAATTCATACCACCTTGCATGGTGTGCGAGAGAAAGTGTCCGATATAGTTCATTTACTCAACGCCGATTTTGGCCTGGTGAGGGTCGAGGGAAGAAACCTTCTGCATCGAAATCGGCTGTGCTTTCTTTGTTCCTTTCTTTGCACAAACAAAGAAAGGAAGTACTGCGCAAACAAAAGAAAAGAGGGAGTAGCCCTCACATAGCCGAAAAATTCGGGAACCTGACAGGCGCAATTACTTTTACCGCAGCAGCTGCCGAATGACCAGCTTCAAGGTTGTTATCGGTATAGATTGCTTAGCATCACCAACAATGACATAAATTTACGACCAAATGAAAAGACGAAGTTTTATCCAGCTTTCTCTTTATAGCGGCGCTGCTATTACCATTTCTTCCTTCGGCTGCGGTACTGCCAGTGAAGTCGCAAATAAGCCCTGGGTGCAGCCGCAATTATTATCGCATATCTGTGATGCAAAGACAGTGAGGGAAATTGGCGTCCGTTACCGGGAAAAGTTCAATAATGAGAACCACGAAAAGCAATTGATAAATATTCTATTGACAGATAGCACCAATAAAGTTGTCCCCGTAACCTCTGAAGAAGCAGTCATCAATTCTTTGCTGGAACAAAAGATTCAAAAGGATTTTGAAACTGGCAACACGGTAATTATTAAAGGATGGATTCTTTCTGTAACAGAGGCAAGGCAATGTGCGTTATTCTCTTTAACTCAAAACTAATAACACCACCATGCACGTTGATGCAAGAATGATTGACTCCGGATCATTGATCGAAGGGGATGTCTGTATTGTTGGCGCGGGTGCTGCAGGAATAAGCATGGCGCTTGAATGGATCAATACGCCACACAAAATAATTCTTCTTGAAGGTGGTGGTTTTGAATATGATCCGCTGGTCCAGGAACTCTATGCCGGCAAAACGACGGGACAGCCATATTATCCGTTGAAATCTGCACGCCTGCATTATTTTGGCGGCACAACAGGTCACTGGGCCGGTTATTGTTCTCCATTTGATGAGATAGATTTTATTAAAAGAGACTGGGTGCCGCATAGTGGCTGGCCTATCACCAGGAAAGATCTTGATCCATTTTATGCAAGGGCACAGAAAAATCCTGAACTGGGTCCTTATGAATATGATGTTGCTTACTGGCAACAGCACGATCCGGCGCTGATTTCATTACCGCTTGATGAAAAAGTAGTGTGGAATAAAATGTGGCAATTCAGTCCTCCTACGCAATTTGGAGTTAAATACAAGGATGCAATTGTAAAAGCAAAGAATATTCACTTGTATACTTATGCCAATGTTACTGATATAAAAGCCAATGAGAACGTTTCTTCCATAGAAGGAGTGACGATTAAGAATCATGCAGGGAAAACACACCGTGTAAAAGCAAAATATTTTGTTCTTGCATGTTGTTCTATTCAGAATGCGAGGTTGTTACTGGCCGCCAATTCACAAGCACCTAAAGGGTTGGGTAACGATAATGATAATGTGGGTCGCTATTTTATGGAACACCTGGAATTAAAATCTGCCGAATTACACCTGGCCAGGCCAAATCCTTTAAAGCTTTATATGATAGATTTTGGTGTGACGAAAGCCCGTGCAGAGTTGGCGATTACCAAAGAAAAACAGGAGGAACATAAAATATTAAACGGAACAGTTTCATTGACCCCTTTGGAATTTACAAAGAACCTGAAGCCGATGATTGAGATATGGAAAGACGATGATCCGCGAAAAAACCTCGACAGTATGTTGTCAGCTTTTCAAAAGGCTGGACAGGAGGCTGCATCTATATCTCCTGAAATAACAAATAAATCCTTTGAACTCTTTACGCGAATCGAACAGGCGCCTAATCCTGCGTCGCGTGTTACATTGGATCGGGATAAAGACGCGTTGGGTGTGCCCAGGGCAATGCTTCACTGGGAATTGACAGCATTTGAAAAAAGAAGTATCCGCACCATTTATGAATTGATCGGCCAGCAAGTTGGCATCGCAGGAATAGGTCGTGTAAAACTCATGGAATTTTTGGAAGATGCAAATGACCACTCATGGCCTTCTTTCGCCGGGGCAGGCTGGCATCATATGGGTACTACCCGCATGAGTGATGATCCCAAGAATGGAGTAGTTGATGCTAATTGCAAAGTACATGGCATTTCCAATTTATTTACAGCAGGCGCTTCCAATTATGTAACGGCCGCAGCTCCAAATCCTACATTGACCGTAATTGCGTTAACGCTGAGACTTTCAGATCATCTGAAACAAAGAATCAAAAGCAAAACATAAAATCCCCGGGAAGCCGCATCACAGCAACCAGTTTCTTTGGCAAGGTGAGGCCACGGTTGGAAATAAGAGTTGGTTAGGGCTATAGAATGACAAATACCGCAGCATCACCGGACAAACTTTGATGGAACTAAACTTTTAATTACAACACAGGTTCCGGCGCTAAAGCATAGCCGGGTTGAAACAGGATTCGATTGGTACGAATTTGGAAAACTGGTGAAAGGATGATGCCACCTTTTCTCTTGAAAGAAAAGGTGGCGCCAAAAGTTCAAGCCGATTTTATGGGGGAATAGTCCTAGAACGAACTTTTCTCTTTCCAAAATCGGCGCGTGGCAAATGACTCTGTTGAACACTTTAGGTTGAATAGGTTGGCGGCGCTGTTGACGAAGGCGGTCGAAGACCCTATGCCGAGTGGGTGAGCCTCTCGTTTTGAAAGAAACTCTTGGAAATAAGTTGAGTGAGCGATCGACAATTAGTAAACGGGCTTGAAATCTTCCACTAAAGACACCTGCATAATTCATCTTGGTAACCCGATCGACATCGGGCCTTCGACATAAACAATTCATACCGTATCGCCGTCTACTCAAAAATAAAGTGTTCGTTTAAGTTCAATTTCTCAACGCCGATTTTGGCCTACCACATGTTCGAGAGAGGAAAAAGTCCGCATCAAAATCGGCTGCCCTTTTCTTTGCTCCTTTCTTTTGGGCAAACAAAAGAAAGGAGGGAGTGTTGCACAAGTAAAGAAAGTAGAATTGCCTTGTCACTACGAGCACTAACCGAAATTTCTGGAAGTTTCATTTAATGTTCCTAAATTAAATGAACAAAGCTTGCCTGTAAAGAAGTTATTAATGAAAAATAAGCGCCGCCAATTTCTAAAACAAACTGCTTTCGCCGGCCTGGGTATAGCCAGTGGTAAATGGCTGGGCGCTTCCACATTTGTTCACACGGATGTTATTTCTTCAAATGCAAATATGACTGATAAAAATTTTGACGTACAAGATCCCAGCGTTATTGGTTTGTACGGACCATGGGGCGTTTCGTTGAACAAAAACAAACTGCCGTCCTTGTCTTTCAGAAGAAAAGAATTCGCCAATATCGAAGACTGGCGAAAGCAGGCGAGGAAGCGCGTGATGGAAAGAATGTCAATACCCGATATTGGAGGAATGCCAAAGGTGACTGTAAACAAGCAATCCAACTATGATGGGTTGCACATTGAAGAACTTAGCTGGCAGCTCCCTTATGGTCGTGCCACTGAAGGTATCTTGTTGAAACCTGAAAACGCGAAGGGCCGGTTGCCCGCGATCCTTGCATTTCATGATCATAGTGGTAATAAATATTTTGGAACGAAAAAGATCACGAAGATCTCTGACCAGCAGCATCCTTCAATGACTGAACATCAAAAAGACTATTATGAAGGGATGGCCTGGGCAAATGAAATCGCCAAACGGGGATACGTGGTGTTGGTGAATGATGCATTTCCTTTTTCAAGCCGGCGGGTGATGATGCAGGATGTTCCCGAAGAATTACGACACGGCTTAAACGACGACGATCCTGAAAACCCAGCAAATATTGATAAATACAATCAATGGGCCGGTCAGCATGAACACATCATGGCGAAATCGTTATTCTGTGCCGGCACAACGTGGCCGGCTGTATTTTTTATTGAAGATCAAAAAGCGCTGGACATATTGTGTGCACGTGATGACGTAGATACCAGACGCATAGGGTGTGGAGGATTATCCGGAGGCGGCATGCGCACCGTTTTTATGAGTGGACTTGATCCAAGGATCAAATGTGCCATTACCGTTGGGTTCATGACTACCTGGAAGGATTTTCTTTTATACAAAACGGTTAATCACACATGGATGGTCTATGTTCCCTTACTTCCGAATGAACTCGATTTTCCGGAGATACTGGGTTTGCGGGCACCGCTTCCGTCAATGGTTCTTTGTGATGAGCAGGATGATCTGTATACGATGGAAGGAATGAATGATGCTGAAAAGATTTTGAAAGAAGTGTATAAGAAAGCTGGTGCGGAAAATAATTTCAAATGTTCTTATTATCCCGGGCCTCATAAGTTTGATAAAAAAATGCAGGCCGATGCCTTTGACTGGTTTGATAAATGGTTAAAGAAATAGGGATTCAAAATCATCTAAAATTTCTACCCTTAGGAAAAATTTCTTTTTGGATAGTTTTCTGTACTGGTTTCTTTTGATTGGGATAGCTTGTCGGAGGAGTTTGATCAGCACGTGATAATGTGAGCACAGGTGGGTCTTCATCTTTTGAGCTGGTTAGGTGGTGTAAAAGTTTTGACAGGTCATAACAGGCACTGACAATTACATGGATCACTTCTCCTTCTATTTGCAGTTTTCCTTCCGCCATCAACAATCTTGATTGAAGGATCTCTTTACGAAACTCCTGGAAGATATTGGGGAAAACCACAAGGTTAGCAGTACCGGTTTCATCTTCAATAGTAATAAAGCAAATTCCTTTTGCTGTTCCTGGTCTCTGACGCACAAGAACAAGGCCTGCCACCTTTATCGGGTCTCCATCTCGCAAATGAATAAGCTCTGCGTTTGATGTTATGCGCAGCATCTGTAATTTCTCTCTCACAAAACTTACAGGATGTCCTTTTAACGAAAGCGAGGTTGATGCATAGTCATGTACTACATGTTCCGAAAGCTTCATTTTCGGAAGAGAAACTTTATTCTCATCATCAATATTGAATTGTTGACCTCTAAAAACTCCGGTTGGTTGATCATAAGACGCAGAAACTTGCCACAATGCCTGCCGGCGATCCAGACCGATGGATCTGAATGCATCTGCATCCGAAAGTGTTTCAAGAGTAGTGGGTGATAATCCAATATCACGCAATTGCTGAATGCTCGTAAAAAATTCGTTTCGATGTAGAATCAAAAGCTCTATGTCATCTTTATTAATTCCTTTGATCTGCCGAAAGCCCAGTCGGAGTGCATGGTATTTATTAATTTTTTCTTCTAGTAAATTATCCCATGCAGAATAATTAATGTCTACTGGCCTCAACTCAACGTTGTGATTCCTTGCATCTGCAACGATTTGCGCAGGCTGATAAAACCCCATGGGTTGACTGTTCAATAATGCACAGGCAAAGATTTCGGGGTAATGACATTTGATCCATGCAGATATGTAAACGAGGTGTGCGAAACTAGCTGCATGACTTTCGGGAAATCCATAACTACCAAACCCTTCCAATTGTCTAAATACTCGATGAGCATATTCTTCGGTATACCCTTTGTTTATCATGCCAGCAATGAGTTTTTGTTCGAACTTGCTTATGAGACCCTGCGCTTTAAATGTGGCCATACTCTTGCGTAATGCATCTGCTTCAGTTGGCGTAAATCCGGCAGCAACAATTGCGATTTTCATGGCTTGTTCCTGGAACAATGGGACACCTAATGTGCGTCCTAAGATCTCTTCTAATTCTTTAGAAGGATATTCGATTGATTCTTCACCGTTGCGACGCTTTAAATACGGATGAACCATGTCTCCCTGTATGGGACCCGGCCGAACAATGGCAACTTCAATAACCAGGTCATAAAAGTTTTGTGGTTTTAATCGTGGTAGCATTGCCTGCTGTGCACGACTTTCAATCTGGAATACACCGATCGTATCTGCATGACAGATCATTTCGTAAACATCCTTGTCATCCTGGGGAACATTATCCAATGTTAGATGCAGGTCATAATGCTGCTTGGCTAATTCAAATGCTTTGCGAATGCAGGTAAGCATTCCTAATGCAAGTACATCGACTTTGGGAAAACCAAGTGCATCGATATCATCCTTGTTCCATTCAATACATGTACGGTTTTCCATTCTCGCATTGAGTATTGGGCAGATGTTGGACAGGTCCTCCTGTGTAATAACAAAACCTCCTGTATGTTGTCCAAGCTGCCTTGGAAAACCTATGTATTGGGCAGTAAGCTCTAAAATCTTTCTCAACAGTTTATCATTTGCATTAAAACCATTTTCTGTTAATTTTTCTTTATCAAACCATTCGTCACCAAATCCTGAGATCGAAGCGGACAAGCGGTTTACAGCATCAATCGAGAAACCCATTGCTTTCGCTATATCTCTTACTGATCCTTTTTGATGTTGCTGAGTAACGGTGGCGACAATGGCAGCTCGGTGACGGCCATATTTATTAAATATATATTGCATTACTTCTTCCCTTCGTTCATGCTCAAAATCGACATCGATGTCCGGTGGTTCATGTCTTTCAGCCGAAATAAATCTTTCAAACAATAATTCAAACTTTTCAGGATTGACGGAAGTAATGCCAAGGCAGTAGCAGACACTGGAGTTAGCTGCTGAGCCGCGGCCCTGGAAAAGAATATTCTGGCTTTTAGCAAAGCAAACAAAATCATAAACCTGCAAAAAGAAGTAAGCATAGTTCATTTGTTTAATGAACCTAAGCTCATGCCTGATGTTCAAAATTATTTTTTTGGGGATGTTGCCTCCATACTTTTCATTTGCGCATTGCCATGTTATCGCAGTTAATTTTTCCTGCAATGTTCTGCCATCATCAGCCAACTCGCCAGGTGTAGTATAGTTCAAACTATCAAGAGTAAATTGGCATGCATCACAAAGTTCCTGCGTCCGCCTGATTGCATCAGGATAGTGTCTGAACAATCGGAGCATTTCGTCAATGGGCTTTAAATATCTTTCTGAATTTTTATGGAGAAGAAACCCAGCATTGTGTATCGTACATTTTTCGCGCACACATGTCAAGACATCCTGCAACTGACGCCTTTTAATCTGATGGTAATGGACATCATTCGTCGCAATTAAAGGAATGTTGAAACCGTTCGAAAGTTGAGAAAGACGAAAAAGTCTTTTATGATCATCACCCTGATATGATCGTGTAGCAGCCATGTAAAGGTCTTTGCCAAAAACTTCCCGGTATTCTTCAATAGATCTTTTAAAATCTGGAGCAAAATCAAAATTTGGCTCTAATGAAGATGGAGGAATAACAATATATTTTATTCCTTTTTTTGCTTCATAAACATCTGCTTTGTACAGATCGCATTTACCTTTTTCCGTTCTAAAGTTTCCTTTTGTTAATAAAGAGCAAAGTTGTCCATATGCTGTTTTGTCCGTAGGGTAAGCTAACAGGCTTGCGCCATCCAATAGATCTAAACAACAAGCCGTAATAAATTTTATTCCATTTTCTTTTGCTGCGACATGTGCACGAACTACACCTGCAAGCGTATTCCGGTCAGTAATTGCAATGGCAGAATAACAATAAGCTGCTGCCTGCTTAATTAATTCTTCAGGATGTGAAGCACCTCTTAAAAAGCTAAAATTTGATGTTACCTGTAACTCTGCATAGTTCATACGTCTTCAACTTTTTCTAAGCAAAAAAACCATGAATGAACCATTGATAATTCTCATCAGAATAATGTCCTGATCGAAACAACCAGTAACGTCTTCCTTCTTCATCTTCCACAGTATAATAATCTCTGAGCTGTCCTTCCTCAAGCCACCATTCTCTCTCTATACGTTCGGGGCCATCGGCTTTTTTCACTTTGTGCAATTTGTTTTTATACCGGAATAACATGGGGGGATAATCAGGGATCGGTGCGGTCGCCCAAATAGGCACTGGGTTTTGTAAAAGATGTATTGGCCTTTGCAAATCTGTTCTCCATTGAATCGTCATTTTTTCATTAAGTGAAGAGGCAATTTTTACTGATCGCTCTGGCCAATGATGTTCTGCAGGTAAAAAGCGATGAAACTTATCAGCACCAATTTTATTTGATACGCGATCCAGCAATTTTATCAATTCAGGATTTTCTAATCCACAAGCTTTGTCCCAAAATTTTTCCTGTGTAGAATATATATCTTCAATTTTAGAAGCCTCCAGTGTAAATAGTTCAATCCCCAGCGCAGGTTCAATAGATGATATTTTTATTTCAAACAATTTGAAAAGGTGATGAACATTGGATGAAGGACTGTTTGTTCCAATATCAATGACCTGGACATTTCCATCCACGCGGTAACATTTAAAAATGAGTTTACGAATTCCTTTTCCTTCCTGCTGCAGCCGCCTGCATAAAAGTTCAAGCAATTTTTTTAATGCAATTTCAATCCCGGTGGCTGTTACAATCGGTTCCAGACAGGGTAATCGTTCGCTATAAGGCTCAATTGGATGAACCGGGTGAATAATTTCCTCCTGTTGACCCAATGCCTGGTCGAGTCGCATTAATAAATGATTTCCAAAACGACGTCGTAAAACCGAGCGAGGCATTGAGAGAATGTCTCTTATTTGCCGGAGTCCAAGTTTGTTTAATCGTGTAATTGTTTCAACTTCTAATCTCAATGCAGCTACAGGCAAAAAGAGAAATGCAGGCAATTCTTCGTCACAACTGATGATTGATTTTTGGTCGCCAAAATGTGCAATAGCCCAGGCTTTCCCTGGCGTATCAGCAATTGCTTCATTTACATTGTAGCCAATTTTCTTTAACCGCCTGACAATTGAATCGAGATAAGCTTGTTCACCATTCCAAAGATGAGCACATCCTGTAGCATCTATAATAATTCCATCAGGCAGATCAGTTGTTACAACTGGAGAAAAGCGTATACACCATTTTGCAATTGAACTTAATAGTTTCTCCGGAAGCCCGGGTATGTCATCAAAATATTTTAGCGAGGGAACAATTGCACGTGCATCTGCAAGCACCATTCCTACTACAATGCCCTGTTGATGAGCGGGCGGGTTAACAGCAGTAATGATCATTCGTCCATGATCTGGAGCAGTTAAGGCAAAGGGCACTGGCAAAAGTTCAGGATGCTGGCGACAGAACCAATCCGTTTTAAGATAACGGAACCAGATCGTGACAAAACGTTTTTGCATATCATCCGGTTTTTCTTTGTTCCGTTGAAGAAAATATAATCGGATCGGAAATAGAATGCAGTTTGTTGTATGCCCATTGCATTTGCCAGGTTCCCGGTTTACCATTACGGATTTTTAGTAATTCAATATTCCATGCCGGGAAACCAATACCTGGCATATCATCTTTAATTATCGATGGATTTGATGAAATTCTCCACTGGGCGGTACATGCATTTGTATTTATATTTCGAAAATTATTTCTTATGAGAAATCCTGTCACCCTGCTTTGCTCTGCCGCCAACTGTAATCTTCTTGACGCAGTGAAACTTACTTCTGCAACTTCTCCAATAACTGCAGCAAGTCCTTCACATTTCAGTGTTTCCTCAATGAGCCATAATAGTTCTTTTGGATTTTTTGTATCAATAAAAATAATTCTATCAGGTTCGACATTGAAAAATTTTAATGCAGATGGAAATATTTTCTGTGAAGAACCGATCCAGGCTGATACTCCACCATTATTCATTAGCGATGAAAGCAAACAAGAAATAAACCCGGAGGTTGTTGCAATATCTTCAACAGACTGAGTTAAGAATTCATGTATGGAGGCCAAAGGAAAAATACCATTGGGAAAAGACGAATCAATCGGCCCCAATACTGGCCGAATGCAATCATCGGAAACCTTATACCTGAATCCCTGCAATTGAAGAATCTCTTTCTGCAATTGAAAAAGAATATCTGCTTTTTGTGTAAGCATAAACTAACCTCAAAAATCCATTACCCAAATAATTAGCAAGTTTACTAAAATTTTTAGTAAACTATAAATATTTTTTACTTTGGTGAATTATTTAAGTTTAGTTTTTTTGAGATATGAGAACCAATACGAAACTGAAAAAGATACTGGAAGAACACACTGTTGGGCTTTCTTACAGCGATATATGGGAGATGACAACTATTAATTTACAAACAAATGAACGTAAACAGTTCAACGGCAAGACTTTTTCTGAAATGGTTAGTAAAGCATATTCTGATTTTGGGAAATACAGGAAAAAGTTTTCGAAGCATACAAAATAATGGAGAATTTGTAGTATCATATTTGCAGGTTGCCTTGCTAAATAGAGCTATGAATAAACATTTGGCGGAAAACCAGGTTGCCGCAGTGCGTTATATTGTAAATGATGTTGACTCAGCAGTAAGTTTTTACTCAAGCAAACTCGGCTTCGACGTAGACCTCCATATAAAATCCAAATTTGCCGCTCTCTCGCTGGGAGACCTTCAATTGTATATCAACAGTCCAGGTGCCGGGGGAGCAGGACAATCAATGCCGGATGGTACACTTCCTTCGCCCGGAGGATGGAACCGTTTCCAACTGCAGGTAAAAAATATCGAATCCACAGTTGAAGACCTCAAAAAGAATGGAGTAAAATTCAGGAACGAAATTGTCACGGGGGTAGGAGGCAAACAAATACTCCTTGAAGATCCTGCGGGGAATTTTATAGAATTGTTTCAGCCAGCATCATGATGAGAGATTTTATATCACAGCCTGGAAAAAGTATTACCGATCGATATTACCTCACTTCCTTACGCGTGCTCTGAAAGTTCCATTCGGCTGAATGGATGTAAAACCGAGAACCTTTTCTCCGTCCATTTGGAAATGTACTTCATAGCCACCCATGTTTTTTACCGAGAATGTATCAGGAGAAACTGGCACCAATTGAAAGTCTCCCTCGCCGGGAACCTGTGCCCAAAGCTCACTATTTTTTACCAGCATTGTAATGGCAAGTGTTATGCTATCGAGATCGTACACTCCTGCATATTTCTGTAATTCTTTCCCAGTGAGATTAAATGATGCTTTTCCTTCCAGGACACCCAATTTTTGTTTAGTGTATGCATTCTCCTTTATAGCAAGAGCTTTTTTATAATTGACAATGGCATTGGCGGTATCTTTTTGTTCAACCATCAGGTCGGCATAAGAGTCGTAAACATTGTCACTGTTGGGATAATTGTCAATATTCATTTTGAAAAGGGCTGCTGCCTTTGTGAAATTTTTGTTATTCATGGCATTGTAACCAAGGAAGTTTATATTGGATTCAGGCGGGGAAACTTTGTAACCCATTTCCTTTGACACCATATCATAGTGTGCTTTTAACTTAATCGCCAATGCAGCGGATGTATCGCTAAAATCCTTACCCGTTATATTCAATCGGTAGTAATCAAATATAAATCGCAATCCATCATATTCGCTCGCAAACGGAACAGAACCATGGTTATCATTTTCATAATACATGCTCGCATACTTCAGGCCGTTTTGCGGATGTGCTTTTAGAAATTTGTCGAGCTCAAAAATGGAGCGAATGTGTCGTGTCTCAGAACTTGTATCTTTTTTCATTTTCGCCAGGGTCATTCCTTCCGGCATTGTGTTGGCAATACTAACATACAACCTGGTGCCAGCATAATTTTGCTCGGTAAGTTTTGTTTCAGTAGCAGCCAGGAAACGTTGCCTGTCATACCACATACTTGGATCTATGGCGATATAAGCGTTAAATAATTTCGTGTGATTCGTAAGGACACTCATTACAGTTAACCCGCCAAAAGAATGACCGATCAGTACTCTGTATGGCGCAGTTTGGTAAACTGAATCGACGTGTGGCATCAACTCCTTTTCAATAAAAGCGACAAAATTTTCTCCCCCTCCGGAATTTTTTGAAAAATTACTGTCCATCATCGGCGGATCACTTGCTACGTGAGTTGGCGTGAGGTCGCGGGTCCTGTCTGTATTCGGGATCGCTACCACTATCATCTCCGGGTAAACATTGTTTCCGTTCACCTGGCTCATTTGCTGGATCATTCCTACAACTGAAGCGAAGTGGCCATCACCATCGAGTAAGTAAAGCACGGGCCAGTGCTGATTGGCGTTGCCGGAAGTCATATCGGGTGTGTATACCCAGATTTTCCTTTGTTCTCCTAAAATTTTAGAATATACACTATCAATTTTCCCAATGACAATTTTGTTGTCATTTTGTGCCTGTGCACTAAATGTCAGAAAGACTAATAAAATAAAAAACAAATTTTTTCTCATAAAGGAATGCTCGTGGTTTAAAATAGACGTGGAGGGGTGAAACAAATGTATATCGATTTGGGGTTGGATTGTGACCGTTTATCACATTTGGGAATAGTCAGCAAAGCGTTCGAAAAATTTTCTTCAAAAAAAAATTCCTTGGCAGGCGAAGGTGGTCAATTCAGACGAACCTCGGAGAATTTATGACTGATATTTCGTTGTGACCTCAAGCCTGTTATCATCCGGATCGAGAGTTTCAAACTCGTAGTAACCATCACCAGTTCTCCTTGGCCCTCGCAGGATTTTAAATCCATCTGATTGAAGTTGTTTTGCTTTTTCATCCACGTCTCTCATGCTGTTAACACCAAACGCTAAATGAATAATTCCTTTGTGTTGGGCTGACACTCTATCATTTTTATTCTCCGGAATACCTGGCCTCATCATGATTTCAAGTCTTGCGCCTGATTCAAATGTGAGAAAATAACTCTGAAATTGACTTTCTTCGTTTGTGTATTTCTCATTGGCAGTTGCACCAAAGTATTTAATATAATAACGTTTCAGTTCTTCCAGGTTATCAGTCCAGATTGCAACGTGTTCCAGTATCATAATATCAAATCAAATTAGCCCAATGATTTTTGAGCTTAAAAAATATATCTCAATCCAAATTGCATTTGCCAGCGACTTATCAATTCAGGGCTGCTGATAAAGGTGGTCGTTAATGCCGGATCAAAAACATAGCCTGGATTGTTTCCATTGTAATGTACAGTCAGTGGCTGATAATAACTTGCAGTACTTGCATATTTGCGTACTCCCCAGTCACTATTTATCAGGTTCCCAAAATTGATAATATCAAGACTAAGCTGTACGGTTTGGGTTTTATTTTTTGATGTCTTGAATCTCAGGTCCTGTAAAATTCTTATATCAAATTGACTAAACCACGGAGTCTCTCCTCCATTTTTTTCAGTGTACTGTCCCCTGTGATCGCTGAGATATTTATCCTGTGAAATAAAGGCCTTGAATGCGGCTTGCTGGGCTGCTGCCGACTGGACATTACCGTTTGCATCGGTAAAGGGTTGGAAATTCATGTTGCTGATCTCTGCATCAGTCGGAACATAAATGAGATCGTTGAGTGATGAACCATCGTTGTTAATATCTCCGTTATAGGTATAAGAAAAACGATTTCCTGATGTCCACGAGCTAAAGAATGAAACGGTCGTTCCCCATTTTTTATCTTCACCATAAGTAAATCTCTTTGAACCTACCAGGAGGAACCGGTGTTTATTTCCGTACAGTGAATTTGACAAGACAGCTTTGTTAGCATTTCCCACCACCGGGTTACGGTCAAATGCATCACTTGAAATTTCAGCAGATACCGAACTTCCGTCTTTTGATACGAGGAAATTATAACCAAAAAGCGCGACAAAGCCTTTTTTAAAATTGTGCTGGGCCTGTAAGCTAATGTCAAACTGGTAACCAATGTCAGTATTGGTAAATATATACGCGGTGTTTCCTTTTTCTCCCGTTCCATATACGTTGCGTTTATCACCATTGCCTGAATTTAAAACACCAGTTGGAGTTGCCAATCCATAGTTGCGCACCATCATGGCATGCACGTCTTTGGTATAGGCAAAATCAGTTGTTATGGTCGTACCACCGGTTGTTCTTACATCAAATCCTACATCGCTTCTCCAAACCTGGGGCCATTTAAAATCCCTTGCAGTTACGCAATAGAACGACGAGTAAGGGTTCGCAATCTGGTTGCCTACCCACACAAATGGAAATCGACCGGTGAATAAACCTGTACCTCCGCGGATAATAAAACTCCGGTCATTATTTACATCGTAGTTGAAGCCAACGCGTGGAGAAAATAACGGCTTTTTATCCGGAAATTTTGTATTGTCAACATCCTTACCCGGCCCATTGGTAACAGGTTTCCCATTCTCATCAAAAAGGGTAAGATTGTCGGAATTTGCAAAAGTTGGTTCGCCCGTCGTGTAAGTGCCTTTAAAAGTTCCATCGGGGTTTAAATTGGGATCTTTAAAATTTGCATTATAGTATTGAGGAACATCAACGCGTAAGCCATAGGTCAACCGGAAGTTTTTATTCACCTGGAATTCGTCCTGTACATATACTCCGATTTGCCCCACTGTCAAATAAGCCCAAGTGAATTCTCCTGATGCTGCATGATTTTTAGCATAATTTACGTCGACATCCAAAGGATAACCGGTGCCCGGACCGAAGTTAAATACATATTGGCCACCTACCGGAATGCTGTCTTTGAAAAGCTGAATATCTGCATCGTAGAAAATAGCAGGTCCATACCCCACAAGATTAAACGAGTTTGCAAATTTAAAGGACTCAAATGCAGCGCCGAATGTTAAACTGTGTTTATTCAGGAAAATATTGAAATTGTCTGTTACCTGGAAAGCATCCTGGTTTAAAATATTATGTATTGAAAATGGCTCATGGCCGGCGATGATATAACGCATGCCATTTTTACCAATATTTACAACGGGGAAAGGAGTGGAGAACGGTTCGCGATGATCTCTAAATGAGGTATAAACGAGTCGAAGCTTATTGGCGTACTTGCTATTGAAATTTGATTTAAGCTCTGCATTGAAGGAATTCAACTTATTCACGATCCGGTAACCCGAGTTTTGAAATTGAAGAGTGTAATAGTCGGGACCACGACGCCCGATCGCACTAGGATGTGCAGGTTTGTCAAGATATGCATTTAAGCCATTGTAGGTAAAAGTGAGCTTGTGCACCTTGTTTATGTTCCAGTCGAGTTTCGCCAGCCATTTATAACTTACCTGGTCGTGAGTAAATCCCTGGTAGGGACCTGTCTCATAATTGAAGCGCTGTTTTAAGATATCGCTGACGGATTGAAGGTCTGATTCCAGTACGCGTGAAGTGTTTGGTTTGCCGCCGTTACTTGAATTAAGGGCCACATAACTGGTGGCTTCATCCTGCCGCTGCTGTGTTTCAAAATTGGCGAAATAAAAAAGTTTATTTTTTATGATCGGGCCTCCAATAGAAAAGCCTGCCTGGATATCCTTCAATGTGGGAACGACTTGCTTAGTTCCCGAAACTTTTTTGCCGGTCAATGCGTCATTTCTGAAAAAGCCAAACACTGTTCCATGGGTGGTGTTTGTTCCTGACTTTGTAACTGTATTTACGCCCGCCCCGGTAAAACCTGCCTGCGTCACATCATAAGGTGCTAGGTTTACTTGTATTTGATCGATTGCATCCAATGAGATAGGTTGAGCGTTGCTTTGCCCACCAGGTGTGGGCGCATCAAGCCCAAAAGGATTATTGAAGACGGCACCGTCAAGGGAAAAATTATTGTATTGCCCGTTGCGACCGGCGAAGGACATTCCGTTATAAGTTGGAGAGGCGGATGGTGTTATTCGCAAATAATCGTCTGCCGAACGTGAAATGGTTGGAAGATCCGTGATCAGCCGGTTGCTGATATTGGTCGATGCCCCGGTTTTTTTGTTGGCAGCCTGGCTGGCAGTACCCGTCACAATTATGCTCGACAATTCTTTTGCCTTTTCTTCCAGTGAAAGTTCTACAAAATTATTCTGACCCAATTCCAGGAAAACATTATCCACTGAACCGGCCTCATAGTTAATGTAAGACGCCGATATTTTGTAGGGACCTCCAACGCGGAGGTTAGGTACAGTAAACCTTCCTTCTGTATTCGCGAGTACGTTGAGTTGAATACCCGCTTCGGAAAACTGGATGTTCACCGTCGCACCGGATAAACCTTCATTCTTTTTGTTTTTAACGATCCCGCTTAACGTGGCAGTTGTTACCTGGGAAAAGATAGCAGTAGTGCTGAAAATAATGAACAATGACGATAGTATCGACAGGCTTATAAGTCTTCTCATAGCTGTTGGTTTTGGATTAAAAAGGTAGGAAAAAATTGTTAATCGCAGATGGAGGAGTGAATTCTTAACATATGCCTTCTTGCCAAAAAAAATAATCGGGAAGCCCGATTATTTCGTGTATTCCATTTGAAGTATGGGAAACGGTTTTCCCAATCCA
>Ga0207689_10002170_pt1 | contig 18463 bp, 19 predicted proteins | sample KBSMisM52_FD_184312 | JGI IMG/M metagenome (GOLD analysis project Ga0207689, IMG submission 184312) | Miscanthus rhizosphere microbial communities from Kellogg Biological Station, Michigan, USA - KBS Miscanthus M5-2 (SPAdes) (version 2) | ecosystem: Host-associated > Plants > Roots >... | reverse complement strand
CTGCGAGGCACGGCTTGATCCTACGCCTTATGTTCTTGGCGGCCGCACAAGACAGGGCCGGCACCGGCCGCGAGCCGAACTTCCAGCCGCCATTCGAACGTATCAGTGACCCACAGATTCCTCTGACGAGGCTGTTTTTTCAGTTTTCATTGCGCCCCTCTACGCATCTGATCGCGCGTCTCCTGCCGAGGCCAGAGCCATGCAGCAAAAAGCTGTTGCACATTACACGGCAGTCGGACGAAAACAGGTGTTAGCTGATTTCAACGCCAAGAAGCCACTGTTCGGCGACCGCGATCTCTATGTAGTGTGCTGAGACGGGTGGCCTATTCAAGGATGGTTCTTGGTTTGAGTGGGCCACCCATCTTGACTTATTTCTCAACAAGTTCCTGAAGCCTCTCGTGAGACCGTGTTGTCGACTGCTTTGCATCCGCTGAGTTCGGCCACTCTCCCGCCACTTGCCGGACGGTGGCATTGAGCCGGTTCCAGAAGTTCGTCAACGCGATATTGAGGATTATCGTCGCAAGCTGCTTTTCATCGTAATAACGTGCAGCTTCCTTCCAGATTTCATCCGGAACGGCATCTCCGCGGTCGCTTAGCCGCGTGGCGGCTTCGGTCAACTCGAGGACGGCGCGTTCGGCATCGGTAAAGTAGGGCGCCTCACGCCAGGCTGATACGGCAAAAAGCCGCTCATCGCTCTCGCCGGCCTTCTTGAGTTCGCGAGCACCCATATCCACGCAAAAGCTGCAGCCATTGATTTGGCTGGCCCGCAGATGGCTAAGTTCTAAAGTCTTGGCTGGCACGCTGCCGTTTTTCACAGCTGCTACCAGAGCCAACGCGGGTTGCATTGCACCGGAAATAATCATTACTGGATTTTTCATTCGTGCTTGCATATTCGATCTCCTTGTTATGATTTTTTACGCTTCCTGTACCTATGACGGGCCGCAAAGTGGAAATGTGACAGCTTAGGTTTGCTGTTGCACTTGCCAGTCCAACCGGGAAATGCGCTCCATTCGGAAGAGTTCTGAGGATTTCGCGTACCAGCCACTATGCATACGGGCAATGAGTTTCAATTTTGGAGTGTCAATATGGTGTTTGTCGGCATCGAGGATGACATCCTCACGGATGTGCAGTGCCAGCACCCGGCCAAGAACAAGTCCTGTTTCTTTTCCTAGCTCCACGATTTGCATCAGCTCACATTCCATGGATACGGGAGAGCCAGCAATACGCGGCGGGCTGATATGAACTGACGGATATGTATCGAGTCGCGCCTCGGCGAGTTCATTGACGTCAGATTCAAATTCGATTGCGGTGATATTCATGGCTTGCGCCATATCTTCAGAAACAAGGTTCACAACAAACTGCTTGGTATCGCGAATATTGCGCCACGTGTCCTTAGGTTCCCCGGCAGCATTACTGCCGATGCCGACTCCAACAACCGGTGGATCAACGGCAAATGCGTTGAAGAAAGAAAATGGTGCTGCATTGAGGCGGCCTTCGAAATCCAAACTAACAATCCAGGCGATAGGGCGGGGAACAATCGTCGATAGCAGAAGCTTATTGCGCTCTTTCGGTGGCGAAGTTGTGAAGTCGAAAAACATGTCGCGCGTCAGCGCCGCAGCTTGCACTTGTGGTTGCATAATTTTGGACTCCTTGTCACATAAACTGGGTCTTATTCGTCATTACTTATGACGAACCGCAGGCGAGGGATGTGACAAATGTCTAGTAGTGACTGGCTGGCGAAACAATTCGAAGAAAACCGGAGCCACTTGCGGGCGGTTGCTTACCGGATGCTCGGTTCTGTGAGCGAGGCCGACGATGCGGTGCAGGAAGCATGGCTGCGCCTCAGCCGTTCTGATGCGAACAGTATCGAGAATCTTGGTGGTTGGTTGACGACAGTTACAGCACGCGTGTGCCTGGACATCTTACGTTCGCGGACATCACGACGAGAGGAGTCGCTGGAAGCGCAAGTGATCGAACCGACGCCGCAACAACAGGGAAGTCCCGACCAGAGCAGGAAGCTCAGATGGCAGAGTCTGTTGGTCTGGCCCTGCTGGTAGTACTCGATCGACTAACTCCTGCTGAGAGGCTGGCGTTTGTGCTGCACGACATATTCTCCATTTCGTTTGATGAAATTTCCACGATCGTGGGGCGTTCCGCGGATGCGACACGGCAGCTAGCAAGTCGCGCGCGGCGTCGCGTGCAGGGTGCGACCGTAGAGCCTGATGTCGACCGCGTTCAACAGAGAGAGATCGCCAGCTCGTTCCTCGATGCGTTGCGGCGTGGGGACGTAGAGGGATTGGTGGCAGTGCTCGATCCGGATGTGGTAGTTCGAATTGACCACGCTGCTGGGCGCCCTGACGGCCCGCCTCTGGAGATTCACGGTGCCCGGAAATGGGCCCAGCAAGCCGTGGCGTTCACGAGGTTCGCTCGTTTTGTCCAACTAGCGCTGATTGATGGAAGAGTTGCGCTTATTTTAGCTCCTGGCGGACGACTGAGCAGTGTTCTTCAATTCACTGCTACAAACGGCAAAATTGTTGGCGTGGACATCGTCTCTGAGCCGGCGCGCCTTCGGGATCTGGATTTGAGGATTCTTGAGTAGTGAAAGATGGTGAGAAATGGATAGGATGGTGATGATCATCATCCTTTACTCGCCGCGGTAAATCGTATCAAGGACTATAGGTTGTAGCTCAGTTTGAAAGTAAGGCTATAAGTTCTGACAGTTCCCAAGCGTGACTAACTAGTCCAGCGCCCACCGCAGGGGCTACTCGTAGTGGCGTCCCGCGAGAGTGTTAGCTTGCCTTCCGCCGGGTGTCCATACCGAAATCGCTTTCAATTCGGCGGTACCAGGTCTCGTCATCGGCGGCGTTCAGGTCCACCCACTCTTCGTCGGTCATTTGACGCCGCCACTGCAGGAAGGGGACGGCATCAGGACCTACGGGATGTCGAAGCTGCCATGTTCCGCTTTGAGCGATTTCAAGGATCTTTTGTGCGACCAGCGAAGGCGGTGCGGGGTTTCTCAGTGATATTTCAAACAGGGAAGCGAAACGTGACTGCTGCCGATAAGGGGAATCCGCTGGCTGATTACCAATGCGTCGCGCCATGGCGGTATCAATGATGCCGGGCTCGACGAGGGCGACCCGTACGTTAAAGGTTTTCATCTCGCCGGCCAGTGCTTCGGTCAGTCCCTCCAGCGCCCATTTGGAGGAGGTGTAAGAAGTTAGCGGCGGACAGGTGATGCGTCCGGCCACCGAACTGATGTTGATGATGCAGCCGTCGCGGCGTTGGCGCATTTGTGGGACTAAAGCCTGAACACAACGGATCACGCCAAAATAATTTGTCTCCATGACCGCCCGAAATTCGGCCAAAGGGAGCTGTTCCACCGAACCCGCTCTCTCCACTCCAGCGTTGTTCACCAGCACATCAACGGGCCCATGATCTTTGCGGATGGCTTCGATCGCCAATGCGACCGAGTCGTCTGAATCCACGTCCATAGGCGACACCATGATGGGCAATCGCTCACGCGCGGCAGCGTCCGCGAGTTTCGGGGACTGCGACGGGTTGCGCATGGTGGCATGGACTTGGTAACCAGCCCGGCCAAACGCCAGTGCCGTCTCTAACCCAATTCCTTTGCTGGTTCCGGTGATAAGTACTGAGGGCATAATGTGCTCCTTGCGTGTGGCGCGCACGCGTCGTGGAGATGATACCTCTTCTTTCAGGCATTGGTTCAATTTCTCTTGGACCCAGGCGAGTTGCATTCAACGTTTGTGCAATGTTGGCGGCGCGCTGCCCTCCAACTTAAATCCACATTGCTTGTAAAGTTTCTCCCAACCCCACATTCCGTAACCCGCTCTACCTGGCAAAGGAAACCCAAGTTGATGAGCCAACATACAGACCTGACCGCGGTGGTGCGCGTCATGGGTAACCATGTAAGCGAACATGGCTGCACCCGGTCGCCACGGACGCGCCCATCCATCGCGCAGAAAATTCGGTACTCGACCTGAACCAATCAGTGCTTCTGCCAGCATCTCTGAGCAGCATCGTGCGCTTTCGGCGAGGGCGGCTCGTGTCTGCTTGGGCGTGCATTGTCGCCGGTCTAATTGCACTGGCAGCTTGAGATTGGAAGCGGAAAGCCTGAGCCACTTGCGGCGAATATTGTGGACATGAGCGAAGATGTCGGCGATCGTGCGCCCCTTTGGTCCCGGAAGTTTGGCACGCCAGGCACGCGAGTCGAGGTGCTCCAGTAACAGCTGGTTCATTTGGTCATTGATGAGAAAAGCTTGTGCCATTTCTTGCGGAAGATTGGAAATCGGTGTGGCAGCAAGACGTGGCATGGCACATTCTCGACGGGGAAGACCCCGAGGTCAATATTCGATTCCGGAAACCGATTCTGGAGAATGCAGGTGAAGTCCACCGACAATTTCGCCAGGTCACGATATAGAGCAAAAGACTCCGGCTGGAAACATACCTGATGATAAGCATGGCGCAAACGTGGTTTGTACCCGTTTTGCGAGGTTCGGTAGGTAAGCAGAAAGTAACACTGGTCGTAGACCACTTGGAAGATTATCGGCTGGAGAATATCTATTAAATACTTTGTTTTCAATATAATACATGTTAATTCTAGGTAATTGACTGATTACCAAAGTCCGATCCTTCCTCTGCTTCTGTCACTTGCCGGCCCCTTCCGGACAGTCAAGAATTTCTATCAGCACCTGGCACGATCCGGGCCTTCGGGATTCGTTTGCACGCTAGCTTGACGGACCCCGGCTTTACGACACGCCGGTACAGGACGGAATGTGGTGCGAATCTGATCATTAGGAGAGAAGGATGCGAAAACTTATCGGCGTTGCCGCTATTGTATTCATGATTTCGGCGTTGGCCATGGCCGGGGAAGCACCCAGGCCTGAGATTTATGGTGGCTACCAGTTCACCAGCACCGACGGTGGCTGGCATGGCAGTGGCCTGAACACGGGCGCGAACTTATACCTTACGCGTTGGCTGGCTGGAACCGCAGATTTTGGCAGCGGTTTTAGCTCTGGTTCGAAGCTTTACAGTTACACCTTTGGGCCAACGATCTCGATGCAGAGAAAGAACTTCACTCCATTTGCGCACGCTTTGTTTGGTGGCGCTCATGCTTCCGCTGGTTCAATTGGCACTAGTGGAATGGCCATGATGTTTGGTGGCGGTGTGGACGTGGGAAGCCGCAAGCTGGCTCTCCGTGCGGTCCAGTTCGACTGGCTGACACTTCGCTTTTCGGGCGTTACCGACAAGAACAACATGCGCGTGACCACTGGAATTCTGTATCGGTTTTAGTCTGGTCCGAAGCATACGAAAAGCGGCCCAATATTGGGCCGCCTTTTTCACATCCAGCTAACAAATATTCCAGTCACACTCCTAAAGCTGTTGGTCGCTGGTTGGTCTAAGCGATGAATCGGTGCAATCTGATGGCTCGCGGCTGACTCAAAGGCAAGAGCAGGGAACTGACTCATGCCGACAGCGCGCTAGGAAAACGTGTCTGAAAATCCAGCAATCCAACCCACTCCGGTGTCACCGTCATCCGCACCATGCTGGAACACATTGTCCGAAGCTGATTCACCCACGCCTGTCCCTGTTCTGGTCCAAAGTATCGCTCGGCCGCGGCAATATACTCCGGAGCAATTTCATTTAAGGTTTGCATTCGTACACTACCGCGTATCAGCAGCACCTTGTGGGGAAAACTATTGTTGTCGATGGTAAGCGCAACTTTGGGGTTCTTGGCCAGCGCTTTCAGTTTCGGAGCTTTAGGCGGGCTCGCCATCACCAGTTCTTTCCCGTTCCAGTGGAACCAGATGGGAACCACTCGAGGAGTTCCATCAGTCCAAACGTATGCCAATCTGGCGGGAATTTTTGAGACCAAAAGTTCCTGGGAAAATGGATGCTCAAGAAGCGCGAGATCACCTTGTTTTACTGACGCCGGCATAAGCTCACCTCGCAAGATTTGTCAGAATGGAAAGGAATTGTGCGCCCGCCGGGTACTCCGGTCAAGTTCAGAAACCCCAGAGTGCGTTGATTTTCGGCGGGCGCTATACTTATTCATATGTCCGGTGAGCCCTCCAAGACTTTCTACCTCGAAACCTTCGGCTGCCAGATGAACGCCCACGACTCCGAAAAGGTCGTAGGGACACTGCTTTCCCAGGGCTACCGACAGGTTGAGACCGTCGAAGAGGCCGGACTGGTTCTCTACAACACCTGCTCCATCCGCGACAAGGCCGAGCAAAAAGTTTTTCACCGCCTGGCCGACTACAAGAAGCTGCAAAAAGAAGGAAAGAAGTTCGGAGTCCTCGGCTGCGTGGCCCAGCAGGAGGGCGAAAAGATTTTCGAGCGTGCACCGTATGTCTCGATGGTCTGCGGATCGGCGTCGTACCGAAACCTGCCGCAGATGTTAGTGCAAATCGAGGCAGGGAACACGCGCGTCACCGGCCTTGATGACCGCCAGACCGACGAGTGTTTTGAGACTGAGTTCACCGCACGTACCAATCCCTATCGCGGATACATCACCATCATCGAAGGCTGTGACAAGTTCTGCGCATATTGCGTGGTCCCATACACTCGCGGCAAAGAGCGCAGCCGGACTTCGGATTCTGTGCTGGCGGAAGCGCGGCAGATGGCCGACCTCGGCTACACGGAGATTCAGTTGCTTGGGCAAAACGTCAATTCATATAAGGATCCAGCAGGGAAGTCCTCTTTCGCCGAGTTATTGGCTGCGGTCGGACAGGTTCCCGGAATCCGGCGCGTGCGGTTTACTACCTCGCATCCGCGCGACTTTGGCCGAGACATCATCCAGGCCATTGACGCAGTCCCCACACTGTGCGATCACGTACACCTTCCGGTGCAAAGTGGTTCCACCCGGGTGCTCGACGCCATGCAACGCCTCTACAACCGCGAGCAGTACATGGAACGCATATCGTGGATGAAGGCAGCCAAGCGCGACATCAGCATTACCAGCGACATCATTGTCGGCTTCCCCGGAGAAACCGAGCAGGAGTTCGAAGAGACTTTATCTCTTTTGGAGCAATGCCAGTACGACGCTATTTTCGGCTTCAAGTATTCGCCGCGTCCGAACACGCCTGCCCTAAATATGGAAGATGCGATTCCCGACTCCGAAAAATCACGCCGGCTAACGGTTTTACAAGAGAAACAGCGGGAAATCCAAAGACACCGCAACCAGAATCATATAAACCAGGTAGTTGAGGTCATGATTGAAGGCAAAAGGGAAGACCGAGGCCAATGGGTGGGCCGCTCGAGCCAGAACAAGGTGGTGAATTTCACTGGGGCGCGAGATTGCACGCCCGGAAGCTACACTTCGGTGCGAATCACGTCGGTGTTTCCCAACAGCCTGGTGGGCGAATTGGTGGTATAAGGAGCTTAAGGATCTCCTTTATGGGGGCACGATGGAAGTCGAAATGAAAATTAACCGTTTGATGATGGATCCGGTGACGAATATGCCCATCGTGATCCTCAAAGATGCGGAGAGCGATACCGTGCTTCCAATATGGGTAGGGGTTTTTGAGGCCAATGCCATCGCGCTCGAAATTGAGAAGGTTTCGACGCCGCGTCCGATGACGCATGACCTTATAAAAAATGTACTTACCGGGCTTGATGCTGCCGTGCACAAAGTTGTTGTGACCGAGCTGAAAGACGATACGTTTTACGCCGTAATCTGGCTTGAGAAGGAGGGCCGCGTCATTAGCATTGACTCCCGGCCTTCGGATGCGCTGGCTCTGGCGTTGAGGGTCGACTGCCCGATTTTTGTGGATGATGAGGTTCTAAAGAACTCCAAGATCGCGGCCAATCTTTCTGCGCGTTCCACTGATGAAGAATTGCGCAAGATGCTTGAAGGTTTGAATGACGAGGATCTTGGCCGCTATAAGATGTGAACTTTTCTAGCCGCGTAATGTTTGCCTCGGATGTATCCCACTCACCGGATAGGCACTAATCATCATGCACGGGTTAGCCCGAAGAAGATGCTGGAGGCCTACCCACGGGCGCATCCGCATGGGACTCGTTAAGGATTCCGGGGATCGAAAGATCTGCTGCGAGTAGTAGGGCCTGGTTTTGGATTTGCAGGTTGTACTCGGTCCGGGCGAACTGTAGTGCCTCGGCCAATTCTTTTAAGTTCTCAGGATTGCGTTCGTTTGCGATCAATTCGCACAGTTCATGAATATGTTGGTCCACAGCGTGCGTATATTATCGAATTCAGAAACCGTTACGAATACAGCGAACGTTGTAGCACAACGGCCGGCCGTTCGCTCAAGACCAGCATTTTTTGTGTCAAAAGGGAATTTGCTGCCCCCATCTGGGAATCTGTAAACCCGCATAAATGAATGGACCCCGGGGTAGGCTTACCCTCCTTACTATTTTACATAATACTAATTATCGGACATTGATACTGAACTCATTTGCCGTCAGGAACTTGCACACCTTGTTTCTCCAACTGCTCACGAACCGCCTCTGGCTTGGATTCGTTGGTAAGAGTCAAGTCGACGGCCGCTGATACACCAGGCGCGGTCACGCTGGCGCTGAACTTTACTCCTTTCCCCTTGACCGACAACCAGGCACAGATTGAGGTTATGGCAACGAACGATAACGAAATTATGGCAATCGCCGTCATAGGTTCGCCCAGTTCGCCGGGCGGCAGCTTGACGGGGCGAAACTCAACTGCATCTGGGGGCAGAAAATCGAGCAAATCGGCCTGGTCTGATTGGGACAGTCCAGAGGTTGTCAGAACAGCACCTTCATTCGCCATTTTGCACTCCTTATTATTTTGAGGCCTTAAAAGGGTCAGACACGAACCTGAATGCGATTCCCTTCCACTCGAATCAGAGTGACGCCTGACTCCTGTTTCACCCGCTCAGACATTTCCAGCGCGTCCTGCAAACGATAACCCGCGAGTTGCATCAACTCTTCAAGTTCCGGACGGGTTGTGCTGAATGATGCACATATGCCGGCGGCGGCCAGAGTGGCAAGATTACCTTTTACTATATTTCGCAATCCAAAATCCAAGCTGCCCGGCTTGCGCATCAAACCCGACCAACCGGCATTGGTCAATATTTTTCTGATCTGCTCAGAGACTCTGATGGCTGCAGCATCGGCTGCCTCAGTCACTACTCCTTTGGCCAGTTCATTTTTTGTCAAATAGTCATTCATGGACTGGAATGACAGTTGGGTGACTTCCTCCATCTGCATCTCAGTCGCAATCGTTTGCAGGATTTTCCCGCATTCGGCAGAATCTGAGGGTTGATCCCCATGTCCCCAAAGTGCGGCAACTTTGCCTTGATACATCAACATGCAATATAGACGCCAGGGTATGCTCGTGCTGGCGACAACTCCAAAAAGCCTCCCCGCTCTTGGTGTTGCGTCAAAACCAGCGGCGTCTGGGGTGGGCAACACTCGTTCGCTACCAGGTTCTCCCGCAATGGATAGTACTAAGTGATTGGCGCTTCGTGCCGTAATCATCACCTTGACATCCAGCAAAAAACAATAAGGCCGCTTGTTCTGTGGAATTTCCAGGATGAAATCGAGCACGCGAATAGCACAGTTTTCGGGTACTGAGTGGCGCTTCGCGTAAGCGGAGACTTCAGATAGGTCCCGGGGCTGTGCTGCGGTCAGTATCTGATGCTGAAGATTGGAGATTTCCGGGATGCTTTGTTGTCGGCTGACGGCCCCACACGGGCCTATACAGGTTTCATAGAAAAACATCGTGGCCCGCATTCCCTGCTGGATTTCTTCCTTGCTGAGGTCAAGGCCTGCGAAACCGCCGTGTTGCAGTTCCTCAGGTCCGCGTCGGAGAGTGCCACGCTGCCGTTGACGTTTGTCGAAATCACTTACGAAGGCGACGGCTTTTCCCGACAGATCTGAACTATTAAGAAGTTTTTCAAAACGACGGGCCAGCCGGTCTAAGACCCGGTTGACCTGAATTCTCCCGGGTGTCATTAAAATTTGCGCGAGGCCCCAATCTTCGTAAAAGTAGTCCATCACAAAATGCAGAAACGGGGCGGGCCGGAGCACCCACGAAGGATCGCTTTCAACACAACGGTTCCAGAGTGATTTGACGGAGAGATATCCAAGAAGATAAACGCCGTCGCCACTCGAAGGGTAGACGGGATTACAGAGAATGTTTTTCTTACGAGCGACCGTTTGCTCGTGGAGTTGTTCCTTGCGGAGCAGCCCGCACAAGTCGTCGACATGCGAGCCGACTCCTGGCTTGCATGCCAGAAGCCGCCACGTTAACGCGTCAACAAAACCGAGTGTCGTTGTGCGAACAATTTTGCTATCGGGAACAGCACAATCGAACTCTGCGAAATTCGCGATGCCTTCAGCAAACGGTTGAAATACGGCTTCGGTCGCCGCCAAATCGGCTGCAAGTGCAACATGATCGTCATAGACCGCATAGCCGAAACCCGGCGATGACAAGTTCAGGCGGAGAAGCTCCAGCCATCGATACTGAAGGGCGATATTGACCGCTGAGTTGGCACAGGCATGATGCACAATCTCATGCACCAGTGGCGTGGTTAACACGGCAGACGGCAGTCTCTGCATGGCGAGATCAAGCAAAACCGAAGGTGGTAAGGAGCGGAGGCGAGCTACGCCTGTCCGCATCGAAAAAGAGTTCCGGACAGCGGCAATGGATGGCTCCATGTCCCCCCTCCGGAGCTATCTGGTTCTATTTACCATAGTTCTTACATTACCCGGTAGCGAACCTTCACTGGGGTTTGGATACGCTGGCAATCGCTATAATTAAAGAAGGCTTCCTTCTTAGGAACTTGGCCGGGCAATGGCCGAATCGAAGGCTGCTTGAGATCATCAAATCGACATGAAGAACGCCCAACGGCACCCTCTGGAAAAGATCCTCGAACATCGTGTCGCCATCATCGATGGAGCGATGGGTACAACGATCCGCACCTATGGGATGAAGGAAGCGGATATCCGAGGCGAGCGATTCAAGGACGCGACAAAAAGTCTTCTAAACAATGGTGACCTGTTCTCGCTAACCAAGCCAGAAACGATCGGTGATATCCATCGCCGGTTTTTGGAGGCAGGGGCGGACATCATCGAGACGAACACCTTCGGTGCTACGAGCATCGCCCAAAGCGAATTTTTTGTGGATGATCCGCGGGAGCACGGACGCCGCAAGGATCCAGAGTTCTACCAGAAGATCATCGACGATCGGTTTCTCAATGGCCTGGCTTGGGATATCAATGAGCAATCGGCGCGTCAGTGCCGGGAATGGGCCGATCGGGTCGGAACTGCAACCTCGCGTCAGCGCTTTGTGGCGGGCGCCATTGGGCCGCTGACGGTCTCTCTATCGAACTCGCCTGATGCCGACGACCCAGGATTTCGTGTGGTCACCTTCGATCAGGTAAAAGCCGCATATGCGCAGCAGGTGCGCGCTCTCGTCGCCGGTGGCGTAGATCTGTTGTTGGTCGAGACGATTTTCGACTCGCTCAACGCCAAGGCGGCACTGGTCGCCATCCGTGAGGTTTTTGATGAGAGCGGCAAAGCACTGCCCATCATGATCTCGGCAGCGGTGGGACGCGGGGGCGAGACAATGATCTCGGCGCAGACCACCGAGGCATTCTGGAATGCCGTGCGCCACGCGAAGCCGTTATCGGTGGGCCTCAACTGCTCTCTCGGTCCCGATCTCATGTATCCGTTTCTGGAGGAGCTTTCGGAAAAGGCGGATGTAGCGATCTCGTGCTATCCCAACGCTGGTCTGCCGAATCCGCTGTCGGAAACCGGATTCGATCTCGGGCCGCTAGACATGGCTCGTTATCTCGCTGACTTTGCCCGGGGAGGCTTGATCAACATCGCTGGTGGTTGTTGCGGAAATACTCCCGAGCACATCGCGGCGATTGCGAAAGCGCTCGACGGCCAGCCTCCGCGAAAGTTGGGCACGCACTTCACCGATACATCCTTCGCTCGCCAGAGCGAGATGGAGAGTCGAGCGTGAGCGAATCGAACAGCGCAAGCGCCGAACCCTCGAAGTTTAGGCCCCTTCGTCTGTCCGGATCGCAGCCTTTCACTCAACAGCAGGGCGTCTACATCATGATCGGCGAGCGGACCAACGTTGCCGGTTCGCCGAAGTTCGCCAAGTTCATCAAGGCAGGCAAGTATGAAGAGGCAGTAAGCGTCGCCCGGCAACAGGTTGAAAACGGGGCCAACGTGCTCGACGTCTGCATGGACGAGGGCATGATCGACGGCGTCATCGCAATGACACGCTTCCTGCAGTTGCTGGCCAGTGAGCCGGAAGTCGCGAAGGTGCCCGTCATGGTGGACTCCTCGAAATGGGAGGTCATCGAGGCAGGCCTGAAGTGCCTGCAGGGTAAGGGCATCGTCAATTCGATTTCACTGAAAGAAGGCGAACAGCGATTTCGCCAGCATGCTGCGACCGTTTTGAAATACGGTGCCGCCGTAGTCGTAATGGCCTTCGACGAACAGGGTCAGGCTGCAAATTATGACGACAAGATCCGCGTCTGCGAACGTGCTTACCGAATCCTGGTCGATCAAGTTGGGTTTCCACCAGAGGACATCATCTTCGATCCCAACATCCTCACCGTTGCCACGGGCATGGAGGAGCATAACAACTACGCGGTCGACTACATCAACGCGACCCGTTGGATCAAGGCCAATCTGACGTTCGCCAAAGTAAGCGGTGGCGTCTCCAACATCTCGTTCAGTTTTCGCGGAAATAACATTGTTCGCGAAGCGATCCATTCGGCGTTTCTCTACCACGCCATCGCGGCCGGCATGGACATGGGCATTGTGAATGCCGGCATGCTCGAAGTTTATGAGGAGATCGCGCCCCAGCTGAAGGTGCTGGTCGAAGATGTGCTGCTGAACCGCCGTCCTGAAGCCACCGAGCGTCTGGTGGAATTCGGCGAAACACTGAAGAACGCTGGCAAGGCGACGAGCGAAAAGAAAGCCGAAGAGTGGCGTAGTGGCACGGTCGAGGAACGCCTGGCGCACGCGCTGGTCAAGGGAATCGATACTCATATCGAGGCCGATGCTGAGGAAGCCCGTGTCAAACTGGGCCGTCCGTTGGCGGTCATCGAAGGGCCGTTGATGGCCGGCATGGGTATAGTGGGCGATCTTTTCGGAGCGGGCAAAATGTTCTTGCCCCAGGTGGTCAAGTCGGCACGGGTAATGAAGAAAGCCGTAGCGCACCTCACTCCCTATATGGAAGCCGAGAAGGAAGCCAGGGCTGCCGCTGGAGAAGAGGTCAAGGCGCAGGGAAAGATTGTACTCGCGACGGTCAAAGGCGACGTCCACGATATTGGCAAGAACATCGTCGGAGTCGTCCTCGCCTGCAATAACTACGAAGTGATCGACATGGGCGTGATGGTCCCTTGCGAAAGGATTCTCGAACGGGCCAAGGCAGTAAAGGCGGACTTGATCGGACTCAGCGGGCTTATCACTCCGTCTCTGGACGAGATGGTACATGTAGCTCGTGAGATGGAGCGGCAAGGCTTCAAATTGCCGCTGCTAATCGGGGGTGCAACCACGAGCCGGGCGCACACGGCCGTCAAAATTGCGCCGCACTACAGTGAGCCGGTGGTTCACATCGTCGACGCCAGCCGGGCGGTGCCTGTCACGACCAGCCTTCTGAGCGACGAGGGTAAGTCAGGATTCATCGCGCAGCATCGCGCTGATTATGAGGCGGTGCGCAAGGCCTACGCTGCACCTCGGCAAACGGTTGTTTCGCTTGAAGTCGCCCGTTCGAGGCGAACTCCGATTGAGTGGCGTGGCGAGGATATTCCCTCACCGTCTTTTACCGGTGTGCGCGTACTAGACAACTTTCCCCTGGCGACGCTGCGCCAGTTCATTGACTGGACACCGTTTTTCCACACCTGGGGACTGAAAGGTGTTTATCCGCGAATTCTTGACCACGAAGAACGCGGTGCACAGGCACGTCAGATATTCAAGGAAGGCAATTCCCTTCTCGATGTCATCCTTGAGAAGAAACTCATCACCGCGAGGGGTGTGTACGGCCTGTTCCCTGCCAATGCGGTGGGTGACGATGTGGAGTTATACGCGGACAACAAACGAGAAAAAGTCATCGCACGATTTCACTTCCTCCGCCAGCAATCAAATAAAGAAGGCAGCGAGCCGTGCCGGTCTCTTGCCGATTTCATCGCGCCACGGGAAACAGGGCTACCCGATCATATTGGTGCGTTCGCAGTTACCAGCGGGATCGGCTTGCACGAGCTGTGCGAATCGTACAGGGCCAAGCACGACGACTATAACGCGATCATGGCGGAGGCTCTCGCTGATCGTCTGGCGGAGGCCTTTGCCGAGTGCCTGCACAAACGCGTGCGCGAGGAGTGGGGCTATGGTTGTGCAGAAAACTTGAGCAACGAGGACCTTATTCAAGAGAAATATCGCGGCATCAGGCCAGCCGCAGGCTACCCGGCGTGCCCGGACCACGCAGAGAAGGGCCCACTCTGGCATCTGCTCGACGTCCGGGGGAATACAGGAATGCAGATCACGGAATCATTCGCGATGTGGCCTGGATCAAGCGTGAGTGGCCTCTACTTCGCCCATCCTGCCGCGCGTTATTTCAGTCTGGGCAAGATCGACCGTGATCAGGTCGCCGACTACGCCGAACGCAAAGGAATGGATGTCGGCGAAGTCGAACGGTGGCTGGGACAAAACCTGAACTACGATCCTGCGCAGTAAGGTATGGTATTTCTGCTAAAGGCTACATAAAACGAACGCCGGTCCACAGGGACCGGCTTGATAAGGTTAAATCTATTGAACTTTAGCTTCCCTGGATCGGTAGCGAAGGTGTGCCGCTTTCCACTTCTGCTTGATTGAATACTGAATTTGCTCCCAGGTGTGCCGGTGCCGGGGCCAGCATTTGCTCCTTGCGATACACCAGGCTGCTGGCGTTAAAAGTGGCGATCTCAAATCCATGTCCGTGCGTAATGGCATCGGTGGGGCAAGCTTCCACGCAGTATCCGCAGAAAATGCAGCGGTTGTAATCGATGTTGTAGACCTTGGCATAGCGCTCTGCGCCGCTCACCCGGTGCTCCTCGGTGTTCTCCGCAGCCTCAATGTAGATACAGTTTGAGGGGCACGCGGCAGCACAAAGAAAGCAGGCTACGCATTTCTCCAAGCCATTTTCGTCGCGTTGCAGGACGTGGACTCCACGGAAGCGCTCCTCAAACTTGGCTCCCTTAAGCGGGCCGGGGCCGTCAGGGTAGTTTTCGACGACCGTAGGCTTGAACATTTCTCCAAAGGTGATGCTCATACCCTTGGCGATGGCGGCGATGTCTTTCAGCACTGGCATACTTTATTAGTATAACGGATGGCGGTGAATATTAGGTCACACGAACGTAGGGTGTTCCGTCCCAAATACTTCTTGAAAACAATTTGGAACTTTTTGTGAATCGGGGGCGTATCCAGTGGTGTTGACGCTGGAAAAGCGTTTTCAGGAGACAACATCATGGATGAAAACTTGGTTGGACTGGCGGCGGTGGTCATGACGTTGGGAATTCCCATGGCGCTGATGTACACCTATTATCGCGTACGGAGACTGCGCACCGACGAGCGGCTGGCAGCCTTGGCGCGCGGTGTGAATGTTCCGATGGAACCGGAGCTATCGGAGATGGGGCGGTCGCGGCGTGCGGGGATTTTGTTGACAACGGGTTCACTGGGATACATGGCAACCTTTGGACTGATTGCTCGGGTTGAATCCGATGCCTGGACTGCGGCGGCGTTCGGAATCATTCCTCTGGCCGTGGGGCTGGGATTCTTTGTCGATGCGTATTTGATCCGGCGCGATTTGCGGGCCTCCTAGGCCAACGCAGCTCTCCTTTCTGCCGATACCGTCCAAAGGCGACCAGGTCTGCATGAAAGGCGCACATGCCGGAAACGATTCTATTCGTAGATAATGAGCCCGCAGGGTTGCAAGGGTAGGTGCGCCTTCTGAAATAAATTTGAAATCGATACCAGTGTCACGACTTCTACGTTGATTCTAAAGCTCACAAATCTTCTTGGGGCTGGTGAGGTTGACGATTCTGCGTTTGTTGTCGCACCCAACGTCGCTTAATGCGAAGACAGCTACAACTGCTTCGCAGTGATAACCATCCTGGCTACTTAGTGGCTTTCAAAGATCCCACGATGTTTCTTGCGTCAGCCGTATTGCCGTTCTCATAGGTGATCTCGGCAATGCAGACCCTGGCTCCAGCTGGGACCGCGCGGTAAACATTCGGCTTGCCGGACGTCGATTTGCCTTCCATTTCGAATTCGGAAGGAGAGCTTTTTGTCACCTTGTCATCGGGATAAATTCCCGGCGCCATCTGCTGAACCTGTGCAATGCTGACCAATCCGCGTTTGGGCGACGAGACGATGATGGACATTTTTTTGTCCGGCGAATCTGCGTTGCCGAGGCTGCCGGCGGTCCAATTGGACGGTACAGATATGGAGCAATTGCCCTCAGTATTTTTTACAGGTTTTGTATCGGCGGCATGGGCACTAAGAACGACTGCGAAGATCCAAACGATAAGGCCAGATTTATACATTCGTTCCTCCACTGGGGTGTCATTTTGCGCTGGGAAGTTGGTGGAGGTCAACTAAAGTTGCAACGGGCATTCCACGCTCTTGTGTACTGATTGTCGAGCATGGCGTTCAAAGGGTTACCGGGCGCGAAGAAAAGATGCGAAACCGCCAATTATTTTGATCGACTATTTATTGTCGGGTAACTTCCACGCGAACACTGCGCCACCCGCGCTGGTAACGACATATTGCTGGCGGTCCAATTCGAAGGTAGTCGGTGAGCCTGCAATAAGGCCGCCCATACCGGCATGCCAGAGAGCTTTTCCGTTGCTGCTATCCAAGGCAAGGAAGTTTCCGTTGGAATCGCCGGTGAAGGCAAGGCCTGAATCGGTGGTTAACACGCCGCCACCTGCACCGTCACCGATCTCATGACTCCAGCGTATTTTCCCGGTTTGATAGTCGATGGCTTTGACCAACCCTTTGCCCCAGATTTCATAGTCGGCACCCGCCCAACCATAGGATCCGTCGGCCGGTTTGGAAAAGTATATGGAATAACTTTCGCGAGCGTTGACGATGAACAATCCATTCTGCGTATCGAAACTTGGAGAACGGAAGTTGGTCATGCCACTCTCATCGGGAGCGATCAGGCGTCCATCGGGCGTAGGTTCTTTCGCGGGATTCGGAATCGGGCGGCCCTTATCATCCACCCCCAAAGACCAGTTCACCGGTCCGAATGGAACGGTCAGCAAATTTTTTCCGTTGGTGCGGTCGAGCACGAAGAAGTATCCGTTGCGCGACGCCTGCATCAACATTTTCTTCGGCTCACCGTGGAAGTCAGCGTCAACCAATACCGGGACTTCCGCAGCATCCCAATCGTGCGTGTCGTGTGGAGATGGCTGGAAAGCCCAGGCGAGCTTTCCTGTGTCCGGATTTAAAGCGACGATGCTGACCGTATAGAGGTTATCTCCAGGACGCGGCTTGCCGTTCAAAACTGGAGTGGGATTCCCGGTGCCCCAATAAATCAAATTTAAGTCGGGGTCATAGGTTCCCGTCATCCATGTCATGCCGCCGGTCGTCATGTTCGGTGTACCCGGCGGTGGCGTGCTATCCCATTGCCATTGTGTTTCGCCTGTCTCTGGATCGAGCGAGCGCAGGTACCCGGTTAGGTTGTCAAAGTCTCCGCTGACACCTACCATCATGTGATTGCGAATGACCAGCGGCGCCATGGACGTCCAATATCCTTTTTTTACGTCGGCGACCACGACATCCCAGCGCACTTTGCCGGTTTTGGCTTCGAGGCAAATTACGTGCCCGTCGGGGGTCATGAAATAAACCCACTCTTTGTAAACCGCGACTCCGCGATGGCCGATGTGCAGGCCTTCGTTTTGCTTATAGGTGTAATGCCAAATCAGGTGGCCTGTGCGTGCGTCCACGGCCCAAACATTGTCGGGCACGGTGATATACAGGACACCGTTCACCAGAAGCGGCGTGACGCTGAGAGGGACTCCTTGGTTGGTCTGGAATACCCAGCCAAGGCCGAGAGATCCAACATTCTGCGGAGTGATCTGTGTGAGTTTGCTGTGGCGTCGGCCGGAATAGTCGCCATGGTAGGTGGGCCAGGAATCTACCGGCGGATTCAGAATGGTTGCAGGATCCAATCCCTGCGCCATTAACTGGCCAGCGAAAAACAGTAACGCGATTACGGTACTGAATGCATAAATTTTCTTCTGCAAAAAGTTCACTCCCTCATACGCTACTGCAGTGATGAATGCACAACTTACTTACTGTCCGGCAGCTTGAAAGCGAACATCATTCCGCCGGCGCTGGTCAGGACGTATTGGTTGCCGTCGAGCTCATAGGAAATCGGTGAACTGGCGATGTCGCCTCCGGTGCCTGCGTGCCAGAGAGTTTTGCCGTCGGTCGTGTCCAA
>Ga0207689_10002168_pt1 | contig 18474 bp, 14 predicted proteins | sample KBSMisM52_FD_184312 | JGI IMG/M metagenome (GOLD analysis project Ga0207689, IMG submission 184312) | Miscanthus rhizosphere microbial communities from Kellogg Biological Station, Michigan, USA - KBS Miscanthus M5-2 (SPAdes) (version 2) | ecosystem: Host-associated > Plants > Roots >... | reverse complement strand
CTCGTCCACTTCGATCTTCGACCAGTCGCCATAGAACAGGATTCCCTGTCCGGGGCGCGCTAGGTTCTCACGGAAGCGGCGGCGAAACGCCGGGTCCGCATAGATTGCCGGCAGCTCTTCGGGGTTCGCCGCCTTCACGCGGGCGAATGCATCATGCGAGTAGAGCAGGTACGGATTCTCCAGGGTGAAGTCGAAGGAGAGCGGCTGGCAGCTCGTGTGAATGTAGACTTCGTGCCCGCGCGCGCGTGCCGCGGCGCAGCGCTGGTAGTAGTCGAGCGCCACGTCGGGGGCGGCGTCGTTGTACATGGTCAGCACTGTCACCATGAAGGCGGGGCGATGCGTGTCGGCCGCCAGCGATTCCATGAACTCGGTGGTTGCCCGGGCGCCCGTGGCCATCACGAAAATGCCTCGCCCACATTCACCCAGAGGCTGTGCCAATGCGCGCAACTCGGCATCTGGCGCGATAGTCGAGGGCATCGGCCGCCCGGCGAATCCCGCATGATTCGGTGAGAACGACGACGCGAGGCCGATCGCGCCGACCTCCATCGCCTCCCTCACCATCGCCTGCATCCTGCGCAGTTCGTCGGCCGTGGCCTCGGCACGGGTCGATGCCTCGTCGCCCATGACCGCAGTGCGGATGGTGGAGTGACCGGCCAGCGCAGCGACGTTCGCGTAAGGCTTGATGCGGCGAAGCTGGTCGAGGTACTGGGAGAACGACTCGAAGCCCCATTGCGTGCCGGTCAACAAGGCGTCGAGGTCCATGCCCTCGACCACCGACAAGTTTTTCAGCACCGTCTCGCGCTGAGTCTGGGGGCAGGGGGCGATACCGAAACCGCAGTTGCCCATGACCGCCGTCGTTACGCCCAGAGCCGGCGACGGAGAGAGCGTGCGGTCCCAGGTGATCTGTGCGTCGTAGTGGGTGTGGACGTCGACGATGCCGGGCATCAGCACCAGGCCATCGGCATCGACCACTTGGCGTGCCGAGCCGAGTGCTCGACCGACCCCGGCCACGCGACCATCACGCAGCGCGACGTCGGCAGTGATGGCCGGGGCCCCGGTCCCGTCGACGACCCGCGCTCCTCGAATCAGTAAGTCGTGCATGAACGAAGGGTATCACGGAGCGTTCAAGCCGGCATGCGCACCCCTGGCGACTGCCGGTTTGGTGATAGCCGCCCGCCGGAGTGAACTGCTCAGGCTGCTGCAGGTAGACTTTCGATTGCTTTCTTCCGGGTCTGGCTTCGTGCGCAGCGGCCATCGCCCGGTTCTGGTTGAAGGCGCGTGCCTCCCACCTGTAGGGGTGGGGCGAGTTCAGTGCGTTGCGCTGAGAGTACTTTGAGAATCAGTTCGCGGCGTACGTTTCCGATGTCCTGGGATTGGTGCATGATGGCTCCCGGTTGGCTGTGCCTGAAAGGTCCGGCTGGATTGCAGGTACTCTGGCCCTTCGCTGCTTGGCGTGATGTGAACTATTGCCGCGCTGCACCGCGAAAAGTTCACGCGTCGCAGGACACTCGGGGCGTTCCAAGGGGGAAGGTAGAGGGTGCCGCCGTTGTTTCCTCCGTTGTGTAGCCCGCTCCCGCGTGCTTGAAGAGAGACACGGCTGAAAGTGTTTTCAAAGAATGACGACTGGAGTAGCTTGCAATGACGGGTACTGCACGCAGGAATTTTCTTCAAGGGTTTGCTTCGGTTGTCGTTGCCGGGGCGCTGTCCGGGAGTTCGCATGCCCGGGCACAAACGGAAACAGGGAGATCTATGGACGGGGTGAAGGCGTTGTTTTTCGATGTGTTCGGCACGACGGTCGATTGGCGTACTGGCGTTGCACGTGAGGCCAAGAGCAACCTCGAGCCGCTCGGCTATTCGCTCGACTGGTTGGAGTTCGCGGATGCCTGGCGTGCGGAGTACCAGCCGGGTATGGAAGAAGTGCGCTCCGGAAAGATTCCGTTCGCCAGGCTGGACGTGATCCATCGCCGCATGCTGGAGCGGATTCGTCCCAAGTTCGGTCTGCAGAAAGTGGATGAAGCGGTGCTGCAGAATCTGAATCTCGCGTGGCATCGACTGGATGCGTGGAAGGACGTCCCGCCGGGTCTGCACCGACTGCGCCAGAAGTGCCTCCTCGCGCCGGTTTCCAATGGCAACATTTCCCTAATGGTCGATCTTGCGCGGCGAAACGATTTCCCCTGGGACGCGATTCTCGGCGCGGAACTCGCGGGCGACTACAAGCCCAAACCTCGCGTCTATCTGGTAGCGGTGGAGGCATTCAGTCTGGAGCCGGGCAATTGCATGATGGTGGCGGCTCACAGCAGCGACCTGCAAGCTGCCGCAAATGTGGGGCTGCGTACTGCGCATGTGGCCCGACCGAATGAGCACGGTCCGGGCAAGGGAGAATCCAAGCCAACGGTGCCGGTCGATGTTTCGGTGCGGTCGTTCGAAGAACTTGCTGACGTGCTGGCAAAATGATCTCACTCGCGCGAATGAGATGATCTGGTAAACCGGCGCGCGCTGTGAACTGGAGCAGGTGACATGACTTCGGATCTCGGGCAGGACTTCGGCCTCGCAGGCAAAGTCGCAATCGTCACGGGCGGGGGTGCCGCGGGTGACGGCATCGGCAACGGTCGAGCATCTGCCATCCTGCTCGCCCGCGCTGGGGCGCGTGTGCTGGTGGTGGATCGGCAACTCGATCTCGCGCAGCGGACGGTCGACATGATCGCAGCGGAAGGCGGCGATGCCGTCGCTTGTGCCGCGGATGTAACGGACGATGCCCAATGCCGCGTGATGGTCGACACGGCAGTCGCTCGATTCGGTCGACTCGATCTGCTGGACAACAACGTGGGTATTGCCAGTACTGGCAGCGTCGTGGCCGAAGATCCGCAGATCTGGCGTCGCGTCATGCAGGTCAACGTGGACAGCATGTTTCTCGCCTCGAAACACGCGATTCCCGCCATGATCAAGACGGCGAAATCCGGGGCGATCGTGAACGTCGCGTCTATTGCGGCGTTGCGGCCGCGCGGAATGACGGCATACTCCACGTCGAAGGGGGCAGTGATCGCGTTGACCCGCGCGATGGCGGTGGACCATGGCCCCGACGGCATCCGTGTCAACTGTGTTGCGCCAGGTGCGGTCTACACGCCGATGGTGTACGCGGAGGGCATGAGCCAGGCAGCGCGCGAACGGCGACGCCAGGCATCGGTGCTCGGCGTGGAAGGGACCGGATGGGACATCGGGTATGCCGTGCGCTTTCTGCTGTCCGACCAGGCGCGCTTCATTACCGGCCAAACTTTGGTCGTCGACGGCGGTACGACCTTGGTCGGTCGACCGCGAGCGACCGATACGCAATAGGTCGCCTAGCCGCTTCTAGGAGAGATGTCATGACACAGCATGTCATCGGTCAGATTGTCGTCCAGCGCATCGTCGAGTCTATCTGTGTCGACTTCGACGCGTTGAGTTTCTTTCCCCAAACCACGCCAGAGGACTGGGTTCGGCATAAGACCTGGATGGAGCCTTGGGCTTTGGATCCAAACTCCGGAAAACTCGTCCTGGTCATTCAGGCGTTCCTGGTGCGCACACATCGCCACACGATCCTCGTCGACACCTGCGTCGGGAATGACAAATCCCGTCCCATGCGCCCGTTCTGGCACATGCAGAAGCTGAACACGTTCTTGCCGCGTCTCGCGGCGGCTGGCGTGGCACCGGAGGACGTGGACTACGTCATGTGCACCCATCTGCACTCTGATCACGTGGGATGGAACACGCAACTGCGGGATGGCCGCTGGGCTCCAACATTTCCAAATGCAAAGTACATCTTCTCCGAGGTGGAGTGGGAGAGCTTCGAAGAGCTGCACCGAAGCAAGCCGCAACCGCAGTTCGCGGACAGCGTCTTACCGGTGATGGAAGCGGGGCAGGCGCAACTTGTCCGTAATGACTTCGCGCTCGACGATGAAGTGTGGCTGGAACCCACCCCAGGCCATACCGCGGGTCACGTCTGCATCCGCCTTGCGTCGCAGGGCGCGCAAGCCGTTATCACCGGTGATTGCATCCATAGCCCAGTGCAGTGTGCGGAACCAGGCTGGGTCATTCGAGCTGATGTCGATCCCGCCCTTGCGAGCGCCACGCGACGCGGCTTCCTGGAGCGCTACTGCGACAGCGAGGTTACGGTATGCGCGACGCATTTCCCGGAGCCGTCCTTTGGCCGCATAGTCCAGCGCGGGCAAGCGTTCTGGTTCGAGTATGGACGCAGGGACTAGTGTTGGCTGGCGTTATCCCCCAAAGCGACTTTTCTCCGTCGGGCGGATTCTGCTCGATACTGACGACTCTATTCCAATGCCGAGAAAGCACCTGTGACAGAGAGTGAACCGGACAAAACAGAGCACTTCGACGTCGTGATAGTCGGTGCGGGTATCTCGGGGATCGGCGCTGCCTATCACCTCACCACGCAGTGTCAGGGGGCGAGCTTCGTCGTGCTCGAAACCCAGGATAGCTTCGGCGGAACCTGGCACACACACCGTTTTCCGGGGATCAGGTCGGACAGCGATCTCTACACCTTCGGTTATCGGTTCAAGCCGTGGACCGGCGCGCCGATCGCGACTGCAGCAGAGATCCTCAGCTATCTGGGCAAGGTCATCGACGAGAATCGACTCGCGCCGCACATCCGCTATCGACACAGAATCGACGCGACCAGCTGGTCGAGCAAAGAGAATCTGTGGACGATCGATGCCACGCGCAAGGACACTGGAAAAGCAGTGCGTTTCACGGCGAACTTCCTCTGGATGTGCCAGGGGTACTACCGGCACTCGGAGGGCTACACGCCCAAGTGGGAAGGGATGGAGGCGTTCAAGGGACGCATCGTTCATCCGCAAACCTGGCCTGAGGATTTGGACTACGCGGGCAAACGAGTCGTAGTCATCGGCTCGGGCGCCACCGCGGCGACCCTCATTCCTGCGATTGCGAACGCTTGCGCGCACGTCACCATGTTGCAGCGCTCGCCGACGTTTTTCAGGACGGGGCGCAACGCGATTCCGATCGCCGACGAACTGCGGACGCTGGGCGTCGACGAGACTTGGATTCACGAAATCGTGCGCAGGAAGATTCTCTACGAGCAAGACGTGTTTACGCGTCTATCGTTCAGGCATCCGGAGGTCGTCAAGGAGGAGCTGCTCAAGGGCGTTCAAACGTATCTTGGGCAGGACTACGATGTGGAGACGCACTTCACGCCACGCTACCGGCCGTGGCGGCAACGGATCGCTTTTATCCCCGATGGAGATCTCTTCCAGGCGATACATGCTGGCAAGGTGTCGGTCGTCACCGATGAGATCGAGCGGTTTACGCGGAACGGGCTTGTTCTGAAGTCCGGCAAGCTACTCGATGCCGATATCATCGTTACCGCCACCGGCTTCAATCTCAATGTGCTAGGCGACATCGTCTTCACCATCGACGGAAAACCGCTGGTCTTCTCCGATACGGTCACCTATCGCGGCATGATGTTCACCGGTGTGCCTAACATGGCGTGGGTCTTCGGCTACTTCCGGGCCAGCTGGACGCTGCGGGCGGATATGGTCGCTGATTTCGTGTGCCGGCTGCTCAATCACATGAAAGCAAGAGGCGTGAAGAAAGTCACGCCGGCTCTTCGTCCCGAGGACAAGGATATGCCTTTGCTGCCATGGATAGACCCGGAGAACTTCAACCCCGGCTACATCATGCGCAGCATGCATCTGCTGCCTAAGAGGGGTGACAAGCCCGAATGGCAACATAGCCAGGACTACTGGAGCGAGAAGGATCAGATTCCCAATGCAGACCTGGACGACGGTGCGCTGGTCTACGGGTGAGCGACGGACTGTGTGTGCCTGGCGTTGTGGAGGGTGCGGCCAGGCGGATCGAGGTCGGGTTTGGGCTTGAAGGAAGCGAAGGCGTTGCTGGGTGAACTCAGCCGGACGGGACAATGAAGTTCAGTGTACAAACCGCAGTGCTCCCCGAACTGACCCGTGCCGAGGTCGTCGAAAAGCTGAGCGCGCACGGCTACGACGGCGTCGAGTGGCGCGTGCACGATGACTATCACATCCCACCCAAGGATCTGATGTCTCGGGCAAAAGAGATCAAGCGTCTAGTCGACGATCATGGTCTCGAGGTGTCCTGCCTCATGGGCTACGCGCCGATCACGGATATCACGCAGCAACGCTGGTTCGGGGAAGCCTGCGCGATCATGCACTGCCCGCGCTATCGCCCGGGGGCAGTCATCTACGATGGGACTCGGCAGTATCGGGACCTGTATCAGGCCAGCGTCGATGCGCTCGGCAAAGTCATCGAGACGGTCTCGCCCTTCGGTGTCAAGCCGATCATCGAGACCCACTTCGGCACCATTGCGCCGAGTGCCGGCCTGGCATTGCGTCTGGTCGAGCCCTTCGATCCCAGCAAGATCGGCGTCAATTACGATCCCGCCAATCTGGTGATCGAGGGGAAGGAGTCCTGGCAGATGGGCTTGGAACTGCTCGGCCCCTATCTCGACTATGTGCATGCGAAGAACATCTCCTGGGTGCGCGAGGGCGGAACGTGGCGCTGGGTTTTTGCGGCGATGGGCGAGGGCCAGGTGGGCTGGGCCGAAGTGATGCAAGCGCTCGATCGGGTGGGCTACGACGGCTACGTTTCATTCGAGGATTTCTATCGGGTCCCGATGAGGTCGAAAGGCTACGTGGGCGAAGACCTCACGCAGCAGGCCGAGGTGTTTCGCGATATCGACCAACGTCTGGACGAGGACCTTCGCTATCTCAAAGGCCTCAGAAAAGGCCCGATTTGACCCCGTTTCCGCTTTGGCGCTACGCTAGACTTAGTATCTGAGATCGACAGCAGCACGCATGAACGGACTAAGAAAAGAGAGGAGAACAATCATGAGCAAGGAGAAGCAGAAATTCTCAGTGAGTTACGCCAAGGACGGCGTGTACAAGAATGGGCTGCGTGACTTTCTGGAATACCGTGATCTTGGCGTCGATAGCGCGACTGGCGGTCAATTCCGTGCCCACGTCGTGCGAGTGAAGAGGGATCACACGGGTGATCAGGACATGCATACCACCGGACTGCACCAACATCTTTGCGACTTCCAGATGTTCTACGTGCTGAAGGGCTGGGTGCGCTTCATCTATGATGGTCAGGAGGGCGAACTCACGTTCCGCGCGGGCGATTGCGTGCTGCAGCCGCCGGGCATCGTTCACAACGAGTTGACCTGCTCTGACGACCTCGAGATCCTGGAGATTTACTCCCCGGCAGTACACGAGACGCGGGTGGTTGCCGAAATGCCTGCAAAGGAGACTGCGTAGCAGGATCGGCTGCAGGATGAGCTAGATTTGGTCGGACCTCTCAAGCATATCCACAGTTCTGGTCACCACGGGCTTGGGATCAGATCTTGTCTTGTGCACGCGAATTAGTACGCAATCCGCAATAAGGCGCGCTTGTCGGATGCGTATTGCCGCAGGCCCAGTACGATGCGGCTTTCGCCGAAAAAAAGTGGCATGGACGCACACTGCCGCACGATAAAAGACCGGGGAGGAATTTCATGAAAAATACGTCGCTAAGTGCATGTGCGTTGCTGGCGGGTCTTCTGGGCTCGCCAGTTTTCGCCGGCGACGTGATCCGCATTGCGCACATGGACCCGATGAGCGGACCGTTCGGATTGGTAGGCGAAAGCCTGGCGCGGCATTTCGACGCGATCGCGGACGATATCAATGCGCGTGGCGGCGTCCTAGACGGAATGAGGTTCGAGGTAGTTCACTTCGACAACAAGGGCAGTCCGCAGGAGAGCACCGTTCTGTTGAGGCAGATCATCGATTCGCAGATTCGCTTTGTGACGCAGGGTGGCGGATCAAATGTTGCCCACGCGCTGGTGGAGGCGCTGGCCAAACACAACAGCCGCAATCCAGAGAGCGCCGTGCTGTACATGAATTTCGCGGCACAGGACCCGGCCCTGACCAACGATAAATGCAACTTCTGGCATTTCAGGTTTGACGCGCATGTGGACATGAAGCTTGCCGCGATTACCGACTACATTGCCCGGCAGAAGGACCTGCACAAGATCTATCTGCTGAATCAGGACTATGCCTTCGGCCAGGCCATCAGCGCGGCGGCAAAGGACATGCTGGGGAAGAAACGTCCGGACATCGCGATCGTCGGCGACGATCTGCATCCGCTCGGGAAGGTCAAGGACTTTTCGCCCTATGTCGCCAAGATTCGTGCATCCGGGGCCGAAGCGGTGATCACCGGCAACTGGGGTTCCGACTTGTCGCTGCTGATCAAAGCCAGTAAGGAGTCGGGTCTGACTGTGACCTATTACACGCTCAACGCCCACAACGCCGGTATTCCGGGCTCCATCGGTGCCGCAGGCGAAGACCACATCAAGCAGGTGCTGACCTGGCATGCCAATGTGGCCGACAACAAGATCGAAAAGTTTGCCAGCGACTACAAGACGCGTTTTAAAGGCGATTTCTACTACAACACGGCGAAGACCGAGCTTGAAATGCTTGCCCGCGCCATCAACGAGGCCAAGTCTACCGATCCGTTGAAGGTGGCTCGCGCCCTTGAAGGCATGAAGTACATGAGCGATACCGGGGAAGTCTGGATGCGCGCCGATGACCACCAGTTGATGCAACCGATTTACATCGCCACCTTCACCAAACTGGGCAAGGGTGTGAAATACGACGTGGAAAACACCGGTTACGGCTGGAAGACCGACGTACGTACAGAAGCGCGCGACACGGTGATGCCCACCAATTGCAAGATGGAGCGACCGTGACTGGCCGAGGCGAAAATCTGCTCGTACCAGTGCCAGCGCGGCAAGATTTTGAAGAGCTCGAATCCGACCTGAACGATTTTGCGGATCACGCGGCGGGCGCGACGTTGACGCCGTGCACGCCATGACGCTCGATTAGCCGCGCGACGAGTCCCGAAGACTTCGCCTCTTCGATGAACGCGGCGAGAAAGGCCGCACTTGCGACGCGCGCCTTGGGCGTGCCTACCGCCTGCTGCACAGCCGTAAAGCGTCCTTCGAGTACACGCGCTCCAGGCAGGTTCTGGACGTCTTTCACCAGACGTGGACGTAGCCCAGCGAGCGCGTCGAGCTTTTCGCGTACGAAGAGTTCGTATGACGCGTCGAGGCCCGCCGCGTGCACCAGCTCGGCGTTCTTGAGGCTGCGGCTCAGATACAGATCGTATGCGCTCCTTGCGGCTACCGCGATGCGCACGCCTTTTCGATCAACCTCTCCGATCGACTGTATCTTCGAGCTCGCCGGTACGAGATAGGTGGCTTCGATCTCGAGATAGGCGGCGCTGAACGTGATTTGGGCGGCGCGCGCGGGTTCGGCACCGATCAGCCCGACGTCCCAATCGGCGACTGCATCGGCGAGCTTCCCCGGCGACTCGTAGGCGATCAGTTGGAGTGGCACCTTGAGCCGCGATGCGATCTCACCCGCCATATCGGGGGCAATGCCTTGGGGGTCGCCGTTCGCCGCACGTCCTGTGACGAGCAGGAAGTTCGACAGGTTGATCCCAGCGCGCAGCACACCGTTCGGCGCGAGTTCCGAAACAACAGCGGGATTGGGAGTGATAGTCATTGTTTAGACTTCCTAACAGTAGTGCGTATTGTGCCCCTCGCCGGAGAGGGAAGGAGACGGATCTTGCTTTCTGGTGTTTACGCTGGGCGCCCAGCATCTCGCGGTTTGAGTCACATGCGCAAGGAAACAGAATATACGTCGTCCGGGTTACGTCCGGACGCCGGTTACTTTCTCTTGTTCGGCCAAGAGAAAGTCACCAAAGAGAAGGCCGCCCCGGTATCGCGCGCGCGGTGCGCGTACCCCTGTGCTGCCTGCTTGACCTCGGCGGCTGTGGAACTCGCTTACCCGAGACGCAAGCGTCTCGGGTAAGCTCAAACAGTCCTCGCCGAAATCCCCGAGGCCAATCGAGCTGCTCGGCGCGACACAGGGGCCCCCACTGCGCAATGCGTCGATGCAAGAGCGCAAGTCTGGCTGTTCTTGCGCCCATCAAAGCCGACCGCTCCTACGTCTCATCGCTACTCGATCTTGACCCATTTCCCATCGCGTGCCGACCGTTCGATGGCATCGAGCACACGCTGGTTCTTGTAGCCATCCTCAAAACTGGGTGAGGGAAGCTTCTGCGCGGCGATCGCGCACAGAAAGTCGTACACGGTATGCGTAAACGAGTGCTCGTAACCGATGATATGTCCCGGCGGCCACCACGCGCCCACATACGGATGCTTCCCGTCCGTGACCGAGATGGTGCGGAAGCCGCTGTTAGGCCCCTCTTCGATGTAGAGCTGCAGATCGTTCAACTGCTCGAGGTCCCAGACGATGCTCCCTTTCGCACCGTTTATCTCGAAGCGGTTGTAGTTCTTGCGCCCAGTCGCGAAGCGCGTGCCTTCGAGGTAGCCGACCGCACCGTTGTCGTAGCGCACGAGCGATAGTGCAGCATCGTCGACGTCTACGGCGCCTTTCTTCGACGGATTGTCGGGCAGCGGCCGCTCAGTGATGAACGTCTCGAGCAGGGCGCTTACTTCGACCGGCTCGCCAACCAGGTAGCGCGACAGATCCATCGTGTGCGAGAGGATGTCGCCGAGTGACCCGGAGCCCGCCCTGGACTTTACCAGCCGCCACACGCGAGGGAACGCGGGATCGACGATCCAGTCCTGCAGGTAGGTGCCGCGATAGTGGTAGATTTTCCCGATCTTCCCGGCGTCGATGAGCTGCTTGGCCAGCGCCACTGCCGGGCAACGGCGGTAGTTGTGGCAGAGCATGTGCATGACGCCAGCCTTCGCCGCGGCTTTCCACATCTGTTCGGCGTCGGCAAGCGTGTTGGCGAGTGGCTTCTCGCACAGGATATGTTTCTTTGCTTGCGCTGCGGCGATGGCGATTGGCATGTGCGAATCGCCGGGTGTACAGATGTCGATGATATCGATGTCTTTGCGTGCGATGACGTCTTCCCAGCGCGTCGCATACTCCTCCCAGCCTAGACGCTCTGCAGCCTCTTTGACCTTCGCCTCGGTACGACCGGCCACGACTTTCATGACCGGCTCGTAGGGCAGATCGGCCATGAAGCGCCCCACCTGGCGCCAGGCGTTGGAATGGGCGCGACCCATGAAGTCGTACCCGATCATTGCGATGTTCAGCTTCTTCTTGGCCATGTGATGCCTCTAGTGTGTCATTAGGTCGAATAGGCCTGACGCCCGCGCCCCTGGATCGGTATGCCTTGAGATTTCAGCACTTCATGCTGGAGTGCGTACATGCAAGCTGCCGCCTCGTCGATCTTGCGTGTGAAGGCGATCGAGCCGGCGAGGATAGGTTTGAGCTTTTCCTTGTCCTGGATACGCGCCTTCGGATACTCGTGCTCGATGACCAGGTAGGTGTTGGCCACATCCAGCTTCAGCAGTTCGCGCGCGGCGAGCTGATGGTCGAGCCAGTCGACAGTGCGGTTCTGCAGGTAGCCGAGCGGATCGTGCCTGGCCGTGCCCGGCAACTCGTGCTCGCAGAGAACGACCTGCTTCTTCCATGCGTTGACCTGATCGGCGGGCTTCGGCGAAGGCTTGCCGTTGATCCAGTCACCGCGCTCCATGGTCTGGCCACCATACCCCCAGGCGGCGACGCCCTTGGAGTCCACGACTTGTCCCTTCACGTGAAAACCACCGATCAAATGGTCGTAACCTTCGTCCTTCAAGTACTGAAAGATCGAGCGCGTGTCCTGTCCCATGAGAATGGCGTGCGAGGGATCGTAATGAATGCGGAAATTGTCGGCGACGCCGTGCTTCTCGCAGATTCTGGCCAGTGCAATCCACGGGCCAGGCGCGTAAGCAATGTTGTTGTGATAGTTGTCGAGGGTGGTCCAGCCCGGCATCGGACACTGCTCGACGCGATACTCGATGCCGCGCGCCTTCGCTTCCTTGAGCAGCGGGATGAACACTTCCCCGAACATCTGGAGGTTCTGATCCATCTGCAGCTTCTGGTTGCGGCCGACAAACCCCACCACCGCAGGTTTCTCGAGCAAGACGGCTGCATCGAACACCCGGATCATGAAGTCGACCTTCTTTTTGCGCACCGCCGGGTCATCGTGGAGCATGTTATCGAAGTACCCGAGGTCAGACAGCCCGATCCCGGTTTGCCTCATCGCCGCGAACACACGTTGCGCGCGCTGCCCGTCGAACGGCTGGCGCAGATCCAGGGTGTTGGCGACCGGGTCGAGCATCGCATCGGCTGGAATGTCGCTCTCGGTCGGGTGGAGCGCGGCAGACAGCTCGATATTGTCGGAGCCCACGTCGCGCGCGAACTGCAGCCACTCTTCGATGGCGCGGTCGGGATCTTTATCGCGAATCTCGCGCGGCGTCAGCTCCTGGAGCGCCGCGGTGAGGACGCTGATCTTCATGAACTTGGGTTCGAATTGTTTCGCTGCCATGGGCTTGCTCCTTGTGACCATGCGGGGATTGTCGGCCATGCGCGAATCGCCTCGACCCGGATGGAGTAGGTACTTTCTGCGACGGAGTCGGTGCCGTCAAGAGGTACGCGCGGATGCTGCGGTGCGGGGCGCCGTGGGAACGTTGCTGGTCACGCTCAGCCACGATCGATCTCGCGGCGACGTTGACGACGCCGCGGAGGAGGGTGCAACTTAGGCTTGCCCCAACCTGGAGAGGGCCTGTGATATGGTTGGAACTCCTTCTATCCCTCGCCAAGACTGCGCAAGCCGCATGAACGCGATCATCGAAGCGCTGGCGAGAATCACGCCCAATCCCAATCCGCCGTCCATCGGAGCAGCGCTGAGGGAAGTTGCCGCGCGCAAAGGCAGTCAGTGGGCTGTCCGATGCCTGGATCAGAGCCTGAGCTGGCAGGATCTGCATCTGAGAACGAACAGGATCGCGCGTGCCCTTCTCGCACGCGGCGTGAAACATGGCGATTTCCTCACGATCGGTCTGGCCAATGGCCTCGGCTTCATCGAGGCCTGCTATGCGGCGTGGAAGATCGGCGCGACCCCGCAACCGGTGTCGTCGCGCTTGCCGCTGATCGAGATGAAGGCGATCGCCGATCTGGCCAATGCGCCCATCGTGGTGAACGAAACGCCGTTGGACATCGGTCGTGCTGTCGTCTCGATCGCAGATCTTCTCGCGCAATCGGACGACACGAGTGACCTGGCCGACACCATTGCGCCGTCTTGGAAAGCGCCGACCTCCGGGGGTTCCACCGGCCAGCCGAAGCTCATCGTGGCTGGCGCGCCCGGGGTGGTGCAAGAGACCGCTGCAGTGCTCTGGCGCATCACGCCGGACGATGTCGTACTCATGCCGGCGCCGCTGTATCACAACGGCCCGTTCATGGGCGTGTTCCCAGCCCTGTCGGTCGGAGCGTCGGTGGTCGTGATGCCGAAGTTCGATGCCGAGGCAACGCTGCGCGCGATCGAGAAGTACCGCGCCACCTGGCTGTACCTGGTGCCCACGATGATGGGACGTATATGGCGGTTGCCGGAGGAGGTGCGCTGCCGCTACGACCTGTCGTCGCTCGAGACCCTATGGCATCTTGCCGCGCCGTGTCCTCCCTGGCTGAAGGAGGAGTGGATCAACTGGCTCGGTCCCGACGTGGTGTGGGAACTGTATGGCGGCACCGAGGGCGTTGCGGCCACCGTGATCAGCAGCGAGGAATGGCTTGCGCATCGCGGTTCGGTTGGCAGGATTGCGGTGGGTGGTGAGATCGAGGCCTTCTCGGCCGACGGCAGGATGCTGGCCCGCGGGGAGATCGGTGAGATCTTCATGAAAGGCAAGCCGGATCAGCCGCCTAGTTACCGCTATGTTGGCGCGGAATCGCGCGTGTTGGACGGAGGGTGGGAATCAATCGGCGACGTGGGTTGGCTCGACGAGGAGGGGTACTTGTATCTCGCTGATCGGCGTACCGACATGATTCTGGTCGGTGGCGCGAACGTGTACCCGGCGGAAGTCGAAGCGGCTATCGACGAGCATCCACTCGTGCTATCGAGCTGCGTCATTGGCATTCCAGACGACGATCTCGGTAATCGCGTGCACGCCATCGTGCAGCCCCGCGATGGGTTGACGGTAAGCGAGCTGGAGCGGCATTGCGAGGACCGGCTGGTCCGCTACAAACAGCCGCGGTCAATCGAATTCGTGACCGAGCCGCTGCGCGACGATGCGGGCAAGGTGCGCCGATCGCAGTTGCGCGAGCAGCGCTTGGCGAGACAACCGCGATGATCACATTCGCGACCAACCGAGGAGACCGGCGATCATGAAAATCATCGACGTAACGCTTACGCTATTCGCTTGGGACAACATTCCTTCCACCACGTATGGTACCCACACCGGCCAATTCGCCGGTAGCAGTGCGCTCGGGCTGCTGCGACTGGTGACCGATGAAGGGCTCGAGGGGCATGCCTTCCTCGGTTCCGCTATGAATTCCGCGACCAACGATGGGCAGGCACTCATCAGTCACTTGAAACCGGTGCTGTTGGGAAAGAACCCTCTCGATCGAGAGCGCCTGAACCAACAGATCTGGAATCGGCAGCGCGCGGCCGGTGTGCGGCCGATTGGTGCGGTCGATGTGGCGCTATGGGATATCGCCGGCAAAGCCTATGGCCAGCCGATCCATCGTCTGCTTGGCACCTACCGTGAGAGCATCGGTGCCTATGCCTCATCTGCAGTGTTGGGCTCGCCCGAGGCGTACGCTGAGGAAGCGCTATCCTTTAAAGCCAATGGTTGGGCAGCCTACAAGATCCATCCGCCGACCCGGTGGCGCGACGACATTAAAGTGTGCGAGGCGGTACGCCGCGCGGTCGGGGACGACTATACGATCATGCTCGATTCGACCTGGAGCTACGATTTTCCGGCGGCGGTGCGAGTGGGACGCGTGATCGAAGAGATGGGTTTTCATTGGTTCGAAGATCCGCTCGCTGATCAGGACATCTACAACTACATCAAGCTCAAGCAGAAGCTGCACATTCCCGTCATGGCCACCGAATACCCGATCACCGGATACGACAGCTACGCGCCATGGATCATGCTGCAGGCGACAGACTATCTGCGCGGCGATGTCGCGGTGAAAGGCGGCATCACTACTCTGGTAAAAACTGCTCATCTTGCCGAAGCATTCCGCATGAACTACGAAGTTCATCACGGCGGCAACTCGCTCAACAATGTAGCGAACCTGCACGTGATCATGGCGATCCGCAATACGGAATTCTTCGAAGTGCTGCTACCCGACGGCGCTCAGAAATACGGGCTAGTAGAGGATATCGCCGTGGGACGGGATGGATTGGTGCACGCTCCGACCAAACCAGGACTCGGCTACGACATCGACTTCGATCTGATCGAGCGCAAGAGGATCTCAGTGCTCACGTAGCGGTGTCCATGTGACCGGATGAAGTGGTGGTCTCAACTGAGCTTGAAGCCAACGCCCAAACGTAGCACCATCTCGCCTGCGTCTTACAGATCGAACCTTCCAATGCCCCGCAACGTATACGACACCATCCTCGGCACCATTGGTAATACGCCTATGGTGCGCTTGAACCGCATCGTCAGTCAGATCCCGGCGACGGTGTACGCCAAGGTCGAGACATTCAACCCCGGCCACAGCATCAAGGATCGCATGGCGGTGCGGATGATAGAGGATGCCGAGCGCAAGGGCCTGCTCAAACCCGGCAGCACCATCATCGAAGGTACCAGCGGTAACACCGGAATGGGCCTTGCCATTGCCGCCATCGTGAAGGGTTACAAATGCATCTTCACAACCACCGACAAGCAGTCGAATGAAAAAGTGCTCGCCCTGCGGGCGTTCGGCGCCGAGGTGATCGTCTGCCCGACCGATGTCGATCCGGAGGATCCTCGGTCCTACTACTCGGTTTCATCGAGGCTGGTGGCGGAAACCCCCAACGCTTGGAAGGCCAATCAATACGACAACCTCAGCAACTCGCAAGCACACTACGAAACGACCGGACCCGAAATCTGGGAACAGACGGAAGGCAAAATCGACCATCTCGTAGTAGGTGTGGGCACCGGTGGAACGATCTGCGGTACCGGAAAATTCCTCAAAGAGAAACGCCCTGGCGTGAAAGTCTGGGGTATCGACACCTATGGCTCGGTGTTCAAGAAGTACAAGGAAACCGGAGTCTTCGACAAGCACGAAATCTACCCTTATGTGACAGAAGGAATCGGAGAGGACTTCCTGCCGCAGAACGTCGACTTCTCCGTTATCGACCACTTCGAGAAAGTCACCGACCGAGACGCTGCCATCTACACCCGAGAGATCGTGAGGCAGGAAGGGATCTGGGTCGGGAACTCCGCGGGTTCGGCGATCGCAGGTTTGCTCCAGCTGAAAAGCAACTTCAAGGCAGGGGAGACAGTGGTGGTGATCTTCCACGATCACGGCACACGCTACGTCGGCAAGATGTTCAATCCCGAGTGGATGCGAACCATGGGCTACGAGAACCTGCCGGGAAGGACGGCACGCGACTTGGTGAAGCACAAGAAGGTCACGGACATCGTGGGGGTGGAGGTCACTGATTCGGTGGATCAGGCGATCTTGCGAATGAGCGAGAACAACTTTTCGCAGATCCCCGTCACGCAGGAGCAACGAGTGGTTGGCTCACTGAGCGAGGCGCATGCCTACGCCTGCGTGGTGAAGGATCCGAAAACCCGCAAGGCCCCGGTGAAGTCGATTATGCAGCAGGCGTTCCGCTTCATCGACATCGAGACGCCAGTGCAGTTGCTGGCGACGATGATCACACCGGAGCACCCGGCGGTGCTGGTGCGCGACTTCAAGGCGGGCAAGACCTACATCTTGACCGGGTCGGATGTGCTGACGGCTATCTGAGCGGCACGTACTACACGCGAGTGGCGTAAGGTTCGTCCGCCGGCACGAACTCATTCTCCACCAGTGCGCCCGCACACCACTGTTTCACTGATTGCAGGTTCAACACGGTGTCGGCATAGCGCTGTGCTACCGACGGCAATTTCACCGAGTAGGTCTTGAAACGGCTCACGACCGGGGCGAACATCGCATCCGCGCAAGTGAAGCCGCCGAATAGCAACTCGCCGCCTGCGCCATAGCGAGACCGGCAGGTTTCCCAGATCGAGACGACGCGCTCGATCTCTCTTTCCACCGCCGGCGTACGGCCCTTGTCGGGATGAGACGAGCGTATGTTCATGGGCATATTCCGGCGCAGCTCACGGAACCCCGCGTGCATTTCCGCGCTGACGGAACGGGCCACGCGGCGCGCAGCAGCGTCTGCCGGCCAAAGCTGCTTGGCTGGGAAGAGTTCGGCTGTGGCCTCGCAGATCGCAAGGGAGTCCCATACCGGTTGATCGTCGATCCACAAAACCGGGACTTGGCGCGTAGGCGACCAGGGCTCGATATCTGCCACGTCACCGGCGTCGGTGAATTTCAGCTGGACCTCTTCAAATGGGATGCCAGCCTCCGTGAGCAGTACCCACGGGCGCATCGACCACGACGAGTAGTTCTTGTTGGCGATAACCAGTTTCAGATTCATCCGGATCTCTCCTGAGCGATTGTCAGTCAGGGGGCGAGGAACTATGTGACCGGTTTCATCTCCCCTAGCACCGTGGGAATCAATTCACTGACGGTCGGGTGAATGCGCACCGCGCGTTGCACCATGCCGTACGGGCGCCTCGCGTAAATCGCATCGGTGAGGGTTTGGACGGCCTCGTCGCCGCTCGTGCCAAGGATCGCGGCGCCCAGGATTTCCTGCGTGTCGGCATCGGCTACGATCTTCATGAAGCCCTGCGTCTCGCCCTTCTCGATTGCACGGCCTACGCGAGTCATGGGGCGCTTCCCGACCAGGATGCGTCGCCCAGTCTTGCGGGCCTCGGCCTCGGTCATGCCGATGCGGCCAAGCGGGGGATCGGTAAACAAGCCGTAAGTTACGATGCGGTCCGTGACTTTCCGGCCTCCGTCGTTGAGCAGATTGTCGGCCACGATCTCGTAATCGTTGTAGCTGGTGTGAGTGAATGCACCACGGCCGTTGCAGTCGCCGATGGCCCAAACGCCCGTCACGCTGGTACGCAAAGAATCGTCGACTGTCACGTAGCCGCGTTGGTCCGTGCGGATGCCTGCCCGTTCCAGTCCAAGATCGTCCGTATTGGGCACACGCCCCACGGCCAGCAACAGATGCGACCCATGCACCTTCGGCGCGCCGGCCTCGCATCCGAGCGACACGGACACGCCGGTACCGTCACGTTCGACCGCGAGACACTCTGCATTCAGCCGCAGCTCGACGCCTTCATTGGCGAGGATCTCCTGCACGGCTTGTGAGACGTCGTCATCTTCGCGGGCGATCAGACGTGGTCCCATCTCGACTATGGTGACCCGGCTGCCGAAGCGACGGTACATCTGACCGAACTCCAGGCCGACGTAGCTGCCACCGATCACGATGAGATGCTCGGGCAGGAAGTCGACTTCCATCATCGAGACGTTGGTCAGGAATGGCGTCTGC
>Ga0207689_10002167_pt1 | contig 18475 bp, 18 predicted proteins | sample KBSMisM52_FD_184312 | JGI IMG/M metagenome (GOLD analysis project Ga0207689, IMG submission 184312) | Miscanthus rhizosphere microbial communities from Kellogg Biological Station, Michigan, USA - KBS Miscanthus M5-2 (SPAdes) (version 2) | ecosystem: Host-associated > Plants > Roots >... | reverse complement strand
CCGCAAGATGACCAACTAAATACACGCCACTGTTTTTGCCCGGCACAATTTCTTTCTGCAACTGTTCGTCGCCAAGCTCCTCTAATAGCTTATCAACTCTTTTAATTTGGCCAAGCCATGAGTCAACTGCTAGTTTTATAACGAAGCCGGTTTGTGTTTCCATATTTTGTTTTTAAATTCAGATTACATTGGAAGAAGCCGCAATCTAAAAGCTTAAAATAACATTCCACCGAACATTTTGTTTTAATATCAACAGATTGTTAATAAGTTTTAATATTAAAGCAGTAGTACCAAATTCAGTAATATGCGTTTATATACAAATAGTAATTGCCTCGTGTACAGAAATCAATACCTCGTATACTTTTTTCTATTTAAAAATAAAAATGTTCAATTTTGACTGAGAGCGCAGATTATAAAGTCGAATGATTTCCCAGGCCGTTTTAATATAACTTAAGCTTTAAATGTATACAATAACAATTAGCCAATCGGCATTGAAGGACCTTTATAATGTACAAAAAAAAGATGCTATTAAGATTAAAAGGTGATTAACGGATTGGCGGAAAACCCAAGACCATCTGGTGTGAAAAAATTAAAAGGGATTAGTGAAGATTTATATAGAATTCGTTCAGGAGATTATCGCGTAATTTACTCTATTAGTGACCAAATAAGAATTGTTGATATCAGGAAAATCGGACACCGGAAAGACATTTATAAATGACTTACAATTTCCCGGCTTTTTTTAATTGTTTCTTAGCTGTTTCCCACGAAATTTTCTTTTCATTTTTTCTTGCCTCAGCAATTACTACATCTATTAATTCTTCAAACTTCAAAGGATTTTTTGCCATTTCCTTAACGTCAATTTGTAGTATTTGACGATTGTTTTTTTCATTCTTTAAAAATGTCACCCCTTTCATGTATTTTGTTTGTACGAATTTACAATTTTTGTATTAGGCCCTTTCTATGGTTGTGGAGGATTGTTTTTGGATGTAAAAACGCCTTTTTCTTCATTTTTGGGTCATTAAAGTCGATCTAAATTCTCATTTTATATCTTTGCCGTCCTAAAATTTGAGGCTATGTTCAATAAACGAGTGAAAATAAAGGAACTCCTTACATGGGAGCCGAAAGAGCAGGAAGTAACAGTAATGGGTTGGGTGCGCACATTCCGCAACAACCAATTTATTGCATTGAATGATGGCAGTACAAACAACAACATACAAATAGTAGCGGAACTTGGCAAATTTGACGAGGAACTCCTCAAAAGGATTACAACTTCGGCATCTTTAAGAATCTCTGGTAAACTGATTCCTTCTTTAGGCAGAGGACAAAAGATGGACCTTGTCGCAACATCTATTGAAATATTAGGAGATAGTGATGCCGAGAAATATCCCATACAATTAAAAAATAGGCCAACTCTTGAGTATTTAAGAGAAATTGCTCACCTGCGTTTCCGGACGAACACATTTGGATCCGTTTTCCGCGTAAGGCATTCGCTGGCCTTTGCAGTGCATAAATTTTTTAATGATAAAGGCTTTGTATATATGCACACGCCAATCATTACTGCGAGTGATGCTGAGGGAGCGGGCGAAACGTTCAGGGTATCTACATTGCCTTTCGATAACCCACCGCGCAATGAAGATGGCGATATTAATTTTAAAGAAGATTTCTTTGGACGTGCTACAAACCTCACCGTAAGCGGTCAATTAGAAGGCGAACTCGGCGCTACAGCTTTTGGTGATATTTATACATTCGGTCCCACATTCCGTGCTGAAAATAGTAATACGGCAAGGCATCTTGCTGAATTCTGGATGATAGAGCCTGAAATGGCTTTCTATGATCTGGAGGACAATGCTAACCTTGCGGAAGAGTTTATCAAATATCTTATCCGCTATGCAATGGATAATAACAAAGAGGATTTAGAATTTCTTGCACAGCGCCTGGCGGATGAAGAAAAACAATTACCGCAGGATAAAAGAAGCGAACTTGGATTAATTGAAAAACTGGAATTCGTTATCAATAATGATTTCCAGCGGCTCACGTATACGGAAGCAATTGAAATTTTAAATGAAAGCAATTATAATAAGAAAAAGAAGTTTCAGTATCCAATCACTGGTTGGGGAATGGATCTGCAAAGCGAGCATGAAAGATACCTGGTTGAAAAACATTTTAAAAAACCGGTAATACTAATGAATTATCCCGCGGCCATCAAAGCCTTTTATATGCGGCAGAATGATGATGGCAAAACCGTAGCCGCGATGGATATTCTGGCTCCGGGTATCGGTGAAATAGTAGGCGGTTCTCAACGTGAGGAAAGACAGGATAAGCTGGAAGCAAGAATGAAAGAAATGCATATTCCCATGGAAGAATTATGGTGGTATCTCGATACGCGACGGTTTGGTACGGTACCTCATGCGGGTTTTGGCCTGGGCTTTGAAAGAATGGTACAGTTTGTAACGGGTATGACGAATATCAGGGATGTTATTGCTTTTCCAAGAACGCCCAAGAGCGCAGAGTTTTAAAGGGAAAGGTGAAAAGAAAGGAGTGAGAGGCCCAGTTGGATCATCATCTTACATTTTACTTCTTACCTCTCACAGGATAATAATGATCGTTCCCGCTACAATCAGCAAACCGCCGATTATTGTTTTTGTATCCAATTGTTCATTCAGAAATATTACAGATAAACCCATTGCAATCGCAACACTTAATTTATCAATCGGGGCTACTTTGGATACATTACCAGTTTGCAATGCTTTGAAATAAAACAGCCACGATAAACCGGTAGCAATACCTGATAAAACAAGAAACAGAATATTTGTCTTAGAAAGTTCTTTTACCTGCTTTAATTGTCCGGCAGCCAATACAATACCCCACGTAATAAACAATATAACCAAAGTGCGCACAGCGGTAGCAACATTGCTGTTTACGTTCTTTACACCAAGCTTGGCAAGTATTGCCGTGAGTGCGGCGAAGAAGGCAGACAATAAAGCATACCATTTCCACATAAGACACAAAGTTAGTGCAGATTCGGAGTTGGCCATAGGCATTATGCTGTAGGCAATTAGCTTAAAGCTTATAGCCTACAGCTAACTGCTATTCATGCACACATAGTACCGGCACATGAGCATGAAATACCAGTTGCTTTGTAGCACTCTTACGGAACAACCCGTCCAGTAATTTGTGTTTTTTTGGAATTGTAACTAATAAATCAAGTTTATTTTTTTCCGCGAATTTATTAATGCCTTGTTCCACTTCCGGGCTTTCTATAAAATCATATACCGGGTTCAGTTCTTCAAATAAAGTATGCAGCAATAATGATTCTTCAGGGGTTTCCGGTTTAAAATGACGGTTTTCATAATCCACATTCAATACATGAAATTCGGCGTTGAAGTTTTTTACAAAATCTTTTATCAATTGTGCCGGTGTTGTTTCCACTACCTGTTTATAATCGCAGGCAAAGCCAATTTTCCGTATCCCATTGTATTTAGCTTCCGGTGGTACCGCAATGACCGGCCAGGTCAGGTGCCGTATCGTTTTCAATGTTGTGCTGCCAAACAATACCTGTTCGAGGTCAGAATGTCCATTACTGCCCATTATAACTGCAAACGGTTTTAAACTATTGCTTAACGCTTCCAGTTCAGTAACAGTATTGCCTAACCGCAATTCGGAATATACTTTCACTGCATTGCCAGCGACGCTTTCTATTTCCCCTTTTAATGAATGCAGATGACTTTCCGCCGCTCTGCGAAGATCTTCTTCTGCCACTACAACTATAGGAGTGTCCGTTGTTATTGTAACCGGTACCTGGTATACATGCAACAAAGTAATGGTTGCCTTTACTTCTTTTGCCAAAGCGACGGCATAATTAGCCGCGTTGGTTGCTGTTTCTGAAAAATCTGTGGGAATGATTATCGTCTTCATATTTCTGTAATTATTGTGAAGCTAATCGAACCGTTTCTATTGAGGTATGACCAAAGTAAGTACCAAAGTTGACTTTTATTATGGAAATAATAATGCCGGGCGTCTCATTTCCAAAGCAACTATTTATGGCACAGCTTAATCCCACTGAAAATATAGCCCGCAAAAAATCCCGTTCGAAACAGAAAAAACTAAGCCCAACCGTCGATATGACGCCAATGGTGGACCTCGGCTTTCTGTTAATCTGCTTTTTTGTATTTACCACAACAATGAGTAAACCGTATGTTACAGATTTAATTGTTCCAAAAGACGGGCCACCGATCTTTATTAAAGGTTCTGAATCATTAACGGTCTTACTTGGCAAAGGCAATCAACTGTTTTGTTATGATGGAGATTGGAATAAAGCAGTAAGCAGTAATGGGATAATGGTAACCAACTATTCAATTAACAGTGGAATCGGGGATATCATTCGTCAAAAACAAAAAAGTATGAATGATACAAAAGGAAAAGACGGACGAAACAGCCTGATGCTCATCGTAAAAGCTACAAAGGAAGCAAGCTATAAAAACCTGATGGATGTATTGGATGAAATATTGATAAATGATGTACGGCATTACGCGGTTGTCGATCCTGAACCGGAAGAAATCAGATACCTGCAGAAATGAACAATGATCTATTTATTAAATATCGCATCTAACTTAGGTTTTATAATACCTGATGAAAAGCATCGGTTAGTGCATCTGTAGTTCGTTGTATAAGGTCTGACAAGCGGGTCAATGATTTTGCGAGATTAGCCAATCTGGAAGATTGTGCGCCCATAGAAATCACCATTGATTTGAATGAAGCGGCTTTTTCCTGTAAATTATCGGGAACATCTTTTTGCGTTTCAAGCATAATCAATTTCCTCGTATCGGTCAGTTGCTGTAATGTATAGTTCAACTTCTGCCTTTCGTCAATAGAAAGTGACATGGTTTTTGAAGAGTTGAAAACAACAGTATAGGCGGAATTAAATTAATAGAGTCCAAAGCTATTCTTGCGGCTTCAATAACCAGGTTCATCTCCATTTCCCGTTCTTTTTTCATGGAAACGCCCCCGCTGTTGTATCAAAATAGGAAGCCGAATCTTTTGAGACCTTGCTGCTGTGCCCCCGCATCAGAAGATGAATTACAGGCCAAAAATCCGGGTATGATGATAAAGCCAGAAATTATAATGGTAATAATCTTTTTCATACAAAATCAGTTTATCATAACCGATGTTTAATACGGCGAATTGTTATCTTTTTATTTTTTGAGTAGGAAAAGCCTCAGTTCATGTACAAATACGACCGCTCATCAAACAGACAAATTTTTTCTGTATTTAAAAATAGCGGCTAAACAACTGATTAATAATCCCTAAAATGCAGTAGAGCTTATTATTCACTACCAGCAACTAAAAATAAACTGGTACTTGGTGTAGCATAGTACCAAATATCACCCTATCTTTGTTCTGATAAATCATTATAAACGCCGGATCCTACTCTCCAACCCGCGTTAGCCATGAGCCGGTTGGAGAGAGGAAAAAGCAAAAGGAAATAATTTATGAATATTGAGAATACACAGAGCCAGATGCGAAAGGGGATCCTGGAATTCTGTATCCTCTCCATTATCCGTCGGGGGGAAGCCTACCCGAGTGATATAGTAGAGGAAATGAGAGCTGCCAACCTGAACATCCTGGAAGGAACGCTTTACCCCCTCCTGACCAGGTTAAAAAATGCTGAGATGCTGACTTACCGTTGGGTGGAAAGTAATTCAGGCCCTCCCCGTAAATATTTTTTACTGACCGAAAAAGGCCTTGCCTTTTATAAAGAGCTTGAACAGACCTGGCTGGAATTATCCAATGCCGTAAATACGCTTGCCGAAAAGAAAGACCAACCTTACAACTAAAACTTCAACCACAAAACATAGTACAATGAAAAAGATTATCAATATAAATTTAAGCGGGAGGGTGATACCAATTGAGGACTCCGCTTATGAAAAACTGCAGGGCTATGTTGAAAGCCTCCGCAGGTATTTTTCACATGAGGATGGCCGTGATGAAATTATCAATGATATTGAAAGCCGTATTGCCGAGATAATGGATGAAAAAATCCGTAAAGGCGCTAACTGTGTAACAGAAGATGATATAGATTCCATCATTGCCTCTATGGGAAGACCGGAAGACTTTGACGAAGAACCGGAAACAAGCAGCTATTCTCAGCAAAAAAGTAGTACTACTAACTCCGGTAACAGCGGCAATTACACATATACAGAACCAAAGAAGAAAAACCGTCTTTACCGCGATAGCAGCGATAAAGTAGTAGGCGGTGTGTGCAGTGGCCTTGCTAATTACCTGAATGTTGATCCTGCCATTATCCGTTTGTTATTTGCTATTATCACATTCGGTGGTTTTGGTACAGGTATAATTCTATACATATTATTCTGGATCATACTTCCTGAAAAAGACCTGGATAACTATGGTGGCAAAAGGCTTTACCGGAATCCTGAAGAAAGAGTGTTTGGTGGCGTGGCAAGCGGTATCGCGGCTTATTTTGGAAAAGAACCATATATGGTCCGCCTCATATTTGCCGCACCGTTTTTATTAAATATCATTTTGAGCATTTTAAGCTGGCCTTTCTTTCATGCAGGAGCTGTTTTTCCTAATATAGTTTTTGGTTCGCTCACCGGCACATTCATTCTTGCTTATATAGTGTTGTGGATTGTGCTGCCCGAAGCAAAAAGCCAGTACCAGAAAATGGAAATGCGCGGAGAAAAAGTAGACGTTAATACAATCAGACAAAATGTAAAAGAAGGTATGGACCAGATGAAAGATCGTGCAAAAGACTTCGGTGAAGAAGTTAAAATAGGTGCACAAAAATTCGGAGAAAAAGCAAAAGAATTTGCTGAAGGCCGTGGTAAAACATGGGGTAAAGAAGTAGGCGAGGCAGGCCGTCGTGTAGGAGTAGGCTTAGGACATGTAATTGGTGTGTTATTCAAAGCGTTCTTTTTATTCATTGCCGGAACAATCGCTTTTGGATTATTTGTTGGCCTGATGGGTTTAATATTCGGTGGGGTCGGGGTATGGCCATTGAAAAACTATGTGTTGAACGGGTTCTGGCAAAATGTATTTGCATGGGGCACTTTAATATTCTTTCTCGGGATACCATTGATTGCTTTCATTACATGGCTCATCCGCCGCATGATGCGTGTTAAATCACAAAGAAGTTACCTCGGCTGGATGTTTGGTGGTTTATGGACCCTTGGCTGGGTATCTGCTTCATTGCTTGCAGCGAGTTTGGTAAATGATTTCCGCCGTAACCAAAAGGTGGAATCGAGAGTCTCAATTACACAACCCCCGAAAAACAGGATGATTGTACGGGTGAATGAACCCGAAGTGCGTTATTCCGGAAACTTCTGGTGGATAGATGTTGACAATGAAGGATGGGATATTAATGAGGACAGCTTGCGCATGGCCAATATAAAAGTGAGAATTGAAAAAAGTGAAGATTCAGACTATCATGTAACGCTTGCAAGGTACAGCGCCGGTAAAGATGGAAATGAAGCAAAGGCAAGGGCGCAGAATATATTGTATAATGTTTCCTATACAGACAGCATACTGAATCTGGGTAGTGGGTTAACAGTAGCCAAGGATGATAAGTTTCGTTTTCAGCGCATCATCGTCAACATAAAAGTGCCGATAGGTAAAAGGATACGTTTTGACGAAACGGTAGACCAGTTGCACCCATACAATATCCGCATGTATGAAAAAAGAAGATGGAACCGGAATGACTGGGATGTAGACTGGGATTGGGATAATTATTTTGAATATGAAACCAATGTGGATTATATAATGAAAGCAGACGGCGAATTGAGAAATACAACAAGGCCTGAAGAGAAAAAAGAAGATGGTGATGGGTACAAGTATGATGAAAATAATAAAGAAAGACTGCGCCAGGAGATAAAAGATCGTGAACAAAAAATAGAACAGGATAAAAGACAATTAGAAGAGGATAAGAAAAGGCTGAATGATACCACTAAGCCAAAAACAACAGCGCAGGAAACAACTGATGATAATGAGGAAAGCAGTTCCAAAGAAGATATATCACTGAACATGGGTTCGCCGGTTTTTACGCTGGCAAATATGTTCAATTAAAATAGGTTGAAGTTGGGTCTTCGCTTGAAGCGAGGTCGCGGGGCTCCGTTTTCGGAGCCTCTTATTTTTTGGCGCCGATTAAAGCGATTTTACGCCAATAATTACTTTACCTACTGCGGTACTTCTACCACACTCCAGTTCCCTGTTCTCCGGTTCCAAAGAATGCTATAGTCTTTTCCATGCATTAGTTTATAGGTGCGGTAGCCGTTATAATATTTCAATTTCAGCCAGCCATAGTCATATATTTCAAATTTAAAAATAAACGCCTGGCCTGCTTTCAGCTCTGCATTCTGAAAATTTCGTCCATCGTCACTTAGCAAAACTGTTTCATCCCGGTTACTTTGAATAGTCAATGCGATCCAGCTCGGATCATTCGCTGGATCGGTGTTGGTTTGATTACCCGTATTCGGAATATTTGGTTTTGTGGGGTTGGTAGTAACAGGTCCCGGGTTATTGGGATTCGTCGGATTATTTGGATTAGCAGGTGTTGTATTCGTAACATTTCCTTTTGCTGTATTCCATCCTCTTGATATTGCATCTACCCTGTCTTTTTTACCCGGATGTGTTGAGCTTGCTTTATCGCTTGCTATTGCCTGCATAGCGGCAACAGATTGTTGTAAAGTTGCTCCCAGCTTTTCCATTACATAACCTGAAAAAGCATCCGCCTCTATTTCTCTTGGAGGTGTGCTGCCGCTGCCGCTTATAACATGGTTATAATAATGGTGGCCCATTTCATGCGCCAATACACTGACAGATGCCCACTTTGTTGCGGTGTATGCATCTATATCTTCTAAAAAATCATTGTCGTATATAATCCACCTTGAATTATTGATAATCGTCGCATATGCATTCTGAATTCCATTCTGCTCCCTCACCCTGAAATTTTCTTTCCAGTTAATTGAGTCGAGCATATTTTTTAGAATAGCCTGTGCTTCGTATACTGATTGAAAATTAGTTCTGAATAAAGATTTAGGGGGAACTTTAAAACCACAGCCGGTGATTTTTTGTGCATCTGCTTTGATCACAAAAAAAAGAGCGAAGCAAAGCATTAAGAGGAATCTATATCGCATGGCAAGTCAATTTTGGATTAAATGTAATAATTATAAGCGTTGGCTTGTTAATGGGCTCATTTTTTCATGTCAGTGGTGTAATGCGCGGCAACCCAATTTGCTCTACATTTGCAAATCTTGAATAAGAAATAATGAAGAATACTCCTTTTACAGAAAAACATATTGCACTGGGTGCTAAAATGGTCCCGTTTGCTGGTTATAATATGCCGGTCAGTTATACAGGTATTAATGACGAGCATGCAGCGGTAAGAAAGAACGCCGGCGTATTTGATGTAAGCCACATGGGTGAATTTATTCTGAAAGGCGAAAATGCGTTGGATCTTATTCAACGGGTTACCACAAATGATGCTTCCAAACTAACTGCGGGTAAAGCGCAATACAGTTGCCTTACAAATGATGATGGCGGGATTGTGGATGACCTGATCATATACTGCATTGAAGAGAACAAAGTATATATGATTGTTGTGAATGCATCCAATATTGAAAAAGACTGGAACTGGATCAGCAAACACAATACGAAGAAAGTGGAGATGCACAATATTTCGGATAAAACATGTTTGCTGGCAATTCAGGGCCCGAATGCAACGAAGATCCTTCAGCCATTAACTGAGCTTGATATTCTGAACCTGAAATATTACACATTTGCCAAAGGGAAATTTGCTGGCGTTGAAAATGTTTTAATCAGTGCGACAGGTTATACCGGCGCAGGCGGCGTTGAAATTTATTTTGAAGACAAGGGCGATGATGCTGCTAAAATCTGGGATTCGATTTTTGAAATGGGTGGCCCCCAGGGATTAAAACCAATTGGTCTGGGCGCAAGAGATACGTTACGTTTGGAAATGGGTTATTGCCTTTATGGTAATGATATTGACGATAACACTTCACCGCTTGAAGCTGGCCTGGGATGGATTACAAAATTCACAAAAGATTTCACAGCGCGGAAAATATTGGAAATGCAAAAAGCAGAGGGCATTGAAAAGAAACTGGCAGGCTTTGAAATGATAGATAAAGGCATTCCCCGTCATGGATATGAAATAAAAGACTATTCAGGTGGCTTGATTGGCGTTGTTACTTCCGGTACACAATCCCCCAGTCTTGGCAAAGCAATAGGGCTTGGCTATGTCAGAACTGCTTTTGCCGTGCCTGATACGGAAATTTTCATCAAGGTCAGGGATAAATTACTGCAGGCCAGGATCGTAAAAGTTCCTTTTAATTAGCCCTGGTAATCAATATGTTTGCCCGCATACAGCGGCGAAAAAATTTTCGCTTATTCACAAGGGAAAGTTTAGTGTTTGTAAAATAGAAACAGCTTCGGAGCGTTTTATTTCTGACCTGTGAATTACTGAACTTTTGAACTGATATTCTATGCCTACGATTCATCTTACCACTTTTATTGCCGCTCCGCCCGAAGTAGTTTTTGATCTCAGCCGCAGTGTGGATATTCATAAAAAATCAATGAAACATCATAAGGAGGAGGCCGTAGCCGGTACAAGATACGGGCTGATGGAAAAAGAGGATACGGTGACCTGGAAGGCAAAGCATATTTTTAAAACAAGAGTTCTTCGTGTAAAGATCACCGGTATGAAGAAAGCGGAACAGTTTACAGATGAACAGGTGGATGGCGATTTCAAACTGATGCGCCACGAACATTTTTTCAAACCCTGCGAAAACGGCACTATAATGATTGACCTTTTTCATTTCGAATCTCCATATGGGGCACTGGGAAAATGGTTCAATACTTTATTCTTACGCAGGTACATGAGAAAGCTGCTGGAACACAGAAATGATCTTATCAAGGAAATAGCTGAGACAGGGAAATGGAGGCAGCTACTCGCGGTTTAATACATTCCTTTATCATTCGGCTTGTATCATTTATTTTTACTCCCTGACTTATCAGTATGAGTAAAAAACCATCTTTATATACATCTCTTTCCCCCGCATTGTTGCATTTATATGATATCAGTAACAGCGTTGTTGTGGTTATTGATATACTGCGGGCTACTTCAACAATCACGACAGCACTATATAATGGTGCTAAAGAAGTAATACCAGTCGACAGTGTAAGCCGCTGCATTGAAATTGGTAAACACGTTAGTGGTATTACTGCCGGTGAAAGAGACGGAAAAATAGCTGAAGGATTAAGTTATGGTAATTCTCCTTTTGAATACCCGGAAGAATTTATAAAAGGAAAAACATTGGTTCTTACTACTACCAACGGAACAAAATTGTTGCATATGGCCCTGGACAAAGGCGCAAAGGAAATTATTATCGGCGCCTTTACAAATCTCAGTTCTGTTTGCAATCATTTATTAGAAATGAAAAAGGATGTGATGCTCGCCTGTGCTGCATGGAAGGATAGGGTGAACCTGGAAGATACATTGTTCGCCGGCGCAGTTGTATCAAAAGTGAAAGAACATTTTGATATCAACTGTGATTCCTCGCATATGGCTGAATCATTGTATAACGTTGGTAAAAGTGATCTTTATGAATTCTTAAAAAGCAACGACGCATCACATTATCACCGTCTTACAGGTTTTGGTTTGGAAAAGGATATTCGATATTGTTTGACGGAAGACGTTGCGGACATACTACCTGTTTATATTGATGGGAAATTGATAATTGAATAAAAATGATTTATGAAATTGTTTTTTCTGCTTCTCTGTAATTTATTGTATCAAACCGGGATAGCCAACAAGCTATACACTCCAATTGATACAGCACTATTAGTCCGCCGCTGCAGCGATTTTGCAGTAACCGGCAAAGGTGATAATGCTGAATGGGAAAAAGCAAAATGGACCGCCCTTACCAAAATAAACAAGGGAGGTAACGAGTATAAAACAAAATTCAAAATTCTCTATTCGTCTACCGGGATATACGTTCTCTTTAATAGCGTTGATGAAAAAATCGGAACTGAATACAAAAACGATTTTGAGAATCTTTTCACAGCCGACGTAGTTGAGGTTTTCTTTCATCCTGAACCGGCACAGACTGTTTATTTTGAGTATGAAGTAAGTCCGTTGGAAAAGGAATTGGTATTACTTATTATGAATACAAATGGAAAATTCGGAAGCTGGATGCCCTGGCATTACGAGGATAAAAAGAAAGTGATAAAAAAAGTAAACATAACCGGTGGCGAAATGAAACCGGGGGCAACCATACAATCATGGACTGCCGAATTGTTCTTCCCTTTTCAATTATTAAATGGATTACTCAATACACCACCAATAAGCGGGACGAAATGGAATGCAAATTTCTGTCGTTTGGATTATGATACGGGCCATCAGATAATGTGGTCATGGTCGCCGGTTGAAAAGTCTTTTCACGAATTCAAAAAATACCGTTCTATACAATTTGAATAGAAAGCGGTTCGGCCCCGGCAAACCTGCTAAGATACTGCATTTTCCAGCACCTTTATTATGATTGAAACTTTATTTAATTAGCCTGCTTTTTTGCATGGAAATCTGCTTCACTTTCGTTTACTTTTGCAGATTGCCCAATCGTGATTGGAGAGGGTAATTGTAGCAATTGGTGATTTTTTAAAATAGTTCTTTTTTGGTAAAGATTGTTAGATGGTTTGATTGTTGAATAAATAACAATCAAGCCTTAAAGCCATCAAACAATCAATAAGATATCGTAAAACGAAAATCACGAGAACTGCCAACTAAATTGAATAACTGAATGGCTTTACCACATTTACTGAAATACGTCTATACCCATGGAACAGACGAAGTGATACGAAGAGGAAAAAAGATTCATGCGATAGGCTTCGTTGAACTGGTAGAATATGATGATCTTTTTGGCTCCGCTGTTTTTCGTGTAAAAGATGACAGCTATTCTACCTACTACAAAGTATATATCCAGAAGTTTAAAGATCCCAAATCACTTTCGCTTCGTTGTGCATGCCCCTATAACCTTGGCGATATCTGCAGGCATGAAGCCGCTTCACTTTTCCAGTTGCAGGAAATGATTGATAAAGGACACCTGCAAGCCGATGAAGTAGAGTACGATCAGCGGCATACTGTTGCCAAGATGAAGTTTATAGATATGAAGGCTATCCGGATGCTTTGCTCGCCGGAAACATTAACACAGGCGGAGCAATTTCTGCGCACCAATAAAGCTGCTATAGAATCCGCGAAAGAAGAAACGGTAAAAGCAAGTGTAACCCTGAATGGAAATACGTACAAAGTAATTCTCAAAAAGAACGAGGAAAGAAATTTTGATACAAGCTGTGACTATGTAGACCCGGAACACCCCTTGTGTTTGCCTAAAGTGATTGTCTTTCTGCAATTACTGAATGCGCATGGAGCCTACTACTTTGATACTATCCGCAATTGGGATAAAGAAAAGAATAAGCTGCTGGAAGCATACGGTTATTCTTTAAGTGACGACCTTGCCAATAAGTTTGAATTCAGCTATAAAGATGGCAAACCCTTTTTAAGGGTATTGGATACAAGTATCAAACGTATCGCGCCTTCAGCGGTGCCTGCAGTACCAAAGCCTATGCCTGTAGCGGTACAAACTTCGGAGATACAACAGGAAGAGGTACAGCCTGAGGAAACTCTGTCTCAAAAAGACTTACTGGGCATTGTTTTCAATTTTAATAAAAAGACCTATCCACGGTTTACGCTCGATGTGATACAGGGGGAACCGAATGATGCGGGAAATGGGTTTACCGGTAAGATCGAAAAATTAGACCTCTCAAAATATGTAAGTACGGATGCATACAGCGAGCGGGATAAACAAATGGTGACAGCCATCCGAAAGCTCCAGGATACGGAGATCAACAAATATATCAGCCGCAATTCGCCATTTTCCGGTATATGGGAAAACATTATTCACCAGGAAGACGATGACCTTGCCGATGAAACAAAGGAACTGATGGCGGAATACCTGGTGCCGAAGTTGAAAAAAGTGTTTGCTGAGTTTGCTGATAGCCGCCTTATATATGAATTAGCGGAAAGCAAATCGTTCAAAACAAGCAACCTCTCCCCGCTGAGTTTATCGCAGGATGAAATCAATCCTTATTTCATTGTAAGCAAAAACGGGGAATATAAAATTCAGTGTCGTTTAAAAGCCGGCGGACTTGATCATGACCTGAGTGATAATGAAAGTGCAAGCCCGTTGTTATTTCTTTACAATCATCAGATGCATTTATGGAAGAATAGTGAGATCATTCATATCGTTGAGAAGTTTTTACCAAATGGAGAGATGAAAGTAAGTGAAGAGGAATGGGTAAAGACCCTCAACAATTTCGTAATGCCGCTGGCAAAGGAATATAGAGTTGAATTTGACCGCTCTATGGTGCAGGAAGTAAAAGATGGAGATCCCGAATTAAAATTATTCCTGCTGGAAAAGGGGGATTACCTGGTATTCCAACCTTCATTTAATTATAAAGGGTACGAAACAAAAGTGAGGGATAGGGATGAAGTAGTGGTACCACAGGGTGATAAGGTAATGATTGTGCACCGTAACCGGGAAGCAGAAAGGGGATTTATAGAAAAACTGCAAAGACTCCATTCCAACTTTGTGTTTAATGAAGATTCTTCATCATTGGCTTTGAAAGGCACAGATGTACTGAAAAATAACTGGTTCTTTCTCTTTGTAGATGCGATGAAGGATATGAAAGTACCTGTGTTTGGTTTCGAAGCATTGAAAAATTTCCGCTTTAATACCTCAAAACCCAATACCAAGATATTCATCAGCAGCAATACAGATTGGTTTGATGCCAGGGTAGATATCGTATTTGGCGATCAGAAAGTAACTGTAGCCGAGGTAAAAAAGGCATTAGCCAATAAACAGCAGTTTGTGCAGCTCAATGACGGCACATTAGGTATTCTGCCCGAAGAATGGCTAAAGAAATATTCTTTACTATTCCGGATTGGCGAAGGGAAGACAGACAATCTTAAACTTTCCCGCTATCACTTAAGTGTAATAGATGAGTTGTATGAAACCCGTGATGAAAATGAATTGTCGGTTCAGTTGGAAGAGAAATATGATAAACTAAGAGAGTTCAATCGTATTAAAGAAGTTGAACCGCCGTACAGTTTGAAAATGATTTTACGTCCCTACCAGGTGGCGGGCTTTCAATGGTTGAATTACCTGCAGGAAATAAAATGGGGCGGCATACTGGCAGATGATATGGGTTTGGGTAAAACAATCCAGGCGCTTTCGTTTATGCAATATTATAAAACGCAGCATGAAAAACTGAAAGCATTGGTTGTTTGTCCAACTACATTGATCTATAACTGGGAGAATGAAATAAAGAAATTCACACCTAAACTTACCTATCATATTCATCATGGAGGAGCCCGTACGAGAGACCGGGAAGAAATGCTGAAGTATGATGTTACAATCACCACTTACGGTACTTTACGCAGTGATATAAAACTGCTTACAGGCATTACTTTTGATTATGTAATACTCGATGAATCGCAGGCGATCAAAAACCCGGCGAGCAAGGTAACAAAGGCAGCCTGTCTTTTAAATGCGAAGAACCGCCTGTGTATGAGTGGTACGCCTCTGCAGAATAACACGTTCGATATCTTCGCACAAATGCATTTCCTTAACCCGGGCATGCTGGGAAGTATGGAGTTTTTCAGGCAGGAATTTGCAATACCGATTGACAAACTGGGAGAGCCTGAACGGAAAGAGCATTTAAAGAAAGTATTATATCCGTTCATTTTAAGGCGAACCAAAGAACAGGTAGCAAAAGATCTTCCGGAAAAAATAGAAACCGTTTTATTCTGCGAAATGGAGGATGAACAACGGAAAATATATGATGCCTACCGCAATGATTTCCGTGACCAGATATTGGGTACGATAGAAACGCAGGGAATACAGAAATCACAGTTGACCATCTTACAAGGTCTTATGAAACTGCGCCAGATATGTGATTCACCGGCGATATTGAATGAAACAGAAAAATTTCCCAACCATTCTATTAAACTCGATGAATTAGCAAGGGAGTTAAGTGAAGATATGAGCAATCATAAAGCGCTTATATTCTCACAATTCCTGGGTATGCTTGCATTGATCCGGAAAAAATTGGAAGAGCTGGGTATTAAATATGAGTATTTTGACGGTAGCACATCCGCACCGGACAGGGAAAAAGCGATTCAGAGTTTTCAGAACGATGATACAGTAAGAGTATTCCTGATTTCACTAAAGGCCGGTGGTGTAGGACTAAACCTCACTGCGGCGGATTATGTATATATTGTTGACCCCTGGTGGAACCCCGCGGTTGAGCAGCAGGCTATTGACCGCACCCACCGTATCGGGCAAACAAAAAACATCTTCGCTTATCGTATGATCTGTAAGGATACAATTGAAGATAAAATTCTCCAGTTACAGGACAGAAAACGGGCCCTTGCAAGAGAACTCATAACAGACGACGCAACATTTGTAAAGACCTTGTCGAGAGAAGACGTTGAATATTTGTTTAGTTAAAAGCAATAACCAGTCGAAAACTTACTAAAGCACGCGGATAATCTCCACGGCAAATAGAAATTAAAAAGCCGCCTCATTCAGAGACGGCGTTGATATAATCAAGGGTTAGTGAGTAAAAGGATCATTGTTTCTTATTATGGTCATAACCATGCGCTGCAGCCGATGAACCGGAAATAAAAACCGATAAAACGCTTTTAAATAAACGGAAAATATTAAGTGAGGGTTTGTAATAGTTACGATAGATTTTTGCCTCTTCGTGGGTGTGGATGAATTTTCTGTTTTTCATTACGGATAGTTTAAGTTAACAGGATAACGAATATTTAGCATTAAAAGTATATAAGAAATTTGATTTTTTCTAATCTTTGCGCCTTATTTAACACAGCTAGCAGCGATTTTTATGGAAAAAGCAATCAGATTGTCACTCTTTTTGGTATTTATCATAGCATTTTTATCTGTTTCGGCTCAATTAAAATCACCGCAGGATAATGCATTCCAGGCTGATGTTGAGAATGTGATCCTCGATTATCCAAATAGTTTTCAGCATTATATCGGAAATGAGATTGTAAACAATCCTCAATCCACGGATTATGCTGCTTTATTAAAAATAAGAGGAGCACAAGAGTGTACGATAACAAAGTACCCTGCAAAAAAAAGAGACCGCTATAGCTATCAGGCAGTAATGATAACGACCGATGAGTTTGAAAAAGCAAAAACTACATTTGATGCCTATTATAGCCGTTTGAACAAGGTAAGCTTCCGTTTTGCAAACCAATCTTATAATCTGAGTGGTGAATATGAATCTCCGACAGAAGAAAAGAAACTTACCAGTTCTGTATTTTCTGTATCTCCAATCGAAGAAGGTATTAAGAAACTCAAGGTTGAATTGTCAATAGAGTTCGTTCAGACAGAATGGAAAGTGAAACTGCTGGTTTACGAAAAGGAAAGAGAGGACGATGAACGCGGTGAGACAAAAGACAATTAATACAATTTAGACTCGTCCATTTATACCAGCCAGGTTCTAGCTAATTCATCAATTAGTGCCATTATTAGTATTGGTAAAAGCGCTACCCCATAGTCGCCTGTTTTATTTGTATCGCAGCTTTGCGGTTAAGCCGACTCAAGATTGTTCACCTGTCAGAACGGATCAGTATGTTGGATCAAACATTTATGAAATGTCAACAAAAGAAAATCTTGAAAAAATGACAATTTTTTATATGAATGATCCAGAAATCATTGCGGAAATAAATAAGATATTAAGTGAATATAAATCGGATCAACAAATATGCTATGCCACCTGGAATGATCAACATACATATTGCAAAAAAAATGTCGACGTCAAAAATAATCTTTCCAGCCTTAAAAATTTTGGAAAAAAATCAAAGTATTTCACAACTTATGGAATTTTCTTCGATTGCAATACCGGACACATATATTCAGTTTGGGTTCTGTGAGTTAACAAATAATAGAGAAGTATATTTTTAGTTTTACTTCTCTATTATTAAATTTATAGTATGAAGACATCGTTAGTTATACTATTCGCAAACGTTGCTTATTTGTTATTTACTGCTGGAAATGTTTTTGATGAATTCAAAAAAGAATCAGATGTGATAAATATTGCAACCGCTAGAATAGATACCGTTCCAGGACAAAAGTATATTCCAGGAAAAGACTCCGTGTTTAATAACTTTAACGATAGTATTGTTAAGAAAATACAAGAAGCAATTGATTACCGAATCCCCAGGGTTAACTCTCTCACGCTAACTATATTTTAATTAAACATTGGACGCAAGTTTTGACAACTAATTACATTTAAGAATAAGTAAGTGAAGAATGTTTTATTCTATTCAATAATTTTTTTATTGATGTTCGGGGTTGGCTAT
>Ga0207689_10002166_pt1 | contig 18478 bp, 14 predicted proteins | sample KBSMisM52_FD_184312 | JGI IMG/M metagenome (GOLD analysis project Ga0207689, IMG submission 184312) | Miscanthus rhizosphere microbial communities from Kellogg Biological Station, Michigan, USA - KBS Miscanthus M5-2 (SPAdes) (version 2) | ecosystem: Host-associated > Plants > Roots >... | reverse complement strand
TCCTTCAGAGCCGCCATACGTCGATCCCCCGGGCACGCAACGCGGCTGCGTCTCCCCGGTTCTTCACGTCCACGTAAACGCCGTTCGGCGCGAGCTTCGACACCACCGTGTCGAGCGGCCGGCCGCGGTACTCGTCGTGCGCGACCGCCGCCACGATCGCCGCGGCCTGCGGCAGCTCCTCCCACTTCGTGAGCCGGATGCCGTACTCGTGCTCCGCCTCCTTCGGGCAGGCGATCGGGTCGTGCACATACACCTTGATGCCGAAGGACTCGAGCTCGCGCACCACGTCCACCACGCGCGAGTTGCGCGTGTCGGGCACGTTTTCCTTGAAAGTGAGCCCGAGCACGATGACCTTTTCCTTGTTGGGGCAGAAGCCGCGCAGGATCATGCGCTTCACCGTCTGCTCGGCGACGTATTTGCCCATGCCGTCGTTGATCTTGCGCCCGGAGAGAATCACCTGCGGGTGGTAGCCGAGGGTCTCCGCCTTGTAGGTGAGGTAGTACGGATCGACGCCGATGCAGTGCCCGCCCACCAGCCCCGGCCGGAACGGCAGGAAGTTCCACTTCGTCCCCGCCGCCTCGAGCACCTCTGAGGTGTCGATGCCGACCTTGTCGAAGATGATCGCGAGCTCGTTCATCAACGCGATGTTGAGATCGCGCTGCGTGTTCTCGATCACCTTGCACGCCTCGGCGGCCTTGATGCTCGAGCAGCGGTGCACGCCCGGGCCGACGACGCGCTGGTAGAGCGCCGCGACCTTGTCGAGCGTCGCCGGCGTGTCGCCGGAGACGACCTTGACGACGTTGGTCAGCATGTGCTCGCGGTCGCCGGGGTTGATGCGCTCGGGGCTGTAGCCGACGAAGAAGTCGCGCTTCCAGACCTTGCCCGACGACTGCTCGAGGACCGGGATGCAGATCTCCTCGGTCGCGCCCGGGTAGACGGTCGACTCGTAGACAACGACAGCACCGGCTTTCAGGTGCGGCCCGATCGTCCGGCTGGCGCCGATCAATGGGCGGAAGTCGGGGATGTGCGCATCGTCGACCGGCGTCGGCACCGCGACGAGGACGAAGTCGGCGTCGCGCAGGCGCGCCGGGTCGCTCGTGTACTCGGCGTGGACGGCGAGCGCCATGTCGGCGTCCGCGATCTCGCGCGACGGGTCGTGACCGGCGCGGCAGCGCTCGACCTTGTCGGCGACGATGTCGAAGCCGATCGTGCGGCCGAGCTTGCCGAACTCGACGATGAGCGGCAGCCCGACATACCCCAGACCGATGACTGCGACGACCGCCACTGACCTTCCCCGACAGGCAAAGCGAGCGATTCTACGGGCCGGGTCGAGGGCGATCAGCACCACTGCGTGTGTTGCGCAACACCGGCGTCGGAAGCGCTTGGCGAGCGGCCACAATAGCGAGCCCCCGCGCCGGCCATGTCGTTCTTCGTCATCTCGTTCCTGACGTCGCTGCTTGTGACGCTCGTCGTCGTCCGCTCGGCGTCGCTCCACGCCTGGTCGGCGGACCACGACTTCTCGGGCCCGCAGAAATTCCACACCCGAGCAGTGCCGCGGATCGGCGGCCTCGGCGTTCTCGTCGCGATGGTCGTCGCCGGCATCTTCGCCAACTTCACGCAGAGCGACGCGGCGCCGAAGTTCTGGCTGCTGGTAGCGTGCGGCATGCCGGCGTTCATCCTCGGCATCGCCGAAGACCTGACGAAGGCCGTCGCGGCACGCTGGCGGCTGCTCGCGACGTGCGTCTCGGCGGCGCTCGCAGTGTGGCTGCTCGACGGCGTCATCCGCCGCACCGACATCCCCGGCATCGACCAGCTGATCGTCTGGCTGCCGGCGGCGATCGCGCTGACGCTGCTCGCCGTCACCGGCGTCGCCAACGCCATCAACATCATCGACGGCTTCAACGGCCTGGCGTCGATGTGCGTGATGATGATGATGCTCGGCGTCGCTTACGTCGCGTTCCAGACCGGCGACGCGTTCGTCGCCGGCACCGCGCTGATCGCCGCCGGCGCGGTGTTCGGCTTCTTCGTCTGGAACTTCCCCGCCGGTCTGATCTTCCTCGGCGACGGCGGCGCCTACTTCCTCGGCTTCGTGCTCGCCGAGCTGAGCGTTCTGCTGCTGGCGAGGAACGCGGTCGTCTCACCGATCTTCCCGCTGCTGCTGTGCGCGTACCCGATCTTCGAGACGATCTTCACGATGTACCGGCGCCGCGTCCTGCGCGGCGTCGCGACCGCGCAGCCCGACGGCATCCACCTGCACACGCTCATCCACCGGCGGCTCATCCGCCTGAACTTCGGCTCCGACATCGGCGAGCGCAGGCGCATCCAGCGCAACTCGATGACGTCGCCGTACCTGTGGCTGCTCTGCCTGCTGTCGATCATCCCGAGCGTCCTCTGGTGGAACAGCACGCGCGTCCTCTCGATCTTCCTGCTCCTCTTCATCCTGCTCTATGTCTTCCTCTACTGGCGGATCGTCCGCTTCCGCACCCCCCGATGGCTCGGCGGGCGGCGCGAGCCGCGGCCGGACGGCCGCCGCTTCACCGACGTCCATGAGCACGACTCCTGACGCGGCGCCGCGCTCGGCGGCCGCGGCGGGCGACGACAACGCGCTCGTTGCCGAGCGGCGCGACAAGCTCGCCGCGATCCGCGCCCGCGGCGTCGCGTTCCCGAACGACTTCAAGCCCAAGGACCGCGCCGGCGAGCTCGCGCGCCGCCACGGCCATCTCGACAACGCCGCGCTCGAGCCGCAGGCGGTCGCCGTCTCGGTCGCCGGTCGCTTGATGCTCAAGCGCGTGATGGGCAAGGCGAGCTTCGCGACGCTGCAGGATGCGACCGGCCGGATCCAGCTGCGCGTCGCCATCGACGCCGTCGGCGACGAGGCGTACGCGCAGTTCAAGCAGCTCGACCTCGGCGACATCCTCGGCGCCGAGGGGACGCTGTTCAAGACCAGGACCGGCGAGCTGACGGTCCAGGTCGCGCGGCTGCGGCTGCTGACGAAGAGCCTCCGGCCATTGCCCGACAAGTTCCACGGCCTCGCCGACGCCGAGCAGAAGTACCGCCAGCGCTACGTCGACCTCATCACCGACGAGGCGGCGCGCGCACGGTTCGTCGCGCGCAGCAAGGCGCTCTCGTCGATCCGCCGCTTCATGGTCGAGCACGGCTTCATCGAGGTCGAGACGCCGATGCTCCATCCGATCCCCGGCGGCGCCAACGCCCGGCCGTTCGTGACCCACCACAACGCGCTCGACCAGCAGATGTTCCTGCGCATCGCGCCCGAGCTGTATCTCAAGCGCCTCGTCGTCGGCGGCTTCGAGCGCGTCTTCGAGATCAACCGGAGCTTCCGCAACGAGGGCATCTCGGTCCGCCACAACCCCGAGTTCACGATGCTCGAGTTCTACGCGGCGTACTGGGACCACCGCGACCTGATGGACTTCACCGAGGAGGTGCTCCGCCACGCCGCGCGCGAAGCGGCGGGATCGGCGAAGCTGACATACGCCGGCCGCGAGGTCGACCTCGACGCTCGCTTCGCGCGGATGACGGTGAAGGAAGCGATCGTCAGCCACGGCGGCGTCAGCCACGCCGAGGCCGGCAGCGTCGACGCGCTGCGTGCACGCCTGACCGCGCTCGGCGCCGACGTCCCTGCGCACTGGAAGCTGCCCGAGCTGCAGTTCGGCCTCTTCGAGGAGGTCGTCGAAGAGCAGCTCTGGAACCCGACCTTCATCGTCGACTACCCGGTCGAGGTGTCGCCCCTCGCGCGCGCGTCCGACCGCGACCCGAGCGTCGCCGAGCGCTTCGAGCTCTTCATCACCGGCCGCGAGTTCGCCAACGGCTTTTCCGAGCTCAACGACGCCGAGGACCAGGCGGCGCGCTTCCGCGCCCAGGCAGCGAACAAGGAGGCCGGCGACGAGGAGGCGATGTACTACGACGCCGACTTCATCCGCGCGCTCGAGATCGGCATGCCGCCGACCGGCGGCTGCGGCATCGGCATCGATCGCGTCGTCATGCTGCTCACGGATGCGCCGAGCATCCGCGACGTGCTGCTCTTCCCCGCGCTTCGCAATGAATAGGGCGCTTCGCTGATCTACAGCCTCTCGCTGCGCGAGAGGCAAAGGTCATTTATTCTTGAAGTCGGCCTTGCGCTTGGCGAGGAACGCCGCCATCCCTTCGTTCTTGTCCTCGGTCGCGAAGAGCGAGTGGAAGAGGTGGCGCTCGAACGCGATGCCGTCGGTCAGAGGAACCTCGAACGAGCGGTTCACCGCCTCCTTGGCCATCCGCACGCTCGGCCCGCTGAAGGCGCAGATCGTCTCGGCGGCCGCGAGCGCGACGTCGAGCAGCTCGGCGGCGGGGACGACGCGCGAGACGAGGCCCGCGCGCTCGGCCTCGCCGGCGTCCATCATCCTGGCGGTCAGCACGAGGTCCATCGCCTTCGCCTTGCCGACCGCGCGCGGCAGCCGCTGCGTGCCGCCGGCGCCGGGGATGATGCCGAGCTTGATCTCGGGCTGGCCGAACTTCGCGGTGTCGGCGGCGATGACGATGTCGCACATCATCGCGACCTCGCAGCCGCCGCCGAGCGCGAAGCCGGCGACGGCGGCGATCACGGGCTTCTTCACCCGTCGCATCGTCTCCCAGTTGCGGCTGATCAGCCCTTTCGTGTAGGCGTCGACGAAGCCGTAGGGCGCCATCGCCTGGATGTCGGCGCCTGCGGCGAACGCCTTCTCGCCGCCGGTGACGACGATGCAGCCGATCGAATCGTCGGCGTCGAACGCGAGCAACGCAGCGCCGAGCTCGTCCATCAGCGTGTCGTTGAGCGCGTTCAGCTGCTTCGGCCGGTTCAGCGTGATGACGCCGGTGCGGCGCGCGCCGCTGCCGCGGACATCGGTGAGGATGCATTCGTAGCTCGTCGTCGTCATGGCGTGGTCCTCGATGAAGATGCGACGAAGGTCGCTCGCGGTGCAGGTTCGGGCTCGATGCTCGCGATCTCGGGCTTGCGCGAGATGACGAGGTCGACGAAGTTCGCCGCGTCCTGCTCGATGCGGATGCGCACCGGCAGGTAGCGCAGCTCGGGCGCGATCCAGAGCTCGGCGGAGAGCTGATTGGGGCGCTTGGGTGTGCGCGGCCGCGGCTTCAGGTGGAACGCCGCGACCGGGCCGAACGGCGTGATCACGCGCTGGTCGTCGACGACCTCGTACGCGTAGTTGTCCATCGTCCGCGGCAGCGCGAGCGGAAAGGCGACGATGTTGCCGACGCGCAGCAGCTCGGGCTGGGTCGAGAACATGTACGTGAGCTGGACAAACTGGCTCGCCGTGTCCTGGACGCCGGCGAGCCGCTCGCGCCGCTCGCCGTTGGCGAGAACGACGGCGTCGGCCTCGAAGACGACGCTCAGGCGACGGCGATCGCGCATCACCATCTGGGTGTCCTCGTCGTAGCGCTCGGGGACGAGCCCGCCTGGCGTGAGCTTGCCTTCGCTCGTCATCCGCCGGGTGATGATCGGCGCGAAGTCGGGGCCGACGACGAGGTCGAGGTTGACCTGGTAGCGCTCGTTGACGCGGATCCACTCGACCTGCGCGCTGCCGCTCACCTCGCCGCGGTAGTTGCCGGTGAGAGCGTAGCTGACGCGGGTCGCGCCCGGCCATTGGAACGTCGCAACGTTCGTCGGTGCCGAGGCCGCCGACGCGGCGGCGATCGTCGGCGCCGCAGACGCAGCGTCGTCGACGGGACTGGCGCTTGCAACCGCGGGCTCGCTCGCCGACGCGCTCGCTGCGAGCGCGGGACCCGGCTCGACCGCGGATGCCGCGACTTCGGGAGCGGACGCCACCGGTTCGGGGGCCGACGCCGCGGCGACGACCGCCTCCGGTGCCGATGCCGCCGGATGCGGACGCCGCGGCGCCCGCGACGGCGCGCGCTTCGCAGCCACCGGTGGCGGCGCCGGCGCGGCAGCGACCGCCGCCTCCGGCTCGATCGTCCGCACGTACGCGACCTCGATCCGCTTCGGCATGGCATTGGCGAGGTCGAACGCGGCCATGCGTTCGCCGACTTCGTGCGTCGCGACCGCGTGCAGCAGCAGGACGAAGCCGACGACCGTGAGCCAGGCGAGACGGCGGCCGAGCGGCGGCGGACCGTCGCCGCGGCGAAATGTCAGCCGGCGATCCATGCCTCGTAGCGTCGGCGCGCGTCGGCGTCGGCGTCGGCCGCGGGCTTCAGCTGCACCGCGCCGGCGCCGGTGAGCGACGCGGCGTCGATCACGAGCGTCAGCAGGCGCTGCTCGCGGCCGACGAGAAGCTCGGTCTCGCCGACCGGAGCGATCGCGCGCAAGGCGTCGTCGAGCCTGCGCACGCGCCAGCCGCCGACCGCGATCAGCTCGTCGCCGGCCGCGACGCCGGCGCGCTCGGCGCCGCCGTCGCGCAGCACGTGGCTGACCTTGACGCCGGTCAGCGCGCTTTCGCTGACGCGAACGCCGAGCCGTTGCGCGAGCGTCGCCGGCTGCGACTCGACCTCGACCGCGAAGCGCTGCAAGAGCTCCGCGAGCGGCAGCTCGCCGGTGCCGTGCACCCACTCGGCGAGCTCGCGCGCGAACGAGCGGCCGCCGACTTCCTCGAGCGCGCCGGCGATGTCGGCTTCGTCGATCGCGCCGCCCGAGCTCTTCTTCCAGAGCAGCCGCATGACGTCGTCGAGCGAGCCGGGGCCAACGCCCCGCAGCGTCAGGTCGAGCGCGAGCGCGACGAGCGAGCCCTTGGCGTAGTAGCTGATCGTCGCGTTCGGCGTGTTCTCGTCGCCGCGGTAGTACTTCACCCAGGCGTCGAAGCTCGCCGCGGCGACGCTCTGCACCGCGCGCCCCGGCGACCCGAGCACGCCGGTGATCGTCGTCGCGAGCAGCTTCAGGTAGCGCGGCGCGTCGATCAGGCCGCTGCGCAGGAGCAGCAGGTCGTCGTAGTACGACGTGAAGCCCTCGAAGAACCAGAGCAGCTCGGTGTAGTTCTCCTGCGCGTAGTCGAGCCGAGCGAACTCGCGCGGCTTCAGCCGCTTGACGTTCCAGGTGTGGAAGTACTCGTGCGCGACGACGCCGAGGACGCCGACGTAGCCGTCGCTCGGCTCGTTGCGGCCGTTCGTCTTCGCAGCCTCGATCCCCGCGAGCCGCGGCAGGTCGCGGCGCGACGCGACCAGCGCGGTGCTCGAGCGGTGCTCGAGACCGCCGCGGCCGTCCTCGACGGCGTTGAGGAGGAAGACATAGCGATCGAACGGCGGCTTCGCGTCGCCGTGCCAGAAGCGAAGCTCGGTCGCGCAGATGCGCGCGACGTCCGCCGCGAAGCGGTCACCGTCGAAGTCCGGCAGCGCGCCGGCGACGACGAGCTCGTGCGGCACGCCGCCGACCTCGAAGCACTTCCGCCAGAAGCGGCCGAGCTCGACCGGATGGTCGACGAGCGCGTCGTAGTCGGGGGCGACGAACTCGCGAGGAGCACCGTCGGTGCGCGCACCGAGGCTCGTCGCGACGTCCCAGCCTTCGGGCAGGCCGACGATCGCGAGCGCGTGCGGCGCATGCTCGCGACCTTCGACGCGCAGGCACAGCGCGGTGCCGTTGAAAAAGCCCCGCGACGCATCGAGAAACGCCGTGCGCACCGACGTGTCGAACGCGTAGACGCGGTAGCGGACGACGAGCGGGCTGCCTTTGGCGCAGTCGGCTTGCCAGCTCGCCTTGTCGAGCTGCTCAAGCGACACCGGCGCCCCACCCTGCTCGGCGGCGAGGCCCGAGAGATGGCGAGCGAACTCGCGGACCAGATAGCTGCCCGGAATCCAGACCGGCAGGCTGAGGCGCTGGCCGGCTGCGGGGTCGTCGACGACGAGCTCGACCGCGAACGTGTGGCGATGGGTCGCGGCGACGTCGATGGCGTAGCGGATCATCGGGCCATTGTCGCCGCCGGCACGCGACGACGATCGCAGGCAAGATGGCGACCCTGCCGGACGGCGCTGCATTCTGTTGTGAGCCACGACCGACATTCGCATCGGGCGTGTCGCGGCTGCACCGGCGAGCCGAGATGCGCCTGATGCCTGCGACCGGGAGCCATCGATGACTTCGAATCCGCCGCGCGCCGCCTTCGTCCGACCGACGCGCTTCGCCGTCGCCGAGTGGGACGCGCGCACCCAGCTCGCCGCCGCGTACCGCATCTTCGACCACCTCGGCTGGACCGAGCTGATCTACAACCACATCTCGCTGCGCGTCCCCGGCGAGCCGTCGCACTACCTCATCAATCCGTTCGGGCTGCACTACTCCGAGGTCTGCGCATCGAACCTCGTCAAGGTCGACCTCGACGGCACGATCGTCGAGCACTCCGACTGGCCGATCAACCCGGCCGGGATCACCTTCCACGGCGCGATCCACCGGACGATGCCGGAAGCGCACTGCGTCATGCACGTCCACACGACGGCGACGCAGGCCGTCTGCTGCCTCAAGGATGGCCTCGCCTTCACCAACTTCTACGCCGCGCAGCTCTACGGCAAGGTTGCGTACCACGAGTTCGAGGGCATCACCGTGCACGCCGACGAGGGCGCGCGCATCGTCGCGAGCTCGCACGGGCGGCCGGTCGTGCTGCTGCGCAATCACGGCCCGGTGACGGTCGGCGAAACGTTGCCGCACGCGCTGGCGCTGCTGTGGACCGTCGTGCGCGCATGCGAAGTGCAGCTGGCGACGCAAGCGATGGGCGAGGCGATGCCGATCCCGCGTGCCGTGCTCGAGAAGTGCGTCGTCGACTCGCTTCAGTTCCACCCGAAGCACGGCGCCGGCGAGGACGTCTTCGCCGCGCTGCAGCGCATCGTCGACCGCAAGGACCCGAGCTACCGCATGTAGCCGGGCGCTAGCGCGCTAGCCGTTGCTCTTGGCGCGGCTCTGGACGAGCTGGCGCTCGACGGCATCGGCGCCGACCGCACCCGGCTGCATCTTGCCGTCCTCGTAGACGACGCCCGGGGTGCCGGTGATGCGGTGCTTGCGGCCGAGCGCGACGTTGCGCGACAGCGCCGAGGTGTCGCACGTCGCGCTCTCGGCGATCGGCGTGCCCTTGATCATCCAGTCGCGCCAGACCTTGGCGTTGTCCTTCGCGCACCAGATCTGCTTCGACTTTTCGGTCGAGTCGGGGCCGAGGATCGGATAGAGGAAGGTGTAGACCGTGACGTCCTTGACCGTCAGCAGGTCGCGCTCGAACTTCTTGCAGTAGCCGCAGTTCGGGTCGGCGAAGATGACGAGCTTGCGCTCGCCGGTGCCCTGCTTCCACACCAGCGCGTCTTTCAGCGGCAGCGTCTTGAAGTCGATCGCGGTGAGCTTGGCGACGCGCTGCTCGGTGAGGTTGGTGCGCGTCTTCGTCTCGATCAGCTGGCCCTCGATGATGTAGTTGCCCTGCTCGTCGGTGTAGAGGATGTCGGTGCCGATGCGAATCTCGTAGAGGCCCGGGATCGAGGTCTTGGTGACCTCGTCGATCTTCGGGAAGTCGGGAACACGCTCGCTGATGTTCTTGCGGATCGCCGCTTCGTCGGCGAACGCGGCAGGCACGAGCGCGAGCGCGAAGACGAGGGCGGCGGCAGCGCGGGCGATGCGTTTCATGGCGATCCTTCAGGAGTCGAGGGCGCGGCCCGTGAGCCAGCGCTTGAGCGGCGGGACCCGATTGACGAGAGCCATGCCATTGTTGCGGAGTTCGCGGATCGGTGCCGAGGAAGCCGCGAACAAACGCAACAAACCGTCGGTCATTTGCCGCATCGCCCACGTCGGCGCGGCGCGCTGCCGTTCGTAGCGCCGGAGCAACCGCTCATCGCCGAGCGCGCGCCACGGCTCGCGGCCGGCGACGGTCGCGGTCAGCGCAGCGACGTCGGCGAGGCCGAGGTTGAGGCCCTGTCCTGCGAGGGGGTGGACGACGTGCGCGGCGTCGCCGACGAGCACCCAGCCGGGGCCCGACCAGGCAGCAGCGCCGCCGACGACGAGCGGCCACGCGGCGCGCTCGGTCGCGAGCGACAGCGCGCCGACCTCGCCACTCGCCGCCGCGGCGAGCTCGAGCTCGAACGCGGCGGCATCGAGCGCGAGGAGCGCATCGGCACGCTCGCGCGGCAACGACCAGACGAGCGCATACGAGCGCTCGCGCTCGGGCCGATCGAACGGCAGGAGCGCGAGCACGTCGGGCGAGCGGAACCACTGGCGCGCGACGTTGCGGTGCGGCAGCGAGGCGACGACGCGCGCCGCGATCGCGCGCTGGCCCGTGTCGCTGCGCTCGAACGCCGTCGCCGCACCGAGCGCAGCGAGCGACGCGGCGGCGCGGCCTTCGCAGTGGGCGACGAGCGTCGCTTGGACGTCGACGTCGACCCGCGTCACCCGCGTCGCGCCACCCAGCGCGGCGTCGAGCACGCGCTCGAGCGCGCCGGCATCGGTGATGACGGCAAGCTCGGCGACGCACTGCTGCCAGGCCGAGAACTCGAGCACCCCGGCCGCTGCGTCGCCGTGCACGACCATATCGTGGACCGGGGTCTTGGCGTCGTCGGGGAGGGTGTCCCAGACGTGCAGGCCGCGCAGCAGCGCGATCGACGCGGGGCTGAGCGCGTAAGCGCGCACGTCGTCGCCGCTTGCCGCCGCGCCGCGCAGCGCGACGTCGAGGCCGATCGCGGCGAGCGAGAGCGCGAGGCTCTTGCCGACGATTCCGGCGCCGCGCACCTCGACATCGAACGACTGCATCGCTGCGATTCTAGGAAGCGCTGCGCGCCCTCGGAGACAATCCCACGCTCGTTCGCTGTCATCCGATCACAGGCACCACCGTGAGCGACCTCGACCTCCGTCTCGAATCGATCCACATCTATCCCGTCAAGTCGTGCGCCGGCACGTCGCCGGCGCGCGCGGTGCTCGCCGAGACCGGCTTCGACCTCGACCGCGAGTGGATGGTCGTCGACGCCGCGGGCTCGTTCGTGACGCAGCGCGAGCTGCCGAGGATGGCGCTCGTGCAGACCGCCTTGAAGGGCAGCGAGCTCGTCCTGCGCGCGCCCGGGATGCTGGCGCTCCACGTCGCCGTCGATCGCATCGAGAGCCGCGCCGAGGTCGAGGTCTGGGGCGACCGCGTCGCCGCCTATGACATGGGCGCGCTCTGCGCGCAGTGGCTCACCGATTTCCTCGGCAAGCCGTTGCGCCTCGCGCGCTTCGACCCCGAGGTGCCACGCCGCGCCGACCGCCGCTGGACGAAGACGATCGACGCCGCGACCGCGTTCCAGGACGGCTTCCCGCTCCTCGTCGCGTCGACCGCGTCGCTCGCCGAGCTGAACCGTCGTCTCGTCCTCGGCGGCGAAGCGCCGGTGACGATGGCGCGACTGCGGCCGAACCTCGTCGTCTCGGGGCTCGATGCGCACGGCGAGGATCACCTCGACGAGATCGTCTTCGCCGCCGACGGCGGTCCCGTGCGCCTGAAGCTCGTCAAGCCGTGCGCCCGCTGCACCATTCCCGACGTCGATCCGCAGACCGGCATGCGCGGTCATGCGGTCGGCGACGTCCTCGCGCAGTACCGCGCCGACCCGCGCCTCGACGGCGCGCTGACGTTCGCGATGAACGCGGTGATCGTCGAAGGCGCCGGCTGCGCGCTCGCGGTCGGCATGCCCGCAACAGCGACGATCGCGTTCGCGTGACGCCGTCGCGATGGAGCGTCTGCGCACCTGGCAGCTGTTCGCGATCTGCGTCGGGGTCTGGGGAACGACGTGGCATGCGATCACGTACCAGCTCGCCGGCTTTCCCGCCGAGCTCGGCGTCGCGGTGCGCTTCGCGCTCGCCGGTGCCGGCGCGCTCGTCGTCGCGCGCTGGCGCGGCGACCGGCTCGCGTTCTCGGTCGCCGACCATGGCGCGCTCGCGCTGCAAGGGACGTTCCTCTATGGCCTCGCGTACGTCAGCGTCTACCAGGCCGAGCGCTTCGTGCCGTCGGGGCTCGTCGCGGTCGGCTACTCGGCGTCGCCGCTCGTCTCGGGGATCGGTGCTGCGCTCCTGTTCGGCGCGCCGTTCGGCAGGCGCTTCGCGACCGGGGGTCTGTGCGGAATCGGCGGTGTCGCGCTGATCTTCTGGCCCGAGATCGAGCGCCACGACAGCGCGGGAGATGCCCGGCTCGGCGCCGTGTTCACCGCCGTTGCCGTGCTGCTTTCGGCGATCGGCAGCCTCGTCGCGAGCCGAAACCGCACGCGCGGCATGCCGCTCCTGCCGGCGATCGCGTACGGCATGCTCTACGGTGCGCTCGCCGCTGCCGTCGTCGGCGTCGTGCTCGGCGACGGCCGCGCGCTCGCGCTGCCGTCGGCGGCGAGCTGGTGGATTTCGCTCGTCTATCTCGCGTTCGCCGGATCGGTGCTCGCGTTCGCGTGCTTCCTGACGCTGCAGGACCGGGTCGGCGTCGGCCGCGCCGGAACGGTGGGCGTGATGACGCCGCTGCTCGCGCTCGTCGTCTCGCTCTTCTTCGAGGGCTTCCGACCGACCGCCTTGACCGTGGCCGGCGCGGTGCTCGCCGGCGGCGGCAACGCGCTCATGCTGCGCCCGGCACGGTCCGGTCGTCGGGGGGCAACGGAGGCCGCTCCGGAAGCGGGATGAACTCGGTCTCGCCCGGAATCGCGGCGAAGCGCTGCGCGCGCCAATCGTCCTCGGCGGCGCGGATCTTCTCGCGCGACGTCGCGACGAAGTTCCACGAAAGGAAGCGGTGGCCGAGCGGCTCGCCGCCGATGAGCACGACCCGACCGCCGCGCGGCGCGGCGAGCGTCGGCGACGTTCCCGGCGCGAGGACGACGAGCGTGCACTCGTCGTAGGGCTCGCCGTCGACCTCGATCGGGTGGTCGAGCGGATAGAGCGCGCGCTCGTTCGCGTCGCCGGCGGGAAGGACGAGCGCCGGGGCACCGAACGCGCCGAGCGCGATCACCGCGGCGAGCGTCGGCGACGCCGTCTCGACCGGCGACGTCGCCCCGAACGCCGAGCCGACGACGACGCCGATGTTCGCCCCGCCGATGCGGAGGCTCGGGAGGCGCTCGGCGGCAACATGCTGGAACGACGGCGCCGAGCCTTCGAGCGCTTCGGGCAGCGCGACCCAGAACTGCAGTCCGTGGCTGCGGTGGGCACGACCGATCAGCTCCTTGGGGGTCCGCTCCGAGTGGACGATGCCGCGCCCGGCCGACATCCAGTTGACCGCACCGGGCTCGATCCGCTGGACGATGCCGGTCGAGTCGCGGTGGACGATCGCGCCTTCGAACAGGTAGGTGAGCGTCGCGAGCCCGATGTGCGGATGCGGGCGGACGTCGTGGTGCGCCCCGACAGCGACGTCGATCGGGCCGAAGTGGTCGAAGAACACGAAGGGCCCGACGGCGCGGCGGTCGGCCGCAGGCAGCAGCCGGCGGACCATGAAGCCGCCGCCGAGGTCCTTTTGATGCGGAACGAGAGTCTGCAAATGCGTCACGGAGCGCCTCCTGCGGCCGCCATCGTCCCAGTGTAGGCGCCGCCTAAAATCCGCCGTTCTCCCGCTGCGCCAGGAGCTTCCTCCTGAGCCCCTCATGAGCCTCAAATGCGGCATCGTGGGCCTGCCCAACGTCGGCAAGTCCACCCTCTTCAACGCTTTGACCAAGGCCGGCATCGCGGCCGAGAACTATCCGTTCTGCACGATCGAGCCGAACGTCGGCATCGTCGAGCTCCCCGACCCGCGCCTCGCCGCGCTGGCGGCGATCGCCAAGCCCGAGCGCGTCGTTCCGGCGATCGTCGAGTTCGTCGACATCGCCGGGCTCGTTGCCGGCGCGTCCAAGGGCGAAGGCCTGGGCAACCAATTCCTCGCCCACATCCGCGAAACCGACGCGATCGTCAACGTCGTGCGCTGCTTCGACGACGCCAACGTCATCCACGTCGCCGGCAAGATCGATCCGGTGTCCGACATCGAGGTGATCCAGACCGAACTCTGTCTCGCCGACCTGGCGACCGTCGAGAAGAGCCTCGCGCGCTACGGCAAGGTCGCCAAGGCCGGCGGCGACAAGGACGCCAAGCGCCTGGTCGACGTCCTCGCCAAGTGCGAGCAGGCGCTGAACGAGGCGCAGCCGGTGCGGGCAGTGCCGTTCAGCAAGGAGGAGCAGGCGGTGCTGAAGCCGCTCTGCCTCATCACCGCGAAGCCGGCGATGTTCGTCGCCAACGTCGCCGAGGACGGCTTCGAGCACAACCCGCACCTCGACCGGCTCCGCGCCTACGCCGAGAAGCAGCGTGCCCCGGTGGTCGCGATCTCGGCCAAGACCGAGGCCGAGCTCGCCGACATGGACGAGGCCGATCGCACGATGTTCCTCGCCGAGATGGGCCAGACCGAGCCCGGGCTCGCACGGCTGATCCGCGCCGCGTTCTCGCTGCTCGGGCTGCAGACGTATTTCACCGCCGGGCCGAAGGAAGTCCGCGCGTGGACGATCCACGTCGGCGACACGGCGCCGCAGGCCGCCGGCGTGATCCACACCGACTTCGAGCGCGGCTTCATCCGCGCCCAGACGATCGCCTACGACGACTACGTCGCGCTCGGCGGCGAGCAGGGCGCGAAGGAGGCCGGGAAGATGCGCTCCGAAGGCAAGGACTACGTCGTCAAGGACGGCGACGTGCTCAATTTCCTCTTCAACGTCTAGGACACGAGCGGCCGTCCGCCCATGCAGCGCGCCGCTCCCGTCGTTCCGGTCTCGATCGCGCCGCCCGCCGGCTGGGTCGAGTGGCTGCTGCCGCTCGCGCTGACGGCGCTCGCCGTCGCCGTCGCCGGCGCGATCGCGCTCGTCCTCGGGGTGTCGCCGAGCCGGGCCTCGCCGCTCAGCCCCGCCGCGGGGATCGCGCTGGCGGGCGTCCTCGTCTACGGCTGGCGGATGCTCGGCGGCGTCGCCATCGGGGCGCTCGCCGTGCAGCTCGCGCTCGACGCCTCGCGCGGCCGCCATGAGCCGACGACGACGCTGCTGCTCGCCGCCGCGATCGCGATTGCGGCGACGCTGCAGGCCGCGCTCGGCGCCGCGCTCGTGCGACGCTTCGTCTCGCGGCCGCTGACCTTGACGGTGCCGCGCGACATCGCCGCGTTCCTCGCCTGCTGTGCGGTGAGCAGCGTCGTCGCGCCGACGATCGCCGCGCTCGCGCTGCGCGCGACGAATGTCATCGCGGTCGGCAAGGTCGCGTCGACGTGGGGCGTGTGGTGGATCGGCGACCTCGCAGGTCTTCTCATCGCGACGCCGGTCGTCCTCACCCTGCTCGGCCGGCCGCGCTCCGAGTGGGCACCGCGGCGGCTTTCGGTCGGCTTGACGATGTCGCTGGTGATGCTCTTCCTCGGGCTCGGCATCGCGCAGGCGACGCGCTGGAACGAGGAGCGCGTGCGGGCCTCGTTCACGCACGATGCCGCCGGCGCGTCGCTGACGCTCCAGGCGCAGCTCGAGGAGCCGCTCGACGCGCTCGAGGCGCTGCGCGGAGTCTTCACCGTCAGCCGCCACCCGAGCCGTGCCGAGCTGCGCACCGCCGCGCAGCGGTGGCTCGGCTCGAGCGCAATCGCCGCGATGGGCTGGAGCGAGCGCGTGCGGCGCGACGAGATCGCCGCGTTCGAGGCCCGCGCACGCAGCGAGGGCCTGGCGGGGTTTCGGGTCAACGACGGCGGCGACGCGTTCGCGGCGCCGGGTGCCGCCGCGGGCGCGCTGCTGCGCGGCGACGACGTCGTCGCGGTCCGGCTCGTCGAGCCGGCACAGGGCAACGCCGCGCTGCTCGGTGTCAACGGCCTCGCCGGCGCGACGTCGCGGCCCGCGATCCTGCGCGCAATCGACAGCGGCGAGCCGGCGGCGACGGCCGGCGTGCCGATCGCGCCGAACGATCCGAACGATCGCCGCGTCGCGATCTCGATCTACCAGGCGGTCTACGACGGCGAGGCCGCGAGCACGGCCGATCGCCGCGCGGCGCTGCGTGGCGTCGTCTTCGTCACCGTGCAGATGGAGCCGCAGTTCGCCGCCGTCGTCGGCAAGGTCCCGGCGTACCTGCGCCTGTGCGTCGTCGACGGCGATCCGTCGGCGAGCCGCAAGCGCCTCGCGGGCGCGGCGGGCTGCGAAGGCGAGCGCGCCGCGCTCAGCCAGGAGCGTCCGCTCGTCTTCGCCGGCCGGCAATGGGAGCTGCGTGCCAGCGCCGAGAGCGACGAGGTCCCCGACGCCGCCAACCGGAGCGCGTGGACGATCGCGGTCGTCGGGCTGCTGTCGGCAGCGATGCTCGGCGCGTCGCTCCTCATCACGACGGGCCGGACGCGACGCATCGAGAGCGCCGTCCGCGATCGCACCGCGGCGCTACGCGCCGAAGTCGCCGATCGCCATGTCGCCGAAAGCGCGCTGCGCGCGAGCGAGCAGCGCTTTCGCAACATCCTCGACAACGTGCCGATCGGCGTCGTCTACACCGACCTCGGCGGCCGGATCATCCAGGCCAATCCGCGCTTCTGCGAGCTGACCGGCTACAGCGAGGCCGAGCTGACGCAGCTGAGCCCGGCGGCGCTGACGCACCCCGAGGACTTCGCCAACGACGAGCTGCTGACGGCGCAGCTCATCGGCGGCGAGATTCCGATGTATCGCCGGCACAAGCGCTGCATCAACCGCGCCGGCGAGATCGTCTGGGTGCGCTCGACGGTCTCGCTGCTGCGCGGCGCCGACAACGCGCCCTGGCGCATCGTCGGCGTCGTCGAGGACATCACCGAGCACCTGCGCCTCGAGGAGGCCGAGCGGGCGCGCGAAGCCGCCGAGCTCTCGAACCGCGCCAAGAACGACTTCCTCTCGCGCATGAGCCACGAGCTGCGGACGCCGCTGAACGCGATGCTCGGCTTCGCCCAGCTGCTCGAGATCGACCGCCGCAATCCGCTGACTCCGGGCCAGCGACCGTGGGTCGCGCAGATCCAGCAGGCGGGCTGGCACCTGCTCGAGATGATCAACGACGTCCTCGACCTGTCGCGGATCGACTCCGGCAACCTGCGCCTGCAGACAGGAACGCTCGACCTGCGCGAGCTCGTCGACGCGACGACCGCGCTCGTCGCGAGCGACGCCGCGAAGCGCGGCATCCGGATCAGCGCCGAGCTCGCGCCGGAGGCGTCGGCGATCCTCGGCGACGGCACGCGGGTCAAACAGATCCTCACCAACCTGCTGAGCAACGCCGTCAAGTACAACATCGACGGCGGCCGCGTCCACGTCGCGAGCCGGCTCGGCGGCCCCGACCTCGTCGAGGTGTCGGTGACCGACACCGGGCTCGGCATGACCCCCGAGCAGATGGAAGAGCTGTTCCGGCCGTTCAACCGGCTCGGCCGCGAGCGGACTGCCCTCCAAGGCACCGGCATCGGGCTGGTCATCAGCCGCCGGCTCGCCGAGCTGATGGGCGGCTCGATCCGGGTCAAGAGCGTCACCGGCCAGGGCTCGTCGTTCATCCTCCGGCTGCCGAAGGCGATCGACCCCGACACGGTGCCGTCGTCGCTCGACGACCTCTCCGCCCTGTCGGCGGACTACCACCGCCGGATCGTCCTCTACATCGAAGACAACGAGACCAACATCGAGGTCATGCGCGGGATCGTCGCGCAGCGCGCGCAGGTCCAACTCGAGATCGCGACGACCGGGCTCGGCGGCCTGGCGGCGGTTCGGGAGCGGCGGCCGCACCTGCTCCTGCTCGACATGCACCTGCCCGACATGGCCGGGCTCGACCTGCTCCATCACCTCAAGGCCGACCCGGCGACCTCGACGATCCCGGTGATCGTCGTCTCGGCCGATGCGACCGCCCAGCAGGTCGACGCCGCGCTCGACGCCGGCGCGGTCCGCTACCTGACCAAGCCGGTCGGCGTCAACGAACTCCTGTCGGCGCTCGATGACCTCCTCGAGCGGGCGGACACCGGCTTCAGCTGACTGAGTCCTCGGGCGCCACTTTTGCCCGGTCATAGGCAGGCCTGATCGTCGCGATTGCCGCTGGCTTAGCACTCCGGCACCCAGACTGCTAATATGCACGGAACCGATACGGCCGGAAAGGGTCTTATTCCGCCATGACTGCTTCCTCCCTGAACGCTGTCGCCCTGCGGGATCCGTGGGCGATGGTCCCTTCCCTCGGCAACCTCGACGCCTACATCGGCGCCATCAACCGCGTCCCCCTTCTGACCCAGGAAGAGGAGACCGAGTTCGCGCGCCGCCTGCGCGACCACGACGACCTCGCGGCAGCGGGGCGACTCGTCGTCTCGCACCTGCGCCTGGTCGTCTCGATCTCGCGCAAGTACCTCGGCTACGGCCTGCCGCACGGCGACCTGATCCAGGAAGGCAACGTCGGCCTGATGAAGGCCGTCAAGCGCTTCGACCCGGACCAGGGCGTGCGCCTGGTCAGCTACGCGATGCACTGGATCAAGGCCGAGATTCACGAGTACATCCTGAAGAACTGGCGCATGGTCAAGGTCGCGACGACCAAGGCCCAGCGCAAGCTGTTCTTCAACCTGCGCTCGATGAAGCAGGGCTTCAAGGACGACGA
>Ga0207689_10002165_pt1 | contig 18481 bp, 18 predicted proteins | sample KBSMisM52_FD_184312 | JGI IMG/M metagenome (GOLD analysis project Ga0207689, IMG submission 184312) | Miscanthus rhizosphere microbial communities from Kellogg Biological Station, Michigan, USA - KBS Miscanthus M5-2 (SPAdes) (version 2) | ecosystem: Host-associated > Plants > Roots >... | reverse complement strand
GAGTCCGCGATCCAACACCGGCTTGTTCACGACTTGGAGACGCTGCGGCAATTCGTCATGACTGCAACCCGCCAGTCGGCATCCGCTGATGCCATTGCTCTACTGGTGGCGCACCGGGCGGCGCGCACGCAGGATTTGGCCGGTGTACTGCGAACCGACGCCACCCTCTTCAACCGCAAGATGAACGAGGAAATGCGGTCCATGACGGTGCGTATGGGAAAGAAGCTCGGCGAGCTGTCGAACCGCCTGATCCATACGCCGCTCCTGAAGGACTGGCTGGGGCACGTCGAACGCAAGGAAACCCCCGGCACCTATCCTGTCGGGCTTGGCCTGTTGTTTGCCGGACTCGGTTTGCCAGAATACGATGCCTTTGCCGTGTATCAATACGGCACGGCGAGCATGATCCTGAGTGCATCGTTGCGTCTCATGAAGATTCATCACTTCGACGCACAAGCCATTCTCTTCGAGGTCAACGCCTCCGCAGAAACCGAGTACGAACGCGTATCGGGAGCCACACTTGACGAGATGGCAACATTCTCCCCCTCGCTCGACATCATGGCAGCCGCGCATGTCAAGGCGCACGTACGCATGTTTATGAACTGAATTCACCGGAGCATGCCATGAAGAAAATTACACGCATCGGCGTTGGTGGCCCCGTCGGTTCTGGCAAAACCGCAATCATCGAGGCCATGACCCCCCTCTTCGTCAAGATGGGTGTCAAAATCCTGATTATCACCAATGATATTGTCACCACGGAAGATGCCAAGCACGTTCAGCGCACGCTAAAGGGCATCTTGCTCGAAGAACGGATCCTCGGGGTGGAAACCGGAGCCTGCCCGCACACAGCCGTGCGAGAAGATCCGAGCATGAATCTCGCTGCAGTGGAAGACATGGAATCACGCTTTCCAGACAGCGATTTTGTGCTCATCGAGAGCGGCGGCGATAATCTGACTCTAACCTTTAGCCCTGCGCTGGTAGATTTCTTTATCTATGTGATTGATGTGGCGGCAGGCGACAAGATTCCGAGGAAAAATGGCCCAGGCATCTCCCAGTCGGACATTCTCGTCATCAACAAGACCGACCTCGCCCCGTACGTTGGCGCGAGCCTGGAGGTGATGGCCAAGGATTCTAAACTGATGCGTGGCGACAAACCCTTCGTCTTTACCAACTGCAAAACGGGTGACGGCATTATTGAGCTGGTCACACTCATCCAGCAAAATGTGCTGTTCGATATGACATTCAACCAGGCGCCCGCATGACGACTCACGTATCCCCGAAGCTGGCCTCGTTTCAGGAGGAGCCTCAGCAGCTGCCCAGCGGTGCGGTGGGGAAGAATGCGTTCCTGCGTCTCGGTTTTGAACGACGCGGGGAGCGCACCGTGCTGGCACATCTGGACCGCCGCGCCCCCCTCCTGGTACAGCAGGCGCTATACTGGGATGAAGCGCTGCCAGATCTGCCTTGCGTCTTTATCATCACGACCACGGGCTCGATTCTACAGGGCGACCGGTTCAACATTGAAATCGACCTCGCGCCCGATACGCGCGCTCACGTCACCACACAGGCCGCCACAAAAATCCACTCGATGGATGCCAATTATGCAGCTCAAACTCAGAACATCGTGTTGGATGAGAATGCCTACCTGGAATACCTCCCTGATCCGGTCATTCCACACGCACATGCCCGCTTCATCACCACCACTCACATCCGCATGCCGTCCAGCGCCACGCTGCTCTACTCCGAAATCATGATGGGAGGGCGCAAGTATCACGGTGAGGGGGAGCTGTTTGAATACGACCTGTTTTCTTCCACTGTTCAGGCCACACGGCCCGATGGCGCCGAGTTATTCACAGAGAAGTTTGTCATCCAACCGCACGCGCAGAACGTGCGTCAGGTGGGAGTCATGGGTACGTTCGATGTGTTCGCCAACGTCCTGTTGCTCACACCCAAACAGCACGCCGATACGGTCTTCGAACAGGTCCCCGCGGTGGTGAACGTGGAGCAGCAGTGGGCAGCTGGTGTGTCGAGGCTACCCAACAACGCAGGCCTGGTCTTCAAGGTCCTCGGCCAAGAAACTGAGTCGGTCCAGGCGAAGGTGCGAGAGTTTTGGTCCATTGTCCGCCAGACGGTCACCGGAGCACCGGTACTCCCCAAATTCGTGTGGCGCTGAGTTCTCTCCCCTCGGCATCGAGCAAGTCAGAACAGATAGATCACATCGAGAGACAGCGTGGGCTGGTAGCTGGTTGCCCGACCGCCGACCTGGAAGACATTCTGGTTCGATTTGTCGTAGCGGTACTCGAGACGAGTCATCAAAGACGCAAACGGCTTGTACTGAAGGGTGCCGGTGAACTCCCACAAGGTTTGCGCGACCGCCGGAGCCGGAGCTGAAGATGTCGCTCCGAAACAGACGTTGGCTCTTGGCTGGTACTCGGTCGTGCCTTGGCAAGTGACCATCCCACTCGCATCTTCGAAAATTTCTCCCCGCAGACGGACACCCCATTCCTTGGTGATGTCGTGGATCAGATAGGCGGCCACGCCATCCCAACGTGCGTTCCGGCCTGCGCTGATCGTGCTGCTGTTGGATTGGTTGGCGTAATAGGACTCGATGACCGCCGATGTCCGATCGCTCAGGTGAAGACTGACGAAGCCTCCGGCGAGGAACAGGGTCCCTCCCGGCGTGCCGGTCGGACCATCCCTCGGCCCCGCCACTCCATAGACAGTCAGTCGCACCTTTTCGGTCGGTGAGATCGCCAGTGCGTATTCGACCAGCGGATCGAAATTTGTATCCGCCCGGGCTGAGTTGATGTAGCCGATCGCCCCCACCGACAACGACACCTGTTTGTTGAATTCATAAGAGATACGGGCGCCTCGGGTGGTAAACGGTTGCCCTAATCCGAAGAGCCATGAGCGCGAGTAATTCGCATCGTATGGGCTTTCTACGACTTCATAGCCGACAAGACTATTGATTTGTCCGACCTGGATTTTGAGTCCGTGCCCCACAGGAGCGAGATACTGCGCGTAGAATTCCTGGAAATCCGCCCAGGTGCTTAGATTGACTCCGCCGATGAAATCGGAATCGCGACCGGCATTGAATTTCACATGAAATCCCAATCGATCCCAGCCGGACCCGCCGGCCTTCGCCTCACGCTCCAGCACAAATTGGGCGAGGTTCGGCCTGAATTGATTCGAATTCACATCGAAGATGCGAAGCTCGTTGATGTGGTTCGAAGGATTGTTGAAGTTTTGTGTGTACGAGCCTTCGAGATACCCGTAAAAACGCAAGCCGAGCCGTTCCGAGACCAGCCGCTTCTCGGCCGTCTTTTCCGCTTCTTTGAACCTGAGCGCAATGTGTTCGACCTTCTGAGCAACCGGACCGGGAGTGTCTTCGGCCCATGCCTCAGGGGGGAAGCCCCCTAGGGCAATGATGAGCGTCATGAAGAGGATGAGGCAGTCAATGCCGGTGCAACTCTTCGAGCGGTCAGACGACACAGCTGTTTCTTACCCTACTCGGCTGAAACGGGCAAGAAATTCCCGGGGCGCAGGTGGAGACACTGCAGCCTGACGCCCCAAAAGCTCAGACGACACACCTTATTTCTTATGTTGTTTTGTGAATTTCGTCCCTTCCAGGGAGAGATTGTACATGAGTCCTTTCTGGCCCAGGACAAATGCCACGATTGGGTCTTTCATGTTGTTTGTATCGATCGTACCGCCAGCTCCCACGGTGACCAGAGCGACCGAGCCGTCAACTCCCGCCTTCCAGCCTTCGCCTTCCCGAAACCGCTTCATGGCTCCCTCATCCAGAAATACGAGGTAGACGGTCTTGATTTCCCCTCCGAGCTGAAATCCGAACGACCCCTGCAACATGCTGTAGTAGTCTACTGTCTTGCCTTTTGTGCGGAATGCACCCTCTCCGTACTCTCCTCCGAACCCAGCTCCCCCTTTGAGCACTCTTGGGAACACGAGCATGCCTTTGCTGTTTTCAAGGAAACTCTTGCCGCCGTTGACCTCTTTTTCGAATTTCTCGATGGCGTCGTCCGCACCGGCGTCAATTTCCTTGGCCGAGGCAGCTGAGGCAGGGCCTGATAACCATCCACTGAAGAGCAGTATTGAGCCTGCAAGCATGGCGATAAGGCGCAGGCCACGAGAAACGTGTCTTTTCATGATCATCGCTCCTTTCAATACGAGTTGCCGTCGCTCGACTCGAGCGCTGCGGTTAGTGTCTCTGGCGCGTGGGAGACTCTACGTGGATTCGCACGCCGCGGAAACTGTCAAAACTAACAGTTGGCACTTCTTCACACCGTCAAATGCTGCCGCACCATGTCCGCGCTCAACTCATCACTCTTGCCCGCCGCGACCACCGCCCCTTTGGCCATCACCACATACTTCTCTGCCAATCGCGCGGCAAAGTGGAGCCCCTGTTCGACAAGCAGAATCGCGAACCGTCGTGATTGCTTAAACCCGATGATCACGTCTTCGATCTGGTCCACGATCGAAGGCTGGATCCCTTCCGTCGGTTCATCGAGTAACAGCACCTTGGGATTCGACAAGAGCGCTCGCCCAATAGCCAATTGCTGTTGCTCTCCGCCGCTCAATACACCGCCGGGACGATGCAGGATCTGTGTCAGTTTCGGAAACAATTGATAGACCTCATCGAAAACCGCCTTCTCAGTGGCCGCGCTTGGCGAGTCGGATCTCGCCCAAAATCCCAACTGTAAATTTTCACGCACGGTCAAATGGGGGATGATTTCGCGCCCCTGGGGCACGATGGCCAAGCCGCGTCGCGCTCTGCGGTCAGTGGACAATTTCGTGACGTTGCTCCCGTTGAACAACATGTCCCCTGAACGGGCCGGCAGAAGCCCGGTGATGACTTTTAGCGTCGTCGTCTTTCCGACGCCGTTTCGGCCCATGAGACAGACGATTTCTCCCGCCGAAACCGCAAAAGAGACGTCCCGAAGAATATGGCTTTCGCCGTAGTAGGCGTTGATGTTCTTGAGCTCTAGCATGGCCTATTCATCGTACGGCTGATGGAATGGTTAAGGCGTTCCAGGAAGCCCACAGCGAGCGAAATTTCGAGTTGTTGGTGGAAGCTCTTGTCAACATCCCGCATGAGTGACTTTCTGTCGACCCAGATAGATCTCTCTGACCCGCTCATCAGACTGGACCTTGTCCACCGTCCCTTCACAGATGACAGTGCCCTCGTGCAGCACCGTGACCATGCGCGCAATCTGCCGAACGAACTCCATGTCGTGCTCGATCACGACGATCGCATGCTTTTCCGCCAGCGATTGCAGCAGCCGACCCGTTTGTTCCGTTTCCTTGTCGGTCATCCCCGCAACCGGTTCATCGACCAGTAACAGAGAAGGGTCCTGCAAAATCACCATGCCGATCTCGAGCCACTGCTTTTGCCCATGCGACAACGACCCGGCTCTGACATGGGCGCAGTCTTTGAGGCCGATGGTCACGAGTGTTTCTTCGATCTTCTTCCGCTCCTCGGACGTCGACGCGCCGAGAAGCGTCGAAAACACGCCCTTGCTCGGCCGTTTGAGCGAGAGATCGAGATTTTCCCAACCCGTGAGGTTCGCATAGATGGAAGGGGCTTGAAACTTTCGGCCGATGCCGAGCTTGACGATTTCGTCCTCACGCTTACCGATCAGCTCCTGATCCTTACCGAAGATGACCCGGCCCGCCGCGGGCTTCGTCTTCCCGCAGATGACATCGAGCAGCGTCGTCTTGCCGGCGCCGTTCGGGCCGATCACGACGCGCAGCTCGTTGTAATTGACGATGAAGTTGAGGTTATCCAGGGCCTTGAAGCCGTCATAATCGACGACGACGCCTTCGAGATAGATGATGGACCCACGCTCGCTCATCCGAGTTCCTCTTCCGGAAGCGCAGCAGCCCTGGCCTTGAACTGTGCCATCCGTTCCCTCGTCTGGCGCATGATCCCAATCAGCCCGTCAGGGAACAGCAGCACCACGACCACGAACAGTCCGCCCAGGATGAACGGCCAGAGCTCGGGAAAGTAGTTGGTGAGCACACTACGGCCTAAATTCACGCTGATGGCGCCCAAGACTGCTCCGGCGAGTGTCCCTCGGCCGCCCACGGCCACCCAGATCACCATTTCCAACGAGGGCAAGACGCCGATTTGTGCAGGCGTAATGATTCCAACTTGCGGCACATAGAGCATGCCCGCCAGCCCGGCCAAGGCCGCCGCGACAACGAAGACGAAGAGCTTGTAGTTGGCTGGCGTGTATCCGGAAAACACGACGCGAGGTTCGCTGTCGCGTACGGCGATCAGCACCCGCCCTGCTCGTGATCGTGTGATCCACCGGCAGAGCAGATAGGCGCCGCCAAGGCAGATGACGGTCAGCACGTAGAGGGCGCGCTGAGTGCCGGCGTCGGAGAGCCGGAATCCGAGCAGCTGTTTGAAATCGGTCAGGCCGTTCGTTCCGCCGAGATTCGTCTCATTGCGGTTGAACACCAGCCAGGCCACCAGCGCGAGGGCCTGGGTGATGATCGCGAAGTAGACCCCTTTGATGCGGCTTCGAAAGGCCAGAAACCCAAAGACCAGTGCGAAAAGCGTCGGCACGAAGATGGCGCCGAGGACGGCGGCAGGGAAACTGTAGAACGGCTTCCAAAACAACGGCAATTCCTTGACCTGGTTCCAAACCATAAAGTCCGGCAGGTCACTGCCGTACACGCTCTCTTTTCCGATCGTCAGCATCATATGCATGCCCATGCAGTAGGCGCCAAGACCGAAAAACACCCCCTGCCCAAGACTGAGCACCCCGGTGTACCCCCAGATCAGATCCAGGCCGAGCGCCAAAATGGCGAATGCGAGAAATTTCCCGAATCGATTGAGCGAAAAATCCGACAGGTGGAGCCAGGAATCTTCGGCAGGCAACACGTTCAACAGCGGCATGAGCACCAGGAGCACGCACCCGGTGATCCAGAAGCCCAAACCAATGTCGCGGGTTTGCCTGAGTGATTCGTGATCAGACATACGTAGCCCGTTTACACAGTTTGGGGCACTCAACATGGTTCTTACACACGGCCGCAGCGCACTCGAGCGCCGAGACATTTGGTACCTGGTAGATCGAGGTGCGCGAGCGACCGAGAACGCCGTGCAACACCATTTTCAGTTCCCCTCAGGAATCTGCATGGCGTCCTTTAATCGCAAACAACCCGGATGGCCGCCATTGAAGAAAGAGAATCACCAGGACGAGAATGCAGACCTTGCCGTACACGGCGCCGAGGCCCGGCTCGAGCAGCTTATTGAGGCCCCCGATGCCCAATGAGGCGACAATCGTCCCGGCCAATTTCCCCACCCCGCCCGTCACCACCACCATGAACGAATCGACGATGTAATTCTGACCCAGTCCCGGCTCGACGTTGCCGATCAGCGTCAGCGCCCATCCGGCGATGCCGGCCAGTCCGGAGCCGAAAGCAAACGTGTACGCGTCGACTTTTCTCGTGGGAATGCCGAGACAGGCGCTCATGTTGCGGTTCTGGGTGACCGCGCGGACGCGCAGGCCAAGACCCGAGCGGAACAAGATGGCATAGATCGTCAGGACGCAGATCACCGACAGCAGGATGATGAACAACCGGTTATTGGGCAGATAGACCCCGACCATGACTTGGAGACCGCCACTGAGCCAAGCCGGTGCAGTCACGGCGGTCAAATCGCCGAAGTACACCCTGGCGGCCTGCATGAGCACGAGACTGATGCCCCAGGTCGCCAGCATCGTTTCCAGCGGCCTGCCATAGAGGAAGCGAATGACGGTCACTTCGAGCAACATTCCGCAGCCGGCCGCAACAAGAAAGGCCATGGGCATCGCCACCGCAAAATAATAATCGAACAAGTTGGCTGGCAAAAATGCTCTGAAAGCCTCCTGGGTCATAAAGGTCGCATAGGCGCCGACCATCATCAGCTCACCATGGGCCATATTGATCACGCCCATAAGCCCGAAGATGATTGCGAGCCCCACTGACATGATCAAGAGGATCGAGCTGAGGCTGACACCCCGGAACCCCGTTTCTATCGCGGCCGACCACGCCGCCCAGGTTTCGATGCGTTCGATCGAGGCACGGGCCGCCTCGGCCAGGGATTGTTGAACTTCGCTAGCGCCTTCCGCTGTTCCTACGTTCACAATCTCTTGCAATGCCGGAACGGCATTTTGACTAGCCAGACGCCCCAGCGTGTTCACAGCGACCTGCTTGGCGGCCTGGTCATCACCAGCCAGCTTCAGTAGTGCGGCGGACTCCTGCATGGTATAGCGCACCCACTTACTCGACTCTTTGGCCGCCGCCTGTTCCAGCCAGGGGATGGCCACCGGCCTTCCCAACGTTCCCAGATCCGTTGCGGCGGAGCGCCGAGCATCCGCCTCAGGACTCTCCAGTTTCGCCCGGTTCTTGAGCAGGTCCATCACCGGTTTGATGGCCAGGCGGACGGGCCGGTCGGCGGTGGCGCGGATGTCCTCGAGGCGCGGAATGACCGTGCTGTCGCCTTGTTCGATGACGACACGCAACGCTGCCTCACGGACCGCTTCGTCTTCGCTGGTGATGTGCGAGAGTGCCTGGTCGAGCGGCGAGAGTTCGGGAAGGAGCGGCGGGCTTGCAGCGTGGGCATAAGCAGCAACCAGCCAGACAACGCCGGCTAGCCACAGCACGCCTAGAGACAATCGCGTCACAATCGCGGCAGCTCCTGAATACGACAAACGGGTGACGTGGATCTTCTTCACGTCACCCGCTATGAGCAACTCCTGTATCCTTACTTTTTCTGATACGTGCCTTGATGACTGATCCAGTCGCAGCCCTTGTCAGGATTGGTGTATTCGCTCCATGGCTCCGGCTTCACCAATCCCTTCGAGCGGGAGACGGTCTTGAACTGCCCGTCTTTCAGGATCTCCCCGATCAGGACCGGCTTGTGGGTATGATGGTTTCCCTCATCCATCTTGATTTCGCCACCCGGCGCCAGGAACTTTTGACCATACACAGCCTTGCGGACGGCATCAACATCGGTCTTCCCGGCTTTTTCCACCGCCTGCTTCCAGACATGGACACCAAAATAGGCCGCTTCGATCGGATCGTCAGTGACCCGCTTCTCGCCGTCCGGCAGATTATTCTTCTTGCAATAGGCTTTGAAATCGGCCACGAACTTCTTGTTCTGCGGCGTATCGACACTCTGGTAGTAATTCCAGGCGGCCAGATGGCCGACCAGCGCGGTCGTATCCATCCCGCGCAACTCGTCTTCGGCCACACTAAAGGCCATAATGGGCGCATCCTCGGCGCGCAGGCCCTGATTGGCAAATTCCTTGTAGAAGGGGACGTTACTGTCGCCGTTGATCGTACTGACGACGGCCGCCCCTCCGCCTGCCGAGAACTTCTTAATCTTGCCGACGATGGTCTGATAGTCCTGGTGGTGGAACGGTGTGTACTCTTCCATGATGTTGGCCTCCGGCACTTTTTTTGCCAACAACATGGCGCGGAGAATCTTATTGGTGGTCCGCGGATAGACGTAATCGGTGCCCAGCAGATAGAACTTCTTGTACCCTCCGCCTTCTTTACTCATCAGGTAATCAACCGCAGGCACCGCCTGCTGGTTCACGGCCGCGCCGGTATAAAATACGTTGTGCGAACATTCTTCCCCTTCGTACTGGACGGGATAGAACAACAGACCGTTGTTCTTCTCGAAGACCGGCAGCACCGACTTCCGGCTCACCGAAGTCCAGCAGCCGAAGACCACGGCCACCTTGTCCTGCAACAAGAGTTGCTTGGCTTTTTCCGCGAACAGATCCCAGTTCGAAGCCGGATCGACCACGACGGGCTTGACCTGACGCCCCAGGATGCCGCCCTTCGCATTGATCTCATCGATGGCCATCAAGACGACGTCGCGCAGGGACACTTCGCTGATCGCCATCGTGCCGCTCAACGAATGCAGGACACCGACCTTGATCGGCTCCTTGTCGGCGGCATAGGACAGCGCCCAATGACCCAGGTTGCCGAGCAACGCGGCGATGCCCACCCCGGCTGCGGTCTTTGAACCCTGTACGAGGAAATCCCGGCGTGAAGGTCCCCCCTCCGCCGGCGGCGGTGCGGTCGTCACATCATTCTTTTTGGTCTCGCTCATGTTCAATCTCCTTTGCTCGGCAGTCTTCAGTCTAAACCGCCGGCTGATCGCTTCGTCGTTAGAAGTTGTACCAGGCGGACAGGGTGAACATATCGGCCTGATTCGACGCCTTGGAAAAGTAGGTGGTCGGCTGCGCCCAGTTGGTCCAGAAATGCTGCCACTCCAACCCCATCATCAGATCCGCCCAAATGGGATGAATCGCCGTCAGATAGGTACGCTGGTTGGAGAGGTACTGGATACTTGAGTTATAGCCGGCCGTTCCAGGCGTTGTCCCATAGGCATTGATGCTACCTTTAAGATCGCTGTCGAGGGGATTATCGAGGCCGTACCCAAATAGGAAGGTATAGTCCCTCGAATGGGCGTAGCTCAGCTGAAACCAGGAGGTCATCGTGCGCACCGGACTTCCTGTGACAAAGTTCAGATCTTGATTCCACCGGAACCATTCGTTCCCGAGCGCCTGTCCATACGCCAACTCGCCCATGAACCTCAGCCGCTTGGTCAGTTGATGCACGACTTCCAGACCCAGGAGGTAGGAATTAATATCCTTTCCCGACGTAAAGGTCGCAGGATTGGCCCCCCCACCAACCAATGGCGCAGACCGGTAGTACCGGTAGGCGGCATTCGCGGCAATCATCGTCCCCGCCATGTTCCCGGTCCCGTTGTAGGCGAACCGAGTTCCGAAATAGGGTATTTGCACCGGATCGCTGAAGGCGTTTGTACTTCCAGGTCCGCCTCCATTGCCACCCGTGCCGGTAGTCGGTCGGGCTTGGGTATTGCCGCAACAGTTCGACAACCCACGCTCGAAGCGCATCACTGTGAGCAGCCCTTCGAAATTTTCCGAAAACTTCTGCCTCACCGTGATCTGCGGAATACGTTGCCAGAGGTTACCGGTATAGCCCATGATCGAAAAGTCGATGTTGTCAGTCAGCAATCCCATGATGGGATTCCAATCCTGCCCGATGACAAATGTCGTCTTACTGTTGTTCGGAGAATACTTCGCATAGGCCAGACGTAGACGAGGCAAGAGATTGTTGCCGCTGTCCGATTGGCCGTAGAAGTCCACTTCGACGACGCCTGCCAGACTGTGCTGACCGTCCGTTCTGTCGGCGCGAAGTCCGAACACGCTATAGCGGGGGTTGAGGGTGGAGCTGCTATTGTCTTGGCGGCCAGCCGCCGTTCCGTATCCATTGAACTGCTGAGGATCTAATGGGTTCATGTTTCTGGTGCTGTAGATCCCGTCCAACTCGATGCGGCCATAGGGACTCAGGCTGCCCTTGCTACCTTCCGTGAACATTGGAGCCACGCAGCCCGCGCAAAGGTGAGGCGGCGGCTGCTCCTCCTTGCGGATGATCTGGGCAGGTGGGCCTCCACCGGCGGCCTCTTCAGCACTCTTGGGCTCTCCAGCATTCTTGGGCTCTCCAGCGCCCTGCTGCGCGAAGACTGGCGCAACACTGCAGATGAGAATCGCACCGAACACGATGTGTCCGACGGTTTGCAAGAACTGCCTCGTCATGAGAAAACCTCCCTCCTGTTGGGCCATCCCATTCCTCTCGATCCCGGAGGGCATTGCATAAAAAAAAACGCCCTTCCGGCCCAGACCTTGGACCAAAAGGACGCCATTGTCCTCTCACGATGAACCGTGCCGCCGATCAGGACCCCTTTGTCCTTCACACTGTCGGCACGTGACGCACGCTTATAAGACCCTCCTCTGGGATTGTCAAGCCATTTTCCTGGAGACGGGACCGTATGTTACACTTCGCGGAACTATGCGACCGATCCCGTATCAAAATCCGCACAGGGCGACAATACGACTGCGGCGATGTCTTTCGACGATTGCCGCAAGTCTCGCGCTGATCAACGGATGTGCCCATGGGCCTGAAGTGGACACCGTCGTGCACGAAGCTCCCAGGGGATCGGTGACTCTCGAGCGTATTCCAGACCGCGGGGTCAAGGCGGCCCACCCGATTACAATCGCGGAAGGGGTTATCGCCCGCGCGCTGAGCGGTGTCAGGGTCACGGAGCGGAAAACTGCCCTTCAAACGGCGTTTTCAAAGCAGTCCCCCACGACCCGAGCATTCTCCGAGGACGATATCCGTTTTCTGGCTCCATTCCTCACCGCAGCGCTTCGTCAAGCGGCCCCGGATCAGCAGGTCGGCTTTCAAGTGCACAAGTATCCGCCAGAGCTTTCCTACTCGAGCAAGAGCGGGGCAGGCGTGGGATCGTCCGATCCTCTCCTCACCAATTCGACGCTGCTCGAAACCACCTCGGGACATCTGTTGGCCAAGGACCAGTGGCTCTATCTGACCGTGAGCGAGTTCGGGAAACGGGCTGAGCCACCGGACACCATCAACATGGCCAATCGGCGGTTATCCGATTCCACAGGTCAAGCGGACAAAGAATTGGTGTTTGAACCGAAGGAAGCGTTGAAGCCCAATGGAAAGGCCGGACTGTTCAGCAGCGCTCCGGACACCGTCTTCGTCATCGACTATCGACAGTTGGCCCAACTTCCGGCCGTTGGAGAACCACCGGTCCCTGCCACCGGGAAACGCCCGTCAGACTCAAACGTCCAACCGGACGCCAAGGAGCAGGACATCAAGCAGATTCGGGAAGAGATGAAAAAGAAGGATGTCGAAATCGAAAATCTGAAGAAGGAAATGGAAGACATCCGGCGGGACATCGGAAAACCGTCCGGCAAAGCACCCTGATGCGTGCGGTGAGTTTTCTGTCTCGAGTGATGCCATGCCGGCCCGACGTCTTATAACCACCGCTCTCTTCTTCGCACTTCTATTTCCTGCCTGCTCTACCGGGCCAGAACTTGTGATCAAGATAGACGAGTCCCCTCAAGGCGCCGTCTATCTGAAACGGATCTCGGACCGCTCTTTTCAAGCCGCACATCCGATTACCATCGATCCGAGCACGATCGCGCTCGCCTTGAGCGGCATCGTCATTCGCGACAATCAGGGGTCGCTGCAGAATCATGTCGGAACCGCGGACACCCGTCGAGCGTTTTCAGGGAGTGAAGTCGGCTATCTTGCGCCGCTCATCACCGAAGGTCTCAGGCGCGCAGCATCGGATCAACAGGTTGAATTCACGGTAAGGCAGGTGGGTCAACCCGGACTGTCAGAGCAAGGCGGTGCGGGCGTCGGCTCAGAGCCGCCCACGAGTGTTCAACCGCGTGAATCTACGAACGGCGTTCTCTATGCCTATGGTCGTTCACTCTATGTCACATTGACCCGATATCGCTCGAGGGAGGAACCAACAACCAACATGGCCAATCGCAAGGTCTCGGATGCGACGGGATTCGCGAACCGCACGGTGTGGTTCCTGCCCGAAGCCGCAAAACGGCCCGAGAGCTACCTGGATGCCCGCTCGACCGGCCACACGCTGGTGATTGACTGGGAATTGCTGGCGATGTTACCGGAGGCCTCCAGCATTCCTGCCTCGGCGCAGTCGACCCCCGTGCCACCTCAAGCCACGAATGGAGTGAACGCCGAACCGGTTCGAAAGGATGCTGAGATCGAAGCACTGCGGAAGGAATTACAGGAGATCAAAAAACAGCTCGCAGAGCAGCAAGCCGAGCGCACCCGCACACAACCCCAACATCCCCTCCCACAACGCTAGCCCTATCCCCGTTGCTTTTCCGCCCGTTCTTCCAGTTCGCCCGCGAGCAGTACGGCTTCCGCGATCTCCCGCATTGATTTTCGAAGATCCATGCTTTGCCGTTGAATGAGCTTGAAGGCTTCTTCTTCGGTCAGCTTCTTGGACCGCATCAGATACCCCTTCGCCCGCTCGAGTAGTTTGCGAACCGCCAACGCCTCCTGCATTTCGAATGACTTTTCCAGAAGCTTCGTGTGCTCGATCGCGATCGCGGCTTGATTGGCGATTGCCTGCAGGAGCTTGACTTCCTCGCTGGTAAAGGCGTGAGGCACCGACGTGTAGCTGTTGATGACGCCCACCGCCTTTTCGCGAACCATCATGGGCACGGATAAGAGCGAGCAGAGGCCTTCTTTCTTCGCCATGTCGGGATACATGTAGTCCTGCTCCTTCGTCACATCGCCGACGATGATCGGCCGGCGCTCCTGCACCGCGCGTCCGCTCACGCTCTGACCAATCTTTAGATTTGGCTTTCGCCGGTAGTGTTCGCTCAGACTCTGGGTGGCCTCGATGCGCAGATCTCCCGTCGTCTCGTCCAGCAGCATGATCGAGCAGATCTTTGAATTCATCATTTGAGCGGTCATCGTGACGAGGAGCTGGAGCACGTCCTCAATCAAGCGGCTGGAGGCCACCGTTTCCGATACCTGTGACAGGGTTTCGACCTGCAAGGCCTTGCGCCGCATCTGCTCATACAGCCGCGCGTTTTCGATCGCGCCTCCCACTTGATTGGCGATGGTCGAGAGCAAGGCCAGCTCGTCCGGCCGGTACCGCTTGGGACGTTTGTGCTGCACATTGATCACGCCGACCACTTCCTTCTTGGCCATGATCGGAACCGACACGAAGGCCTGATGCCGGTCCTCGGGAAGATTGTGAAAGAATTTGAACCGGGGATCGTCGCTGGCATTGCTGGGGATGACAACGCGCGTGCGTTCTTGGGCCACCCAACCTGTGATGCCCTCGCCCATGCCGATCGTAATCCGTCCGATCAGCTTGGGGTGCGGGTTTTTGGAGGCGCGGAGGATCAGTTCGTCTTGGCCGTCGGACAACAAGTACAGCAAACAGGCGTCGGCTTTCGTCACTTCGACGACGATCTCCACGATGTGCTTGAGGACAGCTTCCAGATCGAGGGTATTGCTGATCGAATCCGTGATTCGATGCAGCACATCGACCTCACGGGTCTTTTCCTTCAGCGCCTGTTCCAGTTGCGTAAGCGACGGGGGACGTTTGATCGCCATCGTGCTAGGTCTTTCGCATGGCCGGTTTGCGCCGTTGTGAAGGAGACCCGAGCGTCCGAAACCAGGCGGCGCATGCCTCCTGCGCCAATGGACGGATCACGACCTCGCCGAGACGCACGGGCCATACCCCGACGACGTTGCCGCCCACGACCTTCTTGTCGTGCTGCATGGCGCCCCATAGGGCGCCAAACGACGTCCTGGATGGCAGCTGGTCAGGCAGCCCCGCCGCCTGCACGAGCCGCCGAATTCTCGTGGCAACGTCCTTCCCACAGATTCCCAGATGGACGGCCAGGTCCGCTTCCGCGACCAAGCCGATCCCGACGGCCTCTCCGTGAATCAGGCGGCGATACCCTCCAAGCGATTCCAAGGCATGTCCGATCGTATGGCCATAGTTCAAAATCCGCCGACGGTCCGATTCCTTTTCGTCCTCCGCCACGACCTCCGCCTTGATCTCACACGACCGGGCCACCGCCCGCATGACCGCCTGCGCGTCCAATTTCAACAGCTCCGGCATGGAGGCTTCTAAAAACGAAAACAAGTCTTCATCGGCGATGATGCCGTACTTGATCACCTCAGCAAGCCCTGCGATCCACTCGCGGCGCGGCAGCGTGTGGAGCATGAACGGATCGATGATCACGCCTTTGGGCTGATGGAACGCGCCGATGAGATTTTTGCCAAGGCGATGATCGACGCCCGTTTTCCCTCCAACGCTGGAATCCACCTGCGCCACCAGCGTCGTAGGGACCTGCACATACGGGATGCCCCGCTGGTAGACCGAGGCGGCAAACCCTGCGAGGTCGCCGATGACGCCGCCGCCCAGCGCCAGGAGCACCGAACGGCGCTCGAACCGATGTGTGGCAAGCACATCGAGGATCCGCGCGACGGTCGCGAGGGTCTTCGTGCGTTCACCTGGCGGCAAGACAATAGACACTGGATCAAGTCCTGCCTGCCTCAGCGACTCGACTGTAGGCTTGAGATAGTGGCGCGCCACGTGACGGTCGGTGATGATGCCAATTTTGCCTATCTGAATGAGTGGCTTGAGGCGGTCACCGAGCGTTCGGCTGGAGCCTGGCTCGAGGACAATCTCATAGCTCCGCTCTCCGAGGGAGACGGGTATGCGTTGGCCGGTCACTAGTGTCATGCCTGTTGGAAGGATCCGTTCCAAAGCAGCTTGGGGGAAATCCTGTCGATGGTAGCACAACCCAATGAAAAGATAATAGCTTTCAGTCGGCCGGCGGCGAAATATCGTTCACACGGAAGAGCCACAGGTTCGATATCTGTATCGCCCACCATCTCTTCAAGTACTTGCGAGACACCTCCCTTCCAACTCGCTGCCGCTGTGGTCAATTTTGTGTCAGACTGCGCGTGTCGGTCTAGGGTTTCCACTCCATCTCGCAAACTTTCTGGGTAATGATGGGCATAGCGCTGCGCCATCATCGGCGATTTGTGCCCCAGAAGCCTCTGCACCTTGTACAAATCCACACCGGATTGAACCAACCGCGTCGCGAACATGTGGCTTTGTTCGCTCCCTTTTCTGCGGACACACGGCTCACCGGATTATCGCGGCACCACTCCCATTCCCGCTTGGCAAGGCCCTTTTGAGACACGTCAACTCCCGGTTGATCGTGGCTGCTTTCACACCCACTGCTGAGCGGCTCCTCTTATATTCCACAATGAGCCTGGGAGTGATCTGGGCCAAGGTCCGATCTCCAAAGAACTGAAGTGTTTCACGAACCAGGGGCATGAGCGTCAAACAGTTATGCATCCTCCCACACTTCAACAACCGACAAAGTCCAAAGATTTTGTGGGTCATTTGAAAGAATGCGTTCATCTCCTCCCTGACTGCATCTATTGCTTTAGAAGCAGCTTCGTCAGGAGAGGTCGCCTCAACGAATCTAGTAGTAAAAAATTCCTTCGCCTTGATTTGTGGTTTATGGACAGGGCATGAAGCGCCCATTGAACGCTCTTACAAATTCGCCTGCATAGGCCTATGCTTCGCTGTTACTATTTGCTGCGGTCACAGGCATGGCCTTGCCAGAAGGCCGGAGGTATCGTTATGAAAAGAACCCTGCAGGCCTTGGCTCTGCAGCGTGCAGCTCTCATCCTGATTGTGGTGCTTACGGCTGGATGCTCCAGTTCCAGCCCCATCTATGGCTGGCATGTCCGTACGAATTCGAGCCCCCCTTCTCCGACATTCAATCGGGCGGTGCTCACACAGGAGCCGGTTGCGATATTCGGAGCCTTGGCCCCGCCGAGACTGCTTGGCAGTGAGACGGGCTTAGAATCCATCCTGGCACAGGTTCTCAAAACAGTTGGACCGAGCTTCAAGGTTATCACCCAGCAGGCAGCGGCCGGCCTGATTAATAGGAACGATCTCGCAAACGAGTACACACGGATGAGAAACGAGGCGCTGCAGAGTCATGTGTTGGACCGTGGCCCGCTCAAGAAGTTGGGGACGGCAATCGGCACACGCTATGTATTTCAACCCAAACTGATTGAGTTCATGCAGATCACGAAGGATCGGTGGGAGCTTCCTCCTGTTGCCTTGAAGATTTCCCGTATTCGTTCGAGTTACATGCGACTATCAATTCAATTATGGGATATGCAGACGGGAGAGTTGCTTTGGACTTCCTTGGCTGAGGCAAGCCTCGAGAGTGAAGCGGTTGGCCAAGACCCCGTCTACTTCGAGGATACAGCCCGAGTGACCATGGGAAGTATCATCGCAGACTTCATGAGTGGCAACACGACCTCAACCTACGGCCCCCTAGATACAATCGTCGACCAGTTGATCCAAATCCCAGAGCCGGAGAAATCTAGAAACACCGACAATCCAGAAGCAGCTAGTCGGGGATGAACGCGAGGCAGCCTATAATCTGCTGCTGTAACTCGCTGATTGCATATCAGCCAGAGACAGATAGAAAGCGTCTACTTGAGAAGTGGCAAGTGGTCCTGGGTTAGGATGGAAACTACCTAATGCAAAGCACTTCGCAAGTTTCGGAAGGCAAACAAGCGAAGGCGGATCCTGACCTGCGGTTTGTTGGTTCGCTGCCTCTCTAGAATCGCATGGCAGAGTATGAGACTTAGAATTCAGCCTACCGCACTGCTACCGGCCGTGTTGAAACGCCGTGGGAAAAACTGGAGCCGGCGACCCGGATTGAACGGGCGACCTGCGGTTTACGAAATTCCGAGAATCTCAACTCAGACACCTAACCCCACAAGAATCCACAAACCAGGTGGCTCCTGAGATGGATACAGATGGGGCTGAGTTGTCCTGTCCTGGTAACCAGTGTGGTTGCAAAAGAACCTAGCGGGTGAAGTTGGAGTTGATTGATTGGCGCGCGGTTTAGCGCTATCAAACTCACGACGGCTCCTGGAATTCGAACGGGGAAGGCATAGACCGGCACCGAGGGTGAGCAAGGTCTCCCCTCACTCACCCCGACGACATTATTGTCCGCTGTCCGGCTTCTCA
>Ga0207689_10002163_pt1 | contig 18488 bp, 22 predicted proteins | sample KBSMisM52_FD_184312 | JGI IMG/M metagenome (GOLD analysis project Ga0207689, IMG submission 184312) | Miscanthus rhizosphere microbial communities from Kellogg Biological Station, Michigan, USA - KBS Miscanthus M5-2 (SPAdes) (version 2) | ecosystem: Host-associated > Plants > Roots >... | reverse complement strand
GCGTGTGGACCGCTTCGGATGTCGTTTTCATCGACCACGACGATCTATCTCGTGTTTGTCGCGACGTTTTCGAACGTCCTGAACTACTCGGCTGCGTTACGTTGCCGGAGGGCTCGCTAGTGGCGCACAATTCGAAGCAAAATCTGATTGCGATGGAGCGTATTCGGCCCGGTTCGAAGCTTGAGGAAGACTTTGAGTTGGCCGATCGCGGCGACGGCAATGGACCATTCGTTTCGGTCTGGAACCGGGATGACCTCGCGGCGCTAACGAAAGCAAAAATCGAGGAAGTCGATACGGACGCGGTGCTGAAGGACCGATCAAGGTTCCTTGCCCGCGAGCTGGCCGCCGATGATTACACCCACATCGCGCGGGCACTGAGCTCGCGCCCGGCGCTTGGACCGTCGTGGGCCGCGCTGCTCGCGGAAGGCGACGCGCTGATTTCGATCCCTGCAGATTGGTTCAAACGAGGATGTGCCGGCATGTCGCAAGCCCTTGGCGCTGAATGCGCCAGCGCTATCGCACACGCGGTCTAAAAAAATGTCACTTCTCGGCTTTGATGCATCCGGGCGCCTCGCGCTCGGGCAGCTTTCCACCATTGGGTTGACCAATACTGTCTTGACCGCGACTTCGCGCGCTCACGCGGTTGCGGGGCAGGCCGCAGCTTTCAAGGTACTACAAGCCGGCGGGGCGGCCGCGTTTCTGACAGCAGGCAGCGGGGCGATCCTTCGCACCGTTCTCGCCGCTTCACCCAGTGCTTACCTGGCGGTGGGTGGGAGCCTGATATTTCAGCCTCGGCTTTCGGCCATTGCCGGCGGTTGTTCCGTTGGCGCCAACGCCGCAGCGTTTGCTACGAAAATGCTGTCGTCTGCGACGTCCTTCTCGATTTCAGGGCAAACCGTCAGATTCGGACCGTCGATAGCTTCGTCCGCGGGAGCTTATACCGTCGTCGGCTTCGGCACAGGTTATACGCGCGACTTCGAAGCCTGGTTTCCCCGCCCGTTCGACACCGATAACTGGGTTGCCGGTGAGAGCAACAGTGAAGCCTGGATGCCGAAAGCGTTGCAGGCGGAAACATGGTCCGCGCAGACAACGCAGCCTGCACCATGGACGCCTGCCGTCAAGCATCCCGAGAACTGGACAACCGAATAATGCCGCTCATTCCCTTCGGCGAGTATCGCCCCGACGTCAGCGATTATGAAGGCCAGGCCACCAGGAATATCCGCAATGTAATTCCGCGTGGCGATGGTTATGGACCGTTCCCGGGCTTGTCGACCTACACATCGGCCTTGCCGTCTGCCTGCCGTGGCGCGTTCTACGCTCTGAAATATGACGGGACTGTCGTCACCTTTGCCGGCACGTCTACGGTATCGGGATCAAAACTCTACAAGCTCGATAACACCAACTATACATGGACCGATGTTTCGCTAGGGACTGGAACCTATTCGGCGTTGACCACAACGGCGCAATGGCAGTTCGCGCAATTCGGCAATCTGGTGTTCGCTACTCAGGCCAATGCGGCTTTGCAGGTGTTCGACCTGCTCTCTTCGTCGACATTTGCGAATTGCGACGGTTCGCCGCCGCAGGCCGCTTATGTATCCGTCGTGGGCAGGTTCCTTGTGCTGTCCGGCTTGCTTTCCAATCCGTACCGTATCCACTGGTCAGGATTGAATGCGACAACGACATGGACCAGCGGGACGAACTCCAGCGACTATCAGGACTTTCCCGACGGCGGCATCGTCCGCGGCGTAGCGGGTGGCGAGTACGGGATCGTGTTTCAGGATCAGGCGATCCGGCGCATGTCCTACGTGCCGGGCTCTCCGTTGATTTTCCAGATCGACCGCATCACGCAGGACAAGGGTCTATTCGCGCCATACTCGATTATCCGGGCGGGTGAACGCATCTTCTTTTATGCCGGCCAGGGCTTTCACAAGATCGAGCCCGGCGGGGTACCCGAGCAGATTGGCCGCGAAAAAGTCGATCGAAGCTTCCTTGCCGATCTGGACAAGGGCAATTTGCAATTATTCATTGGTGCGGCAGATCCGCGAAGCACGCGCGTTTACTGGGCATATAAGTCCGTGTCTGGTGCCGTCGGCACCGTCTACGACAAGCTGCTGGGTTATGATTTCCTGCTCGACCGGTTTTTTCCGGTGTCTGTTTCGGGCGAATACTTGCTGGGGATCTCACAGACGGGGCTCACGCTCGAAAATCTCGACAGCATTTCGTCTTCGCTGGACGCCCTGACGCTGAGCCTGGATGCCTATGCAACGGCGGTCCAGCCGGAGATCGGACAGTTCAATGGTTCACATGCCCTGGGTTTCTTTCGCGGCGCCAACCTGGAAGCAACGATCGAAAGTGCCGAGCAGGGCACCGACGAAAACCGCATCACGATCCGCGGGTTTCGGCCGGTCACGGATGCTGCGACGGTCTATGGCTCTGTCTCGTATCGCGACGCGCCATCGGCGCCAGCGGTCTCCGGCGCGGAAGTGCCGGTCAACGCCAGAACCGGCCGCTGCGATCTGATGCGCGACACGCGCTATTCGCGGTTCAAGGTGCGTATCCCCGCCGAATCGTCGTGGACATTCTGCGCGGGCGTGGTGCCCGACCTGACGACCGGAGGCACGCTATGACGGCCTACGTGCCCGGGATCACCGAGACTGATCTGAAGAAAATCGTGCTCGCTCTGCAGCACCTCGCGGCCGGCCGGTCGAATGCGGTGGGGAGCGTGACGCTCGCAACAGGATCCGCGACAACGACGGTGACGACTGCGAATTGCGCGCAAGGCTCAACGCCCATTCTGACACCGGCTTCGGCCGGTGCTGCGGCCGAGGTGGGCAACGGCACGATGTATGTGAGCTCCGTGACAAATGGATCGTTCACTATCACGCACGCGAACTCGGCGACGGCAGGACGAACATTCGTTTATGCGATCCTAGGCTAAGACGAAAGCCTTCTTCTCTGCCACCTCAGCATTTTAGCACTGTTATCGCCGGTCGAGGTCGATCCCGGATCGCTGACGCACGTCGTCCCAATCGACGCACCTAACAACTCGTCAATCTCAAAACATAGCAACGCGGTGATGAAGCCGCCCGTCTATTTATGGAGAGATCCGTGGCAACACCGCATCCCCGCACCCTGATTGCAATATTAGGCTCAACCCTGAGGAATATCGAAGATGCTGTGAACGGCTCTATTGCCGCAACGAGCATTTCCCCTTCAACCGAAGAAGAAGCCTTTCTGTACAACCTCGCGCGTGATCGCGGGGTTGTCGGCGCGTTTGGTGCTGCCTCGACTTTTGGTCCAGCAGCACCGCAGTTCGTCAGAACTGGCCGCTATATTGCCAGCCAGCCCATACCTCAAGCACTGGAGGGCGGTGTCTCGAACCGCTTGAATGGTCCCGGCATCGGCAATATGCCCGGCGCCCGTGCTCTACCTTCGCCAGATCGTTTCCGATCGAATTCGAGAGGATGGCCATCATCCAGTGGCTCAGTACCTAGCGTTGCCCCGCCGGCCGCCGGGAGCGCCCCTTCCGGGGGCCTGCTTGCGCGGTTGCGAGAACTCGATGCGATGGAGCGACAGGCTTCCGCTGCCGGCCCCGGATTGCCAGCGCCGGTAAAGGATCCAAACTTCAGGCAGCTTTCGCGTTTTCCGGTTTTGCCGACCCTGGAGCCGGCTGGCTCGGTTGCCGCCCATTCCCTAGAAAGTCTCGATTCCCTGCGACGCGTTCCTGAACCGCAAATCTCGGATTCCGAGACTGCTGAGCTGCCGGATGGACTACCCGACACGTCGAGCAACGGTGGTCGAAAGCGAGGTGGTCGCAAAGGGGGCGGCGGAGGTGGAGGTGGAGGTGGAGGGGGCCGCACACCGAAATACCAAGATCTATGTGATAAGCGGAAAACCGAAGAACTAAATAGATGTCAAAACTACAAAGATGACCCCCTCCATCCGGACTATTTTCCGGGATGCGAAGATCGGGCAACGAGAAGATGGGCCTTATGCTACCAACATCGCGGACTGGACCATCCCGGTCCGGGAGAATGGAGACCGGGAGATGATAATTGGCCGGGTGACGAAGAATCCTGGTTCAACCACAGTCGATAAGCCCCTCTTGGAGCACGTAAGCTCCATCTAATTCAGACGTGGGAGCATTTCGATGATGCTTCCCGCTATCGTCCCTGCAAAATAGGGCCCTTCGATGGTACCGATTGACAGGGTTGCTCATTCTGCTCATCTTTCTGTTTCAGCAGAATGTGAGGTGGTTACCATTAAGTCTCGCAATTCGATCTACGAACTGTATGACTGGGTCGAGCATCTGAGAAGGACTCTCCCGATTGACGCAGCCATTCGTACAGTTTCGGACAGTTTGGTGAAGGTGGACGGAGAGGAGCATCGTGTGCTCGCTTCGCAACTCGCTCAGCTTTTGCGCGAAGCTGAGAGATATACCGAAGCAGTGCAGGTGTTGGATGAGATGATGCGGCGATACCCGGACGACGTCCGTTCTGCGATGAGCAAGGCTCTCGATTATTTATACTTCCTCGACGATCCGGAAGAAGCGCTTGAATGCATCAACTTGGCGCTTCAACGAGCGTATCGCACGGGCTTTTTCAGGAGGGAAGCGCTCGGTAACAAGGCGCGGATACTTCTAAAACTCGGCCGTGGCGATGAACTCTCTGACGTCCTCGAAGAGATCATGTCGCTGCAGATCGTCAAAGGTATTCCTGACATCGGACGCGAACGGGACTTTGTTGATCGCGCGCCGCCAGGCCTTATTCGAAAGAGCGTTCTCGATCGCTATAATGAGTTTCGTCCGAAGCGTCCGGAGGACACATCGGCGGACGAACCGCCGGAATACGAGCCTCCAGATGACGCTGCGTGATGGTTCGTCAGGACGGTTTTGTCCACGGCAACGCGCGCAGGAATTACGCGACCTCGCGACGAACTTTCGGTATGCCATCCCGGCGTGAGTTCAAGGCGGTTACAGGGCCTCTCCTCACGAATTGACATCGTTCTGTCTTTGTTCTATAGCTGCGCGGATAACGAATACACGTTAAGCGTGTTTTAGCTCCAAGCTTTGAGGTTTCGCGTGAGGTTCATGCGCGCAGCATGCGTTGCTCTTCTTGGATTTTTTCTCACGAGCGCAGTGGCGCGCGCGGGCGACTACATCGTTGCCTGGGCATTTGATGCCGGCGACAAAAATGAAACGGGGATAAGAGCGGATTGTGTGTACGAAGAGTATTGCACCATAAAGCCGGAGAAATCTGACTTTGATGTCAGCCTGAGATTTCGGCGTCCAGGATACCGTGTTGCGAGTATTCGCATCTCACGCGGTCTCAGTTGCTGCTATTTTGCAGAAGGAGAGAGTTCCGTTGAACGCGGCACCGAATCGTTGATCCGGCTCACCGTGTTTGAAGGTCGGGCACGCAGAGGAAACGAGTTCGTTCTGAACGCGCCGGTTGGATATTTGTATCTTCAGTTTTCTGACTTGAAGTAAGCGCTTGCCGGCGAAGATTGCGCGAGGCGCCATTCTGATCGAAAGCAGCCTGCGGGACACCCATTTCACCGCGGAGTTGCATGCAATCTCGGCTGCTGGTCCCTTCCGAAGCATGTTGGCCAGCTCATGCCGATATATAAAATCGCACATGGCATAAAAACTCACATGGAGACTGCAATTGGCAACAATTGAAAAACGTTATCTCGCGCCGCTAAATCCAGCGGCGACCATCACGGAAGCTGATCAGTTGAAGCTATATGATCTTATCCGCGAGCGTCTGGCTGATACATTGACGGGCAATCAGTCGTATTTTCCGGAAGGAACGAAGAAAGATCCATGGACACTCTCTTCTGACTTGCGTGACTTGATCGCTTCGTTGTCTGCTATGCAGATGCGGACGAATGACCCATCCAACGTCTTGGGGCAGGCAATTGAGCACCTGAAAAACCATGCCAAGCGCTTTGACAAGACCGTAGAGGAAAATGAGCCGACCGATAAAATTGAGCTTCCTCGGGAGCAGACTCCAACGACCAGCGACAACAACGTCATCTACGTTGATCCAGATCCTGGTCCGTACTCGGCGCCGAACCCACTTCTACCCCAACATCGATCGCTGGAGCGCAGAGTGGCTGCGGATTTGCCAAATGGTGGAGCGGTCGCGACGACGCCTGAATCGTATCGGCAACTCACGCGCCGTACGGTGAACTCCACGTCCCCGCAGGTCCCGCGTCTGAACCAAACGGTCTCGCAGCAGACGCTCGAGCTTCTTAACGGGTCAAGGCCAAGATGGCCATTTCCGCCGATCTTCGACACGCGCTGGTAGGTCGGCTCTGGGCGTCGATCAAAGCCCATTGCTTCGCAAATACAACTCGACCAATAGATCAGGCGGTCGCAGAGGAAGTGTTCACTCGCGGATGTAATCCAAATCTTGTGAAACTCTTGCAGGGGGCGGTTACCAAGTATCTTCCCCGCAACCCTTGAGTATCGAACCCTTTTTCTTGTCGGCTCCTATAGAGTCTCGCACGTTCAGGAGAGAAAAGGTTTCGGCCGCGTTGTACTTCGGAAATTCAGCGACAAAGGATTTCTGCTTGCTCGAAAGCAGCGCGTTCACGAAATTGCGGAGCGCCCACTGATTGGCCCTCGTGTCGGCCTTGAATCGGATTTCCTGGAAATAGAATGAATGGTTCTTGCCATCAACGATGAATTGGACGGTCACCAATTCGCCAAGTGTTGGCTTGATGCTCTTCACAAGGAGAAACATCCCGGGCGTTGTATCTTCATGCCCTTGTGGACAGTAGATGGTGAACTCCGAGTCATTAGCGTTCTTGATCGTCGATTCCAGCGTTCCTTGGCCAAAGCCCAAGGTCCATCGAAAATCGACTGCCAACGCCGTGGGTGCGAGCAAAATCAGCGACAGCATCGTCAGTAGCAGTTTCATGCGATACATCCAGGAGTAGCTTCCAGAGCTAGATGCCGTTTTGCGAGATTTTTCAAATATTCCTTGGCGTTACCAGTGCTCGCGCCGACCGTTTTCCGAAGACAAGGGAGAGTAGCCCGTGAACTTCCGCGATGCTTACGAATTCGATCCAGAAACTTATGGCAATCAGGGCGCGGGCGGTCTGCTCGGCAGATTGCAAGCAATCATGCAGCAGCAATCAGGGGGTGACCCGGGTTCTAAATATCGCACAAGTGCCGCGATACGACCCGGACACGTATGTCGGGCCGCAGGGTGGTTTGCTCGGATTGATCTTGCGAAAGGCAGTGGAGCGAACTCTCGCTGGCTGCTCAGCGGGCAGCCTATGCAGCACCGGATGACCGCCAATCTTCGATATGCGTCGATGATCAATTGTTTTCCGGCGGGAGCGTACATTCCTTATGAGCACAAAGTGGGAAGGGAACGTTCGCAAATCCGGTGACCGCGGGCGATCCTCGATGTCGGCCTCGGCTGAACTTATTTGCGTGAATCCGAGGCGGGTGCATGAGATCTGGCCGCATGTCAGCCCGCTGCTGAGAGCGGCATGCAACCGAACCAAACTGAACGCATTCACTGATATCGAAGCCGACATCCTTGCTGGCCGCAGCCTGCTATGGATGGCCTGGAACGGACGCGCGATCGAATCCGCCGCGGCGACCATCCTGATCAATTCCGAGGCCGGCAAGGTCTGCATCATTACGGTGTGCGGCGGCCGCGACATGAAGCGTTGGCTCCCGCTGATCGAGCAGATCGAAAGTTACGCCAGGCGGGAAGGCTGTGCGCGGGTGCGCATCTACGGCCGTAAGGGCTGGCTGCGTGTGCTCGACGGCTATGAGCAAGAACATATCATCATGGACAAGGAATTGAGCTGATGAGAGCCATCAATTTCCGCGACGCGTACGAGTTCGATCCCGAAAGTTATGTTGAAGGCGGCGGCCTGCCGGGGTTGCTAAAGCGGGTCATGCAACAGCAGAGCGTCCAGCAGCAAGGCGCTGATTTCGGTTCGACACCAAACAACTCACCGGAATACAATCCCGACAGCTTCAGCAGTCCGCAAGGCGGCCTTCTCGGCAGGCTTCGCTCGCTGCAAGCGGAGCAGAGCCAGTATCAGCCAATTTCAGGCACTAACGAACGAGTGCCCTCTCTGCCGCAAGATCCAAATTTCCGGCAGCTTTCGCGACTTCCGAACGGTGCCCCGTCGCTGACGCCCAGCTCTTCTGTGTCACCGGCGCCGCCTTCACAATCTATCCAACAGTTCGAGGCCGATCAGGCGCAGCAGGCGAGGGAAGCCGCAGCCGCGCGGATGGCGCGCGGAGTTAGGAGCGTTGCTCGAGCGGAAGCACCGCCGCTCGATCCTATCGACATCGGGAAATCCGCGGGCATCGGTGTCGTCAACGGCGTTATCGGAACCATTGGTATGGCTGGCGATGCGTTGACCGGATTCGGTCATTTCCCGAAGAATGTCGTCCCCAACATGTGGAGACTTAGTAACGATTTGCCGCCACTCCCCGACGATGCACCCGACTATTTCAAGTCGTGGGGTGCCGATTCTTGGCGGCATTCGTTAGAAAATCACGTCGGCGAATTATATCAGCCGAAAACCGAGGCTGGGCGCTATGCGGAAACGATCGGCGAAATGGTGCCGGCGCTCGTCGGTGGAGAGGCGCTCGCCGCCGTTCGCGGCGTAGCCAAGGTGGGCACGGTGCTACGCCAACTGCCTGCGACGTTGTTCAAGCATGCCGTTGTCCCCGGAATTGGAGTCCATGCGGTGCAAGAAGCCTATCCGGAGAGTCACGCAGGCCAGATCCTCCAGAAGGGCTATCCCGTGGTACGTCGTGGTCTCCCGCTCGCGCTCGCAATTCAGAGATATCTTGGCAGGTGAGGTTTGCTCCCAACACTCTTCGGCCTTGCCTTATCGCCGTCTAAGACGAGGGGCCGCGGAATGACAGCAGCAACTCATACAGGAACGATACGATATCGCCGCCAATTGTACGGCGGCTCGATGCGCGCCGACGAGTAGGAAAAAGCGCTTCGATTAACAAGACCAGGAGCCAGGCTAGCAGAACCCCTATCCAGACGTCGTCTCCGAGAATGGGGTTGGGAATGGCCAACAAAAGCGGCCAGCCCAGAAAGCATATCCAAAAGAACGCCAGGAGCAGACGGCGAGTGATCGAGGGGTTCCCTCCAGCAGGCTGCGGTCGTGGTTCAGTTTCCATGGTTTGCGCCTTTGCCTACAATCATCGTGCGTCGTCCGCTGAGTGATGGTGCTCGAGAAAGCGAAATAGGTTGACGGCAGTTCGACGATCCTGATGTTCTCGCCATTGTCCAGCAAAATTCCGCCTTCGTAAAAGAGCGTACGGTGGATCGCAACGAGGCGAAGAAGACCTGCTGTTCTTCATCCTGCAGTGTGGCTCCATCGTTCGTGCTTGGAGTTTGCCCGCCTAGTACCAGACGCTGTGAACCCTACAGGATAACCGTTGTGGTTGACAATGTTCCTGTTTTGTTCTAAGGCCTAAATAACCGGTCTTTCGCGACAGTGTAGGCATCACCATGTCGCGCCGCAGAGCTGATCGAGCTCGCCGCCGAAAGTATTCCGTTCGCCGCTTCGGCGATGCGCGATGCCTTCAGCGGCGGTGCTTCCGGCATCTGCGTGCTGATTCTCCGCATTCGAAATTTTATGGCCCTTTGCGTCGCAGCATTTGCTGGTTGTGGCGCCGAGATTTCGTTGGCCGAAGTGTCGGACGCCGAGAAATCTAGCTTCTATCGCGCGATCGCAATTTGTCAGGGAATGACAAAGCGCCCCCTGGCGCTCGATCCGGACAAGCGCGTGTTGTGTTTCGATGGCCTGATCTTCCCCGAGCTGGATGTATCGCTCGTCGATCGTCTCGAGGACAGCGGTCTTGCCGTGGTGCGAAGCGTCGGTGGTGACCAGCTTTCCGCTATCAGGCTCGCCGACGCGCTTCGGAAACGGCATGCGACGGTCGTGGTCTACGATTACTGCTTGTCCGCCTGTGCCAGTTTCCTTCTTGTCGCATCGGCGAAGGCGTACGTACTCAAGAATACCCTTGTGGCGTGGCATAATCCGAGCGGTGCCTACTTGTGTCCTTCGCTGGAGCAAGCCAAAGACGGGGGGCCCAGGCGGTTGGAAAAGAACACATGCTCCGACGCGCCTGACGATTATCGCAGCCTATACGAGGACGCCAAAGCGCTGGACAAATCGTTCTACAAAACAAGAGCTGTTGCTCCTCCGTTCGAAAATCCTCCACAAAGTGTTATCGTGAGACGGATTCTGCAGAATAAATTTGGCGAGCGAGGAGAATACCCGTCAAACTTATTGTGGACCTGGAATCCGCGATATTATGCAAGCCAGATCAAGACGAAGATTATTTATGAGGCTTATCCGAAAAGCCAGGATGAGGTTGATGCGTTGGCGAAATGGCTGCAAATCCGCGTGATCTATGATCCGTAAGTGCATGTCAAAGTTGAAGCGAAAACTGCCGGCATTGATCTAGAGCGGCGGTGGCATCGGATCGAACGGCGTTCCAACGTATTCTGGTGCTATGCTGCCTCACAAGATTGCATGTCGAGATCTGACACTTGAAATCCCCGGGCGAGAATGCATGGCGCGTAACTTCCGAGATGGCTTGCCTTGGTCACCCTGCCTGGAGTTATGGGATCCGATAATACCTGATTTCAAAGAGAAACCGCGTCCTCGACTCCCCACCTGGATTCCACCGCAGCAACCGCCGCCTGATTTTAAGGTATGGGATCGGCTAATTCGTGGAATGCCGGAGACGGAACCGCGGCCCTTTTGGCTTCAGCCTCAACTACCCCCATCTCCACCTCAACCTGGTCCGAGTCCATTTCCGGATCCTGTACCGTCGCCTTCGCTGCGACAAACACCCCCGGCGCATGAGGTGGATCCCCCCAATCGCGGCTCGCTTGTGACTGAGATCCGCTCGGAGCCGGCCGGCGGCTTGCTTGGCTTGCTACAGGAGGCGATGCGACAGAGCGAACTTCAGCCGGACGCCGGCTTCGACCCAAGTCCGCAGGACGCGCTGGCGCAAGCTGCCGCGATCCAGTCGAAGCAGCCGATACGGCGATTGGTGCGAATGCGGGTCGGCGATGACACACGGCCATTAAATCTTGCGTCCCTGCCGCTTGTCGACTTGCAGATGACGTGCTCAACGGCGAACCGCTGCGACGCTGGATGATGCCGATCTTTGACACACGCCGATAGTCGATCGGCGCGCCTCGCAGCGCGCAATCTCGAGATTTGATCTCGGCTAATCAACCAGGCCTGTCGCTGCGGACACTTCGTGCGCATGTGCTGGCTGCACATGCTCGATCGCTATCAACTGACCAAATACCACGATCCATAAGGAGCACAACCAATGGGCGGACAATCGTCGTCGACACAGACCCAGCAGTCACAGACCGCGCCGTGGGAAGCGGCACAGCCGATGCTGCAGGGCATTCTCGGGCAACTCAGCACGGGCTTGAACAACACCGGCCTCACGGCCGCGGAGACCGGTGCGATCAATACCCTGCAGAGCAATGCCGCCAAGGGAAATCCATATGCCGGGCAGATCGGTGGATATGCGCAGTCGCTGTTGAGTGGCGGCGGCGCCGACGCACAGGCCGGCAATCTGCGGGACAATCTCGGCGCATTTCGGAGCCAGCTGACGCCTTATGCCAATGGCAGCATGGTCGGCAATAATCCCGCGCTCGCCGCGCAGCTTGCGCAGATCCAGACCGACGTCGCCAATTCCGTGAACGGGCAGTTCGCCGCCGCCGGCCGCGACTTCAGTGGCGCCAATCAGATGGCCTACGGGCGCGGCGTCGCCGCGGGGCAGGCGCCGGTGATTGCGGCGCAATACAACCAGGACGTCGCCAACCAGCTCGCCGCCGCCAACGCGCTCTACGGTGCGGGCAATACGACGGCCGGCGCATTGTCGGGTCTGCAGCAGAATTATCTTGCCAATCAGGGACAGGGCGTCGCGGCGGCACAATCGGCGCTCGACGCGCAGAACTACGGCGCCAATGCCACGCTGGCGGCGGAAGCGCAGCGCCGCGGGATTCCGGTTCAGGCACTTGGACTGCTGGCCCAGATCGGTGTTCCCATTGCGCAATTGGGGAAGCAGTCGTCGGGTACGACGACGGGCACGCAGGAGATGTCGGGTGCGGAGCAGTTCGGCAAGATTGCTGGCGGCATCAACAACCTCGTGGGCTCCCTTAATCCGCTCAAGACGTTCTTCTCGTCAGATCGTCGGTTGAAGGATGACATCACTCAAGTCGGCACGCTGTTCGACGGCACGCCGGTTTACGGCTATCGCTACAAGGGCGCCCCCGCATATCACATTGGTCTGATGGCCCAGGACGTGGAAAAGACCACGCCGCGCGCCGTGATCGAGATCAACGGCTACAAGGCGGTGGACTATCGCGCTGCCACCGAAGCCTCACGCCGGATTCACGAGGACAGTTGATCGCGCTGCTCGACCTCGGCATTTCACCTTCGCCCAGCACAATACGCATGGAGCCACGCATGACAACTGAACCCGACTCCGCCCTGACCGGCGCCGCCTGCGAACTCGCCAGTGCCGGCTATGTGCCGATGCCGGATCCGCAAGAAGAGGAAGATCGCGAGACGATCGACAGCGGCAACGCTTCGCTGCGCGAAGCAGCCGCGCAGCGTGCCGAAACGCCCGACGATGCGACCGTTCGCGGATATACCGGTCCGGACGGTAAACCGGCTGCGGCGAATGAGGCGGTCACGCTTGCGCGGGCGAGCCGTGACTATGCCAATGCGATGGCGGTAGAAAAGCTCATCGCTGAAGCCGAAACGTCTAAGGTGCTGGCGGAGCGGGTGGACGCACTTCGCGCGGAGGCGCTGGCTAACGATCCGGACGCAGCCGAGCTTTATGGGTTTGAGCGCCCGCGAACTCAAGCTGACGAGACCGCGCCCGGTGACAAGGAAGTTGGAAAGCGGGAGGGCGAGCCCACCGGAGCCGGCGCTGACCCGGCGGCGTCCTCTCTCGATTCAGAGCTCGAGAACGCGCTGCAACACCCACAGGTGCGGCACGCGATCGAAGAACAGCTCGGCGAGGCCGAAAAGGTCCGGCAGACGTATCTCGATGGGCTCGCCGCGGCGACGCAGATTGCGCAGGTGAGCTTTCTCAGCCAGTTCCCCGAACTTGCAGGCATTGCTCCGGAGAGCCTGCCGGGCGCGCTGGAGCAGCTTTCGCGGGAGGACCCGGCGAAGTTTGAGCGCGTCAAGGCGATGATAACGACAACCGAGCATCTGTTTGCACATCAGCGCGCGGAGAACATCCGGCAAGCCGAGCTGAACCGGCAGAGTTTCGCAGGCTATGCGCGGTCCGAGGATGCCAGATTCGAAGCCATGATGAAGGGAGAGCCCGGGGAGACGCAGGCGGCTGTCGGCGCCGAAATATTGGCTTCCGCCAAGGCAAGCGGTGTCGAGCCCGCCGAGTTGAGTCGCCTATTCCACAGCGAGCCCTTGATGAGGAACGCGGTCTTTCAGCGGATGATGTATGACGCCGGAAAGTACCGCCTGATGATGAAGGCAAAGCACGCTGCCGCCGCAAGGCCATTGCCGCCCGTGGTGCGGCCCGGCATAGCGCGCTCCTCGGCGGAGCGACAGCAGGCGGATCTGCGGACACTCAGTGCCAAACTCTCGAGCTCGGGCAACATCAAGGACGCGGTGGCGCTCTACCACGCGCGAAAATCGGGTAGACGCTGAAAACGGTGCTCGGACAAGCGGCTGCGGATCTGCACAAAAAATCCTGGGATAATGCGCACAAAGTCCGGGCGCTGCTCACGAATAATCCTGCCGACAGCCGTAGAGTTGGCCCTTACCAGGACGGAGGGGCAGCATTAAGAAAATCTTTCGCACGAGAATGTGGTTCTTGCTCCGGCCGCGATTTGCGTCGCAAAAAGAGAAAATCATCAAAACATCTGCCTTTTAGATATGGCCTGACCGGACAATGCAAGTAGGTCCAAGGACTGTCGTATGACGTGGTGGAAATGGGCACTAGTTGTTGTTGCGCTTGTGAGTTGGCTTGCGAATATATCGCTGTTCCATATTTCGGATATTGCCGACTGGTTCTGGTATTTGTTCCTGTATTGTTGGCTCTTGCTGTTCGTCCTGGCTGCTTCAGCGGCGATCCGGCGCAGGCTGGGTGAGATTGCAATTTTTTGCCTCACTTTGCTCATTACTTTCCTACCGGTGCTGACTGTGGGAGCGAAATCGGTAGACCAGTTTCAACTGGGTGTCTCGCGAATGTACGCCCAGGGCCGTATCGGCGCGGCGCCGTTTGACAGGTTCCTGTCGAGTTGCAAGTTGATTGATTATACCGAAGACGACGGGACGACGGCGCAGATCGGCCAATGCAATGTTGGCTTCCGCTCGGGAATGTGGCCTCAGCTCGATCTGATCTATGATCCGAAGGGCCAGGTTGCATTGCCGGGGTATCGCCGAACGGTTGCTTGGAGGCTGGCGGTGGAGGAGGCGTTTCTTGGAGGATGGCTCGTCAAGAGCTCGGACGCCGGACAGCACGTCATTGGAGATTTTTACCTTATCCGGCTTTATCCCGATTCGGCTTGACGTTCGGACGATGGCTGGAAACGTCGTAACGACGGACCCGGGTGCTGAGATCCGCTGTCGTTTCAGCTTCGATCAGTTGCGTCATCGAAGGCGCTGATCTCAACTTCATTTCTGCCGTCTGCTTTTCAGTGACGATAGTTAACAACTTCTGTGACATCCGTCCCGGCTTTGCGGCCGAGAATGAGAGGATTCATGTCTGATCAGATTTTCTACGTAGGCGCCATGGGCGATAAGAAAAAGACAACGGGCTATGTACCGGCCAAGTTTCTCACCATCGATGGCCAGCCTGTAGTGGACCCGATGCCGGCAGGATCGCAGAATGCGTACATCTATTCCGATGATCAAGGGGGCACCAAAACGCGTGGAGCCTTCGCCAATCCGAACAATTTCCTTATCGTTCCTTCGAATTATAGCGAAGCGCAGGCAAAGGCGTTCGCGGCTGATATTGCGAATAGCAACCCGGTTGACGCATTGCGCAAGATGTATGCTGCCTTCGAACAAGGCGGTGAGCAGGATCTGCAGCGGCACCCCCAATGGGGGGTTCCCAAAGAATCCTTTGTTCCGGCATTTGTTGGCAGCGCTTCCTATCATCTCGGATCGGTAACGGGCAGAGCCGGTTTGCCGCCAATACTATCCGAGATTGGTGGCGGAGCAAAAAATCTGCTTAACGCCGCTATGTACTCCAAAGCGGCTAGACTTGGTGGCAGTTCAACCAAGATCGATACAAGTGGACCGTATTTCCTTTCGCGACAAAATCATGCCAATTTTACCAAAGGTCATTCCGACGCCATTGCGGAACGAAGCCCTACTTGGTTGACGAACGATTTCGGTTTTGGGTCACAGGGGCAGAATCCTGCGGGTCAGATAGGCGACGGCAAGAGTATCGCTAATTGGCAATCTTCCCTTTACGGCATTGACCCGGCGGATCCGACGCAGCCGGCCGTGAGGAACGCTATAAGGCCGCTCGGGATCGTTACCAATGAGCCGACGCCAGATTGGCCCGTTTCACCGCCGATCTTCAACACACGCTAATACTTCCGGCCTGAATTCTCTCCACTTCGCATAGGCAGGCTCGCGCTTCCTGCGTACTACAGTTGCATGTGGGAGAGCTTTGGTACTGAACAGTTTGCAGGTTGCACCTAAGAGGGAAATTGTTATGGCTGACGACGAACGCGACTTTATCGATCGGGCAGATTCAATGACTGGCAAGCTCTACGGTAAGCCAGCGTCGATGGACCAGATCGCGGAAAACTTCGCGCTCTATGGGCTAAAGAAGCGCGCAGCTACTCTGGATAACTTCGACACCGAACTGCGCGGCGAGATCGATTCCAGTCCGCATAGCCTGCGCCGGCGTGTGCAACTGATGGCGTTGCGCAAGAAGATGGGCGGTGTTCACGAAGCGCTGCGCAAGGCTAAGCGTTAGACCGCTCGCATGCGTCCGACTACAAATCCCGTTCTCGCCGCATTGGCGCAGGCGCGGATGCGCGCTGCGCCAATGTTTGTGAAATGGTGCGAGCTGAACGGCCTGTCACCTTGTCCCGCGGGGCCAGCGCATGTCGCGCGCTTCGTCGTGGATTGCGCGCCGCTCGGCATCGAGCGGCTTTGGCCTGCGATCCAGGATATATCGAGGCTTCATGTCTCGGTCGGCCTCGCCGATCCGACCCTCGGCGGCGTGGCGGCCGAAGCTATCAGCGATCTTGCCGGAATAGATCCGCCACGCTCCTGGCCGGCCGGTCCCAAGCAGCGTTTCAAATCGTTGCCCTATGACCTGCAGGTCTATGTCGCGAGCCACGAGGCGCAGCGCGAAAAGGCGCTGCGGCGGGCACAGAACGAGGCAGCGAGCGCGAGGCAGAAGCTCGCAGCATGCGCGAAAAGCAAGACCCATCCAAACGAGGAAAACAAATCCGATGAAAACGACACGCACCCCAACTCTTGAAGAGCGCATCAGGCTGGTCAGGGCGGATATCGAGGCGATCATCGAAGCACGGGTGGACGCGGTGGCGAAGGAAAGCCCCGGCGTTCCGTCCGGCGTGATCCGCAATCTCCTGACGGCGCGGGCGCCGGCGTGCCCCTGCGCGCAATATCTCGAACTGGACACCAAGGCATAGCCGGCGCGAGCCGGGAACGGAGGAATTCGAAAATGACTCTCTATAAATGGTCGAAAACGGCGGAGAGCAATGCAACCGCCGACCCCTCGATCAACTGGCAGGAAGGGCAGGCACCTTCCAGCGTAAACGACTCGGGACGCGCGATGATGGCATCGATCGCCAAGCATCGCGACGATATTGCGGGCGCAATCGTCACGGGTGGGACGGCGACGGCATATACGGTCACGTCCTACGAAGCGTTCGACACGCTTACTCGTCTTAACGGACAGATCATCGCGTTCACGCCGCATGCGACGAATGGCGGGACCGTGACGCTGAACGTGGATTCGCTAGGTGCGAGGCCGTTGCGATCAGCGCCGGCGACGGAGTTGATGGCGGGAACGCTGATCCAAGGGACGCCCTATTTGGCACTCTATAATCACTCGGATGCTGCGTTTTATCTGCACGGGTTCTATGGCAATCCGTACAACGTGCCACTTGCTGCAGGGTTGGACTACTGGGGAGCGACGACGCCGAATAGTGCATTTGCGTTTCCAGTAGGACAGGCGATATCGCGAACGACGTATGCGAGCTTATTTGCTTTGGTTGGGACCACTTATGGTCCAGGTGATGGCTCGACGACGTTCAGCCTGCCAGACAAAACCGGCCGGGTTTCGGCGATGAAAGAGTCGAGCGCGTCCCGGCTGACCTCAACTTATTTTGGAGGGTTATCAACCAGCCTAGGTGCGGTGGGCGGTCTCGATAGCCACACTCTGACGACCTCAGAAATCCCGTCGCACACGCACTCAATTACCGATCCGGGACATACCCATACAACCAACGGAAACTTTCTAAAGCAGGGGCTCGTCGGCTCAGACTACCAAGGCGGCAGCTTTCTAGGCTCAGCGCCTGTTGGGGTCAACACTGCCACCACGGGCATCTCAGTTAACAATACAGGGGGCGGTGGCGCACATTCGATCGTGCAGCCGACGATTATCTGCAACTACATCATTCGGATACTCTGACGAATCGAAAACTGCTGTCGCGTTGCTCTACAAGGCGGTATCCTTGGTGAGCGGCAAGAAAGTCCTTCTCGGAAATTTGGGTAACGGGATATGTCACGAGCTTGTTCTTGATGTTGACCCTGCCAGGACCATTATCGACGAGACGTGAGGTTTGCAAACTGACCCTTTTGCTCGCGGATAAAGAAACCCGTTTCCAAAGCATGATCTTAGCGCGCAGGGAGACGAGGTCGTTTAATACCGCCTCAGGGTCTTGAGTATACTGTAGCGCTCCATTTGAATGCATCAGATCGATCTCGCCAAGCCAATCTGCGGCGGCGTTGACGCTGGTAAAAAACTGTAGCTGCTCCGTCGCCAACTCTTTCGCGCGTTGCACCATGGCGGCCGTTTCGACAACTGCCCACTTCGCATCTAGGCGTGCCTCCTTATAGTGCAATCCGCATCCGCCACCAAAATCCAGAACTGTCTTGGCGCTTTCGTCCCATGACGTATTGGGTCGGTAGGCCTTTGTTTTCTGGAAGATGACTTCAATCAGCTCCGGCTGCTCGTAGCCGTGAATCGTCTCTGACGGCAGGATTAGTGATCGGATACGGTTAAGAAGTTTCATTACTCGCCCATACCACAACCACCCTGAGAACATCAATGACCGACCTCAACGCCCTCGCTGCGGCGAACGCGAAGCGCTGGCAAAATGCCAAGTTAGCGCGAAATTTCGCGCCCGTTGCCCGCCACTTGGTCGCCCCAAACGCCAAAGCCAGATACCAGGCGGTCTCGGCTAAAACCGGCGTGCCAT
>Ga0207689_10002161_pt1 | contig 18495 bp, 15 predicted proteins | sample KBSMisM52_FD_184312 | JGI IMG/M metagenome (GOLD analysis project Ga0207689, IMG submission 184312) | Miscanthus rhizosphere microbial communities from Kellogg Biological Station, Michigan, USA - KBS Miscanthus M5-2 (SPAdes) (version 2) | ecosystem: Host-associated > Plants > Roots >... | reverse complement strand
TACGGAGCCACCAAACTTGCATCGGAAATGATGGTTGAAGAATACAATGAAATGTTTGGATTGAGAACTGTCATAAATCGCTGCGGAGTTATAACGGGTCCTCGCCAGATGGGGAAAGTAGACCAGGGCGTTGTGGTACTTTGGATGGCTAAACATTTTTGGAAAAAGAATTTGTCGTATGTGGGTTATGGCGGTTTGGGGAAACAGGTAAGAGACATGATACACATCAAAGACCTGTTCAAAATAGTTGATCAACAAATACATCAAATTGAAACTTTCAACGGCCAGGTATTCAATGTTGGAGGCGGCAGAAAGGTCAGCGCATCGTTGCAGGAATTAACAAAAAGCTGCCAGGTAATAACCGGGAATAAAATTCCGATTCAACCTGTTCCTGAAACGAGAAAGGCCGATGTTAAACTTTACATTTCAGACATTGCTAAAATAAATACGCTTACGGACTGGACTCCTGAAATACTGGTTGACGAAATTTTAGAAGATATTTTTCTATGGATCAAAAATAATGAACATCAATTAAAACCAATTCTTAGTTAATAAAGCAATTATTATTTAATGAGCATCGCTATCGTTACCGGATCAGCTGGTTTAATTGGAAGTGAATCAGTAGAATTTTTTTCTTCAAAGTTTGATGTCGTTATCGGGATCGACAATAATATGCGTGAATATTTTTTTGGTGAAGACGGTTCGACCGAATGGAACAAGAACAGGTTATTAAAGACAATTTCGAATTATAAAGACTATAACGCCGATATTCGGAATTACCAGGAAATAGAAAAAATTTTTAAGGAATACGGCGAGGATATCAAACTCATTGTTCACACAGCGGCTCAGCCAAGTCATGATTGGGCAGCCAAAGAACCTCTCACAGATTTCCACGTGAATGCAACCGGGACGTTAAACTTATTAGAGCTCACCAGGCAATACTGCATTAAAGCTGTTTTTATTTTTACATCAACCAATAAGGTTTATGGAGATAATCCCAACTTTCTGCCTTTGATAGAAAAAGAAACGCGGTGGGAAGTAGATGAAAAACATCCTTATTACAAAAAAGGAATTGATGAACAAATGTCATTAGACCATACCAAACATTCAGTTTTTGGAGCCTCAAAAGTGGCGGCTGATGTTATGGCGCAGGAATATGGAAGATATTTTAACATGAATGTGGGAGTATTTAGAGGTGGTTGCCTCACGGGTCCAAAGCATAGCGGTGCTCAGCTTCACGGTTTCCTCGCCTATCTTATGAAGTGCGCTGTTACAAAAAGGCCCTACACAATTTTTGGATATAAGGGGAAACAGGTGCGAGACAATTTTCATAGTTGGGACCTGGTAAATCTTTTCTGGCATTTTTATCAAAGTCCAAAACAAGGAGAAGCATATAACGTGGGCGGAGGGCGATCAAGTAATTGTTCCATACTTGAAGGAATAGAATTGTGTGAAAAGATTACCGGAAACAAAATGAATTATACGTATATTGACACCAACAGGATTGGTGACCACATCTGGTATATTAGCGACATGTCAAAGTTCAGGAAGCATTACCCCGCATGGACATGGAAATACAATATCCAGGATATTATATTTCAAATGTTTGATGGACTTAAAGAGAGAAGCATAGATGCAATTAGTTAAAAATTTCCACCCTAACGATCAATAAAAAATAATCGGGTCGCTACAATGAAACTATCCATCGTTATTCCAACGTACAATGAGGAAGGAAATATATCAGAAACTGTCACCGTGCTATATGAGGTAATGGAGAAGGAAAAAATTGATCATGAAATTGTTGTTGTAAATGATAATTCGAAAGATAATACGTTACAAATATTAAATGAGTTAAAATCCTCTACTCCATCTCTTTCATTTTACACAAACCCGGGTCCAAACGGTTTTGGCTATGCTGTTCGCTATGGCCTGGAGCATTTTACGGGCGACTGCGTTGCCATTATGATGGCCGATCTGAGTGATGATCCTGCGGACCTGGTGAAATTTTACTTTACTATGAGAGCGCAAAATTGCGATTGTGTTTTTGGTAATCGGTGGATAAGAGGTGCTAAAGTCTATGATTACCCGCAACCAAAAAAATTTTTAAACAGGCTCGTCAATAATCTTATAAGTTGGAGCCTTGGGTTAAAATACAATGATTTAACGAATGCCTTTAAATTGTATAAAAAGGAAACTATTTATGGACTGAAACCGTTTCTGTCACCGCATTTTAATTTGACATTGGAACTTCCTTTGAAGGCAATTGTGCGAAAATACTCGTATGTCTGTGTTCCTAATTCCTGGCGAAACAGAAAATCTGGTGAGTCGAAACTGAAGATCAGGGAAATGGGAAGCCGGTATTTTTTTATTTACCTGTACTGCCTGATTGAAAAGTTTTTTTCGAAGGGGGATTTCAGGAAAAATTGGTAGTACTATTGTTAATTTCGAAAAGGGTGATGTCAAAAAATACGGTTCATTCAGAAAATAAGATAAAAGTATAAGATTGAAGTACTGGTTACTTACAACAGAATACCCGCCGCAGTTTGGAGGGGGCATTGGCACCTATTGTTTTCACTGGTCCTCAATATTGAAACAAAATGGAGTTGAGTTAACCGTGTTTATTTTAAACCGGCAGGAAAAAGGTTTTAGAGAAATTGTTTCGCAGAATGTAAGAAGAGTAGAGTTTTCTCCCTATTTAAAAGATACATCAAGCTTCCTTGGTTATGAAACAATGGTCAGTTCCTCGTTTGAGGAAATAGTCAGGTTATATCTTGGAAAGGAAGGAGCGCCCGACTGGCTGGAGGCCCAGGAATACCAGGGAATAGCGTACTACATTTTACAGAAAAAACATTTAGGCGAGACGTTGTATAAGGATTTGAAAGTTCTTACTACTTGCCACTGTCCTTCCTTTATCACGTTTGAGCATAACCATGTCAGTATTCATCAACTTCCGTATTTCTGGATTGCAGAAATGGAAAGGTTTTGTATGAAGGCGGCAGACCTTTGCATTTTTCCAAGCCAATATCTTGCTGATGAGATTTTAAAACGGCATCCCGGCCTGGTTAAAAATTTCGCCATCATGCATAATCCATACATGGCTTCCAATAGCTCATTACGCGCTAATGAAAATGGGGACCAGGTTGATTTCATAATTGCAGGCAAACTGTCTCCGGCAAAAGGCACTTTGCTTACTTTGGAAGTATTCGATCGCCTGTGGAAAAAGGGATACAGGTATACATTGAAATTGGTAGGGGATAAGAATTTTTTTTACCACGCGGTGGGCACTACTACGGGTGACTACCTGAAGAAGAAGTATTCCACTTACCTGGAATCAGGCCTGCTGACTATTTCAAACCCTTTGCCCCCGGATGAACTTTACCAGGAAATTTTGAGAGCTCGGATAATTCTTGTTCCCAGTACCGTAGAAAATTTACCTTACGCAGTCATTGAGTCAATGGCAGCGCGTAAAATTGTTTTGGCTTCGGCACAAGGTGGACAAAAAGAAATTATACGTGATGGAGTTAACGGGTTTTTGTTTGATTATGACACCCCGACCTCTTTCGGGGAAAAAATACAACTTGTTAGCACGCTAAAGGCTGAAGAGATAAACAAGATAGGAAGTGAAGCAATAGAAACGATACAGAAAGAGTGTGATCCTTCTTCCTATTTCCATAAAAAAATGGCATTGCTAAACCAATGCGATACCACGGGAAAAACTAATTTTCCATTCATATCATTAAGAGATATGAAGGCTCAAAATGATAGACCTCCTGAAGAAAACAAATTGCTGTCAATAGTAATTCCCTATTTTAATATGGGAAAATATATCAGTGAAACGATCGCGTCAATTGACCTGGCGACCTATACTCACAAAGAAATTATTATTGTGAACGACGGGAGTAATGATGAAGAGGACCTGAAAATGTTAAACTCTTTGAGAATTAGAAAAGATATAAAGGTTATTGATCAGCCAAATTTGGGTTTAGCAACAGCACGGAACCGGGGAGCGCAGGAAGCCAAAGGGAGATTCCTGGCATTTTTAGATGCAGATGATAAAGTTGCGGGAAATTATTATGAGAAAGCAATTAAGATACTTGAACAAAAGGGCAATGTGAATTTTGTCGGGTGCTGGGTTCAATATTTCGGTGACTCAGATCATAAGTGGCCTGCATTCACTCCTGAACCTCCGTTTCTCCTTTATCACAACATGGTAAACTCTAGCAGCCTCGTCTATAAGAAAGAAGGTTTTTTAAGGGCTGGACTAAATGATGCCAGCTTTCTATACGGCATGGAAGATTATGACAGTGTAATAAGCCTGGTGAAAAATAGCTATTATGGTGTGGTCATTCCCGAATTTCTTTTCTTTTACCGTGTACGGAAAAATTCGATGGCAAGAGGGTTCAATAAAAGTAACCGGTTGTACCTGTACAATCTTTTGGCTGAAAAACATAAGGAGTTTTACGCTACATTTGCGACCGAACTTTTTGGCCTGTTGAATGCAAATGGACCGGGAATTTTTATAGATAATCCGTCTTTGGATTATCACCTGGCTGAAAAAATTCCATTGGGGGGAAAATTGTCACAGAAATTAATTTACCTGGTCAAAAAAAATAAGCTCACAAGAAAAGCGGCTTATAAAATTTACCGGCTATTGAACAGATAGAAACATGGTTCTCAAAATTCTGAATGACTGGTTTAAAGGATCTAACAAGTTTGAACGACTTTGGTTGCTCGCCAAAATAGAATTCAAGCTTCGTTACTATGAAAATAAACTCGGTCTGTTATGGGCCCTGCTGAAACCGCTGCTTGATATCATTATCTATTATATTGCGTTTAAGGTGATTTTGAAAAATGATATTCCTGCGTTTGCTTCTTTTCTTTTTATCGGCCTTATAATTTGGAATTTTTTTTTAGAATCTACAACGGGCACCATACAAATATTAAGTGTAAAAAAATACCTGTACGAATATAGCAACATGAATAAGCTGGAAATCTACGTTTCCACGCTTTTGAGTAATTCTATTGGTTTCTTTTTCAATTTTGTGATGTTTCTTTTGTTCTACAACATTTTCGAAAAAGCATCTACCGGGCTATCATTTTATAATGTATGGATCATTGCGGTGTTCGTAAATCTCTTTGTTTTATCGCTCGGTATGTCATTGATCCTTTCTACGTTATATATTTTGGCGAAGGACATCAACCAGATATGGACAGTGTTTACATCTTTTTTATTTTTCCTTTCACCGATCTTTTATAAACTATCCACATTTAAATCTGCTTTGCCACATTTTGATTATGCAAATCCTATCGCCGGTATTATCATAAATGCAAGAAGGATAATGATGGAGCAATCGCCACCTGATTTTCGATTACTCATTTTTGATTATGGTTACGCCATCGTTTTATTAACAATTGGTCTTATTTTTTTAAACAAGCTTGGATCAAGAGCTGCCGAAAAACTGTAAGCTATGGAAAACGTAATTGCAATAACGGCAAAGGATATAAGCAAGACTTTTCACATTTCTGAAGATAGCCACAATACTGTTAAGCATCGGTTGTTCAATTTATTCAATCCCCCAACGAGGAAGGATGTCCAGGCTTTGAAGCTTACATCGCTTGAGATACACAAAGGCGAATGTATTGGTTTGATCGGGAGAAATGGCTCTGGCAAGACCACCTTGACAAAAGTATTGGCGGGCGTTTACCCTACCGATACCGGTTATGTAAAAATCAACGGCTCTACCATGCTGATGAATCTGGGAGTCGGCATGAGCCATGAGCTTACCGCGAGAGAAAACATTTATGTTTCGGGATCGGTCCTCGGGCTTAAGATCAAAGAAGTAGACCAACTTTTTGACGAGATCGTGGAGTTTGCCGAAATACAAGATTTTGTTGATACAAAGGTCAAGTTCTTTTCTTCAGGGATGATGGCGCGGCTTGCATTCTCCATCGCGGTAAAAGCCGGCGCAGATATTATGTTTCTCGATGAGATTTTTTCTGTGGGTGATATGAAGTTCCAGGAGAAGGCTGTCAAAGTTTTTGAAGGCTCATGGATACAGGGACGAACGGTTATTCTTGTGAGTCATGGCATGGGCGTGATCGAAAAGTACTGCAACCGTTCTGTTTTTATGAAAAACGGGCAAATAGAATTTTTTGGAGATACAGGCAAAGCCATCGAATACTACACGATGGACAATCAGTAGAATCATTTTTTATTCTTGTCACTAAGTACAAAAGGAACAAAAAACCCCGTTAACATTCCACCAAGACTACGGTCAAAATAGATTTCAGTGATCCATGCAATGGCAAATGTGAGAATAATGCACACGCTTAGCCAGTCTTTGTATCGTTTAGCATATAGGAAAGGAAGTATTACCCAACCAACCAGGAAAAGGCCTAAACCAACCAATCCCATGCTATATAAAATATCAAGGTAGTTATTATGTACGTTTTTTTGCGTTTGTAACGCAAACTGAAAGTCTTTATCCCTGTACTTCTCCATGAGCTTATCTTTTTTGTCCCCAATATCCACACCCTTTATGGGACTGCTTAAGAATAGTTCCCACCCGCATCTCCAGGCGGCCATCCTGAAATTCGCGCCATTCCATTGGTCTTTTGTTACCTCCATATTATAATGGCTTTCCTTTGCCATGCTTTTATAGTCAAATTGAGTGTAGGCAAGTTCTTTATAGCGGTTGAATGTCTTTGGAAAAAATTTAAAAATCACAAAAATACCAAGCACGAGGCCGAATAGAATTGTAGCTCCTTCGAGATACTTTTTTTGATTAAAAATGCAATGGAAAGAAAAGCCGATCGTGAATAAGTACAACACGAGCATAAGATTCCGGCTGGCCAATAAATAGCTGATTGCAAAAAGGAATATAACGGTAATGATCATCCATCCCCTGTAGCGATTCTTTTTATAAAGAATATGGTGGGCAAAGATATAAATGGACAAGTTCACCAATAGGGAGATATAGATTGATTGTTGTTTTAGAATTTCCGTAAACGAGTCGTTGTATAGAAACTCAGGTTTTTTGAAAAATCCCGAACGCTGCAGCGACCAGCAAAGGCAGAACACCATGATAAATGTCGTGAGCCATGCAAATCCCAGTAGTACTTTCTCTTTGAAGTCTTTTTTTAATTGCAAAAGCCCGACGCTTAGGGGAAAATAGGCAAGTGGTAATCTCGGATCCAGGTAACGTAGCCCCTTGTGAAAATTAGAAGACAGGAATAGGCTGATCACGACCATAATGAAGAAAAGAAACATCCACAAGAGGTATTTTCTTTTTCTCAATAACAGCCATTTTTCTTTGAGCGAGTAAAACAAATTTTCTTTCCGAATGCGGAGAGAGTCTTCTTCGAATAAATCAAAAAAGAATGAATATACCCCCAGAAATATGGCTGCAAAAATATTTGCGAGTTTTAGCCAGGGAAGAAAAAGAGTGGTTAAAAAAAACAGAATTAAAACAAAAAGAATTTTTTCTTTCTTGGTCATTTTATCAATGTAGGGTAAGCAATAGATCTCACATATATATCCCGCCATCCGCATTGATCACCTGGCCAGTCACATAAGAACTGAGATCTGATGCGAGAAACAAGGTCACGTTGGCAACGTCTTCTGAACTCCCGAATTTACCCAGAGGGATACCTGCCTTATATTTTTCCGCTTGCTCACCTTCTTTTAGGTACCCGGTCATATCCGTTTCGATGAAACCGGGAGCAATGGCATTGCAGCGGATATTCCGGCTGCCTAACTCTTTTGCCACTGATTTGGTGAAACCAATAATACCTGCCTTGGAGGCCGCATAACTTCCCTGCCCCGCATTTCCCATTAGACCTATGATGGAACTCATATTTATAATGCTGCCTTTCTTAGCCTTCATCATGGGTCGTATTACCTGCTTCGTCATGTTGAAAACACTTTTCAAATTCACCTGCATCACTTCATCCCATTGCTCAGGAGTCATTCTCAGCAATAAATTATCTTTTGAAATTCCTGCATTGTTCACACAAATATCTACAGTGCCAAACTCTTTCACTACATCATTCACCAATGCTTCACATTGCCCAAAATCGCCAGCGTTCGTTTTATATGATTTACACTTTGTGCCTTGTGCCTTGATTTTTTCTTCCAGAACTTTTGCCTTTTCCGAACTATTCTCACTTACGTAGGTAAATACAACATGAGCCCCGTACTCAGCAAATTTTAATACAATACCTTCTCCAATTCCACGAGCAGCACCGGTAACGATCGCAACTCTTCCTTCAAGTAATCTCATAGTTATTTTTTAGCCAGCAAAAGTAATCCTATTCAACTTCTGTTGCGTCGCACTCTTCAACTTTTGTTTTACATCAGCAATTTTATTTCCTCAATAAATTTCCTGTCATTGCTTAGCCTCGGCACCTTGTGCTGTCCTCCCAGTTTCCCCTTTTCTTTCAGCCATTGACTAAAAACCCCTTTTTTCAGGATGTGAAGGACTGGCCTTCTCAGCGCTATATCTTTGTGTCGTTTGGCTTCATAGTCGCTGTTTACCTGTTGCAGTGCTTTATCGAGTTCAATAGTGAATTCGTTAAGGTCCGCAGGTTCCGTTTCAAATTCAACCAACCATTCATGCGCTCCATTTGCTGTATCCGAAAAGTAGACAGGGGCCGCTGTGTAGTCATTTACCACTGCTCCTGACCTTTCACTTGCCACCGCAAGCGCTTTGTCCGTATTGTCAACGATTACCTCTTCTCCAAAGGCATTCATAAAATGCTTCAATCTGCCAGTCACCTTTATCCGAAATGGCTTTAAAGAAGTGAATTGAATTGTATCACCCAATAGATAACGCCACAATCCGCCATTTGTGCTAATTACAGGAGCGTAATTTTTTCCCAATTCCACATCCTGCAAACCGAGTGTTAATGGCTCCGGTTTTTCATATTCACTCACCGGCATAAACTCCATAAAAATCCCATGATCAACGAATAAAAGCATACCCTCGTCGCCTGGAATTTCATCGGCTCCGAAAAAACCTTCACTGGCATTGTACATTTCCAGGTAGCTGATCTCCTTGCCAATTATTTTTTTGAACTGTTCTTTATAAGGAGTAAATGAGACACCACCATGCATATATAATTCAAGGGAGGGCCATACCTCGCTGATAGTTTGCTTCCCCGTGATCTCCAAAATTCTTTTTAATAAAACCAATGTCCACGTAGGAACCCCCGAAATAGAAGTTACATTTTCTTTGATTGTATTGGCAGCTAGTTTTTCGATTTTGCTTTCCCATTCATCCATTAGCGCAATGCTGAGGTCGGGTGTCCGAAGCCAATGGGCCCAGAATGGTGAGTTTTGCAGCAACACAGCACTGAGATCGCCATACTGAACTTCATGATTGATCTTATGGATAGTATGACTTCCCCCTATCACCAACCCCTTTCCGGTTAACATCTCTGATTCCGGTTTGAAATTGTAATACATTGTCAGTACATCCTTAGCGGCCTTGTAGTGCGCATCCTCAAGGCTCTCTTCACTTACGGGAATGAATTTGCTTTTGTCGCTCGTAGTGCCGCTGCTTTTTGCAAACCAATACACCGGTGTATTCCAAAGTATGTTTTGCTCACCATTCATAATTCTTTGGATATAGGGTTTGATGTCGTCGTACTCATGAATCGGGACAGCCTGTTTGTATGATTTTATGTTAAAGAGTTTGGAGAAATTGTACTTGCGCCCGAACTCAGTATATTGTGCCGAGGTCACAAGATCCTGCAAAACTTCACGTTGTGCATCGATGGGATTATTCTTCCACCCTTCAATGCGCCAGAGCCTCATTCGGGCAAGTGAGGATATAGCAGGACTCAAAAGTTTCATATACATCCAAAATAAGAAATTTGCCAAACTATTGATCAAAATCCTGGATCATCCGCGCAACGATGGAAAAGACTGTCACAGCTGTCCTCCAAAATTATCAACCCGAGTTTCACCCGGTGGTTCGGTTCCATGCCGAAACCGATCAATTGTTAATGATGGATTTTACGAAGAATAATGAAGAGATCTCCGAGGAATTAGTAAGTGATACGCAACGATTCACCAACTACATAAATCAGAAACTGCGATCAGCAAATGCAAAATTTGGGATCGGAGGTTACAACGAGTATCGTGAGCTATATAGCCGAAGCAGGGTGTTTGATTCGGAGGGTGACCAAGAGCCAAGAAGATTGCATTTGGGAATTGATATTTGGGGAAAGCACTACACCGCAGTGATGTCTCCATGGGATGGCATTGTGCACAGTTTTGCTTTCAATAATCATTTTGGAGACTATGGTGCTACTCTCGTTCTTAGTCATATCATTGAAGAGATTTCTTTCCATACATTGTATGGTCATCTAAGTTTGAATTCCATAAAAAATTTTCGGGAGGGCGAAAATGTCAAGAAAGGGGACGTGATCGGAGAATTCGGCATTCCGATGGAAAACGGCCAATGGCCGCCACATCTGCATTTTCAGATCATTGTGGATATGGAAGATTGGATAGGTGATTACCCCGGTGTTTGTAAACTTTCTGAACGGGAAAAATTCCTGGACAATTGCCCGGATCCTGACATCATCCTGCAAATGATAAAGTATGCAAGATGAATTGCTGCCGGAAGAATTTAATCTGTGTTCTTTTCATCTTTTGTAAGTAATTTCCTTTCATGAAACGAAGGTCTCTTTTATCCATGCTATTTATTTCGTTAGCTATTACTGGTTATTCTCAAAATACGAAACCATTGCGCATCGGGATTGCAGGTCTCACTCACGATCATATGGGCGGGCTACTAAACCGGGCGCACGACAGCGACATACAGATTGTCGGCATTGCCGAAAAGAATCGTGAACTAGCTGAGCGGTATTTAAAGAAATATAATTTGCCTTTTAGTTTGATATATTCTTCATTGGAAGAAATGCTTGACAAATGCAAACCCGAGGCTGTTTGCGCATTTAACAGTATTTACGAGCACCTTGAAGTGGTGAAAGCTTGCGCTCCCAGGAAAATTAATGTAATGGTGGAGAAACCTCTTGCAGTGAGTATGGAACACGCAAAACAGATGGAAGTGCTGGCGCAGAAGTATAATATTCAGCTGCTCACCAATTATGAAACGACGTGGTACGGCAGCAATGCCAACGTCATTCAGATGCTTGATTCGATCGGTGAAATCAGGAAAGTAGTCATACATGATGGACACCAGGGACCCAAAGAAATTGGTGTGAGTAAGGAATTTTTTGAGTGGCTGACGGACCCCGTAAAGAATGGGGGCGGAGCTGTAATTGACTTCGGGTGTTATGGTGCTAATCTTATAACCTGGCTGAAGAAGGGAGAAAAGCCTCGATCTGTTTCTGCGGTGCTACAACAGATCAAACCGGACATTTATCCAAAGGTGGATGATGAAGCTACGATCATTGTGACCTATCCTGGAACGCAGGGGATCATCCAGGCATCATGGAACTGGCCCTTTGGAAGAAAAGACATGGAAATATATGGGCAACACGGTTACACGATCTCAGACCGCAACGGAATAAAAACAAAAACATCTCCCGATAGAAAGGAAGATTACCATGGAGTGCCTTCACCAGCACCTCCATTTAATGATCCATTCGCTTATTTGGCTGCAGTAGTACATGGAGAAGTGACTGTTAAATCCACCGATCTTTCGTCTCTGCAAAACAATATGATCGTCGTTGAAATATTGGAAGCGGCCAGACAATCTGCAAAAGAAGGAAAGGTCATTTATCTCAAATAGAAGATTTTTATTTTACTGGGTTAAAAAGTATTGCATCCGCAGCTATATTTCCATCGACATCTTTATTTGTGACAATCACAGATGCTTTTCTTCCTTTAGGCAAATTAAATTTTCCAAGTGCTATCCATTCACCAGAAGTTTGTCCTTCTACCTGCAGATCTGATTTTTTGATGAAAACGTTTTTTGAAATCTTTCCATCGAAAATTACGACTTGGGTTTTTGAACTCATATTTTCAATTTGCGGGACATAGGCATACAACTTGTAAAACCCGGCAACCTCAATTTCAGGACGAAATTCTATTTTTCTTTCTTCATTCGATACGTCAGTCAGTAAAAAGGATGGGCCATATCCGCCAGCATTCATTTTTGTCCAAATTCCAGTTATTGTTACATGCGCAGAGTCGTCGTTGTCTGTAACCAGCTCAGGAGTGCTTCCGTCCAGCAGAGGATCGGTCCTAAGAAATTGCTTCAATTCCATTACATCCACCTGCTGAACCGTTTGCTTTTTGTCAATTGCCATGGAAGCGGCCACAGCGGCCGATTGTGACAAAGTCATGAATACCGGCTCCATTCTTATTGAACCATAGGCAATATGACTGGCAGACAAGCAAACCGGGACATACAAATTTTTACACTCTGATTCTTTTGGAATAATAGAACGATACGAAATGGGATAAGGTCCAAACCCGGCTATCTCTACATTGCCCTCGTTCTTTACCATGCCATTCACAACAATGCGTTCGCAGTTGTGTGAATCCATTGTGTAGGCAGCCATTCCAACCCCGTCATTCACCACTTCGCGACCTTCACAATTTGCCTGCGTCATGACATAGGCGCCGATCATTCTTCTGCATTCCCTTATATAAAGCTGGGGCGTCCAATGCCTATTATCCGTGTATTCATCTTTTGGATAACCCCACTTCCTCATTTCATTTCTGAATTCTTCGGGTACGCGGTTGTCATGCGCGTAGAAATAGAGCAAGCCTTTTGTATAATCTTCGTGTTGCTTAATGATCTTTTTTCTTTTGCTGTAATTCGCGTCAGCAAAATCATAATTCATACCGATCAGGTCAGTTGAAAAGCCGCCGCGGTTATTGATGTCTGTTTTATGGTTAGGCATTTTGCTGAAAATAAAATAATCATTGAGCATCCTTTTTCCTGGTTGTGCATTAAATAAGCGAAGAAGCAATTCATAGTGTGTGGAATCGTAATTGGCTGGTCGTTCAATCGCCACCCTATTACTTTTATTATCGGTAAGACAGATCCTGAAATTGTATGCCTGCACTTTTTTGTCACCGCTGCCTGCACCCATCAATTTCTCATTGCTGATCCCCCACAGCAAACCACTTGTTGAATCACCCGGAATTTTATATGGATCAACTCCGTCAGGAAACTGGTGACCATCCATAAGCTGGACGCCATTATAAGTTTCGTTATAAAGCGCATTAGATTCCCTGCCAACCGTATAGGAAACGCCGGCCCCTGCCATCAGGTCACCTTCATAGCTGCAATCAATGAACATCTTTGCTTCAATCGTCTTGTTTGTGGATGACAAAGGGCTCGAAGAATTTTCAACAATAATCCACCTGATAAAACCTTCGCTTTTTTTTGCCTCGATAATTCTGTGTTCATAAAGCACTTCAACCTTTGCTCTCCTGAAATAGTCATTAAATATTTCTTCTGCTATATGAGGTTCAAAAATCCATTGGTCAAACTTGCCGTAATGTTTCCCTATCCTTCTGTAGAAATCAAGAGCAAGACCACTGATTGCATATTTGTTACCAATATCTGTATAACCGAGACCGCCGGAACTGAGACCACCTAAGTGTTTCCCTGGTTCAACTAATATAACTGACTTACCCAGTTTGCCAGCGCTGTAAGCAGCAATCACTCCAGCCGATGTTCCACCATAAACGCAGACGTCATAGGATTTTTTTTGGGCAGCGATGGTCAATGTAACACAGAACGTGTATATTAACAACAAGAGTTTCATTGAAAATATTCTGACAAAAAGCAATTGGAATCATTAAGTCACCAATGATTTTACCAGCTCCTCCCATTCCTCTTCAAGGGAAAGGGTCGGACGACCTTTTCCTGCCCTTCTATACCAGTAATCGGCATTTCCAATGTCTCCTTCTTTGCGGTGCAGGTAAGCATGGACCCATGCAGCCGTCTTGTCTTCCATATTCTGGATGACTTCATGTGACCGATTCCAATCACCCTTTGCATCATACCATAGAGATTGGAGATGGCCGGATAAATTCCCGGGCGGAGAAGAATCACGCAAACTCTTCTGAAATTCTTCAAATTTCATTTTATTTTTTTAGGAGCTTAAAGGAATGTGTCCATTGATTGCGAAGGAAACCCGGTATGCACCATAAAATACAAAGTGGCTCAATTGCTCTCGCCGCTTCTGCTTTTCCCATATCTTCAGTTTCATGTCCGAAGGAAGTGAGAATATCAGTCACTATTTTTTTCGCTGCATCATCATTGCCACAAATAAACATTGTGGGTGTGCCTTCCGAAAATTTGGGTTTATACATTACCGCATTGCCGATACTGTTGAATGCTTTGACAAGCTTCGCCTCAGGCAATAATTTTTGGAGGTCTTCCATCAGCGACCTGTCAAGACTGGTAAAGAATTTCAGCACGCCATTTTCGGGAGGCGCTTTGGCAATGGGATTGGTTGTGTCAATTACTACTTTATTGGAAAAATTTTCTTTGCCGGCCAGTTCAACAGCCTTTTGAGCGACGTCACCGCTAACAGCAAGTACGATCAAATCTCCAAATTTTGCCGTTTCTTTGAAAGACCCCACTTTGGCGGTAGGATTTGCTTTTTGCCATTTTACTACGCTCTCCTTGGACGTATCTCTTGTGCCGATCATTACTCTATAACCTTCAGTCAAAAAGGCTTTGCCTAATGCCTGCCCCACGGCGGCGGATCCAATAATACCAACTTTCATAATACTTCCTCCATGGTCTCTTTATGAAAAAAATGATTTTAAATTCTTCAACAAATCTTTTCAAGTAAAGTTTGAATATTCCTGTCGGTTTCAAATTAACTTCATAGAAATTTCTTTTCATGCGTTATGTACTTATGTTATCGACCCTATTGATTGGAGCTTTACTTCCGGTGCAGGCTATTTTGAATACGAAGTTAGGCAAACAAACGGGCGGCCCTATGATCAGTTCAATGCTCAGCTTCCTGGTAGGACTCATTGGTCTTTTTATTATCAATGTGGTCACCAATTACACTGCATTCTCAAACATGAAGCTTTTATCTGTTTCGCCCTGGTATTACTGGATCGGCGGTTTACTGGGGGCCATCTATGTGAGCTGTATAATATTTGTGAATCAACAACAAGGGGTAGCGCTTACATTTGCATTGGCGGTGGCGGGACAGATTTTTATATCGTTGATCATTGACCATTTTGGTTTGCTTGGTTCTTTTGTTCGTCCTGTGTCGATACCAAAGATTATTGGAGCCTTGCTGATCATTGCCGGCCTCGTCTTAATAAAAAAATAAGTTGGAATAAGAAATGAGCAACCCGAATTTACATACTGATAATGCCCAATTAACGCCGGTTGAAAGGGAGTTTGAGAATAGCATACGTCCAAGAGAAATTGCTGAATTCTCAGGTCAGCAACAGATCATTGATAACCTGAAGATCTTTATCAAGGCGGCAAAAATGCGATCGGAAGCCCTTGATCATGTTTTATTTCATGGTCCACCCGGTTTGGGAAAAACCACCTTGTCCCGGATCGTAGCAAATGAATTGGGTGTGAACATCAAGGAAACTTCAGGCCCGGTAATTGAAAAGCCGGGAGATCTTGCGGGTTTGCTTACCAACCTCGAACCACATGATGTATTATTTATTGACGAGATACACCGTTTGAGTACTGTAGTTGAGGAATACCTGTATGCAGCCATGGAAGACTACAGGCTCGACATCATGATCGATAGTGGCCCCAGTGCAAGAAGTATACAACTCAATTTGAATCCATTTACATTGATCGGCGCGACTACCAGAAGTGGCTTACTAACAGCACCATTGCTTTCACGTTTTGCTATTAAATCAAGACTTGAATATTATTCTGCAGAAACTCTTCAAAAGATCATCAATCGCTCTGCATCCATTTTGGGTGTCAGGATTACATCCGATGCTGCAAAAGAGATTTCAGGAAGAAGTCGTGGCACTCCCAGGATCGCCAATGGATTATTAAAAAGAGTAAGGGATTTTGCACAGGTCTTAAGCAATGGAGTAGTCGATCTCACCATTACGCAGCATGCATTGAAAGCACTGAATGTAGATGAATATGGATTGGATGATATGGACAATAAGATATTGCTCACCATCATTGAAAAATTCAAAGGAGGTCCAGTCGGTATTACCACGATCGCAACTGCTGTTGGTGAAGAACCCGGGACACTCGAAGAAGTCTACGAACCATTCCTGATCCAGGAAGGTTTTTTACAGCGTACACCAAGAGGAAGAGAGGCAACTGAAAAGGCATATCGTCACCTGGGTAAAAAATTTAAGGGCAAAAGCGGAGAGGGACTTCTTTTCTCATAAATGGACCCTTTGAATTTAGGGTAAACACTCCTTGTAGCAATTTCTTAAATTTAGTAAGCTAATTCCACCATGATCGCCAGGGCATGTCATATGCTGTTGATGATAATTCTCATTACGAGCGGTGTCCAAACGCAGGCTCAGTCATTCAGCGCGAACTATCACTTTAAGCACCTTAATGTTCAAAATGGACTCACTCAAAATATAGTGTATCATTTTTTGCAGGACAGTCGCGGTTATATGTGGATCGGCACTCAAAATGGCCTTTCGCTATTCGATGGTGTCAAGGTCATCAATTTCCTGCATAGTGACCAGGACAGCGGCTCACTTTCCGGAAATTTTATTTCGAGCATACTCGAAGATTCTGCACAACAAATATGGATCGGCAATGATAAAGGAATTGATCTCTATCGTCGAATCAATAATTCGTTTGTGCATTTCGGCGTTGACAGACCCGGCGGTACGAAGGATGACACGTATTGTGTGTTACTGGGTTTTGTATCACGAGATGAGTTATGGTTCCTCGACACAAAGACGAGGTCAGTCAGATCACTAAACTTAAAAAGCAAACACAGTTCATTTGTCTCTGAATTTAATACCTATCATGCGTTACTTTACAAAGGAGCTGGTGATATAGTTAACATATGGTCTGCTTATGATAAAGGGACGATTCACCAGGTTTACCGGAAAAACAAACTGATCAAACAACAAACATATTTTTCGGGTAAGACCGGCCTCTTTAATGACTTCGAATTGGTAGTGTACAACGTTTTGCAACAAAACGACTCCACCGTTTGGCTCTCTGCCAATGAAGGGTTAGTGAGATTAAATCCTTTGACGAATCAATACCAGGTCTTAAAAAGCTGGCAGAAAGAGACCGTGAAGGAAGCACGATATGCCGCAATGTCACCGGCAGGACAACTATGGGTAGCAACGGGTCCTTCGGGCATCTATGAGGTTGACGTTACAACAAATCAATACATCAACAATTTCAGAAACAATAAACTGGATCCATCAAGTATTTGCAGTGACAATGTCGTTTCCCTTTATTTCGACAAAATGGGTAATATATGGTGCGGCAGTTATGGCGACGGAAGCAGCTATGCGGACACTAAAAACACTTTTTTCACAGATCATATAACGAAAACCGAATCTCAAGCCTGGAACTCTGATAACAATATCTCGTGGTTGGGAGCGGATTCTCATAGGAACCTATGGTGTATGCTGACCAATGCACCCGGCCTTTGGAAACTCAATCAGGAATGTAGAATAACGATTCATAAAATTCCTCTCCTGGAAAATGGTACAAATTATGACGGCTCGATTTACAAGATCCTTTTTGACAAAAGTGATAATATATGGTTTGCTACAAACAAGGGATTGTTCAGGTATGATGTTTTGACAAACTGTATGCACACGGTTAAATATGAATTGATCAGCGAAGAGGTTCAAGGCAGCATCTGGATAAAAGATATCATCGAACTTAACGATGGGTCTTTGCTTTTTTCAACTTACGTTGGCCTTTATCATGTGACAAACACAGCAGGCATCTCTGTCGTCAAGCCCATTAATTTTTTGCGGCCAGGAGCTTATACCGGGTTTAACCGGCTATTCCAGGATGCGCATGATCGCATTTATGTAAAAACCCTGGGAGATTCTTTATACATTCTGAAACCTGGCAGCGAAGGAAATGGATTTAATCTTATTGGCTCAATTCGTTTCATGCCGGAAGTCAATCAGTATTTCAGCGAAAAAACTGATTCAATCGTCTACCTCGCGACAAGTGATGGTCTTTATTATGTTCACGGAGCCGATCTCCAGGTGAAAAGAGTGAACTTCATCAATAACCTGCCGTTCCGGAATGTAAAAGGCATGTTGAAGCACAACGAAAAGTTCTGGCTATTTGGAGAAAAAGGAATTTATTTTTTTGATCAAAAGAATGGTTTCGGAAGAGCTTTCACGGTGGAGGACGGATTGCCTGCAAATGAATTCACGCCATCTGCGATCGTTCTGACCGGTGATCAGCGATGTATAGCCGGAACCTCCAATGGCCTTGTTTCATTTTTACCGAACCAGGAAGCAGATCCGATCTACCCGCCCCTGCCACAGCTTACAGGCATTTACATCAATGATGTTTTGCACACGTCAGGCCCGGGTTC
>Ga0207689_10002160_pt1 | contig 18498 bp, 18 predicted proteins | sample KBSMisM52_FD_184312 | JGI IMG/M metagenome (GOLD analysis project Ga0207689, IMG submission 184312) | Miscanthus rhizosphere microbial communities from Kellogg Biological Station, Michigan, USA - KBS Miscanthus M5-2 (SPAdes) (version 2) | ecosystem: Host-associated > Plants > Roots >... | reverse complement strand
GGCCGGAGCCGGGCTGATCGGTCGCCGGGCCCCAGGGTCCCGGCGGGCCGTAGCCGTCCGCGGTCTGGCCCGGCTGGGCGTGGCCGGGCTGCTCGGTCGGCTGGTCGCCTGATGCCGGCGCGGTGTCGTCGCCGGCCATCTGGCCGCGGGTGTGGCCGAGGTCGCCCTCGGCCGACTGGGGTGGGTCGGCTGAGGGGTCGCCGGGAGGCGTGTCGGGCCCGTACCTGCGCTGACCCTCGACGGGCGGCGGCCACCCGCCGGTCTCGGCGTACTGCTCCGACCAGCCCGGGTCGCGCTCGGTCTCGCTCACGTGCTCTCCTCGATCGCGCCGGACCGTACGCCCGCGTTCCCCCGTCCCAACGTGCCAACCGGCCCGAGGACTCCCGCGAACCGTCGTTCTGTCGGAGTTCCGAACTACCATGGAAGACGACCGCGGCCGACGGGAGACCGCGGTCTGCTGCATCCCGACGGGAGGAGGCCCCGTGCCCGAGCCGGAGCGCCGTCGCGAGCGGCCCCTGCTCTCCGGCCGCGTCGAGTCGTTCGCCGACGCCACGATCGACGTCGGCCCGCTCGACCGGCTGGAGCTGGCACACGCCACCGCCGCCGCGCTGGTCGACGCCGGCCGCGGCGACGCCGGCCCGGAGACCTCCCGGCTCGTCGCGCTGGCCGAGACCGTCGGCCTGGACACGCTGTCCGAGCTGTGGCGGGACGCGCCGCCCGACTCGCTGCCCGGCGCCCTGTGGGCGCTCTACCTGCTGCGCACCTGGACCGAGCGGCAGGGCGAGGCCGTCGCCCGGATGTACCGGGCCGGCCGGGCCTACGCGCCCGTCGACGAGGTGGTCGCCGGCGTCGCCGACGAGGCCGACCCGGCGGCGGTGCAGGCGCTCGCGGACGCCGTGCTGACCGGGGCATACCGTGGCGAGTTCGACGTTGCGCTGGAGCGGGCGGCGTCGTTCTTCCGGGTGGTCGCGTCCGGCCGCCGCGAGATGTCCGCCGACGAGGTCGAGCTCGCCGACCGCAACGAGCGCTGCGCGGACGCGCTGCAGCGGGCCGCGGCCGCCTGGCGGGACGGAACGCTGCACTGACCCGGGCGGCCCGTCGGCCATATCTCGGCGCGGGCGGCGCCGTTCTGTCATACCGGTCGGGTAACACTGGTGTGTGGGACACATCCGGATCGGCACGGCGTCGTGGACCGACAAGACCCTGCTCGCCAGCGGGTGGTATCCGGAGGACGTGAAGTCCGCCGAGGAGCGGCTGGCCTACTACGCGTCGAAGTTCCCGATCGTCGAGGTCGACTCGACGTACTACACGCCGCCGAACGAGCGGAACAGCGAGCTGTGGGCACAGCGGACGCCGGCTGGCTTCACGTTCAACGTCAAGGCCTACTCGTTGCTCACCCAGCACCCGACCCGCACGGCCTCGCTCTACAAGGACCTGCGGCCGGAAGACGCGAAGGCCAACGTGTACGCGAAGGACCTCGACCAGAAGGTCGTCGACCAGGTCTGGGAGCGGTTCCTGGCCGCGCTCGATCCGCTGCACCAGGCCGGCAAGCTGGGCGCGCTGCTGTTCCAGTTCCCGCAGTGGTTCCCCATCGGCCGGCGCAACAAGGAGTACGTGCTGGAGTGCAAGCGGCGCGCCGACCCGGTGCCGATCTGCGTCGAGTTCCGCAACAAGACCTGGATGTCGGAGGACAACGTCACGGAGACGCTCGACTTCCTGACGTCGTACGCGGTGCCGTACGTATGCGTCGACATGCCGCAGGGATACACGTCGTCGATCCCGCCGGTGGTCGCGGCGACTGCTGACCTGGCGGTGATCCGCTTCCACGGGCACAGCGACAAGTGGACGAGCAAGGACATCTACGACCGGTTCGGCTACCACTACTCGAAGGCCGAGCTGACGGACTGGGCCCCCAAGGTCGCCCAGCTGTCCGAGCAGGCCCGCGAGACCCACGTCTTCATGAACAACTGCTACAAGGACTACGCCCAGACCAACGCGCAGGACCTGATGGACCTGCTCACTGCTATTGACGCCGAAGTAGATCGTCCAGAGATGTGACGTGATGTAGTCACGTCCGTTATTCCGGTGTCTCCGAGGCGACGAGGAATCGCTCAGCGAGGTCGAGTGAGCTCAGCATTCGCAATATCTGACCGGCTCGACTTCAATCCGCTGGACGTCGATTCTGTCCAGCGTGGTGGTGCTGCGCCCGACGAACTGCTCGACGCCGCCTCCGAGCCGCCCTTACGCACGGCCGGGTGATGGCCAAGCTGAGACCGGACAAGTGACAGCCGTGAGCCGCATGGAAAGACGGTTGCCTGGCACTCGTCAGGAGGCGGGGCGGTGGCGGGCGAGGTACTCCTCGAGGGCTCGGCGGGCGACGTCGGAGACCTTGGTGCCTTCTTGGCGGGCTTGGGCTTCGGCGCGGTCGCGTAGCTCAGACGGTAGGCGGAAGGTGACCTGCGGCGACCGGTGACCCGCCGCGGACAATGACGGTCGTCCGCGGGCAAGCTTCTCGTGGACGTCTGCGACCGCGGCATCGACGTAGTCCTGGGTGATGCGCCGACCTCGGCTGTCGCGGAGGTCCTCCTGCTCGAGGTCGGCGTCCGGCTGGTCGGCGAGGGCGTAGCGGCGTTTCGTGGTCATCGGTTCCTCCTGAGCGCGACCGGCATGGCGTGGATGACCAGCAGATAGTCCGGGAGGTCGACGGCCATGACCTCCAAGACGATCCCTCGGTCGTCCGGACCTACCCACAGCAGGCGGTCGTCGAGGTCGGCGTCGGCCGGTACTCGCTCCGGCTCGCCGGCCGCCTCCATGGCCGCCAACACGTGTGCTCTGCCAAGACGGTGCTTGCGGGCAGACTGGGTGAATCGGACCGCTCGCACGCACTATTATTGCACTGCACAAGTCTCCACGCGACCTCAGGAGTGGACCGAGCCGATGATCCAACCCAGTCGCGATAGCTCGCCGCATAGCGCTGGGTCAGGACCCGGACGGAGACGGTGTTGATCGGCGCACAGCACCGAGTCAGACAGCTGCTACAAGGATTACGCCCGGACCAACGCGCAGGACCTGATGGACCTGGTCACCCAGATCGGCGCCGACGTCGAACCACCGCCACCCCCGAAACCCGCAGCCACCGATTAGGCGCGGTTCACGAGGACGCGCGGCCGCGGGCCGAGCGACCTCGACCGGCGGCAGGCAGCCCCGCACACGTCGCCGGTCGGCGGTTCAGAGCTGGAGAAGGCGGTCGAGGGTGGCCGGGTCGGCGGTGGGGATGTCGAGGGTCTTGGTGCGGGCGGTGGCGCCGGTGACGAGCGTGACCGTGCGGCGGGGGACGGACAGGGCTTCGGCGACGGCGGTGAGCGCGGCCTCGGTCGCGCGGCCGTCGACGGCGCGTTCGCGGACTCGGACGACCAGGGCGCCGTCGTGGTTGCCGCCGACACCGGGGTGCCGGGCGCCCGGGTGGACACGGATGGTCACGCGCATGGGCCGCGCCGGATCATGCCGGCCTGTGTGTGATCATGCCGGCGGTGCGTGCTCATGCCGGCCTCCACGTGATCATGCCGGCCTGTGCTGATCATGCCGGCGCGTGCTCATGCCGGCCGGCGTGGTCGGGTCCGTCACGGCTTGTCGTCGCGCTTGTCCTCGATGGGGGCGACGGGCGGGGGCTCGGGCGGCTGGGAGGTGTCAGACCAGCGCGGGTTACGCATCCGGCCGCGGAGTTCGGCGGCGAAGTCCTCGACGGTGGTGACGATCGCGTCGCCCAGGGAGCGGGCGGCGCGCTGCGCCGAGTCGCGGACGTGCGGGTCGCGGGCCGCGTCACCGGCCTGGGTGGCGATCCGCCGGACCGAGCTGCCGATGTCGCGGACAGACTCGCGGGCCGACTCCCAGTCCGCACCGCCGAACCGGCCGCCGTCAGCGGTCCCACTCCACTCCCGCCAGCCCCGCCCTCGACCAGCTCCGCTCGCACCTCCGTCGCCGGTGCCGGTCCCGCTGGCTCCGGTCCCGCTGGCTCCGGTCCCGCTGGCTCCGGTCCCCGCGGTCGATCCGGTCCCCGCGGTCGATCCGGCTCCAGTGCCGGCTGTTCCAGTGCCGGCTGGTCCCTCGCCGGCCGTACCCGTGCCGGCTGGTCCCGTGCCGGCCGTTCCCGTGCCGGCTGGTCCCGTGCCGGCTGGTCCCGTGCCGGCCGTTCCCGTGCCGGCTGGTCCCGTGCCGGCCGTTCCCGTGCCGGCCGTTCCGGTGCCGGCGGTGCCTGGGGCGCTGGTCGGGCCGGTTTCGGTGGCGCCACGTGCGGTGCCGGCAGGCCCGGGTGCGTCGGTGCCGGACGCGCCGGCGGTGGTCTCGGTCGGGCTCCCGCCGGCGGCGGTCGTGCCGGTTTCGGCTGGGCCGGATGTGGTCCGTCCCGAGTCCGCCGGACCGGTGGTGGTCGGGTCGGTGGCGCTGGTTGCGTCAGCGGCGGTGGTGCGGCCCGGGCGGTCGGTGGCGGCGGCCCAGGGGTCGCCGAAGTCCTCGGCCTGGCCGGGGTGGGCCGGGTCGGCCCAGGGGGCCCGCTCGGTGTCGCCTGGGTGGGCCTGCCTCGCGGACGAGGTCGTCGGGTCGCTGGGGGAGCGAGCCGCATCGGGGGAGAGGTGCACGCGCAGCGCCTCGCCGAGCTCCTCGAAGGTGCGGCTCACCTCGTGCCACAAGTCCCGCTGGTCCCGGGGCGTCTCGCTCATCGTTCCTCCTCGACCGGGTCGATCGACGCGGCTCCCGCCTCGATCTACCCAACGAACGAGGCCCTACCGCCCGTTTCCGAGCTCGACAAGTCGGTCAGTCGCCGGCGGGCCGAGCAGGGCGACCGGCAGCTCGGTGAGCACGACTCCGGTCGCCGCGGCGCCGTCGGCGGCCGGCGCTCCGGCGGGGAGCGAGCGGGCCCGGTCGCGCACCCGCTGGACCGCGCGCGCCCTCAGCTCGCGGCGGTCGGACCCGCCTACGTCGCCGGCGAGCGCGCTGATCTCGGCGGCGATCGCCCCGCTCACGGCGGGCGCGGCGAACGACGTTCCGTTCCACCGGGCCCAGCCGACGAACGGCGCCGGCGGCTGCTCCGACGGCTCCTGGCCCTCGGCGTGGTTGTCGGCGTTGTTGTCGGCGTGGTTGTCGGCGTGGTCGTCGGCGTGGTCCTTGGTGCGCTCGTGCGCGTGCTCGTGATCGCCGGGATGTGTGAGCGACACCGGACCGCTGTGGTGCACGAACGAGCTGAGCACGTCCACTCCGGGCGCCCACATCGTCACCGGCTTCGCCCCGCTGAACCAGGCCGGCTGCCCGCTGAGATCGAGCGCCCCCACGATCAGGGTCAACGGCCCGGGCGGCGCCAGCAGCTCGCCCGGCAGCTCCTCGCTGATGTCGCCGGCGGCCGACACCACCACGGTGCCGCACTCGCGCTGCAGCTCGGCGAGCGCCGCCATCGTGTGCGCGACACCCTCGTCGGTCTCGCCCTTCTCGTCGGCCGGTGTAGGGCCGAGCGAGAGGTTGACCACGTCCGGATTCTGCGGGATCAGGCTGCGAACCACGCGAGCGAGCTCCTCGTCGAACGCATCGCCGTGCATGTCGATGACCCGCCGCGGCAGCAGCTTCGCCGCCGGCGCGTACTGCAGGACGACACCGCAGACGAACGTGCCGTGGCCGACCTGGCGCGGCAGCACCCCGCTGGAGAGGTCCCAGAGCTCCCGCGCCGCGTCCGGCAGCGGGTCCTCGACGAAGCTGTCGAGCAGCCACGGGTGCTCACCTGCGCCGCTGTCGAGCACGGCGACCGTGGTCCCGGCGCCCTGCTGGAGTGTCGCCTTCGACCGCAGGCGGGGCCGCTCGCCCCACCGGGGTGGGTCGTAAGGCAGACCGTGGATGTGGTTGAGCAAGTGGAACCGACGGCCTCGTCCCCGCTGCATCGCGCGCCCCTCTCGTCCCGGCCCAACGCCTCACGGCATCCTGCTCCTAGGGAGGGAGCGTCAACCAGAGGCGCTGATACATGCGGGGTGCGATTGTGACGAGCGGGTCCGGCAAAGCTGCCGAGCTGTCGCGTGCCCGGGAGGCGCTGGGCCTGGCCGACCGGGATCCGGCGCGGGCCCGGCTGCTGGCCGGGGCCGTGCTGCGGCACACCCACGACGGCCTCCCCGCGGCCGAGGCCGAGCGCGCGCTCGGCATGGCGGCCCGGCACGACCAGGACATGGCCGCCGCCGTCACGCACCTGACCCGGGCGATCCGCCTGGCGGAGCGGGCCGGTGCCGGCGAGATCGCGGCCGATGTGCGGATCAGCCTGGCCCTCGCGCTGACGTACCAGGGCAGGATCCGGGCGGCGCATGCCGAGCTCGACCGGGCCGCCGCGGCGCTGTCGGGGGCACGGCTGGCCCGCGTCGAGCTGCAGCGGGCCGGGGTCTGGCAGATGCAGGGCCGGCTCGAGGCCGCGATGGCCGCGTACGACGCGGCGCTGCCGCTGCTGGCGCAGGCCCGGGACACGATGGCGCTCGCCGTGCTGTACAACAACCGCGGCCTGGTCCGGTCGCGGCGCGGCGTGCTGGCCGGCGCGCAGTCCGATCTGTCCCGGGCAGAGCAGCTCTACCGGGAGCTGGGCCGCGACCTGGACGCGGCCGAGGCGGCCCGCAACATCGGGTTGGTCGCGGCCCGCCGGGGCGACGTGGTGTCGGCGCTGGCGGCGTTCGACGACGCCGACCGGCTGGCGGCGGATTCGGGTGCGGGCACCGACGCCGTCGGCCTGTTGGATCAGAGCGAGGCGCTGCTGGCGGCGCGGCTGCTGCCGGAGGCCCGGACCACCGGCGAGCGGGCGCTGGCCGAGCTGACCGACCGGCGGGTGCACGCCTACCAGGCCGAGGTCCGGCTGATCCTCGCCCAGATCGCGCTGCTGGACGGCCGCCCGGGCGAGGCCCGGACGCTGGCCGAGGCGGCCGCGGCGGCGTTCGGGCGGCAGCGGCGGCCGGTCTACAAGGCGTGGGCGACCGCGGCGGGCGTGCGGGCGGCCTGGGACGCCGGTGAACCGAGCCCGACCTTGCTGCGGGAGGCGGTGCGACTCGTGCCGCGGCTGGAGGCGGCCGGCTGGACGATGGCCGCGCTGGACGCCCGGCTGCTGGCCGGGCAGATCGCGCTCGCCCTCGGCCGTACCGACCAGGTCCGCCGGCAGCTCACTCCGCTGGCTGAGCGCCGCGCGGCCGACCCGGCCGAGGTCCGGTCGCGGGTCTTCCACGCCCGCGCGCTGCTGCGGCTGGCCGACGGCGACCCGCGCGGGGCCGACACGGCGTTGCGGGCCGGGATGGCGGCGATCGAGCGACACCGGGCCGCGCTCGGCGGCACCGAGCTGCGGGTCGGCGCGTCGGCGCTGGCCGCCGACCTTGCCCGGCTCGGCATCCAGCTGGCGGTCGCGGCGGGCGAGCCCTGGCGGGTGCTGCGCTGGGCCGAGCGGTGGCGAGCCGGCACGCTCGGGCTGCGGCCGGTCCGGCCGCCGGCGGAGGGCGAGATCGGCACCGCTCTGTCCGAGCTGCGCCAGGTCGTGCTGGCCGAGCAGGACGCCGAGGGGGCCGCGTCGGAGCGGCTGTTGCGCCGGCAGGCCGCGGTGGAGCGGACGGTGCGGCGGCTGGCCCGGCAGGGCCGGGTCGCCGACCCGTACCAGGCCGACCGGCCGAACCCGGCGCGGCTGCGGGCGGCGCTGGGCGACCGCGCGCTGGTCGAGTACGTGGAGTCCGGCGGTTGCCTGTACGCGGTGGTGGTCGCGGCGGGCCGGCACAGCCTGCACCCGCTCGGGCGCATCCAGCCGGTGACGCAGTCGGCGACGATGCTGCGGTTCTGGCTGCGCCGGCTGCTGCTGCGGTTCGGCTCGCGGGACCGGTCCGAGCGGCAGCTGCTGGCCGAGGCGGAGCGGCTCGACCGGGTGGTGCTCGCCCCGCTCGCGCACCGGCTGGGCACGGCGCCGGAGCTGGTCCTCGGGCCGACCACGGTGCTGCACTCGGTGCCCTGGTCGCTGCTTCCGACGGTGGCCGGCCGGCCGGTCAGCGTGGTGCCGTCGGCGGCGTGGTGGGCCCGCGCCGCCGAGCGGCCCCGGGACCCGGCACCACAGCGGGTGACGCTGGTCGCCGGTCCGGGCGTGCCGGCCGGCGAGGCCGAGGTGCGGGAGCTGGCCGACGGCTACCCCGGTCCGGCGGTGCTGACCGGACCGGCCGCGACGGTCGACGCGGTCACCGCCGCGCTGGACGGGGCCGGGCTCGCGCACATCGCGGCGCACGGCAACTTCCGCGCCGACCAGCCGCTGCTGTCCTCGCTCCGGCTCGCCGACGGCCCGCTCACCGGGTATGACCTGGAGCGGCTGACCAGCGCCCCCCGGCTGATCATGCTCGCCTCGTGCAGCACGGCGATGGCCGAGGTCAGGCCCGGTGACGAGCTGATGGGTTTCGCCGCCGCGCTGCTGGCCCAGGGCACCGGCGCGGTGGTGGCGCCGCTGCTGCCGGTGCCGGACGAGGCGACCCGGCTGGCCGCGCACGCCGTGCACCGCGCGCTGCGCACCGGGGCCGGCCCGGCGGCGGCGCTGGCCGCGGCGGCGGAGACCGACCGCTACACCTCGGCCGCGTTCCTGTGCCTGGGCGCGGGTTAGCTGGGGCACGATGGAGTGGTGATCCCGCTCCAGCTCGCCCGCCGGCTGGTCGCGGCCGGGCTGGTCTGGGTGCCCGCGCCGGGCGACCGGTTCTGCATTCCCGACCGGGGCATGGACGACGACGTGTTCGTGCTGTCCACGATGACCATCGAGGTGCACGACCTGCCGGGCCGGACGGTCATCGGCTTCAACGGCACCACCGAGTGGGCGCTCGACGACGTGGACAAGGACGCCGCGCTGTGGCTGCCCCGGGAGGACCAGCTGCGGGCGGCGCTCGGCGACGCGTTCCGCCGGCTGGAGCGGGCCGGCGATCGCTGGCGGGTGGTGGCGACGATCTGGGACGAACCGGTCGAGTTCACCGCCGCCGACCCCGAGGCCGCGTACGGGGAGGCGCTGCTGCACCTGCTCGCGGCGGGTCCGGTCACCCCGGGCTGGCCGAAATGATCCGTACGGGGTTGGCTGTTCGGCGTGGACATGGAGCAGGGCAACGGCGAGCGCAACGCGCCGCCTTCGGTGCTGGTGATCTTCGGCGCCTCCGGTGACCTGACCCGGCGCAAGCTGGTGCCGGCGCTGGAGAGCCTGGCCTCGGCCGGCCGGCTGCCGGCGCGGTCGGCGGTGGTCGGGGTCGGCCGGACCCCGATGAGCGACGGCGAGTTCCGCACCAAGGTGCTCGACGGCGGCACCTCGGTGCAGCCGGCGCTCACCGACGGCTACCGCTACCTGGCCGGCGGGTATGACGACCCGGACACCTACCACCGGCTGACCGCCCTGCTCGACCAGCTCGACGCCGACCGCGGCACGGCCGGCAACCGGGTGTTCTACCTGTCGACGCCGCCGGAGGCGTTCGAGCCGATCGTGACCGGCCTGGGCGCCGCCGGCCTGTCCTGCGGGCACTGCCGGGTGGTGATCGAGAAGCCGTACGGGACCGACGAGCGGACCGCCGAGCAGCTCGACGCGACCGTGCACGCGCACTTCGACGAGCCGCAGGTGTTCCGGATCGACCACTACCTCGGCAAGGACACCGTGCAGAACGTGCTGGCGCTGCGGTTCGCCAACGCGGTCTTCGAGCCGATCTGGAACCGCACCTGGGTCGACCACGTGCAGATCACGGTGGCCGAGACGCTCGGCGTCGGCACCCGCGGCAGCTTCTACGAGAGCGCCGGCGCCACCAGGGACATCCTGCAGAACCACGTGCTGCAGGTGCTGGCCCTGGCGCTGATGGAGCCGCCGACGTCGTTCGTGGCCGAGGCGGTCCGCAACGAGAAGGTCAAGCTGCTGCAGTCGATCCGGCTGCCGGCCGCGGCCGAGATCGACCGGATCGCGGTGCGCGGGCAGTACACCCGCGGCGGCACCCGGGAGGAGCTGATGGCCGGCTACCGGGAGGAGCCCGGGGTCGACCCGCTCTCGCAGACCGAGACCTACGCGGCGCTGCGCCTGGACGTGGACAACTGGCGCTGGGCCGGGGTGCCGTTCTACCTGCGTACGGGCAAGCGGCTGCCGCGCCGGGTGACCGAGGTGGCGCTGCAGTTCTCCCGGCCGCCGCACCTGCCGATCTCGGCCCGCGACGCGACCGAGCTGGACGCCGACGCGCTGGTGCTGCGGATCCAGCCGGACGAGGGGATCGAGCTGCGGTTCGGGGCCAAGGTGCCCGGGCACAGCTTCCGCGTCCGCACCGCGTCCATGCAGTTCTCGTACGGGGAGTCGTTCCGCGAGGAGTCACCCGAGGCGTACGAGCGGCTGCTGCTGGACGCGCTGATCGGCGACCCGACCCTGTTCATCCGTTCGGACGAGGTGCTGCAGTGCTGGCGCATCATCGACCCGGTGATCCAGCACTGGTCCACCGACCCGAAGCGGATCCCGACGTACGAGGCCGGGTCGTGGGGTCCGGACGAGGCCGACCGCCTGCTGGAGCGCGACGGCCGGGCCTGGCGCAACACCTGACCGCGCGCTCGGCCGGGTAGACCCCGGCGCGTCGACCCGCCCGAGGCGCGGGCGACCGACAGCTGGCCGGCGTCTGAAGGTGCACTCGCCGGTGACCGGGCGGGCCGGGGTGGACCGCGCCGGGGGCCGGGAATTGTCGGTACGGGGTGGTTACCTCGCGGCCATGACACTCGCCGACGACTTCCGCCGACTGCACGCCGAGGGCGTGCTGGTCCTGCCCAACGCCTGGGACGCCGCCTCCGCCCGCCTGGTCGAGCGGGCCGGCGCCGCCGCGGTCGCCACCACCAGCGGCGCCGTGGCCTGGAGCCTCGGCGTGCCGGACGGCGACCGGCTGCCGCTGGAGCTGCTCGCCGGGGCGGTCGAGCGGATCGCGGCCGCGGTCGCGGTGCCGGTCACCGCCGACGTCGAGTCCGGCGGGCCGGACGTGGCCGAGACCGTGCGGGCGGTGCTGGCCGCCGGCGCGGTCGGGATCAACATCGAGGACGGCGGCGGCGCGGTCGAGCTGCACCGCGACCGGGTGGCGGCCGCGCGCGAGGCCGGCGGGCGGGACCTGTTCGTCAACGCCCGCATCGACGTCTACCTGTTCGGCATCGGTGACCCCGAGGGTCGCGCGGCCGAGACGATCTCCCGCGCCGGCGTCTACGCGGAGGCCGGCGCGGACGGGATCTTCGTGCCCGGGGTGACCGACCTCGACCTGCTCCGGACGCTGGTGGCCGAGATCCCGCTGCCGGTCAACGTGCTCACCGGGCCGCACGCGCCGACCGTCGACGAGTTCGCCGCGGTCGGGGTGCGGCGGGTCAGCGTGGGCACCGGCCTGGCCCAGGCGGCCTACGCGGCGGCCGACCGGGCCGCCCGCGAGCTGCTCGCCACCGGGACCTACCGATCGCTCGAGGACGCCCTGAGCTACGGCGAGCTGCAGAAACTGCTCGACTAGGCGTGTCTGCCGAGCCGTCGCGAGACGCGCCCTGCCGGTCAGGCCAGGCAGGCCCGCACGCCACCCTGGGCGCCCTGGTTGAACGCGCTGATCCGCTCTCGCGCGTCACCGTGGTCGCTCTCGTTCGTCCACGGGTAGTCGTCGGCGACCGCGGCCAGCGTCTCCTGCAGCTCCTGGGTGTCCCCGCGCTCGAACTGCAGCAGGCCGCGCTCGGCCGCCCCGAACAGGGTCGCGCCGGCGAAGCAGTCGGCCTGCAGCTCGGCGGCGACCGAGACCTGGTCGGCGCGCAGCCGGGCCTGGATCGCGTGCCCCCACTCGTGCGCGATGATCAGGTACACCCAGGCGTCGCCGATCCGCTCGTAGCCGGCGGCCATGAGGTTCTCGTCCCAGGCGAGGAAGTCCTGCGACGGGCAGTAGAACGCGTTGAACGGCACCGACGGCTGGCCGCCGCAGCTCGGCCCGGCCTCGCCGACGTACCCGCCGAGCACCCGGGGCGGCCGGTACGACTGGCGGAAGTCGTCGGGGAACGTCTCCCGCCAGTACGCGTCGGTCGCGCTGACGGCGCCGCGCTCGTCCTCGTCCAGGTCGGCGCGGTTGACCGAGTCGATCGGACTGTCCGTGCCGCTGCTGCCGCTGCCGCCGCCGCTGCTGCCGCCGCCGCTGTCGACGGCGATGGCGCAGCCACCCAGCAGCACGGCCGCGAGCAGCGCGAGCAGCGCGCGGAACACCCGGCCGCCGCGGCGGTGGACAGGGCGCAGGGCGCCGCGCGGATGCATGCCGTCTTCAGTACCCGGGCTCGCTGTGCGCAGACCCTGAATCCGGATAGCGGAGACGACGCCGGCCCGGAACAAACGGGCCGACGGCGGGGTCGAGGATCTAGGCAGCCCGTTCCCCGACGGAGAGGACACCGATGAGCCGGCGCGGCTGGGTCCTGTTCGCGACCATGTCGGTGATCTGGGGCATCCCCTACCTGATGATCAAGGTGGCGGTCGAGGAGCTGGCCCCGTCGACGCTGGTGCTGCTGCGGTGCGGGATCGCGACCGTGCTGCTGCTGCCGATCGCGCTGTTCCGGGGCCAGATCCGGCCGCTGCTGCCGCGGTGGAAGCCGCTGCTGTTCTACACGGCGGTGGAGATCTGCGGGCCGTGGCTGCTGCTCGGGTTCGCCGAGCAGCGCCTGTCCAGCTCGCTGACCGGGCTGCTCATCGCCGGCGTGCCGCTGGTCGGCGCGCTGCTGGCCCGGTTCGGGCCGGACCGGGAGCGGCTCGGCGGCCGCCGGCTGACCGGACTGCTGGTCGGCCTGGCCGGGGTCGGCGCGCTGGTCGGGTTCGAGGCCGGCGCCGGCGACGCCCGGGCGATCGTCGCGGTCGCGCTGACCGTGCTCGGGTACGCGCTGGGTCCGGCGATCCTCAGCCGCTCGCTGGCCGACCTGCCGTCGCTGGGGGTGGTGGCCGCCTCGCTGGCGATCGCGGCCGTGGTCTACCTGCCGGCCGGCATCCTGCAGGCGCCGGATGCCTGGCCGTCGGCGCGGGTGACGCTGGCCGTGCTCGGCCTGGCGGTGATCTGCACGGCCGTCGCGTTCCTGGTCTTCTTCCAGCTCATCGCCGAGGTCGGGCCGGCCCGGTCGACGGTGATCACGTACGTGAACCCGGCCGTCGCGGTACTGCTCGGCGTGCTGATCCTGGACGAGGCGTTCACCGCGGCGACCGCCGTCGGGTTCGTGCTCATCCTGGCCGGCTCGGTGCTGGCGACCTCGCGCAAGGCGCCGGTCGAGCCGGCCGTCGCGCTGGCCCCGGAGGCGGCTCGGACCGCTCCCTGACCCCTGACCCGCGCCGGTCAGCTCGGCGACGGGGTCGCGCTGGACGGCGAGACGCTCGGCTCCGGCGGCGCCGACGTGGTGGTCGCGGACGCGGCCGAGTCGCTGGTCGCGTCGCCGGACGGGGACGGCGCGGGCGGAGGCGGCGTCGTGCTCGGCGTCGTCGCCGGCGGCGGCGCAGTGCTGCTCGGCGGCGGGGCCGGTGCGCTGCTGTGCGGCTCGCTGCTCGTCGGAGCCGGCGTGGTCGGGTCCGGCGCGGCCGAGGAGGTGGCCGGCGAACCGGTGCCGGACGTCGAGCCGCTGGGCTGCTGGCTGCCGGCCGGGCTGCTGCCGCCGGACGCGCTGCTTGCCGGCGCCGTGCTCCCCGGCGAGGTGGTGCCCGGCGACGTGCTGCCCGGCGACGTGCTGCCCGGCGCGCTGGTCCCCGGGGAGGTGGAGCCGCCCGGCGAGGTCGTGCCCGGCGAGCTGGTCCCCGGTGACGTCGAGCCCGGTGACGTGCTGCCCGGCGATGCGCTGCCCGGTGCGCTGGTCCCCGGGGTGCCGTCCGCCGACGTGGTGCCGGCCTGCGGCGACGCTGCGGACTGGTGCTGGATCCGCGGCCGCGGGTCGGGCGGCGACAGCACCGGCGGTGGCGGTGACCCGTCCCGCATCGCGTCGCCGACCGGCGTGATCCCGGTGCCCGGCACCCCGACCGGCACCGGCGGCAGCGCCGCGGTCGCCGGCCCGGTGGCCACCCGGACCGCCCCGGCATACCCGCTCAGCCACATCGTGGTGACCTCGACGAACTCGCCCGGCTGCGGGGACTGCACGATCTTGCCGTCGCCCAGGTAGAGCGCGACGTGGTGCACGGTCGACAGGTCGCTCGGGTCGTATGCCCAGAACAGCAGGTCACCGGGCAGCAGGTCGGGCAGGTCGACCGCCTTGCCGACCCGCGCCTGCTCCCGGGAGGTGCGCGGCAGCGCGATCCCGGCCATCGCGTACGAGCGCTGCACGAGGCCGGAGCAGTCGTACGAGTCGGGCCCGGTCGCGCCCCACACGTACGGCTTGCCGACCTGGGCCAGCGCATACCGGATCGCGACCGAGACGGCCTGCGGCGCGGCCAGCGTGGTGCCCTGGCCGAGCGCGGACCGCGGGATGGGCAGGGACGTCGGCGACGCCGGCGGTGCCGGCGCGGCGGTCGCGGTGCGGCTGACGATCGAGGTCGCGGCAGCCTTCGCGGTGGCCGCCCGGCGGTCCTTCTCCCGGTTCAGCAACAGGTCGAGGGAGCGGCGCTGCTCCGCCGGGTCGCGCACGGTCCAGCCCGGCCAGTCGAGCCCGGTGCCCTCCGGTTGGGCGGCCAGCCGGACGACGGTCGGTGCGGGCCGGTGGTCGGACGTGGCGGAGCCGAGCACCGCCATTGTGCCGACCGATATGGCGCCGACCGCGGTCCAGCGGCAGATCGCGCACCAGCCGGGGAACCCGAAGCTGCGCTGCAAAGGCCTTCCCTCCGTCCGGTCCGTCCCTTCCTGATCCTGCCTGACGTTTCACGGGATGGCACGGGTTCCATCCCGACGTGGTTCGAAAGGACTACGTTCGCACGACCATCACCAGCGCGGGGTGAAATCCCCGTCAGGAACCGGCGGCGGTGCCAGGCCGGGGTGTGCCGGACCGGCACCTGGACCGGGTCCGCGAAGCTGGTGCGATAGTTCGCCTACTCCACCTAGCGAGGGAGTTGACGCACATGGGAGTCACGCTCGGCTACAACCAGTACGGCAAGGCGGAGACCCGGGTCGTGCGGGTCTACCGCGACGCGGACCCCCACGAGCTCGTCGACTACAACGTGAGCGTCGCCCTCTCCGGCGACTTCGCCGAGGTCTACCTGACCGGGGACAACGCGAACTGCCTGACCACGGACGCGACGAAGAACACCGTCTACGCCTTCGCGGCGGAGCACGGCGAGCAGGCCCGCCAGCCGGAGTCGTTCGGGCTCGCGCTGGCCCGGCACTTCGTCGAGGACGTCGAGCCGGTCCGGCGGGCGCGGGTCAGCGTGGAGATGTACCCGTGGGTGCGGCTCCAGCAGGCCGGCGCGCCGCACCCGCACGCGTTCGCCCGGGACGGTAGCCACCTGCGCACCGCCGGCGTCACCTGCGAGGCCGGCCGCGTCTGGGTCGTGTCCGGGGTGCGCGAGCTGGTCCTGCTCAAGACCACGGACTCGGAGTTCCACGACTTCCTGCGCGACCGCTACACGACGCTGGCGCCGACCGACGACCGCATCATGGCGACCTCGGTGACGGCGCAGTGGTGGCACACGGACACCGGCGTCGACTGGTCGAAGTCGCACGCGGCCGTGCTGGCGACGATGACCGAGGTGTTCGCCGGCCACCACAGCCTCGCCCTGCAGCAGACCCTGTACGCGATGGGTGCGGCGGTGCTCGAGGAGCAACCGGGCATCGCCGAGATGCGCTTCTCGCTGCCCAACAAGCACCACTTCGCCGTGGACCTGAGCCCGTTCGGGCTGGACAACCGCAACGAGGTCTTCCACGCCGACGACCGCCCGTACGGCCTCATCGAGGGGACCGTGCGGCGCGAGGGCGCACCGGACCCCGGGCCCGCATTCGATCCGGGCCAGGGCTGGTAGGAAGAGCCGTGTCCGTCATCGCCCGACCCTCGACGCTGCAGGACGCCTTCGACGCGCTGGACGCCCTCCCGGACGCGCACCTGCTCGCCGGCGGCACCGACTTCATGGTGGAGGTCAACTTCGGCCACCGCCGGCCGCCGGCGGTCGTCGCCATCCGCCGGGTGCCGCAGCTGCAGGGCTACGAGATCCGTGCCGACGAGGTCGACATCGGCGCCGCGGTCACCTGGACGACCATCGAGCGCGAGCTCGCCGGCGAGCTGCCCGCGCTCGCCGCCGCGGCCCGCACCGTCGGCTCGCCGCAGATGCGCAACGCCGCCACCATCGGCGGCAACATCGCCACCGCGAGCCCGGCCGGCGACGGGCTGCCGGTGCTGCTGGCCGCCGACGCCACGGTCGTGCTGGCCAGCCGGCAGGGAGAGCGCACGGTGCCCTTCGCCGAGTTCGTCACCGGTGTCAAGCGCACGGTCCTGCGGCCCGGCGAGATCATCACCAGGGTGCGGGTGCCGCGGCTGACCGGACCGCAGGAGTTCCTCAAGGTCGGCACCCGCAACGCGATGGTGATCTCGATCTGCTGCGCCGCGCTGCTGGTCGACCGGGTCGGCCGCACCGTACGGATCGGGCTCGGCTCGGTCGCGCCGACGCCGGTCCGGGCGCCGGAGGCCGAGTCTTACATCGCCGCGGAGATCGACTGGGACGCGCTCTGGGCGCCGCCGGAGTCGGTCGCCCGCTTCGGCGAGCTGGTGCGGGACGCGGTCCGGCCGATCACCGACCACCGCGGCACCGCTGCGTACCGTTCCCGTGCGGTGCAGGTCATCGCCACCCGTGCGCTGGAGAGGAGCCTGGCGTGAGTGACCCGGACGGCGGCCGCGGGGTGAGCGACGCCCTGCACGATCCGACGACGGCCGACAGTCGCGGCGGCCAGGGCTATCCGCGCTCGGACGGAGACCGGGACCTTCCGCTGGAGACCTACGTCCTGTCGGTGAACGACCGCGACCTGCCGGTCGACGACGCCTGGGTCGGGGAGAGCCTGCTCTACGTGCTGCGCGAGCGGCTCGGCCAGCCCGGTTCGAAGAACGCCTGCGAGCAGGGCGAGTGCGGGTCCTGCTCGGTGCTGATGGACGGTGCGGTGGTCGCCTCCTGCTGCGTGCTCGCCGCCGACGCGGTGGGCTCGGCGATCACCACGGTCGAGGGCCTCACCGGCGAGGGCGAGCTGTCCGACGTGCAGCGGGCCTTCATCGACCAGGGCGCGGTGCAGTGCGGCTTCTGCATTCCCGGCATGATCGTCGCGCTCACCGACCTGCTCGACCGCAGTCCCGCGGCGAGCGAGCTGGAGATGCGCGAGGCGATCTCGGGCAACCTGTGCCGCTGCACCGGCTACGGGCGCATCTTCGCGGCGTTCCGCCAGGTCCAGCAGGAGCGTGCCGATGCCCGCGCCTAGCCTGCCGGCCACCTTCACCCGCCGTCGCCGGGCGCCGGGCCTCGGCGAGAGCGTGCTGCGCCCGGACGCGCCGCCGAAGGTCAGGGGCGAGTTCGCGTTCTCCTCCGACCTGTACGTGGACGGCATGGTCTGGGGCAAGACGCTGCGCAGCCCGCACCCGCACGCGCGCATCCTGCGGATCGACATCACCGGCGCGCTCGCCATGCCCGGCGTGCACGCTGTCGTGACGCAGGACGACGTGTGGGGCTCCCGCACGTACGGTCTGGAGCGCCACGACCAGCCGGTGTTCGCCGACGGCGTCGTGCGGTTCCACGGCGAGCCGATCGCCGCGGTCGCGGCCGACCACCCGGAGCTCGCCGCCCGCGCCTGCGCCGCGATCGAGGTCGAGTACGAGGTGCTCGAGCCGCTGGTGGACGCCGAGGCGGCGATCACGGCGCCGCCGATCCACCCGGACGGCAACGTGTTCCGGCACATCCGGCTGCGCCACGGCGACCCGGAGGCCACCGGCGACGTGGTCGTCGAGGGCACGTACCAGGTGGGCATGCAGGACCAGGCCTTCCTCGGCCCGGAGTCGGGGCTGGCCGTGCCGAGCGAGGACGGCGGGGTCGAGCTGTTCGTGGCGACCCAGTGGCTGCACGTCGACCGCGACCAGATCGCGGCCTGCCTCAACCTGCCCCGGGAGAAGGTCAGGCTCTCCCTCGCCGGCACCGGCGGCGCCTTCGGCGGCCGCGAGGACGTGTCGATGCAGATCCACGCCTGCCTGCTCGCGCTCGTCACCCGCCGGCCGGTGAAGATGGTCTACTCCCGCGAGGAGTCCTTCTTCGGCCACGTCCACCGGCACCCGGCGAAGCTCTGGTTCCGGCACCACGCCCGGCGCGACGGCACGCTGGTCACCGTCGAGTCCCGGATGGTCTTCGACGGCGGCGCCTACACGTCGTCGAGCACCGCGGTCATCGCCAACGCGACCTGCTTCGCCGCCGGCCCGTACCGTGTCCCGAACGCGAAGGTGGACGGCTACGCGGTACGGACGAACAACCCGCCGTGCGGCGCCATGCGCGGCTTCGGCGCGGTGCAGACCTCGTTCGCCGCCGATGCGCAGATGGACAAGCTCGCCGCTGCGCTCGGG
>Ga0207689_10002157_pt1 | contig 18507 bp, 14 predicted proteins | sample KBSMisM52_FD_184312 | JGI IMG/M metagenome (GOLD analysis project Ga0207689, IMG submission 184312) | Miscanthus rhizosphere microbial communities from Kellogg Biological Station, Michigan, USA - KBS Miscanthus M5-2 (SPAdes) (version 2) | ecosystem: Host-associated > Plants > Roots >... | reverse complement strand
AGGGCCGCAGTAGCCGCCATGGGAGGATTTGCCGTCGACGTTAGGACGCGGAGTGAATGTGTCCAAATCGACGCCGGTGATGGAGTTGATGGTGTTGATGGCGGAAAGGCCATCGGCTCCGGCGCGCTTGGCGGCGCGAGCGACGGTGCGAATATCGGTGATGTTGGGCGTAAGCTTCACCAGCACGGGAGTACGCGCCACCTCTTTGACCCACTCGGTGATCATGCAGGCGTAGTCGGGCACCTGACCGACGGCCGAGCCCATGCCCCGCTCGCTCATGCCGTGCGGACAGCCGAAGTTCAATTCGATGCCATCGGCGCCGGTGTCCTCGACCATCGGCAGGATGTGCTTCCAGGATTTTTCCTCGCAGGGCACCATCAGCGACACCACAAGCGCGCGGTCCGGCCACTCGCGCTTGATCTCGCGGATCTCGTTCAGGTTCGTCATCAGCGGCCGGTCGGTGATGAGCTCGATGTTGTTGAAGCCGATGAGCCGCCGGTCGTTGCCGAACACCGCGCCATAGCGCGGGCCGCTGACGTTCACGATCGGCGGATCTTCGCCGAGCGTCTTCCAGATCACGCCGCCCCAGCCGGCCTCGAAGGCGCGGCGCACGTTGTAGGCCTTGTCGGTCGGCGGCGCGGACGCCAGCCAGAATGGATTCGGCGAAGGAATGCCGACAAAAGAAGAGGACAGGTCAGCCATGGATTACTCCCTTTTTCTGCCGGGCTATGTCTAAAGATCCTTTGAACCACGGATACCCTCGCGGAGCGAGGAGTACCCTTTTAGAACACAGATAGCCTACGTGCACAGCGAAAATGTCACCACGAAGGCACGAAGACACGAAGAAAGCCGGGAGAAGGGAAAACGAGTTGCCTTCAATATCTTTGGTAGTTGTACCGTAGTCGTCAGCTATTCTCCCAGCATTACTGCTCGTTAAGGCCTCCTCCTCATCTTCCTTTGCTCTTCTTCGTGTCTTCGTGCCTTCGTGGTGAAATTCCCGGTTTGGACGTCGGAGTACCCTTTTAGGACACGGAGAGAAATGAAAGCGACTAGATAATCCTGGTCGTTCGTGGTTCGCATTGGCGACTATGTGTGAGTGGGGTCGCGTCGACAATAAAAACTGTGAAAAACAAACTTCCGTTTTTTCTCCGTGCCCTCCGTGTTCTAAAAGGGTACTCCACGCTCCGCGAGGGTATCCGGGGTTCATTTTTTCTTTACTGCGCGCAGCCAGTTGTCTATTGATGCAGCGGCGCGCTTGCCGTCTTCTACGGCCGCGACCGTGAGGTCGGGCCCGCCGGCAACGCAGTCGCCGCCGGCCCACACGCCCGGCAGCGAGGTCTGTCCGTCGTCGCGGGCCTCGATGCGGCCGTCGCGCATGTCGAGCACCTGCTTGCCGCCGGCAACGAGCGGATCGGGAACGAGCGCCTGGCCGATCGCCTTGAACACCATGTCCGCGTCCAGCGTGAATTTCTCGCCGGTGCCGGCAAGACGGCCGCTGGCATCCGCTTTCGTATATTCGAACTCGATGCCGGTCAGCACGGCGTTCGCGGTGACGAGCCGCAATGGCTTCGACCAGTGGCGGATGCGCACGCCGTTGACCTGCGCCCAGTCCTGTTCCTTGTTGCTGGCGCCCATCTGCTCCGCGCCGCGGCGATAAACGATGGTGACGTCTTCCGCGCCGAGCCGCTTCGTCTGGCAGGCGATGTCGATCGCCGTCATGCCGCCGCCGATGACCACGATCCTGCGACCGACCGGCAGCGCGGACAGATCCTTCGCCTGGCGCAGGGTCTCGATGTACTTGATGGCGTCGTGCACGCCGGCCACTCCGCCGTCTTCGATGCCCAGCCCGTTCACGCCCGCGAGTCCGATGCCGAGGAAGACCGCATCGTGATCGCGGCGCAGTTGAGCGAGCGCGATGTCGCGCCCGAGGACTTTGCCGGTCTGCACCTCGATGTTGCCGACCGCCAGCAGATAGTCGACTTCATGCTGCGCGATACCGCCCGTGACCTTGTAAGCGGCAACGCCGTACTCGTTGAGTCCGCCGAGTTTGGGGCGCGCGTCGAACACCGTGACCTTGTGACCCAGGGTCGCGAGCCGGTGCGCACACGCTAGCCCGGCAGGCCCACCGCCAACTACCGCGATGTGTTTGCCGCTTGCCGGGCCAGCCTTGAACAACTGCACGCCGGCATCGAACAGCCAGTCGGTGGCGTAGCGCTGCAAGGCGCCGATCCTGACGGGACGCTCTTCCTGCGCGGTGCGCACGCAGCTACCTTCGCACAACACTTCGGTCGGACAGACCCGTGCGCAAACCGCGCCCATGATGTTCTGCGTCAGGATGTCCTTGGCCGCGCCTTTGGGGTCGCCTTTGCCGATCTTGCGGATGAAGCTCGGAATATCGATCCCGGTCGGACAGGCTTGCACGCAAGGCGCGTCGTAGCAGAAGAAGCAACGGTCGGATTCGACCAGCGCCTGCGCGGGCGTGAGCGGCGGATGCGAATCCGCGAAGTTGAGCGCGTACTCGTCCAGTGAGAGCCGGTTCGGGCGGATGTCGGCCACGGTTGTTCCTTGCTCTCTAGAGCGCCGCCGTCACCAGCCCGTAACTTTCGGGCCGCCGGTCGCGGAAGAACTGCCACAGTTCGCGCACTTCGCGCACCATCTCCAGGTCCAGATCCGACACCAGCAATTCATCCTTGTCGCCGCTCGCCTGGGCGACGATTTTGCCCCGCGGATTGACGAAGTAACTCGATCCATAGAACTTGCCGATGTCCCACGGCGACTCGGTGCCCACGCGATTGATCGCGCCGACGTAGTAGCCGTTCGCCACCGCGGCGGCGGGCTGTTCGATTTCCCACAGGTACTGACTCAACCCGGCCACGGTTGCGGAAGGATTCACCACATACTCGGCGCCGTTCAGGCCCAGCGCGCGCCAGCCTTCCGGGAAATGCCGGTCGTAGCAGATGTAGACGCCGAGCTTGCAATACGCGGTCTGGAATACCGGGTAGCCCAGGTTGCCCGGCTTGAAGAAGAATTTTTCCCAGAAGCCTGCGACCTGGGGCAGGTGGTTCTTGCGGTACTTGCCGAGGTAGTTGCCATCGGCGTCGATGACCGCCGCGGCGTTGTAATACACGCCGGTCATCTCTTCCTCGAAGATCGGCACGACGATCACCATCGAATGTTTCTTCGCGTACTCGCGCATCAGTTGCGTGGTCGGACCGTCGGGAATTTTTTCGACCGCCCGGTACCACTTCTTGTCCTGGCTCGGACAGAAATAAGGCTGCGTGAACACTTCCTGGAAACACAGCACCTGCACGCCCTGTTTCCCCGCCGCGTCGATCAGCGGCAGGTGGGCTTCCACCATTTTGTCGCGGATCTGCTGGGGCGACATGCTGGTGTCGCCCTTGAGACCCATCTGGATCAGTCCTGCTTTTAGAATTGTCATGCTGTCTCCTCTCGCCCCCTCTCCCCCTCTCCCCGGCCCTCTGCTGCGCTCCAAGTGTGCCCTTGTCCCACCGGGGGAGAGGGAGTTTTTGCACCCTAGATCTCGTGGCATTCACTTCACGTACTTTACTCTCGCCCTAATCCCCAAATCTCCCTCTCCCTTGGCGGGATACCCTGGCGAAGCCCGGAGTAGCCGGGGGGAGGGGGGGCTTCTATTTCTGTGCCGCTTCCCAGATCTTGTGCGAATAGGCGCCCTGAGGTTTCTTGCTGATGACCGGGTCCTATTTCCCGGTCAGCAGCGTCTTCACGGTGCGATCATAAGCCGCGGGTTCCAGATAGCCGAGTTTACCGCCTTCGACCAGTTTGGCGATTTCGGTCATCATCGTGGTCTGGTGGGGTGGGGCGGACCGCTACGGGGCGAGCGAGCATCAGTCGTCCCGCATGGAGAAGGAGGAAGCAGAGGACGCATTCATCTCTTTGCATGCCTGATAACCGGCTCGCAGCCGACCGGGAAATTCACCGAGTTGGCGATGAAACATTTCTCATGCGCATCGTGGTGCAGGCGCTTCGCGGTTCCCAAATCGGATTCCGGCGTGATCGTTATCCGGGGCCGCAGCGTGACTTCCAGGAAACGTCCGCCGCCATCCGCGGCTTCCTCCATGGCGCCGGCTGCGTGATCTTCGTAGTCGAGCACGACGACATGGTTGTCGGAGCAAAGATGCAGGTACCAGAGCATGTGGCAGGTCGACAGCGAAGCGACCATGAGGTCTTCCGGGTTGTAGCGCGCTGCATCACCGCGAAACGCGGGATCCGAAGATCCCGGAATGACCGGCTTCCCCGGCGCGCTGGTCTCATGATTGCGGCCGTAAGCCTTGTAGCCGGATGTGCCGGTGCCAAGGTTCCCCGTCCAGCGAACTGTGGTTTCGTATTTATGCAGTTTGCTCATGAAATTTCTCACCACGAAGACACGAAGACACGAAGAAGGGCAAAAGAGGTACTGGTACGAGCTACTTGTATCTGATTACCTGCCATGCCTGCAACCATCGCTTCCCCATCATAAAATACCTTACGATTTTCTTCGTGTTTCTTCGTGACCTTTGTGTCTTAAGGGAACACTTACGGCTGAAGCTGTCGTGATGAGATTTAACGGTGGAGGATGGACGCCCTCAGGCGGTCGATTCCCTGCTGGAGCCGGTCTTCGCCGGCGGCGAAACACCAGCGGATAAATCCTTCGCCTTCCGGACCGAACGCAATCCCTGGAGCGAGGCCGAGACCGGATTCGGCGACCAGGCGCTTGCAGAACGCGAGGCTGTCCGTCACGCCCTGCACCTTGAAGAAGCTATACATCGCGCCGGGCGGGAGTGTCGCTTCCACGCCCGGGATCGCGTTCAGTTCCCGAGTGAGGAAATCACGCGCCTTGCGGAAGCGGGCGAGCGTGCGCTCGATCACGGGTTCGCCCTGTTCGACCGCGACCACGCCCGCGGTCTGCACGAAGGACGGCGCGCAGGATGTGTTGTACTCCAGCAGCGTGCCCAGATCCGGCGTCAGTTGCGTCGGCGCGACGATCCATCCCAGGCGCCAACCCGTCATCAGCCAGGATTTCGAGAAAGTGTTCGTGCTGACGATACGATCCTGTGCGTCGGCCAGTTCGAGAAACGAGGGCGCGATGCCGCTGCGGAAACACAGTCGCTCGTACGCATCGTCGGCGATTATCCAGATGCCGTGGCGACGGCAATGTTCGAGAATGACGCGCTGCTCGTCTTTCGTGATGGTCCAGCCGGTCGGGTTGTTTGGCGAGTTGATGTATACCGCGCGCGTGCCCGGTGTCAGCGTGTCGCACAGGCGCTCCAGGTCCAGCGTCCAGCCGGAGGGCGAGTAGGTCAGCGGAAACGTCACCGCGTCGGCGCCGAGAATCCTGGGAATCTCAACCAGGTTGGGCCATACCGGCGTGATGATCACGACGCGATCCCCCGCGCCGACCAGGGCCTGGGTCGTGAGCATCAGCGCCGACATGCCGGAACTAGTGACCGCAATGTTGTCCGCAGAAATAGCCGTGTCCTGAACCGGCCGATGCAGCCTGGAGACGTAAGTCGCCAGAGCTTCGCGCAGCGGGGGAATGCCCAGATTCTGCGTATAGAAAGTTTCTCCGCGCTCGAGCGCCTCGATGCCCGCACGACGGATGAATTCCGGCGTGATTTCGTCGGGTTCGCCAAACCAGAAGGCGACCACGTCCTCTTTGCCCATGCCCGCATTGGCGACTTCGCGGATTTTCGAGGAACGCAACGCTTGGACGGAGGGACGTGCGGACAGGACGCGGGGATTCATGGGAGGAGTTGGTCGAAGGACCGGCATTTTCGCATAACGGCACCCCCTCTCCCCAGCAGAGGGCTGGGGGAAAGGGGAGAAAAAAAGGGCCGGCTCCTGGACGGGAGCCGGCCAAAGCGGCGGGACCTTGCGATCCCGCCCGCACAGGGTGGGTGCCTATTCGTCGAGGGCGCCGATGCGCCGCTGAATGATCTGGTCCCGATCGGTCACGCAGTTGCGCAGCGCATTGAGCAGCGTCATATCGTCGGTGGGGCGTGGCTCGGACTTCGCAGGAACGTTGCCCGCGGCAGGAAAACGCGCCTGCGCGATCGCGAAAGCAGTGAACAAAGTGTGGGTCGGCATCTTTGTTTCCTCCCTTAACTGCAGCGATTGATCGGCAGGCGCGGCGCCATGTTGCTCAGCACGCGGTTGTCATGGAAGCGTTTCGAAAGGTGTTGCTACCTCGGCATCCCGCGGTATCATCCAGCTAGACTTTCAGGCTTTTGGAGGGGCCATGTCACAGACCGTTGCGGTGGTAGAGGCGCTGAAGCGCTCGCTTAAAGCCAAGAAGCTGACCTACGCGCAAGTGGCACGCGAACTCAAGATGAGCGAGGCCACCGTCAAGCGCATGTTTTCGGCCCATCATTTCACCCTGGAGCGTTTTGAGCAGGTGTGTACGCTCGCCGGGCTGGGCCTGACCGAACTGGCGCGGGAAGTGGATAGCGAAAAGAATTACATTTCCCACCTGACGCTCGAGCAGGAACGCGAGGTCGTCGGCAACTCCAAGCTGTTCCTGATCGCTGTCTGCACGCTCAACAATATGACCCTCGAACAGATTCTGGAGACCTATGATCTGTCCAAATCGGAGTGCATTCAGTTGCTTCTCAAACTGGACAAGATCAAGTTTCTTGAATTGATGACCAACAACCGCATCAAACTCAAGGTTTCCCCCAATTTCGCCTGGCTGCCGAACGGCCCCATCCTGCAGTACTTCAAGCAGCAGGCCCAGCACGAATATTTCCGTTCCCGCTTCGACGGCCCGAACGAGATCATCATGGTGATCAATGCCATGCTTTCCCCGGCCTCGAGCGCGCGCTTCGTGGCCAGATTGCGCAAACTGGCCAATGAATTCCTGGAACTGCACAACGATGACAAGCTGCTGATGATCGGCGAGCGCCGTCCGGCCAGCATAGTGCTCGCCCTGCGCCCGTGGGAACTCGACGCCTTCAACCAGTTGCGCCGCAAGCGCAAGGCTCGGGCTGCCTGACGCCGGTGGCCCGGCGTGCTAGCATCGCCCGAGCGACGAAGTGCTGCGCACTTCGTCAGGGGCGAGGGACGAGGGGAGAGGGGCGAGGATTCAAGGCCCCAGGCTTTCCAGTTTATCGGCCCGAGATCTCTTCGAGCTTCGCATCCGCATTCAATAAGACCAATTCCAACGAGGAGTTATGAGCACAATCCAGCTACAGAACTACATCGCCGGCGAATGGATCGCCGGCGCCACAACTTCCAAGGACGTCAATCCGTCCGACACCGGCGATGTCATCGCCGAATACGCGCAAGCCGACAAGGCCCAGACCGAAAGGGCAGTCGAGTCCGCGCGCGCAGCCGCTCCGGCGTGGGCGACGTTCGGTGTGCAGGCGCGCGCAGATCTGCTCGACAAAGTCGGCAACGAGATCATTGCGCGCAAGGATGAGCTGGGGAAATTGTTGTCGCGCGAGGAAGGCAAAACGCTGCCGGAAGGCATCGGCGAAGTCATGCGCGCCGGAAATGTCTTCAAGTTTTTCGCTGGCGAGGTCCTTCGACGTTCCGGTGAACTGATTCCGTCCGTGCGTCCCGGCATCGACGTCGAACTCACGCGCGAACCGGTCGGCGTGGTCGGCATCATCGCGCCGTGGAATTTTCCCGCTGCCATTCCCGCATGGAAGATCGCGCCGGCGCTCGCCTACGGCAACACCGTGGTATTCAAGCCGGCAGACCTGGTACCCGGAATGGCGCATGCGATTGCCAAGATCCTCGTCGATGCCGGCGTTCCCAAGGGCGTCTTCAATTTCGTCATGGGCCGGGGCAGCGTGGTCGGCGAAGTGCTGGTCAACGACAAGCGTGTCGATGCCATCACCTTTACCGGTTCGGTCGAGACCGGCAAGCAGGTCGCTGCCAAGGCCATCGCGCGCATGGCCAAGTTCCAGCTCGAAATGGGCGGCAAGAACCCGCTGGTGGTTCTGGATGACGCGGATTTGAAGACCGCAGTCGAATGCGCAGTCAATGGCGCATTCTTTTCCACCGGCCAGCGCTGCACGGCGTCGTCGCGGCTGATCGTGACCAAAGGCATCCACGATAAATTCGTAGCGGCCGTGGTCGAGCGCCTGAAGGGCGTCAAGGTCGACAACGCGCTGAAGCAGGGCACCGACATCGGCCCGGTGGTCGACAAGACCCAATTGAGCCAGGACGTGTCGTATATCGAGAAGGCCAAGAAAGAAGGCGGCAAGCTCTCGTTCGGCGGCAATCTCCTCAAGCGCGAGACCGAGGGCTTCTACCTCGAGCCTGCGCTTTTCACCGAAACGACCAATTCGATGACCATCAACCGCGAGGAAGTATTCGGCCCGGTCGCTTCCGTGGTTGCGGTCAAGGATTACGACGAAGCGCTGGCCGTCGCCAACGACACCCCGTTCGGTCTGTCATCCGGCATCGTCACGACTTCGCTGAAGCAGGCCTCGCATTTTCGCAAGAACGCGCAGGCGGGCATGGTCATGGTGAATCTGCCGACCGCTGGCGTGGATTATCACGTGCCTTTCGGCGGTCGCAAGGGGTCGAGCTACGGACCGCGCGAACAGGGACGTTACGCTGTCGAGTTCTTCACCACGGTAAAAACCAGCTACGTACTGGCATGAACATGAGAAAAGACATTCTGCGATGCGCGGCGCTCCTGCTGGCTCTGGCGTGGGGTAACGCCATTGCCGCCGACAGCGAAACCGCCGTGCCGGCCAATGAAGAGCCACGCCACGTAGTCAAGCTGGAAAACGAATGGGTGCGCATCGTCGACGTGGAAATTCCGGAGGGCGAGAAGACGCTGTATCACACCCATTCTCTCGACTATCCGTATGTGCTGGTGACCAGTGTCACGCTTTACAACCAGGTGCAGGGACAGGAAGCCAAGGACGTTCAAATGAAGGCCGGATTCGTAGGCTATTACGACGCCGTTGCGAAGGGTGCTTACACGCACCGCTTCATCAACCGCGGGCCGGGCACCTTCCGCGCGATCGGCATCGAACTGCTCCAGCCGCCGCAGGCATCCACCAGCGGGAGCGCAGCTTTGCCGGCGATCAGCGGCGTCGAGACTGCTTTGGACAATGCGCGTGTGGGCGCTTATCGCATCAAGCTCGCACCGGGTGCGACGATCGGTCCGCTGACGATTCCGGGCCCGAGCATCCGCGTTGCGATGGGCGAAGGAAAACTGGTGCATGAAGTCGAGGACACGAAAACGGAAACGCGCCTCGCACCGGCGCAGTTCGTGTTCCAGCCGCAAACCACCACGGCGACTTTCACCAATTCAGGCGCCACCGAAGTGGAACTGGTCGAATTCGTGCTGAAGTAAAGCGTAAACCACAAACCTTGAATTTCACCACGAAGGGTCACCAAGGACACGAAGAAAGGCAAAGAAAACGTTAGCTGTTCATACCGGCATTGCGCGACCGTTGGTGCCAAAATGTGACTGACGCTCACACAAAATCACTTCGTTTTTCTTCGTGTCGTTCGTGTCTCTTCGTGGTGAATATTTCGGTTTGGTTCTCATAACGCGAGACCAAGAAAAAGGGCACGCCATGAAGGCGCGCCCTTTTTTGCTCCAGCGTCGACATCGCCGACACTGAAGGCTCGTTTCCCCCCAACCAACAGCCTTTCCCGGGAGAGGTTAGAAGGAGACTGCGAATCCTGGCGTGCCAGTTGGCGGCGCCAGCGCGTGCAGAAAGTAGGTGTAATACCGGATTTAAGCGTAAGACGACGCAGTACAGCCAGAGTTCCTTCCAACCCCTGGCGTTGACCCGAAGACATTGATACCGAATGCATAAATGACTGTTGAAACGGACATTTCTGGCGCGGTACCGTTACCGCCTGGCGGAATCGAACGGCTGCGCGCGCTGACGATCCTGTTGCGTTTTGCGCGGCCCTATCGGCGCCGCATGGTGTTTTTCGGACTTGCGCTGATGGTTTCCGCCGGCTGCTTCCTGGTCATCGGTCAGGGGCTCAAACTGGTGATCGACCGCGGGTTTTCCCACGGCGACCCTGCCGCCCTGAACCATGGACTATTTTTTCTGTTGACCGTCATCGTGGTGATGGCGACGGCGACCTGGGCACGCTTCTACCTGATCTCCTGGCTGGGGGAGCGCGTGATTGCCGATATCCGGCGCGAGGTGTTTTCTCACCTGCTGACCTTGTCCCCGGCGTGGTTCGAACAGACGCGCACGGGTGAAATGATTTCGCGGCTCACCACCGATACCGCGCTGCTTGAGCAGATCGTCGGCACCAGCGTATCGATGGCGTTGCGCAACGGCCTGCTTGGCAGCGGGGCGCTGGTCTTGCTGATGCTGACCAGCTGGAAACTGACCCTGCTGGTTTTGCTCACGGTGCCGGTCGTGATTGTTCCGATCGTATTGTTCGGGCGCCGCATGCGCAGGCTCGCCCGTGCCAGCCAGGATCGCGTCGCGGACCTGGGCGCCTATGTGGACGAAGCACTGCATGAGATCCGCACCGTGCAGGCGTACGGCCACGAGGAGACGGACCGGATCCTGTTCAGCCGTCGCATCGAGGCTGCCTTCGAGACGGCGCGCCAGCGCATAAAGGTACGGGCATCGCTTATCTCGGCGGTCATCGTGCTGGTCTTCGCCGGCATCGGCATCATCCTGTGGATCGGCGGGCACGATGTGCTGGCAGGCAAGCTTACCGCCGGCGAACTTTCTGCCTTCGTGTTTTATGCAGCGATGGTGGCTGCCGCGGCCGCTGCGCTGAGCGAAGTCATGGGCGACCTGCAGCGCGGCGCCGGGGCTGCGGAAAGATTGATCGAGATCCTCGATACGAATCCCGCCGTGGTCGTTCCCGCCAATCCGCTCGCATTTCCGCAGCCGGCAGCCGGTTCGGTCGAATTCGACGCGGTGACTTTTCACTATCCCTCGCGACCCGCAATCGCCGCGCTGGAACAGTTCACCCTGCTGGTCCAGACCGGGGAAAAACTGGCGTTGGTTGGCCCGTCCGGCGCCGGTAAATCCACCGTGTTCCAGCTTCTGCTGCGTTTCTATGATCCGCAGTCCGGCGCAATTCGCATCGACGGGGTCGACATCCGGCGTGCAGACCCGGCGCAGTTGCGCAACCGCATCGCACTGGTGCCGCAGGAACCCGCAATATTTGCAGCTAGCGTTACCGAGAACGTGCGTTATGGCCGGCCCGATGCAGCGGATGCCGTGGTAAGGGCGGCCTGCGATGCGGCCTTCGCGACTGAATTCATCGAGCGGCTGCCGGAGAAATTCGACACCTATCTGGGCGAGCGCGGCGTGCGCCTGTCAGGTGGCCAGCGCCAGCGCCTGGCGATCGCACGCGCGGTTCTGTCGGATCGTCCCATCCTGCTGCTCGATGAAGCGACCTCCGCGCTCGATTCGGAGTCGGAGCGCATGGTTCAGATCGCACTGGAGCGGCTGATGGAATCGAGAACCACGTTGATCATCGCGCACCGCCTGTCGACGGTGAAAAGCGTCGACCGCATCGCGGTCATCGACCAGGGGCGGTTGATCGGCGTTGGCACCCACGAGGAATTGATGGCGTCGAATCCGCTGTATGCGCGTCTGGCCGAACTTCAGTTCGGGATTTGAAAAATTCTCACCGCAGAGGCGGGGAGGCGCAGAGGAAACGCAGAGAAAGTTAAACAAGTATATATCGACATACGGAATCCGCGTTCGGGCAAGCATTCGGTGCAGGGACCATCCAATGTCGTCCGTTTGCCAGCGTGACAACTAGAGAGGGACTCCCGCTGCTGCTATTTCCATATTTCCTGTTTATTATTCTTATACTCCTCTGCGTTTCCTGAAAGGGTACTCCGACGTGCTACGCACGTAGGGTATCCGCGCCTTTGCGCCTCCGCGGTGAAAATTGGCCCTAGAAAGCATTAGCCGGTTTTGGCGGGAGCCATTTCCGCGGCGTAGAAATGGAAAGTATTTCCTCCCGCTTTTTTCGACCTGTACATCGCGAGATCGGCCTTGTTGAGCAATTCGCTCGGGCTGTTGCCGTCGCGTGGATAGATGCTGATGCCGATGCTGATGCCGATTTGCAGGTCCTTACCGTCGACGTGAATCGGAGGACGGAATCCCTCGATGAGTTTTTGTGCGACGAATCTGACGTGCGGATCGTCGATTGCCTCGATGAGCACGATGAGTTCATCGCCGCCCATGCGGGCAACCGTATCGACCTCCCGGACCATCCCTTTCAGGCGAGTCGCTACCGCCTTGAGCACTTTGTCGCCGACGGCGTGTCCGTGGCTGTCGTTGATCTCCTTGAAACTGTCGAGATCGATGAAGATCAGCGCTGCGTTCTTGTCGGTTCGTTGCGAATTGGCGATGGCATGCTCCAGGCGAGCATTGAACATCAGGCGGTTTGCCAACCCGGTTAGCGCGTCATGGTGGGCCAGGTGATCGATGTCGCGCTGGCTTTCGTAAAGCTCGGACAAGTGGGCCTGGATCTGCGTCTGCATTTCGCGCAAACCCCGGGCGAGCAGTCCCAATTCGTCTTTTCGTTCCAGCGGAAGATCGATCGTGACGTGATCTTCGGAGAATCGTTTTGCGGCCCTCACCATCATGTTCAATGGACCGGTCATGGCGCGCGATACGATCACCGCAAGAATGATCGCCGGAATGCTGAAGAGAAGGACCATCTGAATGATGTTCAAGCCCAGCAAGCGGGTATCGCGAAGAACGTTCTCGAGCGGTTGCGTCAAGCCGAGGATGACGAAACGATTCGAGGCAGTGTCGCCATAGGGAAGTTTGATAAAGGCGGCAAGAACCTTGTCGGGCTGCCGTTCAGATGCCGATACCGTCATTACCGCGCTTTGCGCCTTGCCTTCAACGATCGACGAGGCGCCTTCAAATGCGTCCTGCACAAGGATGCGCCTGCCGCGATCAAAGCCGAAAGTCTGGGAGGCATCCGGATGAATGAGAAAATCGCCCGCTTCATTGCTGAGGAACAAGCGAAAATCGTAGGGCAAGTCCGCCTTCAGCAAACTGAACAAACTGTTCAGATCGACATTGACGACCACAACGGCCGAATTCCCGCCCGTCGGGGATTTGACGGGGGTGGCCACCCGCAATGTGGGTTTTTCCAAACCGGAATGGGCGCCTTGTTCATGATTGATGGCTATCTCTGAAAGATAGATCTTCCCGGCCGCCAGGCGCAGGCTTTGGAAGACGTAGGGGTAGTGTCCCTTGTCCTGGAGGTCCATCCCGGTCACCCGTGCCAGCTTGCCCCGATCGCGATCGAGCCGTACCAGCTCGATTCCATTTTGATCGGCACTGATCAGCCGAATCTGGAAATACTCCGGATGCACGGAGAGCATGGCCGCGAAACTGTCTGCCAGAACGTTCTGGGACTCGACGGGCAAATTTCCGGACGGAAGGCTGATGCGTTTGATGGCAGGAATCCTCGCGAGGAAACGGACATCATTCGCCACTTCACCCAATGCGATCGACAGGCGTCTGCCCAGAACGTGGGTGGAGGTCAGCAGACCCTGCTCCGCCAGCTTTATCACCAGCGCGCGCCCCGCCGTATAGGAGTAATAGCCCGACACGCCGGACGCGAGCACACCGAACGCCGCCAGAATCAACCCGAGCTTGAAGGCGATTCCGAATTTGATGCTTTTAGAATTTTCCGGCTCGGTCACCTGAAAGAATCCGGGTCCAGAGCTCAGCCCTCATTTTGAAATCTTCCACCGGTTCCAGCCAGATGATCTTGTCCGATTTGTCGGCCGATGGTGAAGGTTCGATCGTATTGGCAAGCCCCTGTCGCTGGGTCAGCGCGTCGCTGAACGGCTTTTCCAGGGTGTAATTGATCCAGTCCTCCGCAAGACGCTTGTTTCTGACCCCACGCGTGATCGTCCAGCAATCCAGCCATGCCAGCGCTCCTTCCTGGGGGATGACGTAACCGATATCGGCCCCGGCCTTGCGCAATTGGTCCACCTGTTGCGTGCCGTAGTTGGCGAACATCAAAGCAATCGAATTGTCGCGGAATAGAGCGATCGACTCTTCGGGCAGGGTGTAGAAGGTCAGCACATTGGCCCGAAGCGCGACCAGCCGCTTCGCAACTCGCCGGAAGTCTTTCTCCTTGAGCTGAAACGGTGTCTTGATCCCGAGCGACAGAGCTACCATCGAGAAATTCTGGCTGCTGCCGTCATAGGCCAGCACACGTCCTTTCAAGCGCGGGTCCCACATTGCGGCCATCGATGTCGGAGGTTTCTTCACCTGCTTGCGGTCATAGATCAAACCCATGGCCGAGTAGGTGTACGGGATCGCATACACACGGCCTTCGCGGGTAATGCCCGGTATTGACTGGAGGTTGCTGAACCGGGGCAGTTGATGCCTGGTGTTCGGAATATGCGAGAGATCCAGCGGAATGCTCAGCCCCTGATCGATGTAACGCGTGAGTTCCGCTGTGTTTACCGCAAAAACATCGAAGTCTGCTCCTTGCCCTGACTTTACCTTCTCCCAAAGAATTTCATCGGAACTGACGAAGGTCACCTCGACCGTAGCGTTATAGCGATCTTCAAACTGCTTGACGAGGTCACGATCGGCATATCCCGGCCAGGCGAGAACCCGAAGGGTTTCCCTCGCGCAGGCCAGGGGACTGGCGCTCCCGAGTGCCAGCAGCAAGACTGCCAGCAGGTAGCGAGTGGCGCTCATAAGCGACCTTCCTTTCGCATTTCGGGTTAACCGCGCAGTCTAGCGCGTATCAGGGTTGGAACACAGCGCTGTTCAAGCAGGAATGCCGATGAAATCCGGGTCAGAATAACTCCCGGTTAGCACCGGATGCAGATATCAATCAGTGTTGCGCGCGGGACGAATCCGATCTGTCGACTGAGATGCAATGCGCGAGCGCGCAACTGTTCAAAAGCGTAAGTAACTTTGGCTGCGGCAAGAAAATTGTTCTTTAGTAGTGCTCAGCAGGCTCAGCTGTGTGGCGCGGTGCGCCGGTCTTTGCGCCACTGCCACGGAGCCTGGGGTTGCTCGTCGCGCCATAGGCCGCGGCGCTCCGCTTTCGCCGTGCGCTCCGCCTCCAGATAGAGTTTGCGATCTGCAAGCGGCAACTCGCGCAGGTATTGCGTGTAAACCCAGGCCGAGCCTTCGCGAACTTGTTCGAGGTTGGCGTCGACCCCGCCGACTTCGACTTTGCCGACGATGCGGCCGTAACGGTCGATCTTCGTCCATTCGACGACCACATCGTGACCGGACAACTGGTGAACGAGCGTTTCCTTCGCGTGCGCGCCAAACGCCTGCTTCTTTTCCGGCGCGTCGATGCCCGACAAACGGATTTTGTACTGGCGGTTCTCGGCAGTCAGTACCGTGACGGTATCGCCGTCGCTGACGCCGACCACGCGGCCGAACAAATTGGCCGCCGTCGCGTCGCAAACGGCTACCGCCAGCAGCATGAACGCTGCGAGCGCGTACCTTTTCATTGTTTCCCGGCCTGTGCGTACCGGTGGATCTGTGGTTGTGAGCGCAGTATGACACCGCTTTGCCTATCATGCCGCCGCCCGCCGCGGATTGCCTGCTGTTAGAATCCCGGCCAATTCCAATCACGCCGATGCCGACCAACACCAATGAGTTCCACACTCTTCTCGTCCTTTGCCCTGCGCGGCCTGACGCTGCCGAATCGCATCGTCGTCTCGCCGATGTGCCAGTACATGTCCGTGGACGGTTCGGCCAACGATTGGCATCTGATGCATCTGGGCCAGTTCGCCATGGGGGCGGCTGGCCTGCTCATCACCGAAGCCACGCATGTCTCCCCGGTGGGTCGCATCACGCCGCGTTGTCTTGGGCTCTATAGCGACGAAAACGAAAAGGCCATCAAGCATGTGGTCGATTTCTGCCGCAAGCATGGCGTCGTCAAACTTGGCATCCAGCTTGCACACGCCGGCCGCAAAGGTTCGACACATACGCCCTTCGAAGGCGGCAAGCCGCTCGTAACCGGCGAGGGTGCCTGGACCACCGTGGCGCCGTCCGCGCTGCCGTTCGGTCCAGGCTGGCACGTGCCGGAAGCGTTGAGCCTGAGCGGCCTGACGGACGTCAAGCAGCAGTTCGTCGAATCGGCCAAACGCGCATTGCGCATCGGCTTTGATCTCATCGAGTTGCATTCTGCGCACGGCTACCTGCTGCACCAGTTTCTGTCGCCGATCTCGAATCAGCGCACCGACAAATATGGCGGCTCGCTGGAAAACCGGTTGCGTTACCCACTCGAAGTGTTCGATGCCGTGCGCGCGATTTGGCCGCAGGACCGTGTGCTGGGTGTGCGTGTCTCGGCGACCGACTGGATCGACGGCGGCTGGACCCCGGAGGAAACCGTGCTATACGCCCGCGAACTGAAGGCACGCGGCTGCGACTTCATCGACGCCAGTTCCGGCGCGTTGGATCCGCGCCAGCAAATTCCGTTTGGACCCGGATACAACGTGCCTTTCGCGCAGATGATCAGGAAAGGCACGGGGATTCCCACCATGGCGGTCGGATTGATCACGAAGCCTTCGCAGGCCGAGGAAATCATCGCTAGCGGCAAGGCCGACTTGATCGCCATCGCGCGCGCGGCGATGGACGACCCGCGCTGGGCCTGGCATGCAGCGCGCGAACTCGGCGGCGAGGCAGCCTATGCCCCGAACTATGTGCGCGCCAGCCCGGCGGTGTGGAAGCCCTGACAGACTTGTCACAATCTGAATGTTCACCACGAAGACGCGAAGACACGAAGAAGGTCAAAATCACGGCTGGGTCTTAATCTGACCGGTGGAAAGGTGGACCTGGGTTTGAGTTGATGTTTCAACCCAACGTAACCAAATGCCGATCAAACTTATTTTACTTTCTTCTGCTTTTCTTCGTGTCTTCGCGCCTTCGTGGTGATACAAAAATATAGTCCGATTTACACGTCGGGCTTGAGGATTTGATTCCTGCATGACAGTGATCGCGCAAGTCGTAGAGAGCCGCAAGCGCGACCTCGGTGGTTTCGAGGTCCGCCGCATCCTGCCTTATGGCGGCGGGCGCATGGTCGGGCCATTCATCTTCCTCGATCACATGGGACCGGTCAGTTTCCCGGCAGGTCATGGTATCGACGTGCGTCCGCATCCGCATGTCTGTCTTGCCACGGTCACTTATCTGTTCGAAGGCGAGATCGAGCATCGCGACAGCCTCGGCGTGGTGCAGACCATTCGTCCGGGCGACGTCAACTGGATGACGGCGGGCAGCGGGATCGTGCATTCGGAGCGCACCGGCGCGAATCTGCGTGCGGCGGGCCACAAATTGCACGGCCTTCAATCCTGGGTGGCGTTACCGCGGTCGGACGAGGAAACCGATCCCGCGTTTCATCATTTTTCGGTGAGTCAGTTGCCGTTGCAGGAGGCGGACGGTGTTGGCATGCGCCTCATTGCCGGCGAAGCCTATGGTCTGCGCTCGCCGGTGCATGTGTTCTCCGGGATGTTCTATGTTGACGCGATCTGTAATGCGGGCGCACTGCTCGAATTGCCGCTGGAGCACGCGGAGCGCGCGGCCTATGTGGTCGAAGGCAGCATCGAGCTGGAAGGCCGCGCCTTTGCCGAAGGCACGCTGTTGGTCTTCACGAAAGGCGAGGCCGTGAAGTTGCGCGCGAAGACTCCGAGCCGCATCGCACTACTCGGCGGCGCACCGCTCGAAAGCACGCGCCACATCTGGTGGAACTTTGTGGCAAGCACGCCAGAGCGCATCGAGCAGGCAAAACGCGACTGGGCCGACGGAAAATTTGCCAAGGTTCCCGGAGACAACGAGTTCATTCCGCTGCCTCCTTGACAGAGGCCGATCGGCCGTATCTTGCAGTTAGCTCAAATCTCACCACGACAGCTTCGGCCGTAAGTGTTCCCTTAAGACACGAAGAACACGAATACCCTCGCGACAGCGTGGAGTACCCTTTTAGAAAGGCAAGTACGAAGAAGGTTATTGTTTTCGCCGGTAGTATCGCTGACATGCACCCGCACGCCTCTGCAATCGGGCTCACATCCATTAGTCCAATATTCATTCCCGCTCTTCTTCGTGTTTCTGTTGTTAGTGTGGCAGGGTCTTACCAGTAGGCTTAAACGAGTCACGATCGTGTCAGCAGTACTTGCCGGCGTCACGCTGGCAGCACTCGTCTTTTCTTATCTGTATTTATGGACCGGTGCCGCAGCCTGGCTGGCATGCATCGGTGGGCTATGGTTTTATTTTTCACCTTCTGATCGACGGAAGACCCTGCTGGTGTTAACGACGGTGGGAAGCTTAACAGCCGTTGCACTCATACCGTATTTTTATTTGCTTTCGCATCGCCCAGCGACGTTAGATGAGCAGCAGACGATGACTCTGACTCACAGTCCCGATCTTTTGCGCGTCCATGAAATCCTCGGAGCTGCGATTCTGGTGATCCTTGTGGCTGGCATCCGGCGAAAAAGGATCGCAGTCACAGACTCACGCGTGCTCTTCGTTGCTTCACTCGCGTTGCTTCCGTTTATTGTTTTCAACCAGCAGGTCCTAACCG
>Ga0207689_10002155_pt1 | contig 18523 bp, 19 predicted proteins | sample KBSMisM52_FD_184312 | JGI IMG/M metagenome (GOLD analysis project Ga0207689, IMG submission 184312) | Miscanthus rhizosphere microbial communities from Kellogg Biological Station, Michigan, USA - KBS Miscanthus M5-2 (SPAdes) (version 2) | ecosystem: Host-associated > Plants > Roots >... | reverse complement strand
TGCGCGCGGGCCTTATCAAGAAACTCGGTACTGGCTTGTACACCTGGATGCCGCTCGGGCTGCGTGTGCTGCGCCGGGTAGAGCAAATCGTCCGTCAGGAGATGAATCGCAGTGGCGCGATCGAGTTGTCGATGCCCGCAGTGCAGCCCGCCGAACTGTGGCAGCAGACGGGGCGCTGGGATAAATTCGGACCCCAGATGCTCAAGATCAAGGATCGCCACGAGCGCGACTTCTGCTTTGGTCCTACTCACGAAGAAGTGATCACAGATATCGTGCGCCGGGAGGTCAAGAGCTACCGTCAGCTCCCGATCAACTTCTATCAGATCCAGACCAAGTTCCGCGACGAGATTCGTCCGCGCTTCGGCATCATGCGGGCTCGGGAGTTCTTGATGAAGGATGCATACTCTTTTCACGCGGATTACGTAGACCTGGAACGCGAGTACCGCAATATGTACGACACTTATTCGCGTATCTTCGTCCGACTCGGGCTGAAGTTCCGGCCGGTGGCGGCCGACACCGGGGCCATTGGCGGAACCGGTTCGCACGAATTCCACGTGCTGGCCGATTCGGGTGAGGACGCAATCGCCTTTTCTCCAGCCTCCGACTACGCCGCCAATATCGAACTGGCTGAGGCCGTTCCGCCGGTTGAGCCGCGCCAAGCACCGACGCAGAGCATGCGCAAGGTGGCGACTCCGGGCGTCCATAGCATCGAGGACGTAAGCGCAGTCCTCGCAACTAGAGCACAGACGATCGTCAAAACGCTCATGATAATGGCCGGCAATAAGCAGCCGTACCTGCTCCTCTTGCGCGGCGACCATATGCTCAACGAGGTAAAGACTGCGAACAAGCTCTCGCGGCACGAAGGATTCCGCTTCGCCACCGATGCTGAAATTCGCCAGTACATGGGTGCCGGCCCCGGCTCCATCGGACCGGTCGGGACTCATCAACTGCCCGTCATCGCGGATCGTGCTCTGCTCACCATGAGCGATTTCGTCTGTGGCGCCAATGAAGACGGTTACCACCTGACTGGCGTCAACTTCGGTCGCGATGTGCCGGAGCCCAGTGAATACGCCGACTTGCGAAACGTAGTGGAAGGCGATCCTAGTCCAGATGGCCAGGGCAGGCTCGAAATCTGCAGGGGTATCGAAGTGGGACACATCTTCCAGCTTCGCACAAAGTACTCCGAAGCCATGAACGCGACGTTCCTGGACGAAAGTGGCCAGGAGCGGCCGATGGAGATGGGCTGCTATGGCATCGGCGTATCACGCATCGTCGCGGCTGCTATCGAGCAGAACCATGACGATCGCGGCATCGTCTGGCCGGAGCCGATTGCTCCTTTCCAGATCGCCATCGCCCCTGTCGGCTACGGCAAGAGCGCTGAGGTCAAGGCGCTGGCCGAGCGGCTGCACGAGGATCTGATGGCCGCCGGTATCGACGCCTTCCTCGATGACCGCGATGAACGGCCCGGAGCCATGTTCGCCGACCTGGAGTTGATCGGTATCCCACACCGAATCACCATCGGTGAGCGCGGCCTGAAGCAGGGCCAAGTGGAGTATCAGGCACGGCGCGAGGGGAAACAGCAGTTGGTCGACGCGAGCACGGTACTGGATTTTGCCAAGGGTCTATTCGCGTGATGCATCGTCCGAGGCTTGTGAGTGCGCTAGCGATATTGCTGCCAGCCGTCGCGTGGGCTGGCGACCAACGCTACGAACCATTGGCCGCGAGCGTACGGGCATCGATGCATTCTGCCGTGGCAGATCGCGCTAGCCCGCGTCTCGCATTCAACTCAGCCGATGAGGCAAGTATGTGGCTGGAAGACATGTCGCAGCGACTAGTCAAACGAGTGCCCGACGAGCAGACGCGCCGAGATTTCTTGACCACTGTGCAATATGAATCTAAACGCGCTGGTCTGGACCCGCAGCTGGTCCTGGGAATCATCGAGGTGGAAAGCAAATTCCGTAAGTACGCGGTATCGAAGGCCGGCGCGCGCGGTTATATGCAAGTCATGCCCTTCTGGGTGGAACTGCTTGGTCCCAGCGATCACAATCTCTTCGCGCTGCGTACCAATCTGCGCTACGGCTGCGTAATCTTGCGCTACTACATGGACGTCGAGCGCGGCGATCTCACAAGGGCACTGGCGCGATATAACGGCAGTCTGGGCAAGGCCGAATACCCGAAGCGCGTCATGCAAGCTTGGCAGACCCGATGGTCATGGCCCGTCACAACGGTTCAGCGAGCCTCGCAGAAGACGAAGCCAATGCAGTATATGGGGGAAGGCGGTTGAGGCCGTGATTCGTGACTCGGAGTAAAGCGGTACCGCTGAAGTGCCACCAATCACGAATCACGAGTCACCAATCACGGCTTTCAAGCGACATGCATCCGTCGCGGCCGTCCCTGTGCCGGCATCGTGAACAAGGCCTTGAGAGTAATCGACAGATCGTCGTGCACCCCCATAGTCAACTGCGCAACCCTGCCTTCGAAGGTTGGATCGCCCGGCTCTGCATGAGCTCCGGGGTGGAACACAAACTCCTGATACACATCCGCCAGACGGATCTCGGCAGCATCGCGGGCCAGTCCCCAGCCGTCGCTCACACCGGACATCACCCATCCGGCCTTCGCCATACGCTCCAACAGCCCCTCGCATTCCTCCCACGGGAGGTGCAACGTCGCGCGTAGTTGCTCGGTGGTGGACACACTGCCCTGCATGTGCGCTTGATAGAGCAAGCGCAGCAGGCGCAGCGCTTCGAGAAACTGGCTACCCGGGACTCTGCGCACCTTGACTCCGCCGGTGCGCAAGTAAGGCAATGCGGCGGTCAACTCCGCACCGATCAGAATGATGAGCCAGGACATGAATATCCAGGTAAGAAAAATCGGGATGCTCGCGAATGCCCCGTACACTAGGTTGTAGCCGGGTACTTGCTTTACGTATTCACTGAATGCCGCTTTCATGCCTTCGAAAAGTACCCCTGCGAACACGCCACCGACCAAGGCATCACGCGTCTCTACGCGACGGTTTGGAACGGTACGATAGAGCAGCGCAAAGGCCGAAGAAGTGAGTACGGCAGGGATCAGCTTGAGCAAGATCAGATCGGCACGCTGCAGATCTCCCATCAGACCCATCGACTCGGTAACCAGCCATGATGTAAGTGAGAGGCTCGCGCCGATGAGCAGAGGCCCGATGGTCATCACTCCCCAGAAGATGAGCACGCGACTGATCAACGGCCGCATCCGGCGCACGCGCCAGATCGTGTTGAAGGTTCCCTCGATCGTGTGCATCATCATTACCGCGGTCACGGCGATCATGACCAGACCGAGCGCCGTCAAACGGCCTGCGTTCTCTGCAAACTGTTGCATATAGACGCCCACCACTTTGCCCGCCATGGTTGGCACCAGATTCGTGAGAATGAAACTCCGGATCGCAGTCCACAGCCCAGCGAAACCAGGGAATGCAGAGAACACGGTCAAGGCAATGGTCAGCAGGGGTACTAGCGACAGCAACATGGTAAATGTCAGGCTGCCGGCTACTTGTATCAACCGGTCTTCCCGCAAGCGCACCGATAGCAGGTGTAGGAACTGGATAAACGCGCGGATAGAGTTGCGCACACTCAGTACAGTGCGCCTTGGAAGAGTCATCAGCGCATTGAAGGTTTTACGAATGCTGCGCAAGCTAGCTGGCATGGAAGTTGGCTTGAGAGGCGGGCCCTATAATAGGGGCCGATACTCGACTCTAAAGCAAGACCTATCCCAGCCATGCAGGACATCCTGGTTCTTTACTACAGCCGCACGGGGGCCGTGGGTCAGATGGCTAGGCTCGTCGCGCGCGGCATCGACGGCGTGTCCGGCGCCCGCGCCCGCCTTCGCACCGTCCCTGCGATCTCGACCGTCTGCGAGGCGGTCGAGCCGGAAGTGCCGGACAACGGCGCTCCGTACGCGGAACTAACAGATCTCGAAGAGTGCGCCGGTCTCGCGATGGGGAGTCCGACCCGTTTCGGCAATATGGCCGCGCCGCTCAAATATTTTCTCGATTCGACCTCGGGTTTATGGCTCAAGGGCGCGTTATCGGGCAAACCAGCGGCAGTATTCACGTCCACGGCCACGCTGCACGGTGGACAGGAGACGACCCTCGTCTCCATGATGCTGCCGCTGCTACATCACGGAATGTTCATCGTGGGCCTGCCCTATACAGAGCCGGAATTGACCTCGACTTCCACGGGTGGAAGTCCTTACGGCGCCAGTCATGTGGCTGGCGTCGGCGCCGCACGCACTATCTCGAGCGAGGAGCAGCGCCTGTGTGTTGCGCTCGGGCACAGACTCGCGACCGCCGCGCTCAAGCTCGCCTCATGACACGCGCTCGGGACGCCCGCGAGATCGTTCGTACGCACCGCAGCGGCGTGCTCTCTACTCAGTCGAGCAAGCTTCCAGGCTACCCTTACGGATCGGCGCTACCGCACGTCACGGACCATCTCGGTCGCCCGGTGATCCTGATCAGCCACCTCGCGGAACACACTCATAACATCGAGGCGGACGCACGGGTGAGCTTCATCGTCCATTCGACGGGTGTCGACCTGCAGGCACAACCACGCACCACCGTAGTGGGCGAAGCGCGCGCGATAACAGACACCGAAGCAATCGCACGACGCTATTTGCGGTATTACCCGGATCACACACAGTATCTTCAAATCGGTGGATTTCGTTTTTATGTGATCGAGCCTGTTCAGGTGCGTTTCATTCAAGGATTTGGCGGCCTGCACTGGATTTCAGGAGAACACTACCTTGCGCCAGCGGATCTCACACAAGCCGAAACATCCATCCTCGAACACATGAACCAGGATCATGGCGAGGCGTTGCGCACGTACTGCAGCTATGTGCATAGGATCGAAGCGCTCGATGTGCAGATGATAGGAATCGATTGCGATGGCTTCGACGTGCGCGCCGACGGACAAATGCTTCGGATCACGTTTGCAGAGACGGTAACCAACCCCGTACAGGTACGCAACGCTTTGATCGCCCTCGCAGACGAGGCGCGCAAATGAACCGCGAAGGCGTGCACTATACGGCCGTCGCGAGCCTGATCCTGCTGATCTTCCTGTGCGTGCTGTGGGAGTCGGTACTGAGCCCGATAAAACCAGGCGGCTCGCTGCTCACGCTCAAGGCATTGCCACTGTTATTACCGCTGTTCGGAATTCTGCGTGGCAAGGTCTACACCCATCAGTGGACCTCGTTGTTGGTGCTGGCCTACTTTGTCGAGGGCGTGGTACGAGCCTGGTCGGATTCAGGACTCACTCACTTGCTTGCCTTTGCCGAAATCACCCTCTCCGCGCTGCTGTTCGTCAGTTGCGTGCTTTTCGCGCGGATGTCGCGCATACCAGTCCAAGGCGTCGCGAGTTCGCGGTGAATCCGCACTACCGTGGCCGCTTTGCACCGACTCCCTCGGGTCCCCTGCATTTCGGTTCGCTGGTCGCGGCCGCCGGCAGTTATCTGGAAGCAAAATCAAATGGAGGTGAATGGCACGTGCGGATCGATGATTTGGATCCGCCACGTGTAGCTCCTGGCGCGACCGACGCCATCCTGCGTTGTCTGGAGGCACTGGGATTCCAATGGGATGGTGCAGTAACATTCCAAAGCCTCCGGCGTGACGCCTACCACGCGGCCTTGCATCAACTTACAGCGCACGGACTGGTCTACCCCTGCGGCTGCAGCCGCAAGGACCTTGCGGAAGCCGCGCTGATAGGCAGTGAGGGCCCGGTGTACCCCGGCACCTGTCGCACCACGATGTCGCGAGGGCGCGCCGCCCGCGCGTTACGCCTGAGGACGGCTGGTGCACAAGTGAAGTTCGAAGACGGTTTTCTTGGATGGCAGGAATGCGATCTCGAGCGCGAGGCCGGCGACTTCGTCTTATATCGCGCCGACGGGGTGTTTTCATTCCACCTGGCCGCGGCAGTGGACGATGCAGAACAGGGCATGACCGACGTGGTGCGAGGAGCCGACTTGCTCGAGTCCAGCGCACGACAAATCTACGTCCTTAAATGTCTCGGATTACGTGCGCCCCACTACGCTCACCTTCCGATCGCGGTCGACGCACGTGGCGAAAAACTCAGCAAGCAAACCCACGCGGCTCCACTGGACTTGGCGCATCCAGTCGCCGAGATCGTGCGGGCACTACGCTTCCTCGATCAGCCTCCTCCGGAAGCGTCGTCAGCGGACAATGTCCATGCCGTGTGGGAGTGGGCCACGCGAAACTGGCGCCCCCAGCATATTCCGCGCAAGGCTGTGTCCCGGCCTGCCGTTTGACGCGAAAGGTTCTTGACTATCGACTTACCAGATCGGTCGTGGATAGTCTCTCGCCATTCTGGAACACGGCAAGTTCGCCTGGATCGAGTGCAGTCCAGGTCTCGTTGTCGGTCAATGGCAAAGTTGCGATCACGGCGACGCGGTCGTCAGGTGTGGTCACCTGGCTGAAATCCACCGCGACATCTTCATCTACCAGATGGGCGGTCGTGAACGGCGCCTTGCGAACGATGTACCAGAGGCGATCAGAGCAGTGGGCGAACAAGCACTCGCCGTTTGAGAGGAGGAAATTGAGGACGCCATGAGCGGCCGCGTTTGCGGCCCACTCCTGCAGCGCGCCGAACAAAGCGGGCAACTCGGGCGGCTCCGCCCCGAAGCGACCTCTGAGCCCTTCCAGAAGATGGCAGAAAGCGAGCTCGCTATCAGTCGATCCTACTGGTCGGTAATCACGTCTTAGCGCAGGGGCGAACTTCTCGAGCGTGCCGTTGTGAGCAAAGATCCAGTAGCGACCCCAGAGCTCACGCATGAACGGGTGCGTGTTCTCCAGACACACTGGCCCTTGGGTAGCCTTGCGAATATGCGCGATGACATTCCGAGAGCGGATCGGATAGTTGCGCACCAGCTCTGCGACCGGTGACCGGACCGCGGCAGCGGGATCAAGGAAGAGCCGGCAGCCTGCCCCTTCGAAGAATGCAATACCCCAACCATCAGAGTGATGATCGGTTTTTCCTCCGCGCTGATGGAAGCCACTAAAGGAGAAGCAGATGTCTGTAGGGACATTGCAGTTCATCCCCAGAAGCTGACACATAGTTTTGAATCGCGAGAGGCTAAGTGAGTTGAATCGCCGGCAAAGGGAGCGACTGCTTCACCGACCACAATTGAACTGAAACTCCTTGTTTCGCATTAGTTTACCGCCTTATAGTGCGTTGCAGCAAATCTCTCTTGACTTCCCGTCTTGAGCCCCTATAATACTAATTGTGCGACGCAGCATTTCCGCTCTGCGAATCGAGCGGACACATGACAACCCTTTATTTACAAGGAGTTCACTATGGTTCCGGTCAACGAGCAGTTCGCTGCCTTTAGCAAGGCCCAGTTGGAGACAGTCCTGAAAACTGTCGAGTTCGCTTCGGATCATCTGGAGAAGTTAGCCGACGTCCAGGTCAAAGCCGCCAAGGCAGCGTATGCCGACGGCCTGAAGACCGTCAAGCATCTGACCACACTCAAGGACGTGGGGGAGGTAGCCGCCTATTCCAGCGGGCTGGCTCAGCCTGCGTTGGACAAGACGACGGACTATGCGAAGAGTGTCTACGAAGTAGTGGCGGGCGCTCAAGCCAGCCTCGCAAGCATGGTCGAAGCGCAGGTCGCGGACTTCAACAAGACCATGGTCGTCACCCTGGACACCGCTTTGAAGTCTGCTCCTGCGGGTACCGAGGGTGTGGTGACAGCAGCAAAATCTGCGATTCATGCGGCCAATACGGTGTATGAATCGATCGTCAAGGCTGCCAAGCAGGTAGCCGCGATTACGGAAGCGAATGTCGCCGCGATCACAGTGCAGGCTACCCCGATCAAGAAGAAGGCGGCCTGACAGACCAAGCATTCGAGAACGGCGCCGGGATCTTCCTGGCGCCGTTTTTCCTTGTCCACGTCCTGGCGCACTCGTTGACCATGAATCCGTCGTGAGCTCGGTGGCGGCAGTCCTATCGAGGTGCGCTCAGCTCCAGCGGCAGCGGATAGTCCGGATAACGGCGACGGAAAGCCTCCAGGCTATCGGCAGCGTCTTTGAGCTTACCCTCTCGGCGCAAATCGAGGATGCGCTCGATCCAGGCTGCAGGCGCCAGATTCTCTTCTGTGGGTGATTGCTTTGCCGGCGCTGCGCGGCTACGTAGCTGCGCCTGAGGAGGTACGCGCGCGGGCGGCGCGGCCGGCATCACACTGTCTGCTTCCTGGGGTTGCGGTACCGCTTTTTCCTGCTCGAACTTGTGTTTGGCTAGCGCCTCTGGCGCAGCGCTCTGCGCTGAGGGCTGAGCAGGTAATTCGCGCGCCGATGGCAAAACCTCCTTGAGCTCAACCTTTCCCCGCGCATCAGTGGCGGCGGATGGCGAATCGTTGCGTGCGGGTGCCCCACTCTCCGATGCCGATGCTGGGCGATCAGGTACGGGGGCGGCAGCTTCAGGCGTGATGGCCGTTGCTTCAGGTGCAGGTGCTGCTACCTTGTTTGCCGCGGAATCCATAGCGCCCGATGCCTTCCCTGCACGTTCTGCTTTGTCCGTAGGCTCTGGCGGCAAAGCCCTGTCCGATAACGCTCGAGATGAACCACCTTGCCGGGCCTCCTCGTCGCGCTTTGCCGGTGCGGCATCCGGCTCTGCGTGTGGTGGCGCTGCCGCGCGCGGCAAGTCTTGTGGAGTCATTCCGGGCAGATGCTGCTTCTCCTCGGATACGAGCAAAGTCAACGATGCGCTCACCACCAGCACGGCAGCGACCGCGAGGGGAACTCGCCACCGCACCGCAAAGGAGGTACGGCTCGCTTGCGGTCCCGCGCTCACCGCCCGCCGAGCTGCAGCTCGAATCGCATCGTCCACCGCCGCCGATGGCTCGTCAGTGGGTATCGCTCGCCAGGCAAGCGATACATCGCTCCTGCGAGCGAGTAGCGCCTCCAGGTCCGAATCCTCGCGCGATTGATTGGTCATAGGGTATCCCCCATTCCACCGCGAAGCTTGTCCATGGCGTAACGAAGCCGGCTCTTGATCGCTTCGCGGTCGACGCCAATCACGCTTGCGATCTCATCGACGCTCAAGCCGCCTTCCTCATGCAACAGGAATGCTTCGCGCTGAGCCAGCGGGAGCCCCTCGATCAACGCCAGCAAACGTGCCGCCTGCTGGCGTGCCTCTACGATTCGCTCGGGTTGTGCAGTGCCGGGCGCAGGTACCTCCGGTGGATCATCCTCGTCCCCGCCATCCAGGCTCACCGCAACCATGTTACGGTTGCGGCGATAGTGGTCCACCACCCGATTGTGCGCCAGTGTGTACAGCCAAGTGGTGAACTTGGCTTCGACGCGGTAGCGGCTGCGCGCGCCGATCAGATTCATCCAGATCTCCTGGAACAATTCCTCGGCGAGCGCCCGGTTGCTGCCCAGCTGGCGCAACAGATATCGGTACAGCCCGCCGCGGTGGCGTGCGTACAAATCGTCGAAGGCAGCCGCGTCGCCTCCGGCGTAGCGCAGCATCAGCGCCTCGTCTCCCGAATCCCCTCCCCCCATGAGGCCGGGAGTATACGCTCGCCCGTCCAGCAGGCGAGCTTACCAACGGGCAGGCGGATCCGGCACGAAGCGCGCCGGGAAAGGCTGTGGTTGGCGGGGCATATTTCGAATCACACCCTGCGCCACGAGATTGGCGTAGCTGTCGTAACGGATCGCTACCAACTCGTTCGGTTGGTCCGACTCGCGCTCGAAAGTGGTGTAGCGCGCTTGCGATGTTTCGCTGCGACCGTGACCTGTTCCGAGGCTCTTCTCCGGCGCTTGTGCCGACGCAGGTGGCGCGGATTCAGCCGCGCCGCGCTGAGCTGCGCCGTTCGCGGAGCTGTCCATGGACGATTCCGAGCGCTTCATGCGCTGCTCCTCCAGAAGTACGGGCGGTGGAACCTTGCGCCGGAACAAGGCGACGCCGATGACCCCCACGTTATCCGGACGGCCCGTCCGAGCCGCATAGGAATCCTCGAGGTCGGTAAAGTAGAAAGCGGCCACTCGCGTAAGATCCTTGCGCCATCCCTTGATTTCCATTCTGCGCCAGGCCGGGATCACATAGCCGTTTTGAGACTCGGCGGCGGTCTCACCACTGACCACGTTCACGCCATCGACTGAGATCACGGCGAGCAAGTCCCCTGCTGTCTGATTACGAATGCGGATCTCGTATTCGCAACCGGGCTTGCCGGCGACGAAAAAACGACCATCCGCAGCATGCAGCGGAAGTTCGCGACCGCTGGAACGATCATAGATCGCAACCTCGGCTAGTGTGCCAATGGCAGAAGCTGGTCCTGCTGCACAGGACAGCACTGCGGCGAATAAGAAAAAGGCGGGCTTCATTGCGTTCTCCTCTGTAGAAAGGGCAACAGAGGCTATAAACGCAGGCTTTCAAGAAAAGGGTTAACCGGAAGGGCTCAACCAGGCGCGCGCACCGCAACGCCCAGGCGTTCCAATTCGGCGCGAATTGCACGCGCGAAGGCCGGCGCCTGTGGAGCGTCGCCGTGGATGCACAGCGTATCTGCCTCGATTGCAATGTCTTTGCCGTCGATACAGCGCACGCGGCCTTCGGTGACCATGCGCCCAACCTGTGCAACCGCCTCGCCGAGATCGTGGATCACCGAATTCGGCAGCCCACGTGGCGCGAGGCTGCCATCGCTCTGATAGGTACGATCGGAAAAAACTTCGCTTGCCACAGCGATTCCGGCCTGCCTTCCTGCGCGAATCAGTTCGCTGCCGGACAGACCATACAGGATCAGACTAGAGTCGAAATCGCGCACAGCGCGCGCGATAGCTGCGGCAAGTTCTGGATTCTTCGCCGCCATGTTGTAGAGGGCACCGTGGGGTTTGACGTGATGCAATCCGCTGCCGCTGGCCCGAGCAAACGCTGCAACCGCGCCGATCTGGTAGAGCATGAGATCGTAGGCTTCTTGCGGCTGAATCGACATCTCGCGTCGTCCGAACCCTGCCAGGTCCGGCAGTGAAGGATGGGCGCCCACGGCCACGCCACGCGCCAAGGCAGCTGCCATGGTGCTCCGGATGGTCGTGGGGTCGCCTGCATGAAACCCGCAGGCTAGATTGACAGAGCTCACGTGCTCGAGCACCGCCGCATCGTCGCCCATGCGCCAGGCGCCGAAGCTCTCGCCCATGTCGCAGTTTAGATCTAGGGTTTTCATTGCCTCGCCTGCAATTGAACCGCCTGCCGCATGCGCGCCAAATCCTTCTCCCGTTCCAGCAACAGCGCATGTGCTTGGTCCAGCGTGACCTGCTGAAATTTCATCTCCGCACCCGGCGGAAGTTGTGCAAGCAAAGGCAGATCCGCGCTGATCACCTCGCCCAACCGTGGATAGCCACCGGTGGTCTGGCGACTCGCCATGAGCACGATCGGCTCGCCGTCGGGTGGCACTTGGATCGTGCCGAACGTCACGCCCTCCGAGATCAGATCGAGCGGGACTTTGAGCGGCATGGGTGGCCCCACGAGCCGATAACCCTGGCGATCCGAGTTCGTCCCGACACGATACTCGCCGATCTGGAACTGCGCCAACGCGTCCTCATCGAAACAGTCCCAGTGTTTCCCACGCGTAAACCGGATCACATAGGGGCCTGGAGCGAGCAATTCCACCCTTTCAGTGGCGGCCCAGCTTGGGTTCGCGAACGCTGCATCACCTGCCTCGAGACGTTTGCGCAAGCTAGGGTACAGCGTCACATCGGTCTCTCCGGTTTCCAGCACGTCACCTCGCTTCAATGCGCGGCCCTGATATCCACCGAAACCGCCCCGCAGGAACGTGCTGCGGCTCCCCATCACCGGCTCCACTTGGAATCCTCCCGACACCGCCAGGTAAGCCCGGCAGCCTCGCCTGCATCGACCGAAGTCGACTTTGGCCCCGGATTTCACCAACACGGGGCGGGCTCGCGGAAGTCGCTCGTCGTTCACTCGCGGCTCGAAGTCTCCTCCGCATACTGCAAGAAGCGTGTCCGCGCTCAGCGTGAACGCTGGTCCTGACAGGGTGATCTCGACCGCCGCATCTGCTTCATTGTTGCCGACCAGAACATTGGCCAGGCGGTAAGAAAATTCGTCCATGGCCCCGCCGACCGGTACTCCGAAGCGCTGGAAACCCCAGCGACCAAGATCCTGCACGGTAGACAGAATGCCGGCCCGGATAATATTCAACGCCATGGTTTCAGCACCACAAATTCAGAGCCACGGATTTCAGAGCTACGGATTTCAGGGCCACGAATTTCAGAGCCACGAATTTCAGGGCCATGGTGCCTCCGCCAAGAGGACGTCGAAATCTGCCGGTGCGATAGGCACGAATCGCACTTGATCGCCGGCTGCAAGCAGGCTCGGCGGATCGCGCGAAGGATCGAATAACGTGAGCGGAGTACGCCCGATGAGGTGCCACCCACCCGGTAACTCGAGCGGATAGATGCCCGTATGCTCGCCGCCGATGGCCACGCTGCCGCGCGGGACACGCGGGCGTGGAGTGGCTCGCCGGGGAGTCACGAGTTGCTCATCGAGGCCTGCGAGATAAGGGAAGCCTGGTGCGAAACCGAGCATTCCGACAAAGTACGTGGCGGCGCTATGCAGCTCGATCACATCCGGTTCACTGAGGCCATGGGCGGCACTCAAGGTGCCGATATCTTCTCCGTACTCGCCTCCGTAACACACGGGAATCTCGATCGTGCGCGCAGGTTTCGGAACAACGTCGCTCACCCGCGACACAATTTCGGTGAGGCGCCCACTCAACACCTCATACGCCGCGTGTCCTTTCGCATCATCGAGAAGAACCAGTGGATCGTAGTGAACTGCAAGCGAGCAAAAGGACGGGACCGTATCGCGGATTCCACGGATATTGGCGGCACGCAGGGCTTCCGCGAGCATTCGCACCCTCCCGGCCGTTGCAAGGCTGACGGCAGCGGCAAACTCGATCGTGAGGGCACGATCGCCCAACGGTCGGATCTCGTATTCGATGTGTTTCTTGTCGGACATGGCGGCATTGATACACGGACGCCGTGAACAATAGAGATTCCGGAGCGCGCTGCCAAGTGGGCGATTGCGCTATCCCCTTTGCGTCATTATCTCTTAGCCGTGCTCACCGACCTGGCAAATCTGTTTCCAGGCACGACCGCATCGGCACCCGGTCGCAACGTCAGACCACATGCGGCGGATGGACTACGCGATTTTCGTGGGAGTGATGGTCGATCAGTACCGGAACTGCGCTGGGTCGAAATGCACGGCTAGTCGCAGCCGTCCCCGTCAACACTGTCTTTGCAGATGGTACGGGTGCGCTCGGCGTTGGTCACGCATTGATAGCGCTTGTCCTTGCACTTGGCGCACCAGGAGGTTTCCATTCCTTTGCGATCGTATTCGCTGGGCAGCAGGTCTACGCTGCGCGTTGAACATCCCACGGCTTTGCCGGTGAGAGCCTCCTTGCTTTTGCCGGCACAACCAACCACCAGCGTCGCCACAACGGCGCACACCAACAGATGCTTCACGTCCATGCAAAGGATTCCGGATTAGCTGCAAGCACGCCCGAGTAAATGCGCCCACCGGCCGGGGTGCGCCCACTCCTCGCGTGCTACATGTGAATGTAACTCTCGAGCTGAGAGATGATGACCTGCTGCTCCGAGAGCAACTCCTTGACCACATCGCCAATCGAGATAACGCCGATGACCTTGCTTCCATCCAGCACCGGCAAGTGACGGATACGGTGCTCGGTCATGAGAGCCATGCACTGGTCCACTGTCTGTTCCGGCCGCACACACAGCACCTTGGCCGTCATGATCTCGCGAACGGCGGTCTCTTTCGAAAACTTGCCGACCAGAACGACTTTGCGCGCGTAATCGCGCTCGGAGAAGATGCCCGCGAGGCGCTCGCCGTCCAGCACCACCAAGGCGCCGACATCTTTCGCCGCCATCAGTTGGAGAGCCTCGAACACGCTCGCATCGGGTGAGATGGATAGCAGCCGGGTTGTCTTGCCTTCCAGCAGTTGTCTGACGGTATTCATGGTGCTCCTCCTGCTTGTGCATAGCAACACACTGAAACCTGCACAGCGGCAATCTGCGCACCGGCGTCTGCATCCCGGCAACGCCACACCGCGATGCGATACCGCTGTTCCTACACTGGCAATTTCAGTTTAGCAACCCCATGCTGCCCGCGCCAGTCCACTTTTCACAAGGGCAATCAGGCGCCTCAAGCTACAATGACCATCTGCCCTTTCACCTGATCGACCTTTGCCCTCTTCCAGACCCTCCCTGCTTCACGGTCAAGTCATCGACGTTCACGGCCGCCACTACCTCGTCGAACTGACAGACGGCGAAGTTCTCGTCTGTTTTCCACGAGGCAAGAAAAGTTTGATGGCATGTGGCGATCGCGTCATGGTGGAGCGGACGGCGGAGGGTCAAGGGGTGGTGGAAGCGGTGGATCCACGGCGTTCGCTGCTGTACCGTTCGGACCAATATCGGCAGAAGCTGATCGCCGCCAACGCCACGCAGATGGTGATCGTCTTGGCCGCAGTGCCGTCATTCTACGAAGACCTGCTCAATCGTTGTCTCGCCGCAGCCGAGCACCAAGGCATTCGCGCCCTGATCGTGCTGAACAAGTTCGACCTCATCGCGGAGGGCGAGCGGGCGCTCGACAGTCTGAAGCTCTACGCTGGCCTCGGTTATACAGTGCTACCGCTGACTGCCAAGCGGGATGTGGCACCTTTGCGCCAGTTTCTTGCTGGACAATCCAGCGTACTGGTCGGGCAATCCGGAATGGGGAAGTCCACGATCATCAATGCGCTCGTTCCGGATGCGGCTGCGAAGGTGGGCAATATCTCGATTGCTCTCGATTCGGGACGGCACACTACCACACACGCGCGCCTCTACCGTCTTGACACAGACAGTTCGTTGATCGACTCACCGGGCATGCAGGAATTTGGCTTGCAGCATCTGAGCGCGTGGGACCTGGAGCATGCCTTCATCGAGTTCCGACCCCAAGCCGGTAAGTGCAAATTCAACGACTGTCGCCATCGTGGCGAACCCGGGTGCGCGATCGAAGCCGCGTGTGAGCGCGGCGAGATCAATCGGCGGCGCCTGCAAATCTTCGGCAAGCTCGTGACGGAAATTACGCAGGCAAAGAAGTACTAGTACCGGAGCTAGCTCCCAACCCAGCGCGCCAGGGTCAGGAGCAACAATAGAATGACCCAGACGACGAGTGTGCGCCACAGCAGGGACTGCGCACTCTGGAGATGATGAGCGTCGGCCGGATCGCCATCGCCCAACTCGGGACGGAAATCCACCCCACCCTCATACGGCAACGGCCCGCCGAGTCGAACGCCGAGTGCACCCGCACCGCTGGCGAGAATGACTCCATCGTTGGCGTCGCCCCACGCGGAGGCCTGTGTACGCCAAGACGTTATCGCGTCTTCGAAATCGCCTGCGATGGCAAAACCGATCGCTGTAAGCCGCAAAGGTACCCAGTCAAGATAATGAAAAGCACGCGCCGAGAAACGGCCGAACGCGGAAAACTCTTCGTCTTTGCGGCCCCCCCAGCGCCGTGCAAGTTCACCGGCGAGGCGATAGAGAATCGCCCCGGCCGGCCCCGGCAGAATGATGAACCAGAAGAGCACGCCGAACAGTTCGCGATGCGCGCGCATCAACGCCGTTTCGACAGCGGCGCGCGCAACCTCGGATTCCGCGTATACGGAAGCTGGCTCGCCGCTCCAGGTCGATAGGAGCAGCCGGGCACTCTCGAGGTCACCGGCACTCAGAGCCTCGAAAATATCATTCAGCGTTTGCTCGACCCGACGCAACCCGATACAGGCATACAGTCCCGCCACGGTCCAGACCCAGCCCAGCAGCGGATTGACGTAGTACAGAAGGTAGAACACCACCAGAGCCGCGAGGACCCACGGGCAAACGGCGGCGAGCCATCCGGCCGTCCCGTGTATGGGCTGGCCGGCATTCAGATCCCGAGCAACTCGATCCGCATACCGACGGAACCAGATCCACAGGATGTTTGGTGAGGGCAACGGCCGCGCGCGATCCAGCAGCAGGGCGGCGATAAGTGAGAAAAGCGCCACAGGTCGAATCGTTGAACGCCGGGGCGCGAAGGGCCGAGCCGCCGGAACAGGCGGTATTCTAAAGGACTTGGATGCACCTCGCATCCTTGCACGGAGCGCCGGCGCATGGCCTGCACACCTAACCTAGGTAGTTAGCCGCAGATAGAGCGCAGGCAGCTTCTCCGGCAACCTGCGAAGCTGGTCGAGCACGAGATAGTTGCGGTTTCCGAAGATGCGCGCGACGTATTCGTCGGCTTTGCGATCCAGACTCATGCAGAAAGTCGCTATCCCATGCCGGCGTTGATCGTCCACCGCACGCTTCGTGTCGAGTACCAGATACTGCTTGTCGTGCACGTCTATATCGTGCGGTTCGCCGTCTGTCAGCAGCAGGATGAGCTTGTGGGCCGCTCGCCGATTGCGCAGAAAATGTCCAGCGTGCCGCAGCGCCGTGCCCATGCGGGTGGACAGTTGTCCTTTCATGCCTGCGAGTCGCGCCCGCGCATCCTCACCATAGGGTTCGTCGAACTCCTTGAAGCGGTAGTATTCGACGTCGTGACGCCCGTTCGAGTCGAATCCGTGAATGGCGAACTTGTCGCCGAGCTTGTCCATGGCGTGAGCTACGAGCACGCTGGCCTCTTTGGCGAGATTCAACACGGTGGACTGCGCGCTCGGGACCCAGTCGTTGGTCGACTGTGAAAGATCCAGCAACAGCAGCACGGCGAGGTCGCGGCTGTTGCGCGCAAGCCGCTGATGGACGCGCGGATCGGGCACCCGGCCGGAGCGAATGTCCAGCGTCGCACCGATGCAGGCATCGATGTCCAGTCGATCGCCTTCCAATTGCTTCTTCTGGCGCTGCGGGCGTTGGATCTGCACAGCCTTTATGAGGCTGGTGAGGCGATTCACCGTATCCTCGTTTCGGCGCAGGATTTCCTCGATGGCCCGCGGATCGCCTTTGGGTGCAGGTTTCTCCAGCAGCGTGCACCAGGCCGGGCGATCCATGCCGATCAAGTAATCCCACTCGTCGTAGCGGTAAGGCTGCGCGAGCGCTTCCTGAATGGCGGCCTCTTCGTCCGGCTCGGGCGTTTCGAGCTGGACGCCCTCGGTTTCGCTGGCCTGGCCGTTTTGCTCCTCCTGCTGCATTTCGGTGGACTCGCCACCTTCGCCCAAGGTCAGATTGACAGCCTGATGAATCACCTCCTGATCGTCGCTCTGCTGCTGGCCCGAATCACCCATGTCCCACAGAAACAAGTTGTCGTCGCGGTACAGGGGTTCGACCATATAGGTCTTGAAGTTAAACTGCACCCGCATCTGTCCAAGATCATTGCCCAGCAGATTACCGATCTCGCGACTGATGGCCGGATCTGACATGCGCCTGCCCGCGTCTGCAAACATGGTCCTGCCCTTGGCGACGAACGGATTGCCATCCTCGTAGGCAGGATCCATCAACCCGCGCGCAAGGCGCGCCATGAGCGAAACGCCGGTCATCGTGAGACTCGGAAGGGCGACATGAAACGGACGCCAGAGTCCGCGCAAACCCGGCATCTCCTGCATCGCAAGATGCTCGACTCGCGCATCTTCGATCAACGAGACCAGCGCGACCTGGATCGGGCGCAAAGACCGCAGCGGGAATCGCTGGGTGGAGTGAATCAAATGCGCAGCCGCATGCGCTGCCGCCGCGCGGTACAGCACTACACTATCTTGCCCGGGGAAAATCTCGAATGCTTGCGGCATCCGGATCGCACCATCGACGATGGACACCCGCTTACCCTTCTTCCCTTCCCGTGACGCGCCGGCGGAACGAAGGTCCGGTTCGCGCGCCCACAACGCACGCAAGTAAAACCCCAGCCTGCGCTCCACATCGCTGAACAGCGTGCCCTCGCCCGCGGCGCGCAGAATGGTGCGTGCGTCCTGACTCTCCAGACGGAACCAGGCAGCTTGCGCGGCAACGTCGTGCGTGTGACCTTGCACACCAAGCAAGGCCCAGCGCCGCAATCCGTCCAAGCTGAGCTGATCCAGCAATTGACCGAGTCGCTCGAACATGAACGAGAGTCCGCCCGGCGCGAGGCCGGCCAACTCATCGATGAAGTCCAGATAGCTGTGCAGCCCATCGGATCGATTGAGCCTGCGCGTCGCCTGCGGCAAAGAATCCAGGAAGGTGTCCAGCGCCCGCGGGTTGGCATACCGCAGAATGGACAGGCAGACTCCGACGATCTCGGGCAAGCGCGCTTGCATATCGCGCCGGCTGAAGCCTAGCAGCGAGCCGTTCAGGAAGACGTTTTCGCGCCCACTCAGATCGGGGTGGAAGCCGCTGCCCAGCTCCAATAGCGCCGCCACGCGCCCGTTCATCGTCACCTGGCCGCTGGTCGGCTCAAGGATGCGTCATCAGCTTGAGCGCCGTGCTCTTACCAGCACCGTTGTGCCCTACTAGCCCCAGGCTTTCGCCTTTGCCGAC